>Ga0181528_10001381_pt1 | contig 15215 bp, 14 predicted proteins | sample PEATcosm2014_Bin_47_FD_119742 | JGI IMG/M metagenome (GOLD analysis project Ga0181528, IMG submission 119742) | Peatland microbial communities from MTU Mesocosm Facility, Houghton, MI, USA - PEATcosm2014_Bin10_10_metaG | ecosystem: Environmental > Terrestrial > Soil > Wetlands > Peat | place...
CCGCCGGCGTGTCCGCCGGAGAGTCCACCGCCAGTCGAGGGAGCCGAGATCCCGCCGCGTGAGCCGAGTCCGCCACCGGCGAACGTTCCGCCGGGGCCATGCATCGAGCTATAGGAGGTTCCACCACCACCGATTGCGCCGCCGCCGACGTGTCCACCTGAAAGTCCGCCGCCCGTCGAGGGAGCCGAGATTCCGCCGCGTGAGCCCAACCCGCCACCGGCGAACGTTCCGCCAGGGCCATGCATCGAGGTGTATGCGGTTCCACTACCGCCCGCAAATATTGTCGGGCGGTAGCTGTACGACGGAATACCGTACCCGTACCCGTAGCCGTATCCGGAGCCGTAGCCCATAGGCCCCCAATAGAAAGCGTTGTAGGCCGTCAGCGGACTATAGAAGCAGAGCCCGTAAAAGGGATTGCACATCGTCCCCATCATCGGCATGTAGGTATACATCCCATAGTAGGGATTGTAGATCCAGGTGTTGCCGGGAGCCGTTGACGCGTAACTGTCGTTACTGTACTTGGCGCCGGAGAGATTCGCCATCGCCATGGCGTCGGCGCGGCGCGCGCTCCAGTTATCGAGGGCGTCGGTTTGCGACACGTCGAACTTCTCCGTACTGGCCGAAGCGCCCGCGAGTGCCAGCATCCTGCCACTCCCCACCATCACGCTTTGGCCGCCGATGTCCACCGTCGCGGTACCGTGAAACACCTTGAGCCGCGCAGGCTCGGCGTCGAAGCGGAATACGCCCACTTTGGAAAGCGTGACCACGCCGTCTTTGAGCGCGATTGCCACGTTAAAGTCGGGCTTGGTCTGGTCGACTTCCACTACCGCCGATCCGGCTTGCATTTCCACGCGTGTGTCGATGAGACGGTTGGCCAGCATTTTGAGCGCGCCGTTCTCGCTCATGCGGAGCATGAAGCCGGGAGGCAGCATCAGTTCCACGCGTCCATCCTCGGTCCGCAGCACCGAACCCTCTTTCATTTCGGGAAAGTGAGTGACCGACTCCTGTAGTTCGGCATTATCGAGGAGGACTTTGCCTTCCACACTGGCAATGACTCCCGATTTGGCGGAAATGATGGGTTGGGCGGATGCCGGTACGATGGCAATCGCCAGGATCGCGATGGTTGCAAGAATTTGGACAGGGCGCATGGTGAACCTCGCTGGATCTTCATCTATAGAGTGCAGGTAAGCGGTCCCGATGTCAACTGGCAGGTGGTTACTCTTTTGACACATCGCGATGCTTTAGGGCTTCACTTCGACGTTGGATTCCCCAACAGTGCGCTCACCGACACAAACCGCGAGCGGGGCGCGGCCCTTTGGCATGTCGCTCGTCAGTCCGGCATTTACCTGGCGAGCGGGGGCGAGGCGGAACATCGCGAGCAAGCCGGGCGGGGCCGGCTTGGGCGGCTCGATATAGAGCATGTGTAACGGCTTGCCACCCAGAGTGGCTTTAACATTATTTAAGTCTGCGTTCTTGGGCAGGCCTTCCAGCCAGAAACTGATTACCGAGCCCTTGGTGGTGTCGAGTTCGCCCTTTTTCCAGGTGACGCCATCGCAGACATCGCCCAGACGCACGCGCCCCATGCGCAACGGCATATCCACGGCGATGTGCAGGGCATTGCTGCGCGGCCCATTATTCAGACGGACTCGCACCTCATGCCACCCCGTCCGGGTCAGGGGAGGCAACTTAAAGTTGACCTGCCAGAAGTGCTCGCGCAATTCCGTCACTGCCATCGGACGGGAGCCGAATCCCGAGACATCCGGTTGGACGTTGTCCTTGTTGAGCTGGAGTGGAGATTCGAACCAGACGGAAACATAGCTGTCGAGATCGGAACGGAAGTTCAGGCCGAAATTCTCGGCGTGCATCGCGGACTGGAGCACCGGCGCCTCGCCCGGCCCCTCCGGTTCTTCCCACTTGCGGTAGCAGGCGATGCCGGCGCCGTAGTCGAGCACGGAACGGAGTTCCACGCGGGCGAATCCGGCGACGCGGCACATCCCGAGGAGCGCCGGCAGGCTGGGCCCAAACCAGTTGTCCACCTGCCCGCCCATTTCGTCCGTCTCAAAGAACTCCAGGATGGGACGGCTCAGGATCTCCGGCGGATACTGCCCTTCGCGCAGGACGAAGGAATCGACGGCGGCCAGTTCGGTGGTGAGTGCACAGACGCGCTCGAGCGCGAGCAGAGGGTGCTTCAAGTGGTACAGCACACCCATGAAAAGGACGATGTCGAACCGGCCGATGCGCTCGGGCTTGAGTTCGTACATATCGAGCTGGCGGTAATCCACGCGCGAGTTGTAGATGGCGTGCATCTGGCGGAAGCGCGGATTGTCCCAGTTGTCGATGGCCATCACCTGGGCGCCGCGGCGTTCCAGTTCGAAGCTGTACCAGCCATCCCAGCAGCCGATATCGAGGGCGCGGCTGCCTTTCAGGTCGGCGGGGATGGGGAATTGCGCGAGGCGCTTTTTCAGCGCGTCGACACTGTTGACGCCTTCAATTTGCGATCCGCCGGGGAGTTCGAAGCTGTGCCACCAGCCCTTTTCGGCGCGCTTGGCGTCCCATTGACGGACGTAGTCGAAGGCGGACATTCAGTTCACCACGGAGGCATTCTTGGACAAGCTGAATCGCTGCTCATAGCCTTACGATCTTGGGCGAGACTACGCCCTTCAGCGCGTTGCGGGAATCGACGATCAAGGGCGCCTTTTCCACTAGAAGCTGATAGTCGAAGGCGCGGTGGTCGGTGACGATGACGGCGCAATCGGCATCGGCGGCGGATTCCAGGGGCGACGATTCGAGCTTCAGACCCTCGACATGCAGGGCGGGGACATACGGGTCGCAATAGGAGACAATGCCGCCGAGACGCTGGAGGAGAAGCATGACATCGAGCGCGGGCGATTCGCGCATGTCGTCGATATCGCGCTTGTAGGAGACGCCAACCACCAGAATGCGCGAGCCTTTGACGGGTTTGCCAGCGTCGTTGAGCGCGTTTTGCACCTTGTCGACGACGAAGTGCGGCATCTGTCCGTTGATGTAGCCGGCGAGCTCGATGAAACGGGCTTCGATGCCGGCCTGCTTGGTCTTCCAGGAAAGATAGAAGGGGTCGATGGGAATGCAGTGTCCGCCCAATCCCGGGCCGGGATAGAACGGCATGAAGCCGAACGGCTTGGTGGCGGCGGCGTCGATGACTTCCCACACATTGATACCGATGCGGCCGCACATCAAAGCCATTTCGTTCACCAGCCCGATATTGATCATGCGGAAGGTGTTTTCGAGCAGCTTGACCATCTCGGCTACCTGCGTGGAACTGACGGGCACGACCGTCTCGAGGGCCTGCGAATAGAAGAGCTCTCCCATGCGTGTACAGGCAGGGGTGCATCCGCCAACGACTTTGGGAATGTTGGCGGTCTGGTAGCGGGGATTGCCGGGGTCGACGCGTTCGGGCGAGAAGCAGAGGAAGAAGTCGTGGCCCACTTGGAGTCCGCCCTTGGTGAGCATGGGCAGCACGAGCTCGTCGGTGGTGCCGGGATAAGTGGTCGACTCCAGAATCACCAGCGTGCCGGCGTGAAAGTGGCGCGCAATTTCCTGGCAGGAGGACACGATATAGCTCATGTCCGGGTCCTTGGTTTTGCGCAGCGGGGTGGGGACGCAGATGTTGATCGTATCGAGTTCGAGGACGGCAGCGAAATCGGTGGTGGCGCGGAGCTTACCGGCCTCCACTAGCGGCGCGAGCGTGGAACTGGGGATATCGCCGACGTAGGAATCGCCGGCGTTCACGCGGCGGGTCTTCTCTTCGCTGATATCGATGCCGGTGACGGTAAAGCCGGCCTTGGCGAATTCGACGGCCAGCGGCAGGCCAACGTAGCCCAGACCTACGATGCCCACGCGCGCCCGCCGCGAGCGGATTTTCTCTTCGAGGATCGCGGCGGTGGCCGGACTAACCGCTTCTACTATTGGCATGAAGGTCTATTTTCTCATGGCTCGCAGAGGAATTCGCCCTCGGCGACGATTTCCGCCGGACCCGTGAGGTAGACTTCGCCATCGATTCGCAGATGGAGCGATCCCGCGGGGGTGAGGACTTCGATGGGCGATTCCGCCAGTCCGCGGGCCATGGCAGCCACGGCGGCCCCGGTCGATCCGGTGCCGGAACTCATGGTCTCGCCCGCGCCGCGTTCGTAGAAGCGCACATCGATGCGGTGACGGTCGATGGGGAGGATGAAAGACACGTTGGTGCGGTTGGGGAAATGCGGGTGCGATTCGATTTGCGCTCCCATTTCGCGCCAGTCGAAATCGAAATTCGCCACCGGGACGGCGCATTGCGGATTGCCTACGTCGAGCAGGGTGACGTCGCGCGGGCCGGTGGAGAGCGGCAATCGGAATCGCGGGTCGATGATTTGCGGACGGCCCATATTCATTTCGAACTCGCACAGCAGGCCGGCCTGGCGGAGGGTCCGCAAGGTCTTGATGCCGGCGCCGGTGCGGATTCGGACGACCTCTGCGGTGACGCCGTGGCGGATGAGGAATGCCGCGGCGCAGCGCGTGCCGTTGCCGGAGATTTCGGCCATGCTGCCGTCGGAGTTATAGAGCTGGATGGACGCATCGGAATCGGAGTCGATGGCTGGGGCGACGAGCATCCAACCGTCGGCGCCCACGCCGGTGTGGCGGGCGCAGATGGCGCGGGCGATGGATGGAAGTTCGGCGTCAGGCGCGTCGGATTGCCAGGTGAGGAGGAAATCGTTCTTGGCGCCGTGGGCTTTGGTGAAGGGAATCTTCATGGGGCTAAAGGACCGCTCCCTAACGGTCGCGGCTCAGAAACGCAGGGGCCGATACTGTCCCGGCGCAGGGTCAACCCGCGGGTTCCACCTCCACGGCAGTTCCGTAGGCGAGGACTTCGGTGACACCCTGCATGATTTCGGTGGCATCGTAGCGGGCGCCGATGACGGCGTTGGCGCCGAGTTCGGTGGCGTGCTGCAACATCAGCTCGAACGCATCCTGGCGAGTCTTTTCGCACAGATTGCTGAAGAGCGAAATGTTGCCTCCGACGATGGTCTGCAACCCTGCTCCGATTGTGCCCACGATGGACCGCGAGCGCACCACAATTCCGCGCACCACGCCGAAGTTCTTGCGAATGCGATAGCCCGGCAGATCGAATGCGGTTGTAACGTTACTATGAGGAACCATTGACGCCTCCTGTGCGCCGGTAGATGTGCATTTCCGGCGCGTCGTTCACTTTGAAAGTCTGTTCGAGAGTAAAGCAGCCGGCCTTTTGGACGGCCTTTTCGGCATAATCGCCGGCGATCACCAGGGCCCACGCGTCGTGCGAAAACTGATTCGGCCCATTGGTGGCGGCGCTCCAAACGGATCCGTTGTCGCCAGTGAGAGTCTCGCGCAGCGGGATGCCGAGGTCGCGATAAATCGCGGTCGTGGCGCCGAATTCGGTGACGATTCCCGAGCCGCGGACGTAGCGCGGGCGGAGATAATCCTCCACCTGGCGCTCCAGCTCGCGATGTCCGGCATAGTTCTGCCGGCCCTCCTGGAAGACGATCCAGTTTTCGGGATGAGGATTTATCAACCAGGGCACGGTGGCCGCGACAATCGCCACGGCGGCCACGCGGCTGCGCATCCAGCGGGGAAATACTAGGACCAGCGCGGCGGCGCCGACGGCGAGCAGCGGCAGGATCGAGAGTCCATAGCGCACATTGTAAATGCCGCCGGAATACAAGAAGGGAACCCACATGGGCGTGCCGCCGGAATGGATGCTCAGCAGGTAAAAAGCCGGCGGGAGCAGCAGCAGAATCAGCGGCCAGAAAGCGCGTTTGGTGGCGATGGCGATCACGCCGAGCGTGCCCAAGACGGCGAGGCACGGGCCGACGCAGAAGTAGGCCGTATATCCGAAGAACTGGAAGGCGCGCGGCCAGTAGTGCTTGCCCGGGTAGTCGGCGGTGCCCTGGATGGCCATGGCGGAGTACCGGCCGCGGTAGAAATCGAGCGCGTCGCCGGTCATGCGCCAGTTGTGGATCAGCCAGAAGATCGGGCCAAGGCCGGCCAGCAGGCAGAAGACCAGCGCCACGGTGAAGCGGTGCTGGCGGGCGGTCCAGAGGAAATAGAGGGCGACGAAGGGGATCAGGAACCATCCGTCGTAGCGCGTGAGCGTCCCCAGGCAGAGCGCGATGCCCGCGCCGGCGACGGCCCACCACGCCTGTGTCTCGCGGAACCGCACCGTGAAATAGAGCAGTGCGGCCAGGCATCCGAAGAACATTCCCTCGGTCATGGGCGTGGCCTGAATGTAGAGCAGATTGGGATTGAGGGCGCACAACGCCACGGCCGTAACGGCGGCGGGAGCCGATTGGAATATGCGGCGCACGGCGGCGAACAGGAAGCAACCGCCGACCGTGAAGAAGAAGGCGAACGGGATGGAGCCGGCGATGCCGTTGTGCCAGAGATCGTCTCGGCGCACGAACGGAAGCATGGCCCAATGGGTGAGCGGCAGCCAGACCGTACCGATCTGGGCGTATCCGGGCGTCTGCGAATCGACGATCTTGCGGGCGATATCGAGGTGGCATTCGGCGTCGCCGTAGTAGAGCAGCCAGCCGTGGGAGTAACACAGGTAAATCGCCGCCGCGCTCCAGAGGGCGAGCAGGAGCCCACAGAGCAGCACGCCGCCGGGGCTAAAAGTCGGTGCAGTCTTTGAACTCGGTATAGCGCGCATCGATTTCCTGGCGGGTGAGGGTTCGGAAACGCTCGACACCGAATTGCTCGCAGCAGAAACTGCCCATTACGGAGCCGTAAATGACGGCGCGGCGCAAATCGGCGAAATCGAGGTGGCTGTCCTGGAGGTCGAGGCCGCGGCCGGCGAGGTAGCCGATGAAGCCGCCGGCGAAGGAATCGCCCGCGCCGGTGGGGTCGAAGACGGATTCGAGCAGATAGCCGGGCGCCATAAAATGGCGGTCGCCGTGGAACAGGATGGCGCCGTATTCGCCGCGCTTGATGACCAGAGTCTTGGGTCCCATGGCCTGCACTTTGGCGGCGGCGGCGCGCAGGTTGTATTCGCCCGAGAGCATGCGCGCTTCGCTGTCGTTGATCAGCAGGAAATCCCACTGTTTGAGGGTTTCGAGCAGCTCGGCGCGAAAATCCTTGATCCAGTAATTCATGGTGTCGCCGCCGGTGACTTTGACGCCCTTCATCTGATTGCGCACGCCGCGCTGTAGGGCGGGCTGGATGTTACCGAGGAACAGATACGGCTCCGACTTGTAGGACTCGGGCAGCTTGGGATTGAAATCGGCGAAGACGTTGAGGTCGGTGCGGAGGGTGGTGCGATCGTTCATGTCGGCGGAATAGACGCCGGCCCAGAAGAAGCTTTTGCCCCCGGCGACGCGCTCCAGCCCATCGAGATTAATGTGGCGGGACGCCAGCAGGTTGGTGTCTTCCTGGTCGAAATCGTCGCCGACCACGGCGACCAGCCCGACGGGAGTGAAGTATTGCGCGGCGAGCGCGATGTATGTGGCGGCGCCGCCGAGCATGCGGTCGACCTTGCCGTGCGGCGTTTCCACGCCGTCATACGCGACGGATCCTACGACGATTAGGGACATGTGTAAGGTTCGATTGTAGCCCAATACGCCAACAGAAGGCCCCGAGAGGAGTCGGGATTCGCGATCGATACCCGAAAGTGATCGTGACGGAACGTGGCAGCGCGCACGAAAATACCATTCGGCACAGGGTGAACGAAACTGGCACTATTCCGGGAAAATGGTGCGCGTGAGGTCTTCCTGGGGCTTGTGGCGGGAAGTGCTCCAGAACGCTGTGGTGAACGCGACCAGAGCGAGCGCCCACACCAGGATATCGACGAAATCCACGGGAAAACGGAAGGCGATGGCGAGAAGGCAGAGCACGCTGCGGATGATCCAGCCATACAGGCGCGAAATCTTCTGCCAGCCTTTGCGGACGGCGACGGCAGAGCGGCCGGCCATATAGGCGCTGGCGATGCCGAGCAGCCCCAGCACGCCGCGCAAGAACTCCATGGAAACGGGCATCTGTTTCAAACATGCCGCAGACCGTAGCGGTTTGCAAGTGGCACGGTGCGATATGCTCTCAAGGGAGGGAAATCGCCATGACTTGGACGCGGCGGGAATTCGGCCGTGTGGCCGCGCTGGGAGCGGGCGCGGGACTCGTGACCGGCGCACGGGCGCAATTGTCGACGCGCAAGCTGGGGTACTGCATCGTCGGGCTCGGGCGGATCTCGATGCAACATCTCATGCCGGCCACCAAGGCGGCGCAATACGCCCGTGTAACCGCGATCGTGAGCGGCCATCGCGACAAGGCCGAACGCCTGGCGGCGGAATATGGCGTGGCCTCCAAGAACATTTACAGCTACGACAACTACAACGGGATCGCCGGGAATCCCGATATCGACGCGGTGTACATCGCGCTCCCCAACAGCATGCACGCCGAGTACACCATCCGCGCCGCCCAGGCCGGCAAACACGTGCTGTGCGAGAAGCCCATGGCCATCAGCGTGGACGAAGCCCAAGCTATGGACGATGCCTGCCGGCGGGCGAATCGCAAACTGATGATCGCTTACCGATGCCATTTCGAACCGGCGCATATGCGCGCGTTCCAGCTCATTCGCGACGGCAAGCTGGGGAAGATCGAGGCCATCGACAGCGCATTCGGCTTCAACATCGCGCCGGGGGAATGGCGGCTCAAGAAGGCCATGGCCGGAGGCGGTCCGCTGATGGATGTAGGGATCTATTGCCTGAACGCGTGCCGGTATCTGACGGGCGAGGAGCCGGTGGAAATCAAGGGATATTCGTCGGTGGTAGATCGCGACGGCCGCTTCCAGGAGGTGGAAGAGAATGTCTCCTGGAGCATGGAGTTTCCTTCGGGCGCCGTGGCGAGTTGCAGCACCACCTATGGCGCCAATATGACCAGCTACTTCCGCGTACTGGGATCGAAAGGCGAGCTCATCGTCGAGCCGGCATTCGCGTATGAGGGCCAACGTCTAAGAGCGAAGATTGTAGGCGAGGCGCCGATCGACGAGCCGAGCACGTTGCGCGATCCGGGCTGCTTCGTGCGCCAGGCAGACCATTTCGCGGAATGTGTGTTCAGCAATCGCGAGCCGGGTCCGAACGGCGCGGAGGGGCTGAAGGATATGAGACTGATGGCGGCGATTTATCGCGGATGACTCGCTATACGGCCAGATTGCCGTGGTAAATCATCTCCGAGGGATCGAATTTGGCCTTCACGACCAGCTTCCCGAGTTGCGTGGAGAAGGTCACTTCGTGGTCTTTCCGGCCGAAATCCAGGAATTCCTTGGAGAAGCCGAATAGGAAGTACGTGCCGCCGGGGGTCATCTGCTGGACCACTCCGGCCTGCGCGGAATCCCTGCCTTTGGGCTGCAGGCTGGTCATGAATTTGAGATCGTTTAGGTCTCGTTGAGACGTAGTAGACGAATCGGAATCGGGAGTGGAGAGCTTGGGGGAATCCTGGTCGGTATCGTCGGGATTCTGCTGCGATTGCGGACGATTCTTAATCAGCGGAATGTCGCGGACGCCGATCACGTAATGCTTGGCGAACGCCTCGGGAAGCGGAGTCTTGAGCGCGTCGAGGATGGGCTGGGCGCTTTCCCAGCGGACGGTACCCTTATAGTTGGAGCTTTGCGGGTAACCGCCTCCCGGCCGGCCCATACCGCCGCGGCGCGGCATGCCGATGCCGATTCCGCCGATACCGACTCCGGGCCCACCCATACCGCCGCCGTTGCGCGGATATCCGCCGCCGCCCTGGCCATAGCCGCCGTTATTGGAGCCGGGAGCGTACTGCGCGGTAACCGATTTCGCCCACGGGGATTTCGAAGTCAACTCGTCGATCTCTTCGCCGGTCCATTGCGACGGATCTTTCTTGTTCCAGAAATCGCCGGCGTAGAGGTTTTCCCAGGGGACCAGGCACGCGCCTGCCAGCGTCAACACGCCGCGGCGGCTCAGACTCTTCTTTTGCATGCTTGTGGGACGTATCGACCGCCCGCTGCGTTGCGGCGGTAAACTATTGACAGGCAATTATGAGTGGTGCGACGCAGGCCGGCACAGTCGCTTTAGCCACCTGCCTGATGTGCCAAACCGTCAGTGCCCAGGCCGCCAGTCCTGCTTCTCAAATTCAGGGAATCGTGCAAGTGAGCAGGGTCAGTATCGATACTGACATGCTAACGGTGGGCGGCAACGGGCGATGCGCCATCGCCACCGTGCAAATAGCGGTTACCGGGTTGGGAGCGAAAGCGATCGACAACCCTACGGTGACGGTCGGCCTGAGCGGACTTCGCAGTAAGCCCCCGGGACTGACGGTGGATGTCTCCGGCCTCACGGAGAGCCAGCAGATTACAACTTCTCCGGGGATATTTGCCTTTCGGGTGTGCGCGGCGGCGCTCCCGCCCGAAGTCGCGATTGGAGCGATGACCGTGCAAGCAGCGGTGCTGAAAGTCTCTCCGGAGCGCGAATGGAGGATCGAAAAGCCCGAGCCGAGCGCCGGGACGACGACCTTTTCGGTGAAGGCCGGTCCCGATGGTCCGTCCGTAAAGCCCGAGTTGCGGCTCATCGTAACTCCCGTCGACCTGCAAGTGGCCAGGCAGAATGACGAGGCGGTTTTCGAGTTCGACGTGGCGGCCAGCAAGGGGTTTACCGGAATCGTGATGGGTATCGTCAGCATTGCCGAGCCGCGGAATCCCGAGGGTGTGGAGTTGCTGGAAGGGACGAACAGCGGAAACCTCGGGTTCACGCTCGGCGCCGGCCAGAAACTCTCAGACGCCCACCATCTGCGATACCGAATCCGCACCAGCGCGACCAACTCGCAAGAAGGCGTTCTGACTTATGAGCTTACCCTGAATGCCAAGGACGACCAGTTTACGCCACGGGACGCCGCCCAGTTGGTCACCGTGAAGGTGGGCGGCGGGCAATAGGCGGCGTGAGTAACTTCTCCATGCGTCGGCCGTCGGCGCCATCCTCATAATAGGCGCGCACGATCCGGCCTTTCCGAAATTGGTACCGCTCATAGAAGCGGATGGCCGTTTCATTGGTCACTTTCACCATCAAGTGAATCCGGGGAATCCCCAGGAGGCGCAGACGGCGCAGGGTGGTGTTCATCAGCGCGGAGGCGACCCCTTTTTCGCGGTACAGAGGGTCGACTGCCAAAGACACCAGTTCGGCGGCGCAACGGGTTCTCCCACCTAGGCAGGTAAGGATATACCCGCAAACTATCCGGCCTTTCACCGCAACCAAAAACAATTCCCCACATTTGTGGTAAAAATCTGCAAACAGGTTGCGATCCCACGCATCTTTCCCGAAGCCCAAGTGTTCAATCTCGAGGATGCGATCCAAATCGGAACCTCTGAAAAGCCGGATAGAAATGGCAAGCGTCATTCTGTTATCCTTTATTTTGGCGCACTTGGAGGCTCTCCTCAAACCGTGGGATCAAAAAAAAGCAAGAAAGAGCGGAGTCCTCTTGACAAGGATTTCGGACCGTCGCATACTGGAATCGAGATGCAACTGAGTGTCAACTGCGATCTGGCGGAAGCGCTGCCGGCGAGCCTCATGGACTTGCGGCAGGGCGATGCCGCGATCCTGGATGGGATCGATTTGCCGATGGAGGATGCGCGACGCCTGATGGAGCTGGGTTTCCTTCCGGGCACGCAGATCACCGCCGGGCGCTCGGCTCCGGGCGGCGATCCGCGAGTATTCCAAGTAGATGGTTCGGAGATCGCGCTGCGGCGTGAGACCGCGCGGCGTCTCAAAGTTCGCGGCAAGAAAACTGCTAAGCTGGATGCGAAGCCGAGGGTCTGATGAGCGGATGCAGCGATTGCGGCAGTTGCAACCCGGCAACCGTTGTCGAATTTCCAGGATCGCCCACGGCACTCAAAACAGTGGCCGTAATCGGTCCGCCCAACTCGGGCAAAACCACCCTTTTTAACCGTCTCACCGGCCTTCGCCAAAAAGTCGCCAACTTCCCGGGCGTGACGGTGGAGCAGCACACCGGCCTCGCCACTCTCCCCGACGGCCGCACCCTCCAGTTGATCGATCTGCCGGGAGTTTACAGCCTCTCGCCGCGGTCGGAGGACGAACAGGTAGCGTACGATGTGCTCACCGGGCAGCGGTCCGACACTGCCAAGCCGGAAGCCGTGCTGTTGGTACTCGATTCCACCAATATGGGGCGGCACCTGATGCTGGCGGCGCCGATTCTTTCGCTGGGCCTGCCCACGTTGGTGATCCTGAATATGGCGGATGATCTGCGCAGCCGCGGCGGGCGCGTGGATGTCGAAAAGCTGGCGGGGGAGTTGGGCGCTCCGGTAGCGCTGGTGAGCGCTCGCCGGGGTCAAGGCGTGGAAAAGGTATTCGATTTTCTGGCGGGCGCCATGCCCAAACCCGCGCCTAAGGAACTGCCCATTCTGCAGGATGTCCCCAAGTGCCGGGCATGGGCGGGCCATATCGGCAGCCAGGCAGCGTATCGCGCACCGGCGCCGCCCAAGTGGACACGCCGGCTGGACGGGGTGTTCCTCCATCCGCTGGGCGGGCCGCTGCTGTTTCTGGCGGTGGTGGTCGCCATCTTCCAGACTATCTTTACGGTGGCCGAGCCGTCGGAGACGTTGGTCGATTGGGTAATCGGGCATATCGGCAACTGGATTGCAGCGGCGCTGCCGGCTGGTCTTTTCAAATCGCTGGTGATCGACGGCGTATTCAAGGGTGTCGGGTCGGTGATCGTGTTCCTGCCGCAGATTCTGCTGCTGTTCCTGTTCATCGGCATTCTGGAGGATTCCGGCTACCTGGCGCGCGCCGCGTTGATCGCCGACCGCACCATGGCGAAGGTCGGGTTGCAGGGAAAATCGTTCATCCCGCTACTCTCGGCGTATGCCTGCGCGGTGCCGGCCATCATGTCGACGCGCACCATCGAGAATAAGCGCGATCGCATCGCCACCATTTTGATCGCCCCATTCATGACGTGCTCGGCGCGGTTTCCGGTGTACCTGCTGATCATCGCGGCATTCATTCCGAATCGCCCGCTGCTGGGACGCTTTCTTTCCACGGGCGCGGCGGCAATGCTCGGGCTTTACATTCTCGGTTTTCTGGTCGCAGTACTGACGGCGCGCGTGCTCAAATCTTCCATCCTGAAGAGCGGCCGCACTCCGTTCCTGCTGGAGATGCCGTCGTACCGCTGGCCCACGTTCACTTCCCTCGGTCTTCGCCTGCTGGATCGTTCGAAGGTCTTCCTGGTTCGCGCCGGCACCATCATCCTGCTGGTGAGCGTGCTTCTCTGGGGCGCGCTCAATCTTCCCTACACCAACGGACATCCTCCGGAGATCGCCAACAGCCTCGCTGGCACCGTCGGACGCACCATCGAACCGGCGATCAAGCCTCTGGGATTCAACTGGAAGATCGGGATCGGGCTGATCACCGCGGTGTTCTCGCGCGAGACCATCATCGCCACGCTGGGAACGATCTACGGCATGGATCCAGCGTCGAACAAAGAGGGGCTACAGGCCGCCATTCACCACGATCTCACCGCCGGCGGCGCCTTCGCGCTGCTGGTGTTCTTCGCGTTCGCCATGCAATGTATCTCCACCATCGCGGTGGTGCGGCGGGAGACGGGCGGATGGAAATGGCCCGTCCTGCAATTCAGTTACATGACGCTGCTGGCGTACGTGGGCGCGTTCGCCGCGTTCCACTTAATTCACTGACGGGCCTTCTGGCTGGCGAGTCAGTACCCGAGCAGCGGCGCCAATTTTGCACGTACTTCGCCCATCGCTTCATCCGGGCAGCGCCCCAACGGCTTCGCGCGACGCGCTTTCCAATCGATGCTTTTCAGGTGATCTGTCAAAATGACGCCTGCTGCGCCCCGGCCGGCGGGCACGGCCACTTCGAACGGGTATCCCTTGGCCTGATTCGTGATCGGGCATGCCAGCGCGAGGCCCGACCTCGCGTTGTATAGCTTCGGACTCAGCACCAACGCCGGACGCCGTCCCGCCTGCTCGCGGCCGACTTGAGGGTCGAACGTTAGCCACACGAAATCGCCGGCATCCGGCACAAAAGCGGTCTTCACCAGGATTCCTCGCCTTGCGGGGGTCCCCAATCCGTTTCCCGATGGCGGTTCTTGGGCGTAATCTGAGCGACCAACTCGGACAGTTCATATTTTCGCCGGTTAGGACGTAAGACAATGGCCCCATCGCGATCGAGAGCCAGCCTCACGCAATCTCCTTCAGCGAGGCTGGCCTGTTTCGCAATTGCCAGCGGAATACGAACGGCCAGACTATTTCCCCATTTCGAAATTGTGGATTCATTCCCCATATGTATCTACTTTGAGTATACAACGGAGAGGTGTGGCCCGATAACGGCGCGCAATCCTGGCTAATTTGCGGTCACATGCTCCTGGGCTTCCTGCCAGACGTTGGTGAAGAACTCGCGGGAGTCGGGCGAGCAGCCGATGTGCAGACGGTCGGCGCCATCTTCCACGAAGCCTAAATAGCCGCTCCAACCGAGATCGTCGAGGACGAAGCGAAGGCATTCCAGTTCGCCCGCCGGAAGGTGCGCGGTATCGATGTCAAACACCTGGCCCGAACTGTGCGCGAAGGCTTCGTGCTGGGACGACTGCTGGCGCGCGTAATCGACCGGTTCCACCAGCGCGCTGACGGGCAGAGGCTGGAAGACTTCGCCCGGGGTATTTCGCTCCTCGCACAGGCGCCGCGTTTCGAAAGCGATATAAGTCAAAGTGCCCAGCGCCGCCGGTGAGGCCTGGGAGTAGTCTGCGATAGCATCGTCGACCGGTGGAAGTTCCAACGCATATCCCAGATATTCGGCGCTGTTGGCGGCCTTCATCAGCCGCGATCCCGGATTCGAGCGGATATCTTCACCGGTGCGGTAGATGAGATCGTCGGGCGTGAGCCACGACCAAAGGCGGTGCGGTGAGCGCGGGCCGGTGGCGAACCGGTTCTTATACTCCCGCTGGAGAGCGAGCAAATCCTCGGGATTCTGGCGGTATAGAGCTAATAACTGGGCGGCCCGTTGGATCCGGAAGTAATAAGTGGGCGAGTAATCGCGCAGCATCTGCTGTTGTATGGCCTGATACAGTTCGCGGTTCCAGGTGGGGCTGCAGGAGAAGAACATGCGCGCCACCGTGACCTCGTTGGGCGGAACGCCGCGCGCGCGGCTGGTGAGGTCCTTCATGTAAGTGACGCAGCCCGTGCCGCAATGGTA
>Ga0181528_10001382_pt1 | contig 15211 bp, 10 predicted proteins | sample PEATcosm2014_Bin_47_FD_119742 | JGI IMG/M metagenome (GOLD analysis project Ga0181528, IMG submission 119742) | Peatland microbial communities from MTU Mesocosm Facility, Houghton, MI, USA - PEATcosm2014_Bin10_10_metaG | ecosystem: Environmental > Terrestrial > Soil > Wetlands > Peat | place...
GGCGGCCAGCGTGGGCCATTCGCGAGGCTCGCATTCCGTCAGCCGGTCGATCAGCGCCAACTCGAGCGCCGGCTTCAGCGCCCACACTTCCTCCATCTTGAGTTCCGCTGTGCTCTGATAACCGTCGATGAACGCCGCCAGGTCAGCCTCGTTGAACGAGTAGGCGCCGGTGAGCAGATATCCGCGAGCCACCACGGACACGCGCGGGGTCTCTTGTCCCTGAGCGTCCACCATCACCGGAAACTCGCGCAGGCTCTGCGCGAACTCGCGGACTTCCTTTTCCGCGCCGAAGATCAGGCGGAAGTTGTCCACCACCCACGCGGCGTTCTCCTTGTCGGGTTCGGCTACCGCGCGAGCGATCAGCTCTTGCACACGCTGCCGGCGATTCGCCGGAGCCTCCCGCCGCAGTGCCCGCCGCCGGGCATCTCTATACTCGCGGCCGAGTGCCGCGCCGGCCTCACGCCAATGTGGTTGAAGCTGGGTCTCGGCCGTGATGGGTTCCTGTATCATCGGTATCCTGCCGCCTGAAGCTCAAACATGCCGGAGTATCGCCCGCCCTGGGAGAGCAATTGGCGATGGCTCCCCTGTTCGGCGATCCCGCCTTTTTCCAGCACAACGATGCGGTCGGCCATCCGCACGGTGGAGAAGCGGTGGGAGATGAGGAGCGCCGTCTTGCCTGCCGTCAACTCCGCGAAGCGCTGGAAGACTTCGTACTCGGAGCGGGCGTCGAGGCTCGCGGTGGGCTCATCGAGAATCACCACCTGCGCGTCGCGAATGTAGGCGCGCGCCAGCGCCACCTTCTGCCATTCCCCGCCGGAGAGATCGACTCCGCCTTCGAATCGCAGACCGAGCTGCTGCTCATACCCCTTCGGCAGCTTCTCGATTACCTGATCGGCCAGGCTCTTGTGCGCGGCCCCGCGCACCGCGGCGTCCCCGGCCGAGTCGATGCGGCCCACGGCGATGTTCTCGCGGGCGGTCATCTCATAGCGCATGAAATCCTGAAAGATGACGCCGATCTGGCTCTGCAGGTCTTCCATGCTGTAATCGCGGAGGTCCACACCGTCAACAAGGATGCGGCCGCTGGTGGGGTCGTACAAGCGCGTCATCAGCTTTACGAGGGTGGTTTTTCCTTCCCCGTTTTCGCCGATCAAGGCGATGCGCTCTCCGGGCACGATGCGCAAATCGAGGCGGTCCAGGATGCGCCGCTGGCTGCCGGGATAGGAGAAGCTCACCTGCTCGAACACGAAGCCTTCGCGAATGGGACGCGGCGCCGGGATTGCGTCAGGCTTCGACTGGAGCTTGGGCTGCACTTGCAGGAACTCGACCAGGTCGGTGAGAAAGAGCGATTGATCGGCGATGCTCGAGAATGTCGAGAAGACGCTTTGAATGTTGGCACTGGTGCCCGCGATCGCGCCTGCCAGAAACTGCAGGGTTCCCCAGGTAAGCGCGCCGGTGACGGTGCGATAGATCACATACGCGTAGGCGCCGTAATAGCCCGCCGTGTTGAGTAGCGCGAGAGCCGCGCCCGCCCAGAGGCGCCTGCGGGCCAGCCTGGCGTTCTCATCGTAGATGCCATTGGCCAGGCGCGCGTACTCTCCCGCAAGAAAACTGCTCAGGCCGAAAAGGCGCAGTTCTTTGGCGGATTCCTTGCTGGCGCCGATGACGCGGAGGTAATCGAGCTGGCGGCGAATGGGCGTCTGGCGGATGTTCTGCGAGTACCCGATAAATGCGAAGTGGCTCTCGCCGAGAAATGCGGGCACCACTGCGGCCACCAGGATCACCAGTAGCCACGGCGAGAACCAGAGTATTCCGAGCGATAAGCTCACCGCCGCGACAATCTGCTGGCCCACCGCTCCGATCGCCTGGATCATAGCGATGCGGTCGGTAGCCTGTACGCGCGCGCGCTCCAGTGTGTCGTGGAAGTGTGGGTCTTCGTACGAAGCCAGGTCCAGGCGCGAGGCGTGATTCATTACCAGCAGGCTGACGTGGCGCGTGAAGCGATCGGCAAGAAGGGTATCGAAGAATGAGATGCCGCGCGAGGTGATGGCGCCGAACGCGGCGAGCGCACACTCCCCTCCCACCAGCCACCAAAAAAACGGCGGCAGCGGCTTACCGGCAGTGTGAACCTGAACACCATCGAGAATGCGCTTGGAGACGGCGAGCATCGCCACGGGCAGGAGGGCGGCCACCAGCCGGCAAGACAGCATGCCGCTCACCACCGGCGGGCCCGATTGCCAGACAATGCGGACCAGGGCGGGGACATGATGGAGCGCACGAATTCGCTCCTGCCAGCTCGCCCATAGAGTCCGGTTTGGTGGTGCGGCGCTCATGCTTCCGCTGTAAGCAATGCTTGCTTTGCACCCCGAAGGCCGTTCCATTGGTTGCAGCGTTCTCAGTGGCGGGGACGGGAAATTCTTACCGCCTGGGAAGGGTAGTGTGCAGGGTAAGGCTTGAAGCCGGCGCGTTCCATGCCGCTGCGGGCCTCCGGGTTCTTCATGAACGTCTCCCACACGAAGCCGGTGCGGAGGTTTTCCGCCATCAGCATGGTGATACCGGTATCGATGCCCACCGCGTCGGTGTCATACCACTTCTTGAGCGGATTGAAGGCATTTACGAATCCATACTTACTCCAGGCGCGATCGCCGTAGCGGGTTTTCATGTTTCGCAGCACGCGCAGGCAGGCCTGCGGAAGGAATGGCAGCGACCCTCCAGCCGCGCTCGGCACCACGGTACCATCGATGGGACCGACGGCCGGGGGCCCGCCCCATGAGACGTAGCCGTGTTCGGAGTCGGACGCGGTGATGCCCCAGAAATCCTCGCTGTAATCGGGAAACTGCCTGGCCAGTTCCAGACAGAACTGTATGTGCACCTCGGTGGCCGTGATAGAGTTCTGGAAATAGTCGGCGTAGCGGTCGCGCTTGTTGCGGAAATCGAACCAGGCCTGCGAGTATTGGTGCACGAACAGGGGGGCGAATGCGCCTACATAGCGGAGCCCACGATATTCGAAGGTGGTGCGCTTCCAGGCGTTCCAGGCGTCCTGAGGCAAGGGATGCGTCGGCGACCCGAGCCCGAGCAGATACATCATCATGAGCTCGCTATAGCCATCCCAGCGATACGGCAGGAAGCCCGATTCGGGCATCCAGCCGTGCGGCAGCAGAGTGGTGTCCTCGGAGAGCCAGGTCCAGTCGACGCGATTGAAGATGTCCTCGGCAAGGTTGTTGAGCTCTTCGTCATCAAAGCACTGCGTGGCGGTGCGGACGCCGCAGAGAAGGATGGCTGTGTCGACGGATGAAACCTCGGAATCCCATTGACGCTCGCCGGTATTCATGTCGGCGAAGTGGTAAAAGAAGCCGCGATGATTGGGCAGCTTCTTCCACAGAAAGCGCAGGGTGGCGAGGATGCGCTCGCGCACGGGCCCAAACGGAAGGTAGCGACGCTTTAGCGCGATGCACAAGGCGGTCAGCCCGAAGCCGGTAGCTGCGATGCTGGAGACTCCGCCGCGATCGTTCCCGCGCACATTGCAGCGGTCGCGCACGAGGCCGGTCTGCGGGCTGGCCTGCTCCCAGAAGAAAAGAAAGTTGGCGCGCTCGATTTCGTCCAGGAATTGATCGTCGTCCGCGGAGAACTGCGGGTTGGGGGCGGCGGTCAGACGGCGGTCATTCGCTACGCGCCGCGCCGCAAAGTCTCGCAAATTTCCACCAGACGGCCGTCGCCAAGATAGCCGGCGAACTCATCGGGTCGGCCCGCCCACAGACAGGCAGTTGATCTCCTCGTCTACTGCTCGGCCGTCATTTTCGGCGCCGGTGTGCCTGGCGGAAGGATCGGTCGCGGACGTTCGATGCGCCAGGTTACAGCGCCGGCAGCTTCGCGTTGGGTGCGCGCGATGCGTAAGTCGCCGTCGACTAAGTATTGTAAGTGCACATAGTCGAAGGCCAGGCCGGCGGAGGCCATCAGCTTCATGTAATCCCCGTGGGCAGTCTCGTCGGGAGCTTCGGTATATCCGGCGTCCCAGGTGACGTCGGCGGAGAGTCCGGTGACGCCGCCGCTGCCGGGCGTGCCGGCGCCCGCGCCAGCCGCTCCGCCTTCTCCGGCAGCGCCGCCGCCACGTCCGGCCGCGCCTTTGAGCGACATATAGATTCGGATGCCGTCGACGACGGGCTGGAACATATCGCGCGGCTGCCAGCGCTGGCCGAAGCGCTGGTAGCGCGCGTTCATGCGATCTTCGAGCGGCAGCAGGCCGGGGACGTTGCGCTCGGCGGCGACGATGCGGTCCTGCAGCGCGTAGGCGATCATCTTACTGTAAGGGTGGGTATCGTCGCGGACGTAGCCTAAGCTCGTGAACCAGCCGCGCGGGATCCACCAGGCGCGCCCGGTATTAGCGCCCTGTCGGCTCTGCACCCACGCGGTGTATTCGGAAAATGGCTGCACCCATTCGTGCGAGGGGTAGCCGTGCGGATTGAGGAACGCATCAGGCTGCCACGCTTCGATCAGTTGACGGCGCGTACGCGATTCCGGATAGACGGGATCGGTCTCACCCTGACCGGCGGAGACGTCGGCGCTGAGCGCGCCGTGATAGCCGGGATGGAGCATGTTGTCGGGCGTGATCCTGGCGAGATCGACGGAAAGCTGCGCGCCATCCGGGTTGGTGATGGGATGGATGACCACGTTCACGTTCTTGAGTAAGTCTCGCTTGGCGGGATCGGTGACCAACTGCTCGGCGAGTTTGTCGATGTGGCTGGTGCTGGAGACTTCGTTGGCGTGCTGGCGGCCAGAATAGACGATGGACGCCTTGAGCGTGGTCTCCTTGGGCCAGGAGCGCAGCAGCGCGGGCGAAGGAAGCATGATGTCGGCTGCCCAGATGTTTTCGCCAAGGTAGCTGCGTCCCATCCAATAGACGTTCACGCCGGGGAAGGTTGCCAGGCGCGCCAGGATGGCGGCGTTCTCGGCGGGACTGATGGGCTCGTCCCATTGCACGATGGGCGTGCCGGAAATCGGCTTGACGTCGGCGATCATGGGGCGCGGCGTGGCTGGCGGGGAGATCGCGAATGTGGCGAATTCGCGCGGCGCCGGGGTATCGGGGACGGCGGTGGGGGCGAGCGGCAGATCGAACTCCACGGCCATCTCGCGCAGGTGGGGATAGGCTAGCTCGTCGCGATAGATGCCGGCGGCGTGCATCTGCTCGAGCCAGTGCAACTGACCGCGCGCCTGTTCCACGGAGAAGATGTTGCGGTCCACCTGGTCCTGCCCTTCGAGGCGCAGCCACTGGTCGTAATCGTCCTTGGCGAAATCGGCCGGCAGCATCCAGGTCAGGCGCTCGATGCCATCCTCACCGGCCTTCACGCGCGCTTGAATGAGGCGCGGCTGCATTTCGCCGGTCAGCGCGGGAAGATTGCGTTCCTGCTTGCGATGCTTTCCCTGGGCATCGGACCAACTGAGGCGCACCAGCGGATTGGCGGCCGATTTGCCGTAGAATTCAATGCGTACGTGGCCGTCCTGCCCGTCTTCCGACGCATGCACGATGGGGAGCACGCGGCCGGTGTAAGCGATGGGCCGGCCAGTGAGCAGGTCGCCCATCATGCTCATGAAAACGTCGGTGGAATAGAGGGTGTCCTCCTGCAACGCTTCGAGTGAGGAGATGCGCTCGCGGTCGAGATCGAGGCTGTAATCGGGCTCGCTCAGGTGGATGTCGAGCTTTATGGTGTCGAAGGGCGGCGAGAATTCGGTGCGCAGGTCGCCGTGGGCTTGCGAGAGCACGAACTGGTAGACCTTGGGCAGAGTTTGATTCTGGTAATGGTCCCAGAGCTCCTCGATATCGGTGCGGATTCGCTGGTTGAGGAGCACCTTGCCGCCGGCTTCCAGATGCAGCCAGCCGGTTTCCACCTGCACCTGTTCGTAGCGGGGAATCACGCCGTTGTAGGGCTGCATGACGGTCGAGACGGTGAAGTCGCGGGCGAGGATCTCCTTGCCGGCCGCGTCGAGCGCCTGCACGCGATAGGTGGGCGTGTGGGCGGTGGGCTCTTCGACCTCATCGAAAGTGATCTTTTCGAGCGGGAGATTGAGCTTGCGCGCGAGCATCTCGTCGACGGGGTAGAGCTCCTGCACCCAGCGGGCTTCCGACTGCATGGTGCGGATGTTGGTGGGATCGACGTTCCTGGCGAACTCGATGCGCAGGCTCGCGACGGGCTTGCCGGCGAGCGCGGGCGCGATCTCGTCCATCAGCCAGCTGTAACCTTGCTTGAAGGCGCAGAGCACCTCGACGGAAGCGTGCGCGCCGAGCGTCTGCTGCAACTGCTCGGTGAGTTTGCGGCGCTCCTCGGGGCCTTCGCTGACGCGGGCGACCAGCTTCACGTCCTGGCCGGCGGGGATCTTCGCAGCAGCTTCTTGGACGGCATCGAGCAGCCGCTTGCCTTCCCAAGGAATGACGATGTCTTCGGCGAAAGTGGGCGCGGCCTGATGGAACGGCGCAGATTTATAGTGCAGGTCGGCGCAGCATTTGGTGCCGGCGTGGAGGGTGCCGGTCTCGACGGTGGGGATGTGGAACTGGCGCTTGACGAAAGCGGCGAGACCCGGGTCGGCGACTTCGGTCTCGATCTCGGCCTTGACGTCTTTCAGGGAGGCGAGATCGAGATTCCTGGTCCAGCGGTCGAGGTGATAGAGCGCGGCGGCAGCTTGACCGGCAGACGAGCGGAGGGAGAAGAAGCGGTGCAGGTCGTAGCGGATTTCTTCGATGGAAAGATACTGTTTGCCTTGCTCCCAGAGATTGGGGAAACGGTCGGAGAGGGCTTGGAGAGCCGCGGCGGCGCCGGCGTCATCGCCGCGGGTGAGGACGGCGGGGCGGCGCGTGAAAGCATCGTCGACGATGCGGATCTCACCTTCGCCGGGGGCGAGATCGGTCTCGGATTGTGCGGCGGCGGTGTCGTTGGCGCGGAGTTTGCGTTCGGCTTCCTGGGCGAGCGGCGATTGGCCGGCGAGGACGGCAGGCGCGCGGACATCGCGGGCGACGGCGGTATCGGCGGGTGAAGCAAGGGGGAGGGTGATGCCGGTGGTTTCGAGTCCCATGCGGGCAGCGAGGTTGGCCATGGCGACTCCGGCAGCGTCGGCGGGCACGAAGAGGTGTCCGTTGGAAGAGCCGGGCACGGGAATGCGGCCGGACGGGCCGAAGAGTCCTCGGCTGGTGAAGAGGGTGGCGAGATCGAGACGCGCGGGCGCTCCGTTGGCAGCGGCGCTTCCAGTCGGTGTGTCGGCGTTGGCCCCGGCGGCAGGCGCGGCGTTCCCCGCGGGTGCCGTTGCTTCGGGCTTCAAGTTGGTGGCGGTGGGTCCGCCGACTAAGATCAGTTGATGGATGGCCGCCAGCGCCGGTTTGGCGAGGGCGGCGTCGAGCGCCTCCTGAGTCGCGGTGCCTCGCAGAAAGGCGCGATGAATCCCGGCCTTTCCGTGCTGGTAAGTCACGCCCATGAGCTCGACGTTTCCGCCGACCGCCTGCGCGATGGCGGACAGCTTCTCGCCATTGGTTCGCCAGATGTATGGCGCACGCGCGGAGTAGGCATCGGCGGCGGCGGTGAGGCCGGCATCGTCGGCGCCAGCCATGATCAAGCCATCCTCACGCACGTCGAAGATGCCGCCTTCCTCCTTGTCGAAGCCGCCGGGCGGCAGGCCGAGGGGCGCGCGTTTGATGGCGATGTTCGGGCCGGTTACGGCGGTGTCGTTGGCGATTACGAGTGGGGGCGTCAGCCCAGTGGCGCCGTATGCGAGACGCGCGGCGAGGTTCGCGGCCGCCGCGTTCTCCGCGGCGCGCGGGGAGGCAGGCACGAGCACTTTGCCATTGATGAAATCGGCGATGCCGTCGCCGTTGGTGTCGACCAGCATCCAGCCGGTGACAAACGGGTCGGTCAGATGGTTTGCGGCCGGTGCGGAGGGCGCCTGGAAGGCGAAACAGCGGGCAAATATAAGGACCAGCAACGGCAGAGAGGCACGCGGCATTCGCCTATTGTATAACCGGTCCGACTCTCTCACAGAGGCACAGAGAGCACGGAGAAAAACAGAAAAAAACGTTTGCTTTAGCGCATCAACTGGCCGCCGTTGACCTCTATGGTCTCGCCGATGATGTAGCTGGCGGCGTCGGAGGCCAGGAAGGCGATCACGTTGGCGCATTCCTCCGAGGTGCCGACGCGTCCCAGGGGAATGGTCTTCACGAATCCGGCGATCATTTCGGGCGTGGAAAACATTTCGTGGAATGGGGTATCGATCACGCCGGGCGAGACGGCGTTCACGCGCACGCCGTGGGGCGCCATTTCCTTGGCCAGAGATTTGGTGAACGAAGTAAGTCCGGCCTTGGCGGTGGCGTAAGTGCCCGCGCCCGGGCCTCCGCCATTGTGGCCGGCAATGGAAACCACGTTAACGATGACACCGCGGCGGCGTTCGATCATGGATGGCGCCACGGCTTTCGACGCGAATACCGCGCTTTTCAGATTGAGAGCGAGGATATCGTCCCACATCTCTTCGGTGATTTCGCGAACGGGCATGCGCTTTACCAGCGAGCCGGCGTTGTTGACCAGGATGTCGATGGGACCGAATTCGTTCACCACCTGCTGGACCACGGAGGTGATCTCGCTGGTCTTGCGAAAATCGCCGATCGCCGCGACGGCGGTGCCGCCAGCCGCGGCGATCGACTCCATCACTTCAACGGCGCCTGGCTTGTTCTTGTGGAAGCCGATGGCGACGCGCGCGCCCTGCGCGGCCAGGAGACGAGCGGTGGCGGCGCCGATACCGGAAGACGCGCCTGTAACGAGCGCGACTTTGCCTGCAAGGTCGGGATAGCTGGCCATAGAACGTCTATTGTTTCACAGGTGTCAGTTCTGGATGGGAATCACCAGGGTTTGCGTTCCGGGCGTGCCATTGAGGGAGAACGTGACCGGGACCGTGTTGCCGGCGGCGACGTTGGGCACTACGACGTTGAATTGGTAGAGCCCCAGATAGCCGTTGACCAATCCGGCGAACTGTACAGTCGCGGGCATAGCGTTGAAGAAAATCTGGAAGCTGTCGGTGAGCTGGTTGGCAACGGTGACGATCTGGCCGGCGGGGCTATTGGGCGTCACGGTCCCAAAACCAACTCCGTAGAATACGATGGTCTGGCCGGGCTTCGCGGGCGCAGCGGTGATGCCGGAGACCGCGCCGGTAGGCAGAACATAAGTTGTTCCGTTGGTATAGAGCGCGGCGACATATTGTTGGCCGTTGAGATCGAAGACCGCGGGCGCAAGCAGACCAGGTTCGGTTGTGTTCACGTTGATGGTAAACGCCACGCTGGTTCCGCCAGGCGTCTGCACGATTACCGGCTGGGGTCCGGTGGAGATATTGGACGGCACCTGCGCGTTCACCTGGCCGGGGCTGACGAAATCGATGAAGGCCGGCTGGCCGCCTATGGTGACGGTTGTTCCCCCCAGAGCGGTGGGCGCGGCGTTGCCGTTGAAATCGGCGGCAGCCCAATTTTGCAACGCGACATTCGCCAGATTAGTCCCATAGATCTCCATCCAGGTTCCGGGGGCAAGCGCGGAAAACGCACCATACGCGCTGGCGCTGATCACTCCCTGGGAAGTCCGGATTGCCGGCGTCTGATCGAAGACGCCATAAACCGGTCCGGTCATCACCGCGCCCGGTGTCTGGCCCACCAGCCCGAGGTTGCACGACGAGACGAAGGTTCCCGTGCAGGTGGCAGAGGAGGCGTAGTAGAAGGTAAAGCTGTTGGTCAGAAACGTTACGGTTTGGCCGGCGTTCTCCATGAGCGAGACGGTGAACTTGCCGGAGGAGCCCGGGGTTAGGGCGAAAGTGACATACATACTGCCAGGGCTGATGGAATTTGCCAAAAGCGGTGAAGTGCCGTTGCCGGCGTAAGAGAACACGATATTGATGGTGCCTCCGCCGCCGACCCCGGTATAGGGGGCCGACACGGTGCACACCGTGTTGGTACCGTTGAAAGCGCAATTGCCCCAATTGAGGCTGACTTGGCCGACTCCATTGCTTCCGCCGAGGCCGGTCGCAATCACGTTCTGACTGCTGTTGGAATAGGTTGCGGTTTGCGCCGACGCGAATGGTAGAAAGACGGCGCAGAGTGCGAGCACAGGAATCCTGATGGGTTTCATGGTTAGGGTGATCCATCCAGTCTAACAACAGGGGCCGGGAGCACCAAGGTCAGTCCGGCAGACGAATGCTGCCATCCGCGGCGATGGCAAACGACGGGTTCCAGGCAACCTCCCAGAGGAAATTGTCGGGATCGGCGAAGTATCCGGAATAGCCGCCCCAAAAGGCGTCGTGGGCGGGTTTCAGGATCTTCGCGCCGGCCGCTTCCGCCTCGGCGAGAACATTGTCGACCTCAATTCGATCGCGCGCATTGTATGCCAGCGCGATGCCGGCGAAGCCGTGGCCGTCGGGCGGAATATTGGCGTCTTTGGCAAGGTGCGACCGCGGATAGAGCGCCAGAGCCATGCCGGCGGCCTGAAAGAAAATGATTCCTTCGGCATTCGACACGGAACGCCGCCATCCCAGCCGCTCGTAAAACTTCCCGCTGCGCTCTAAGTTGGCGACTCCCAGGGTTACGATGCTGATGCGTTGTTCCATTCACTCCCGATAATACGGCACGGGGGCAGATGGGCGGAAACATTCCGTATGCTGCCATTCGAGGCGCGCCGGAAGAGCCGCAAATTCGCGCTGCACAATGGCGCGTAGCGCGTCCGGATCGGTGAGGGCGCGGACATTCAGTAAGATTTCGTGCTCTGCCGACGGCGACGCGTCGAGTGCGCCTTCGACCACGGGATCGCCATCGTTGCCGGTGAGCGCCGCCTTCAGATACCCGGCGTCCGATTGCGTGAACAGCTTCAGGTGCACGATACGGATTTGCGGTGCGAGGCGATCGAGCAGGGGACCGATGAGCATGGGGGCGGAGATCGGCGGCGAGGCATGGGCGATCACGCGGAGGTTGAGCCAGGCCAGCGCAGCTTCGGCCTCCGCATAGCGCGTGTAGTCGATAGCGAGAGTCTTCGCGCCGGCCGGGATTTCGCCGGAGAGGATCTTGTCGAGCCACGCCTGCACGCTTTCGCCGCGCGCGAAGAGGAGATCCGCCTCGGTGAGTTGATGGCGATAAAGAAAATCGAGGTGCGGATCGTCGAAGCTCGCTTGCGGGTGGAGCACCACGGTGAGTGGCGCGATTTGGAAGCGATCGCTATGCTCGCGCAGGAGCGGGCGCAGCGTGGTGGCGACGATATCGGTGCAACTGCCGACCGCTTCGGCGAAGATCACATCGGGTTGAAATTCCAGCAGACGATCGGCGGCGTCCACCAGGTCGGGGAAGCGGCAGCAGAAACATCCGCCGGTGACCTGATCGCAGTTCAGGCCGAGGGCGGAGGCGTAGTGAGTGTCGACCAGATCGCCGGCCTGGTCGTTGAGGATGGCGGCGGGACGGAGTCCGCGCTGCTCGACCAGCCGGGCAGCGGTGAGGATAAGGGTGGTTTTGCCAGCGCCGAGAAATCCGCCGACAACCGCGAGAATGGGTTTGCGATCGGCGCTCAGAAAGGCGCCCTCATCTGCCGGAACACGGTCTAATCGTAGCAGAAGGTGGCGGCGGGGCCTGACTGCGGCGTCCATCTTATTCATGCCCGTGCTCCGTTTTTCTCGCCGGGAGCTGTAGTTCAAAATCGCACTCGCGGGTCTTTGATCTAGACGCGGCCCAAAACATGGTTCAGGTAATGAAGCGCGGCGTGGCTACCGTCCGCAGGGCAGGCCGCACGCTTTACCGCTCCGACTCATCGCGAGGGGGCGCGATGAAGCGGCGCTGGTTGCTTCTCACTTATGCGCTAACCAACGCCGCCCTATATAGCATGCTCCTGCCTCTCTGGGAGGGTTTCGACGAGCCCTTTCATTTTGGATACGTTCAGTATCTGGCGAACGGAAACGGGTTCCCGGATGCCCGCACATCGGTGCTCTCAAAAGAGGTGGGAGTATCTCTATCGGTGGCGCCCGCAAGCCTTTCGGTGCAGCGAAACCTTCCGGCAGTTACTTCTTACCGCGAGTTCTTCGGATGGGCGGAATCGGAGCGTCTGTTAACACACCGGCATCTGAGCCAGATCGATCCTGGTCTGCGATGGCAGCCGTCCGATATTTTGGACTACGAAGCGCTCCAGGCTCCGCTGGCGTACGCGATTCTGGCGTTACCGGAACGAGCTCTTGCAAAGACGCCGCTTCCTTTGCGCGTGATGTTGCTCCGGATTATGGCCGGCGCACTGGGCGCCCTCTTGCTGTTCTTCGGCGCCGAGCGGCTTTTGGGACAGCTCGAAATTCCCGACGAGCACAAGGAAATCGCGATCTTTTGTGCGTTTTCCTGCCAGATGATTTGGGCCACGCTGGCTCATGTCGCGAACGATTGGCTGGCAGTGCCGCTGACACTATGGCTGCTTGTGGCGGCGATCCATTATGAAGACGGCCCAAGTGTACGGAGGGCGCTGGTAGCAGCCGGCGTGTTAGCGATGGGATTGCTGACGAAAGCATACTTCCTCGCTCTTATTCCCCTACCATTATCGGTTTGCATCCTACGGCGGAGGTGGCGGGACTTGGGGATGACGCTGATGTTGATCTCAGCATTGGCAGGCCCTTGGTACATGCGCAATTCAGAACGGTACGGGGTCATCTCAGGTATGCAGGAATTGAGACAGGGAACAGACCCGTTGCTGGCATTGCAAGCCTTCCAGGCAGCGAAGGCGCCCGCCGCACTCGAGTCCTATGCGCGAGGCGCCCTGTGGACCGCGAACAACTCATTCCGATCTTTTTCAGTCAACACGCTTAGATCTGTTTTGGTCACTTGGATCGCGGCGCTCGTCCTTTGGACGGTCACTCGACACCGGCGCGCGGAATGGATCGTAGTTCTTTTTTTGGGATTGTTCATCCTCGCACTGGCTTACGATTCGGGGATCAACTATGTCGCCTCGCATCATGAGAGTGCCAGCCCCGGCGCCTGGTACACGCAAGTTTTGTTAGTGCCGCTGCTCGCCCTGGGCCTTCTGGGGACAAGCCGGTCAGGAAGAATCGGGAGAGCAGCCGCCCTTTTAATGGCACTGCTGTTTGGGTACATGCTGGTGGCAACATATTGGGTAAAGCTAATGCCGCTCTATGGCGGATTCACGGGCCGCACGTCTCTTGCTTCCATGTCGATCCTGTATCGGGACCGGCTACCGAGCCTGATGGTTGGACTAAACGAGGTTTCCCTCGCGCCGGCTACCGCGATTCTGTGGATGGCAAGCCTGGCCGCTATTCTGGCAGTGGTTCAACAGGTCATTTCGATCAGGCGGCTATTCGTGGGGCGGACTGCTGTGGTTGAAAGCCGCGGGTAATGGTCTTAGCATCGGGCGGTGTCCGGCGGCATCGCCGGGGTCGAGGCTTGACAGGAAAAGGAGAGCGCGCGTAAACTCCTTTCCCAGATAGGAGAGGGTGTTTGACAAAACCGGTTGAACTTCCGCAGGGCACACTCGAGATGCTCATCCTTAAGGCGGTCTCGCTCGGTTCGCTGCATGGCTATGGCATCCTGCTGCGCATCCAGCAGATCTCCGGCGAGCGCCTCGAAATCCTGCAGGGTTCGTTTTACACCGCCATCTATCGTCTGGAGCGCCGGGGCTGGATCAAAGGTGAGTGGGGTGAGTCGGAGAACAGCCGCCGAGCCCGTTTTTACTCGATCACCGCTTCAGGTAGGCGTCAGCTCAAGGCCGAGACCGCCAAATGGCTCGACATGGCCGCTGTCGTCGCCGGCATTCTCGACAAGCAGGCGGGCGAGATATGAGTCTCCTCGCCGCGATTCGCAAGCTCTGGCACTCCATCGCGCCACGCACCCACAGCGACGTCGAAGAAGAAGTTCGTTCTACCCTCGAAGCCTACCAGGAAGATTTGATCCGCCATGGCCTTCCCGAAGAAGAAGCGCGCCGCAAAGCCCGCATCGACCTCGGCCGGCCCGCGCAGCGAACTACGGAGTTCGGTGTTCGCCTGGCGCTCGGCGCGCCGCGCGCGCACGTCCTTTGGGTGGCCGCGCGCATCGCGCTCGTCAGCGCGGCCGCGGGCATTGTCCTCGGTCTTACATTGGATAGCTTTCTCGGCGCCGTTCTCGCCCACTGGATGCAAAACGCCTTTGCCGCAGGCAGTTTGTTCGCAGCCGCCGGGCTCCTCGCTCTGTGCGCACTCCTCACCTGCCTGTTGCCCGCCCGCCACGCCATCGCGGTCCCACCCGCCGAAGCTCTCCGCAATGAGTAAAAGCCGCTGATTATTCCCTGTCCCCGGATTTTCATCGATGGCGTTGTAACTGCCGAGGGATCAAGTTCCGGATTTCGCCGACCACCGGGGAGGGATGTGCCGTTGCGGTCTGGCCCAACGGTGGGGCCTGAGCGGGCCAACTGTGTCCGCCACTGTCTACGCCGGCCGCGCGCAGTGCTTCGACCCGCCGAGACCGGGTGGGAATTTCTTCTTCTAATAACAGACAGATTGTTGACGAGGTCTCACCCTCCTGAGACTTCATGAGGAGCGGGGCGGCTTCATACCGCCAGCTCTTTACCCTCCGCGACGGTCGCGTTGGGCGAGGATTTCCTGCCGTTGACGGTAGCCGTGCGGACGGCGAGCGTGCCATGGTCGACGTGCAGGACGGCGCCGGCCGCGGTGACGCGAAATGTGCCCCATCCGGTGGCAGTGCTCCAGAAACAGCGGAATCCGGGCGCCGCTTGGATGGTGACTGCCTGCTCGGCGCCGCGATAGCGAAAGCCGCTGGCGGCGAGGAGCGTGCTCCAACTCGACATGGCGCGCGCGTAGTGATGGCCGCATTCGGGCTCGCTCCACGGATTGCGGCGCTCGCCATCGTAGCGGGCGCGCACGTTGTGGACGGCTTCCACGCCTTCGCGCGTCATTCCCGCGAAGAGGAGCTGCGCGGCGGCCAGATACTCCAGGCCGGTCCACGATTCGGCGTAATAAGGGAACGGGACGTGCGGCCGCTCGGCCTTGCCGTAATCGCACACCATCAGCGCCGGCTCGTCGTTCACCACGTAGGTGCGCTGCAAGCTGACATGGCCTTCGAGCGTGCGCTTGTAGTTGTAGCGCCAGATGGATGCGAGCGCCTTGCGGATGTTGGTGGTGGAGAGCAGCGGTCCGAGGCCGGCGACATCGGCCAGATACTGGCCGATCAACTGGTCGAGCA
>Ga0181528_10001384_pt1 | contig 15206 bp, 13 predicted proteins | sample PEATcosm2014_Bin_47_FD_119742 | JGI IMG/M metagenome (GOLD analysis project Ga0181528, IMG submission 119742) | Peatland microbial communities from MTU Mesocosm Facility, Houghton, MI, USA - PEATcosm2014_Bin10_10_metaG | ecosystem: Environmental > Terrestrial > Soil > Wetlands > Peat | place...
CGCACTGGTGGCCGGTAGCCGCTACCGGGGCGATTTCGAGGAGCGCCTGAAGAAGGTGCTGAAGGAGATCCGCACCCGGGGCGACATCGTGCTGTTCATCGACGAGCTCCACACCCTGGTGGGTGCCGGGGCCGCCGAGGGCGCCATCGACGCCGCGTCGATCCTGAAGCCGATGCTGGCCCGGGGCGAGCTGCAGACCATCGGTGCGACCACCATCGACGAGTACCGCAAGCACCTGGAGAAGGACGCGGCGCTCGAGCGGCGTTTCCAGCCCATCAAGGTGGAGCAGCCCAACGTCACGCTCACGATCGAGATCCTGAAGGGCCTGCGCGACCGCTACGAGTCGCACCATGCCGTGACGATCACCGACCAGGCCCTGGTGGCCGCGGCCAACCTGGCCGACCGCTACCTGGCCGACCGGTACCTCCCGGACAAGGCCATCGACCTCATCGACGAGGCCGGCAGCCGGCTGCGCATCCGCCGGATGACGACCCCGCCGGCCTACAAGAAGCTCGAGGAGGAGATCTCCCGGCTGCGCTCCGACAAGGAGGCCGCCATCGAGAAGCAGGCCTTCGACCAGGCCAAGAAGCTGGCCGAGCAGGAGAAGGACCGTCTCGACGCCAAGGAGGCCATGGAGGCCGAGTGGCGGGCCGAGGGCGTCGACCTGTTCGACGTCGTCGACGAGGAGGTCATCGCGGAGGTCCTGGCCAACTGGACGGGCATCCCGGTCTACCGCCTCACCGAGGAGGAGACGGCCAAGCTCCTGCGCATGGAGGACGAGCTCCACAAGCGGGTGATCGGCCAGGAGCCGGCGATCGCCGCGCTGGCCCGTTCGATCCGCCGGACGCGCGCCGGCCTCAAGGACCCCAAGCGCCCGAGCGGCTCGTTCATCTTCCTCGGCCCCACCGGCGTGGGGAAGACCGAGCTGGCCAAGACGCTGGCCGAGTTCCTGTTCGACGACGAGGACGCCCTCATCCAGCTCGACATGTCCGAGTACATGGAGAAGCACACGGTGAGCCGGCTGGTGGGTTCGCCCCCCGGCTACGTCGGCTACGAGGAGGGCGGTCAGCTGACCGAGGCGGTGCGGCGCAAGCCGTTCTCCGTGGTCCTGTTCGACGAGGTCGAGAAGGCGCACGCCGACGTGTTCAACACGCTGCTGCAGATCCTGGAGGACGGTCGCCTGACCGACGCCCAGGGCCGCTCGGTCGACTTCAAGAACACGGTCCTCATCATGACGTCCAACCTGGGCACCGCCGACCTGCGCAAGACGTCGGTGGGCTTCGCCCAGTCGTCGGGTGCGGTGACCTACGAGCGGATGAAGGCGAAGGTGAACGAGGCGCTGAAGGCCCACTTCCGTCCCGAGTTCCTCAACCGCATCGACGAGGTCGTGGTGTTCCACGAGCTCTCGAAGGTGGAGGTCATCGAGATCGTCGACCTGATGATCCAGCGGGTCTCGAACCAGCTCGAACTGCAGGGTCTGAGCCTGGCGCTCACGCCCGAGGCCAAGACGCTGCTGGCCGACAAGGGCTACGACCCGCAGTTGGGTGCCCGGCCGTTGCGCCGGGCCATCCAGCAGCTCGTCGAGGACCCGCTGTCGGAGCGGATCCTGTGGAAGGAGTTCCGGGTCGGCCAGACGATCATGGTCGACGTGGAGACGATCACGCCCGAGATGGCCGAGGCCTACGACGTGAAGGGTGCACCTCCCCTCGTCGTCGGCGACCAGCAGCTGACCTTCACGGCGATCGAGGGCATCGAGCCCCCGCCGATGGAGCTGGCCGGGGCGGAGTCCTCCGCCGACTGAGCCGGTAGCTGTCGGGAGTCCCGGCAGACGCACTGCGGCCGAGGCCCCGCCCCCCGTGGCGGGGCCTCGCTGCGTCCGGGGGCCGGATGGTCCGGCGTACCGCGGCGGACCCGTGATCCGCTGGCGCCCCGGGCCCGGGCGACGAGCACGGGTGTGTTCCGGGTCCGCATCCCCTGTTGCCTTCCCGGTTCGGGACCTTCGACCCTGCTGGGGACGACGTCCCCGGGGTTCTACTGGTGATGGCGGGAGACTCCCGGTGACCCTGTTCTCGCAAGACGGGCACGGTGGGTCCCGCGCCCGGACGGCTCGTCCCCCTGAGTCCGGATCGGGCATGCAACGCCCCTCCGGCCCCCCCGGAGGGGCGTGGCGCGTCCCTCCTCCCCGGCACGGGGTGGCGTCGGCCCGACGGGTCGCACCCACTGGCACACCCGGTCCGTACCATCGGGACATGGCAAAGACGGCCAAGCGCCACCGCTGCATCGACTGCGGCTCGACCACCGCCCGGTGGGCCGGGCGCTGCCCGACCTGTGGGGAGTGGAACACCCTGGTGGAGGAGTCGGCCCTGGGGCCGCTCGTCCGGGCCGTGGACGAGCTCGATCTTTCGGGGCTCCCGGTGCCCCTCTGCACCGTGGACGTGTCCGAGGCCGCCGCCGTTCCCACCGGGGTCGAGGAGTTCGACCGCGTGCTGTCCGGGGGTCTCGTCCCGGGGTCGGTCACCCTGCTCGGTGGCGAGCCGGGCATCGGCAAGTCGACCCTCCTCCTCCAGGTCCTGGCCGCCCGGGCCGGGGCCGGCCACCGGGTCCTCCTCGTGTCGGCCGAGGAGTCCGCCCACCAGGTGCGCCTGCGCGCCGAACGTCTCGGGCCGGTGCCTCCCGGCCTCCTGATCCTGTCGGCCACCGACGTCGGCCAGGTGATCAACGCCGTCGTGGAGTCCGAGCCCGATCTCGTGGTCATCGACTCCATCCAGGCGGTGGCCGTGGGCCCGGCCACCCCCGGCGAACGGAGGGCGACGGGGGTGCCGGGGTCGATCGGCCAGGTACGCGAGTGCGCCGACCAGCTCGTCGGCCTGGCCAAGGCGCGTCAGGTGGCGACGGTGCTGGTCGGCCACGTCACCAAGGACGGCTCGCTGGCGGGCCCCCGGGCCCTCGAGCACATGGTGGACACCGTGCTGAGCTTCGAGGGCGACCGGCACCACGCCCTGCGCCTGCTCCTGGCCGTCAAACACCGCTTCGGCCCGACGGGCGAGCTCGGACTCTTCGAGATGGGCGACCAGGGCCTCAACCGGGTGGACGACCCGGGTCGGCTCCTCCTCGGCGACCGCCTGACGGGCGTACCGGGCGGAGTGGTCCTCCCCGCGCTCCAGGGCCGTCGCACCCTGATGGTCGAGCTCCAGGCGCTGGTGGCCCCCATGGGCCAGGCCCAGCCCAAGCGCTCGGTCGTCGGCCTCGACGGCGGGCGGCTGGTCATGACGCTGGCCGTGCTGGCCCGCCACGGGGGCCTGCCCATGCACGCCGTCGACGTGTTCGCCTCCGTAGCCGGTGGGATACGGGTCACCGAGCCGGCCGCCGACCTCGCGGTCGCCCTCGCGGTGGCGTCGGCATCGACCGGTGTCGCCTTGCCGGCCGACCTCGCGGCGGTGGGGGAGGTGGGACTGGCGGGGGAGGTGCGTCAGGTCACGAACCTGCCGCGCCGACTCGAGGAGGCGGCCCGGCTCGGGTTCGGGCGGGTCGTGGTCCCCGCCTCCGCGCCGTCCGGACCGGCCGGGGTGGAGCTCATCCGGGCGGACACGGTGGCCGAGGCGGTGGGCCGCTTCGGCTGCCTCGACGCCGCGGGAGCCTGACCCCCGGCCCCGCCGGACGGTGACCCTGCCGGGTACGATTCCGGGGTGACCACACGCCAGAACGCGGCCATGAGCGATGCCCTGGCCATGGTGGCTCCGGGTCGACCGCTCCGCGACGGGCTCGACCGGATCCTGCGGGCCAAGCGCGGTGGCCTGGTGGTGGTGGGGGACGGACCCGCCGTGCTGTCCATCTGCTCGGGCGGCTTCCTGCTCGACTCCGAATTCAGCCCCCAGCGGCTGTCGGAGCTGGCCAAGATGGACGGCGCCATCATCCTGGCGCCGGACGCCTCCCGCATCGCCCGCGCCAACGTGCACCTCATGCCCGACGCCTCGATCCCGACGTCGGAGACCGGCACCCGGCACCGCACGGCCGAGCGGGTGGCCCGGTCGATCGACGTGCCCGTGCTGTCGGTGTCGGCGGCCATGTCGGTGATCGCCGTCTACCGCAACGACCTGAAGCACACCGTCCAGCCCACCGGCTGGCTCCACGACCGGACCGACCAGGCCCTGGCCACCATGCAGCGGTTCCGCAGCCGGTTCGACGTGGCACTCGGCAACCTCTCCATCCTCGAGGTGGAGGACACCGTGTCGGCCAGCGATGTCGTCCACGTGATCCAGACCGCGGAAATGGTCCTCCGCATAGGCGAGGAGGTGGACGGCTACCTGGTCGAGCTCGGTGAGGACGGCCGTCTCGTGAGTCTCCAGTCGTCGGAGCTGTCCGACGGGGTGGCGCGAGCCCTCGACCTGGTCATCCGCGACTACGCCGTCATGACCCGTGACGAGGCCGCCGACCGGTCGGCCTTCGAGGAGTGGGTCGTCCAGCAGCTGGCCGACCTGACCTCCGACGAGCTGCGCAACCCGGCGCGGGTGGCGTCGATCCTCCGGCTGCCCGGCGCCTTCCACGACACCGACTCCGGCCTCGAGCCGCGTGGCTACCGCCTCCTGCACCACCTGCCCCGGCTGTCCGACGTGATCATCGAGCGGATCGTGGAGCGGTTCGAGAACCTGCAGCACATCATGCGGGCCTCGATCGCCGAGTTGGAGCAGGTCGAGGGCGTGGGCCAGGCCCGGGCCACCTCGGTCAAGGAGGGCCTCGCCCGTCTCGCCGAGGCCAGCATCTTCGAGCGGTACCAGTAGAGGGCGGACCCCACCCGCCGCCGGAGGGCCGCCCGGGGGCCCGGCCGGCAGCTGGTAGAATGGATTGTTCTCCCCAGCAGACCGGATGTCGCCCACCAGCCCCGGTTCCGCTCCGCGACGCCAGGAGTAAGTGTGTTCGACATCGGTGACAAGGTCGTCTATCCCCACCACGGTGCGGCGGTGGTCGAGCGGCGCGAGACCAAAGAGGCGTTCGGCAAGAAGCAGGAGTACCTGGTGCTCCGCCTCGCCTACGGGGACCTCACCCTCATGGTGCCGGCCGACAACACGGACGGTGTCGGCCTGCGCGAGGTGATCAACGACGAAGAGGTCGAGGAGGTGTTCGCCGTGCTCCGCAAGAAGGAGGCGCGGATGCCGACCAACTGGTCGCGGCGCTACAAGAACCACTCCGAGAAGCTGCGCTCCGGTGACATCTACCAGGTCGCCGAAGTGGTGCGGAACCTCTCCATCCGCGACAAGGACAAGGGCCTGTCGGCCGGCGAGAAGCGCATGCTGAGCCGGGCCCGGCAGATCCTGGTGTCCGAGCTCACCTTCGCGCTCGGGGTCGACGAGGAGACCGCCGAGGTCCGCCTCAACGAGGCGCTGCCCTGAGCCGAACCGGGCCCGTCTGGGCCATCGTGGTGGCCGGCGGATCGGGTCGCCGATTCGGCGGCCGCAAGCAGTTCCTCCCCCTGGCCGGGCAACCGGTCGCCTCCTGGTCGGTCCGCGCCGCCCGCTCCGTGGCCGATGGCGTCGTGCTCGTCGTGCCGGCCGACGGACCGGACCAGGGTGGACCCGGGGACCCACCCGTCCCGGGAGCCACCGGGGAAGCGGCGCTCGGGGCGACCGTGGTGGTCGCCGGTGGCGCGACCCGGGCCGAATCGGTCCGTGCCGGGCTGGCCGCGGTCCCCGACGGGGCCGAGGTGGTGGTCGTCCACGACGCCGCCCGCCCGCTGGCCGGGACCGACCTGTTCGCCGCCGTGGTCACGGCGGTGCGCGCCGGCGACCTCGCCGGCGCCGTCCCGGTGGTGCCGGTGGCCGACACGCTGAAGCGCGTGGCCGGCGACCGGGTGGTGGCCACGGTCGACCGGGACGGGCTGGTGGCGGTGCAGACCCCCCAGGCCTTCGTCGCCGACGCGCTGCGGGCGGCCCACGCCGGGGGAGGGGACGCCACCGACGACGCCGGCCTCCTGGAGGCGGCGGGGCTGGTCGTGGGCACGGTCCCCGGCGACCCCCGCAACCTCAAGCTGACCCGGCCCGAGGACCTGGTCCTGGCCGGGACGCTGCTGACCGGGGCCCGGTCGTGAGGGCGACGCCGGGCCTGCGGATCGGCCAGGGCGTCGATGTCCACCGCTTCAGCGCCGATCCCGACCGGACCCTGGTGCTGGGCGGTGTGGAGATCGTCGGCGACGGCGTGACCGGCCTCGACGGGCATTCGGACGCCGACGCGGTGGCCCACGCCGTGGCCGACGCGGTGCTGGGCGCCGCGGGCCTCGGCGACCTCGGGCGCCACATGCCCGACACCGACCCCACCTGGGCGGGGGCGGACTCGATCGGACTGCTCGAGCGGGTGGTCGCCCTGGCCGCCGAGGCGGGGTGGGTGCCGGTCAACGCCGACTGCACCGTCGTGGCCGAGCGCCCGCGCCTGGCGCCGTACGTGGGACGCATGGCGGAGCGTCTGGGCGGGGCCCTCGGGGCGCCGGTCAACGTGAAGGCCACCCGGGCGGAGGGCCTCGGCGCGCTCGGCCGCGCCGAGGGCATCGCCTGCACGGCGGTCGTCCTCCTGACCTCCGCCGACCCGCCGTCCGGCGACGCCGGGGAGGTCGGCCGATGAGCGCGGCTCCCACGGGCGGGGGACGGGGCAAGCGCTCCCGCACGCCGGCGCCCAAGGGTGGGTCGCGCGGCGCGGCCAAGCCCACGGGCCGCGAGGCCAAGGCGGCCTGGATGAAGGCCAAGGACGCCTCCGGCGGCCGGAGCGGACGGGGAGCGCCGGCCCGGGGCACCGACCGGTCGCCGGTCAACGACCGGGGGCGGGGCCCGGGGGGAGCCGCCGACACCAACGTCCGGCGCGGGCCCAAGGTGGTCGGCCTGGGTGGCGACCAGGTCGAGGGGCGTCAGGCGGTGCGTGAGCTGCTGAGCGCCGGCCGCCGCCCCGTCAATCGGCTGATGATGGCCGAGGGGATGGACGCCGCCGAAATCCTGGACGACATCGAGGCCCTCGCCGCCCGCCGGCGGGTGAAGATCGAGTACCTGTCGCGCAAGCGGATCGACGCGGCGGCGCGAACGGACGGATCCCAGGGGGTCGTGGCCCTGGCCCGGGCGATCGCCGACACCCCGCTCGAGGACCTGTGCCAGCCGACGAAGCGGGGCCGGGTGCCGTTCCTGCTGGTCCTGGACGGCATCACCGACCCCCACAACCTGGGGGCGGTGCTGCGCAGCGCGGAGTGCGCCGGGGTGACGGGCATCGTGCTGCCCCGGCACCGTTCGGCCCACCTGTCGCCCACCGCGGCGAAGGTGGCGGCCGGCGCCATCGAGTACCTGCCCATGGCCCTGGTGGCCGGCGTCCCGACGGCGCTGCAGCAGCTGTCGTCACTCGGGGTGGTGACCGTCGGACTGGTGGGGGAGGCGCCGACCTCCCTCTACGACCTGCCCCTGGGCGACCAGCCGGTGGCCCTGGTGCTCGGCTCCGAGGGGACGGGACTGGCGGCGTTGACCCGTCGACGGTGCGACGAGCTGGCCGCCATCCCCCAGCACGGCACGCTCTCCTCCCTCAATGTCGCCACAGCCGGGGCCATCGCCTGCTTCGACGTGTCCCGCCAGCGATCCGCCGCCGGCCACTGACCGACGGCTCCGCGGCGCGGGGTCACACCTCTTCGACGGTGACGCCCTTCCAGAAGGCCACCCGGTCCAGGATTTCGGCGGCCGCGTCCTTGGGCTCCGGGTAGAACCAGGCGGCGTCCTCGTTGCGGACGCCGTCGACCACCACGGTGCGGTAGCTGGCCGTTCCCTTCCAGGGGCACACGGAGTGCGTGTCACTGGGCTCGAAGAGGTCGTCCACGACGTCCTCGGGGGGGAAGTAGTGGTTCCCCTCGACGACGACGGTGTCGTCGCTCTGGGCCAGGACGGCCCCGTTCCATGTCGCTCGGATCGTCATGGACTGTCCAACACCGCGCCGGCCGGACCTGTTCCCGCCGGGGGTCAGGGCCGGCGGGCCAGCGTGAGCACGAACTCGTCGCCCTCGGCCAGCCAGGAGTCCTCGACCACCAGTCCGCTGGCCTCGAGCTCGTCGCGCAGGGCGTCGCGCGAGAACTTCGTGCTGATCTCGGTCAGCATCTCCTCACCGGCGGCGAAGTCCACCACGAGGTCGAGGTCGGCCAGCGTCACGCGGCAGGCGTCGAGGGAGCGCAGCCACATCTCGATGCGGTGGTCGGCCTCGTTCCAACGGGCCACGTGGGCGAACCGCTCGGGCACGAAGTCGGCCCCCAGGTCGCGGTTGAGGACGTGGAGCACGTTCCGGTTGAACTCCGCGGTGACGCCGGCGGCGTCGTCGTAGGCGGCGACCAGGCGGTCGCGGTCCTTCACCACGTCGGTGCCGAGCAGGAACGAGTCACCGGGGTCCATCAACGCGGCCAGGCTGTCGAGGAAGGTCGAGCGCTGGTCCGGTGTGAAGTTGCCGATCGTGCCCCCGAGGAACACGAACAGTCGCGGGCCTGACGTGTCGAGCCGCTCGAGGTGGTGGTGGAAGTCGCCGACGACCGCCTGCACGGTCAGGCCGGGGTACTCCCCGGCGATGGCGGTGGCGGCCTCCCACAGGGTGGTGTCGCTGACGTCGAGGGGGACGAACGTGGTCAGGCAGCCGTTGTCCCGCATGGCGTCGAGCAGCACGCGCGACTTGTCGCACGTGCCCGCCCCGAGCTCGATCAGGGTGTCGGCTCCGGCGGCGGCCACCATGTCCTTGGCGTGGGCCTGGAGGATGGACCGCTCCGCCCGGGTCGGGTAGTACTCGGGCAGCCGCGTGATCTCGTCGAACAGCCGGCTCCCCCGGTCGTCGTAGAAGTAGACGGGTGGGAGCTGCTTGGGCGTCGAGGTGAGCCCCCGGCGTACGTCGGCCTCCATGGCGGCACGGAGGTCGTCCGGCGTGAGGTGCACGTCGATGGTGGGCGGGATCACGGTGTCCATGGGCTCCGGTGGGGTCGGGTTCGGTCGGGCCCGGCACGGGCGCCGACCCGGACGGGTGGTCAGGTGTTGCGGGCCAGGCGCAGCCCGCTGAATGCCCAGCGGGCAGAAGGTGGGAAGAAGTTCCGGTAGGTGGGTCGGATGTGGTCGGTGGGCGTGGCGCAGGAGCCGCCCCGCAGGACGTACTGGCTCACCATGAACTTGCCGTTGTACTCGCCGACCGCCCCCTCGGCCGGGGCGAATCCGGGGTAGGGGCTGTAGGCCGACGACGTCCACTGCCACACGTCACCGAACGGCGGCGACGACCCCCCGCTCGACGGGGCGGGGCGGAGCACGGCGGGATCGAGGAGGTGGCCGGCGGTGCCGCCCTCGGCGGCCCGGGCGGTGCTCACGACCTCCCACTCGGCCTCGGTGGGAAGCCGGCCCCCGGCCCAGCGGGCGTAGGCGTCGGCCTCGTAGTAGCTCACGTGGCACACGGGTCGGGTCGGGTCGATCGGGCCCTCCCCGCCCAGGGTGAACTCCTGCCAGCCGTCGTCGCGATGCGTCCAGTAGAGGGGAGCCCGCCACCCCTCCGCCTCGACCGTCGCCCAACCGTCGGACAGCCACAGCTCGGGTCGGCCGTACCCGCCGTCGTCCACGAAGTCCAGCCACTCGCCACAGGTCACCGGGCGGTCGGCGAGGGCGAAGGGCTCCAGGTAGGTGCGGTGGCGGGGGAACTCGTTGTCGAAGCCGAACCCGCCTCCCGCGTGGCCGATCGGCACGGTGCCGCCCGGGTGGGACGTCCAGGTGGCCGGCGCCCCGTCACCGGGGCACCTCGCCGACCCGGGATCGGCGTAGGCCGGCAGGAGCGGGTTGCGGGACAGGACGTGCTTGATGTCCATGAGCAGGAGCTCCTGGTGCTGCTGCTCGTGCTGGACGCCCAGCTCGACCAGGGCGGCGGTCGGGCGGTCGGGACCGTCGCCCAGGAGTCCGGCCATGGCGGCGTCGACGTGGTGCCGGTACTCGGCGACCTCGGCGATCCCCGGACGCGAGATCAGGCCCCGGTCCGACCGCGGGTACCGGTCGCCCACGCCCACGTAGTACGAGTTGAAGAGGAAGCCGAAGTCCGGGTGGAAGCGCGGGTACCCCGAAAGCGACGGCACCAGGAGGAACGTCTCGAAGAACCACGAGGTATGGGCCCGGTGCCACTTGGTGGGACTGACGTCCGGCATCGACTGCACGGTCTGGTCCTCGGCCGAGAGCGGCGCGGCGAGTTCCTCGGTGAGACGGCGGGTGGCCTCGAACCGTTCGGCCAGCATCTGGTCGTCCACGGTGGTGAGGAGGTCGGACATCCCCACTCCTTCCGGCTCGCCTGGAGGATCGACGGTCGCCTCCGGCCTACCGGCGGGGACCAGGGCAGAACTTACCCGGAACTCCCGTTGTTCATGCCGCTCCGGGGCCCGTGGGCGCCCGCGGCCGGTTCCTCGGCGCCGGCCGACCCGTGCCGCGGGCGGGTGAGGATGATCTGGGCCGAGGCGATCACCAGCACGATGATGGTCAGCACCCGCTCGCTGCGGCCGATCTCGTGGAAGGCGGCGTAGCCCTGGATGGCGATGGCGATGACCTGGGCGACGAGGGCCAGGGCGACCGCCCGCATGCCCGTCACCCGTTCGTGGCCGGCCTGGACCTTCGGGACGGGAATCCAGGCCGCGAAGGCCAGGAGCAGGGCGCCGAGGGTCCAGACGTAGTCGTAGCGGTCCCCCGTGGCCACCCCCCGGGCCTGTTGCACGGCGAACTCGGCGTCGCCGACGGTCATGGACAGTACGGCGGCCCCGATGAGGATCCACATGCCGTCGGGCCGCCAGCCGAGCAGGCCGTAGATCCCGAGCACGGCCCCGATCAGGAGGACGTCGAGGATGGGATAGCTGAAATCGACGACGGTGGCGAGCGGACCGGCGCCCGAGTGCTCGGTGGCCGGCTCCACGATGAAGGCGATGCCGGCCACCAGGGCGAGCAGCGTGACGGCGATCCCGTCCATCCAGCGGTGGAACTCGAAGTGGTGGAACCGGACCCGGACGAGGAAGACGAGACCGATGATCATCAATGGGTACCAGGCCAGCCACAGGACGTCGGCGAACGTCGGATAGGGCGGATGGGCCGCGCTGCCGTAGACGACGCTCCACGAGACGCTCCCGACGCACCAGACGGCCATGGCCGCCCCGAACGCCAGCCAGGCCCTGCGGCCGACCGGCTCGAACCAGGCGCGGGCCACCATCAGCACCGCCGAGGCGGCCAGCAGCAGATCGTGGTCCAGGGTGTCGAACAGCCAGGGCGGTCCGCCGATCCAGCCCAGCTCGCCCAGGGCCTCGAGGACGACGAGGACGGCGAGCGCCACCCAGACGCCGACCATCCCGGGCGGCGAGTCGACGAGCTCGCCCTCGTCATCGACGGCGTGGCGGGTCTGGGGCAGCCAGTGGGGTCGGCTCCTCGTCATCGGTCCTCGTCAGGTCGGGTGCCGTCGCGGCGGCACGTGCTCGATGTCCGTATGCAGGGTCCCGGCCGGACCGATCGTCAGGCGGCGCCCCCCGGGCCCGGCTGGAGGCTGTACCCGACCCCCGGCGCGGTCCGGATCAACGTGCCCGACTCGTCGTGGAGCTTCTGGCGCAGCCGGTGCACGTAGGTGCGGACGTACTGGCCCTCCTGGCCGTAGCCGGGCCCCCACACCGCCGACAGGATCATCTGGCGGGTGCAGGTCTTGCCCGCGTGGCGGGTCAGGAAGGAGAGGAGGTCGAACTCCCGGGCCGTCAGCTGGACCCGGTCGCCGTCGAGACGGGCCTCGTGGTGGACGAGGTCGAGCTCGAGGGGTCCCACGGTGACCGTCTCGGGCACGATCTCCGCGGACTCGGGGGACCGGTGGCGGATGGCGGCCCGGATCCGGGCCTCGAGCTCCGCCATGCCGAACGGCTTGGTCACGTAGTCGTCGGCCCCCCCGTTGAGGGCCGCGACCTTGCGGTCCTCGGTGCCGCTGGCCGACAGGATGATGATCGGCACCTCGCTCCACTGGCGGATCCGCTTGCACACGGTCAGTCCGTCGATGTCGGGGAGCCCGAGGTCGAGGACGATGACGTCCGGCGAGGTGAGGGCGGCCTGGGAGATCCCCTGCTCGCCGTTGACCGCGCCCACCACCTCGTGGCCGCCGGCCCGGAGACTGACCCGGAGCGCCCGCAGCAGCGAGGGGTCGTCGTCGATGACGAGCACCTTGGCCATGGCGTTACCGCCGTCCACCGTCGGCGGCGCGCCGGTCGCCGTGGCCGGCGTTTGCGACCGTGTCGCCGTGGCCGGCGGGTGCGGCCGGCAGTGTGAAGACGAACCGGGCGCCGCCGCCGGGTGCGTCCTCCACCCAGATGTGCTCGCCGTGGGCCTCCACGAACGTCTTGGCGATGGTCAGTCCGAGACCGGCCCGGCCCCCGGTGTCGAAGCGGACGAACCGGTCGAACACGGCCTCCCGCTCCGTCGTCGGTACGCCGGGACCGTGGTCGGACACGGCGACCGCCACCCGTCCGTCGTACCGCTCGCCCGAGACGGTGATCACGCTGTGCGGCGGCGAGTGGCGAACGGCATTGTCCAGGAGGTTAGCGAGTACCTGGCCGATCAGGAGGTGGTCGACCTCGACCTCGGGCAGCCCGGCGGCGACGACCACGTCGACCCGGTGGTCGCCCAGCGCGGGGCGGAGGGCCGTGACGGAGTCGTCGACGAGGTCGGACACGGCGATCGCCGCCGGTCGGACCTCGAGCTCCCCGGCGTCGATGCGGGTCATGTCCAGGAGACTGGTGACGAGGCGGGTGAGGCGGTCGGTCTCGAGGTCGATGAGCGTGTACAGCTCCGTCGTGTCGGCTTCCGACAGGGGTGCGGGAGGGTCGAGGAGGATCGACGACGCCACCTTCATCGTGGCGAGCGGGGTCCGGAGGTCGTGGGACACCGCACCCATCAGGGCGTGGCGCAGCCGGTCGACCTCCTCCAACAGGTCCGAGCGCAGGGCCTGCTCGCGCAGTCGGGCCCGCTCGAGCGCCAGCGCGGCATGGTTGGCGAACGTCGACAGCAGGTCCCGGTCGGCCTGGGAGGCCGGAAGGCCCCGCAACGCCAGGATGCCCACCGGCCGTCCGGCCGCGGTGAGCGCCACCGTGTGCATCCCGTCGCTCATCCCTCCCGTCGTCCCGAGGCTGACCGGGACGCCGGACTGGCGGTCGAACCGGTGGAGTTCGTCGGGCGTCAGCGCCTCGCCGGACGACGCGGCGATGGTCAGCCGGTCGCCCTCGGGCACGAGCAGCGCCACGCCGGGCACCTCGAAGACGCTCCCCACCACCCGGACGATGGTCCGGAGGAGGTCCTCGACGGACCGGTCCTCGACGAGGAGCTCGGACAGCTCGAAGAGCCGGCGGGTCTCGACGGCCCGGCGGTTCGCCTCCACGCGGGCCGACCGGAGATTGGCGACGACCCGGGCCACCAGCAGCATGACCCCCGCGTAGACGATCAGCGTCTCCCAGTTCTGCGGGCTGCCGACGGTCAGGCGGTAGTACGGGGGCAGGAACAGGAAGTCGTAGACGAGGAACCCCGCGGCCACCCCGACGACCCCGGCGGCGAAGCCGCCGACCATCACCGCGGCCACCACGGGGATGACGAACAGGGTGGCGGCGGCCGCGATGCTCAGGTGCGGGCGTACGGGCACCATGGCCGCGCCGAGGGCGACGGCGAGGAGGATGCCGGTCATCGATCCGACGAGCCCTCTGCGCACCCCGCCATTGTCACACCGAATCCGGTGGGCGGCCTCGTGCCGACGGTGACGTTAACGAAATATTGACGCCCCCGGAGCGCTGTACACAACCTGTTCACGGCGGCGGTCGGATACTCGATCCATGGATGATTTCCTCGCAGTACTCGGAATCCTCGGGTTCACGTTCGTGGCACTCGGGCTGATCTGGGCCTTGGACCGGGTATGACACTCACCCAAGGCATCCTCCTCGGCGTCGCCGTCCTGATGTTCCTGTATCTGGGCTACGCCATGTTCAAGCCCGAGAAGTTCTGACATGGGACTGACCGTCACCATCGTCACCCTGGTCATCGCCCTGGGCCTGGCCTGGCGCTATCTCGGGTCCTACATGGCCGCCGTCTTCGACGGCCGGGTCCACTTCCTCGGTTGGGTCGAGCGCCCGGTCTACCGCGTCCTCGGCACGAGCCCCGAGCAGGAGCAGAACTGGAAGCGCTACGCCACGTCGCTCGTCATCTTCTCGGCGGTCGCCTTCGGCATCACCTACCTGCTCATCCGGATCCAGGGGTCGCTGCCGCTCAACCCCCAGCACCTGACCGCCGTCCCCCAGGCCCTGAGCTTCAACACGGCATCGTCGTTCCTGACCAACACCAACTGGCAGAACTACGGCGGCGAGTCGACCATGTCGTACTTCTCGCAGATCGGCGCGCTCACCTTCGAGCAGTTCGTCAGCCCGGCCATCGGCATCTGCGCGGCCATCGTGCTGGTACGGGGATTCTCCCGTCGCAACTCCCCGACCATCGGGAACTTCTGGGTCGACATGACCCGCTCGCTGCTCTACATCTTCTTCCCCATCGCGTTCGTCTTCGGACTCGTCATCGTGGGCGAGGGTGCGGTCCAGACCCTGGCCGGCACCATCTCCATCCACGACGCCATCAACGGGGTCACCCAGACGATCGCCCGTGGCCCGATCGGCTCGATGGAAGCCATCAAGCAGCTGGGCACCAACGGTGGTGGGTTCCTCAACGCGAACTCGGCGACCACCTTCGAGGATCCGACCGGGTTCACCGAGTGGATCTCGTTGTTCCTGCTGCTGGTCGTGCCGTTCGCCCTCACCTACACCTTCGGCAAGATGGTGGGCAGCGTCCGCCACGGCGCCGCCCTGCTCGGCGCCATGGCCATCATCTTCGCCGTGTGGGTCGGTGGCGCCACCTACGCCGAGCACGGCCAGAACCCGGCGGTGGCCACCGCCGGCGTGCATTCGACGGTCGGCAACACCGAGGGCAAGGAGGTGCGATTCGGCGACACGTCCAGCGCCCTGTTCGGCGTGGCCTCGACCAACACGTCGACCGGTTCGGCCAGCTCCGCCTACGACTCGTACACCCCCATGGGCGGCTTCTGGCTCATGACCGGCATGATGCTCGGCGAGGTGTCACCCGGTGGCGTGGGGACCGGGCTCTACACGATCCTCATCTACGCCATCATCGCCGTGTTCATCGGCGGACTGATGA
>Ga0181528_10001385_pt1 | contig 15174 bp, 10 predicted proteins | sample PEATcosm2014_Bin_47_FD_119742 | JGI IMG/M metagenome (GOLD analysis project Ga0181528, IMG submission 119742) | Peatland microbial communities from MTU Mesocosm Facility, Houghton, MI, USA - PEATcosm2014_Bin10_10_metaG | ecosystem: Environmental > Terrestrial > Soil > Wetlands > Peat | place...
CGAGGGAAAGCCATTTTGAGTCAGATTTTTTGCGCATTTGAGGCACAATAGTTGCGCTATTGAACGAAAATGCGCGGAAGATATGACCAAAAGGGCTTTTCCGCAGTAGGTTTTTTATTCTCGGACAGCCTCCTAGACCAGGCCAATAACTTCTAAAAGCGTAATTGGCAGCTCGCGTAGGTACGATTGTCGGGTAAAGAAATGGCATTACTGCCTTGCTCTTAGCCGACATCGGAGCTACGTGAGGTTTTTTTCTTACCACAACACCCCCTGGCCATGCGAGTAACCATCAATAATCTGCACATAATTGGCGCGTTCGTAATCGCTGGGGTTGATGGCGTGTTGCCAGCTGACGCTGCCTTTTAATTGTTGTACGGATTGATATTCGTGATCGATTAGCCATTGCGCCAGTTCATCCATAATCAGAGTCAGGCGGTCCGGGCCGTGTTCCAGCAGCACGCTGCATAAATGCACCACATCGGCTCCGGCCAGCAAGGCTTTTAAGACGTCGCTGGTATGATGAAAACCGCCGGTTACCGCCAGGGAAAGCTTGACCCGGCTATACAGCAAGGCTGTCCAGCGGATTCGCAACAAGGCTTCGGCAGGGGTGGACAATTCCAATTTGGGGACGACCTGCAAGGTTTCCAGATCGATGTCCGGCTGATAAAAGCGGTTAAACAAGGCGATGCCGTCGGCGCCGGCGGCTTGCAGGCGCTGGGCGAAATTGATCGGCGAGCTGAACTGTGGCGACAGTTTCAGGGTCAGCGGAATGTCGACCCGGCTTTTTAACTCCCGCAAAATGTTTACATAGCGGTCTTCGACGACCTCGCCGCTTTCATCCGGATTGGCGGCGACGTGGTAAATATTCAGTTCCAGGGCGTCGGCTCCGGCTTGTTGCAAGGCCAGGCCGTATTCTATCCAGCCGCCTAAGGAGGCGCCGTTCAGGCTGGCTATCACCGGAATCGATAAGCTGTTTTTCAGTTTGCTGAGTTTTTCCAGATACTGATCCTGATAAGTGAGGATGTGATCCGGCACAGGATGGAAAGATTCAGCTTCGCCATGCCCTATGGCTTGCCCGTAAAAGAATCTATCCATTTGTTGCTGCTCGGCTTCGATTTTCTCTTCGAACAGCGAATACATCACCAAAGCCGATGCCCCGGCATCTTCCAGCCTTAAGGCGGAGTCCAGATCCTTGCTCAACGGCGAGGCGGACGGCACCAGCGGATTGCTCAGTTTCAGGCCTAGATATTCAGTGCTTAAATCAACCATTTTTGCTCTCCTGGGTGGTGTCGTTACCGGGTTTGGCCTCGGTTTCCGCGGCTCCGCCCATGTTATCCCAAGTCAGTTCGGATAATTGTTTATAGTAACGGTAACGGCTGCGGACATTTTGCTGGGCTTGCCGCAAAAAGTCTTCAGCCGATTCCGGGTGACTTTGCCACAACATGCTGAAGCGGGTTTCGCTCATGATAAAGTCGCGGTACGGCACGGAGGGTTCCGGGGAATCCAGATGCATGGGGTTTTTCCCTACCGCCACTTTGGCCGGATCGAATCTGAACAGCGGCCAATGCCCGCTTTTCACCGCCAGATTTTGCTGGCGATGATTGTTGGACAAATCCACGCCGTGAGCGATACAAGGCGAATAGGCGATAATGATGGACGGGCCGTCATGGGCCTCGGCTTCCAGAAAGGCGCTGATGGTCTGGGTATCCTTGCCGGCGTAGGCGACATGCGCCACATAGACATTGCTATAGTCCATCGCCAGCAAGGCTAAATCCTTCTTGGGAGTGGACTTGCCACCTGCCGAGAACTTGGCGACCGCGCCTAAAGGCGTGGATTTGGAAGTCTGGCCGCCGGTGTTGGAGTAAACCTCGGTGTCCAGCACTAAAATATTGACGTTGCGGCCGCTGGCCAGCACATGGTCGACGCCGCCATAGCCGATATCGTAAGCCCAGCCGTCGCCGCCTATGATCCACACACTTTTTTTGCAAAGGTAATCCGCCAGTTGCAGTAAAGTTAGCGCGGCAGGTTCCGGCAAGTCCTGCAGCGCGGTTTTGAGTTGTTCAACGCGTTGGCGCTGCTCGTAAATGCCGGCCTCGTCGGATTGGTCGGCAAACAAAATGGCGTCCACCAGCCGGATGCCGATTTTGTCCTGCAATTGCGTCAACAGTTCTTTGGCATGTTCCAGATGCTTGTCTATGGCCACCCGCATGCCCAGACCAAACTCGGCATTGTCCTCAAACAGCGAGTTACTCCAGGCCGGGCCGCGGCCGTCGCTGTTTTTGGTCCAGGGCGTGGTGGGCAGATTGCCGCCGTATATGGAAGAGCAGCCGGTGGCGTTGGCGACGATCATCCGGTCGCCGAATAATTGCGACGCCAGCTTGATATAAGGCGTTTCTCCGCAGCCCACGCAAGCGCCGGAGAACTCGAACAAAGGCTGCAATACCATCGCACCCTTGATGGTGTTGGTTTTTATCAGGCGTCTGTCGTATTCAGGCAGGGATAAAAAATAATCCCAGTTTTGGCTTTCCTGGTCCCGCAAGGCTTCCTGCGGGCGCATGTTCAAGGCTTTGCGGCTGGCGTTGGATTTGTCGCGTATCGGGCAGATATCCACGCACAAACCGCAGCCGGTGCAGTCTTCCGGCGCTACCTGATAACTGATCGACAAACCGGCCGGAAAATCCTTGCCCAGCATCGTGGCGTGTTTAAAGCTGTCCGGCGCATTGCCGGCCTGTTCGCTGGGATAAATTTTGCTTCTAATGGCGGCATGCGGGCAAACCATCGGGCATTTGCCGCATTGCGTGCAAATATCGCTCTCCCAGACCGGAATTTCCAGAGCTAGATTGCGTTTTTCGTAAGCTGCCGAGCCGGTCGGAAAAGTGCCGTCCGCCGGCAAGGCGCTGACCGGCAGCAAATCCCCGCGGCCGGCCAGAATTTCGCCGGTGACGCGTTTGAAAAACTCCGGGGCGTATTCCGGAATGCTGTTGATGCGGATGTTGGACTGGCTGAGCGGTTTCAGCGGCGCTTCGACTTTATGCAAACCGGCCAAAGTTTCGTCTATGGCTTTAAAGTTCAGTTCGACGATGCGCTGGCCTTTTTTGCTATAAGTTTTTTCCACCGCATGCTTGATGGCGCTAATCGCCTGATCTTGCGGCAACACCCCGGAAATCGCGAAGAAACAGGTCTGCATGATGGTGTTAATACGTTTGCCCATGCCGCTGCTGGCGGCCACCGCATAAGCGTCGATCACGTAAAAACGGATATTTTTAGCCATCAGCTGCTGTTTCATCAGCATCGGCAGGCTATCCCAAACCTGATCGGGCGGCGATTGCGAATTCAGTAAAAACACAGAGTTGTCGGCGGCATTGGCCAGCATGTCGTAACGTTCCAGAAAAATGCTTTGATGACAGCCTATGAAATTAGCGTCGTTTTCGGCAATCAGATAAGTCGAGCGTATCGGTTTAGGGCCAAACCGCAAATGCGAGACAGTGACCGCCCCGGATTTTTTGGAGTCATACACGAAATAGCCTTGCGCAAACCGGTCGGTTTCTTCGCCGATGATCTTGATGGTGTTTTTATTGGCGCTGACCGTGCCGTCGCTGCCCAGACCATAAAACATGGCCTGAAAGGTTTCCGATTGGGCGCCGGTGCGGAAACCGGCGTTCCAGGGCAGGCTGCTGTGGCTGACATCGTCGTTTATGCCTATGGTAAACTGGTTTTTGGGTCTGCCGGCTTTTAAGGCCTCATAGACGCCTTGTATCATGCCGGGGGTAAATTCCTTGGAGGACAGGCCGTAACGGCCACCCACCACTTGCGGCAAAGTTTTAAACTTGCTGTCGGCGCTGCAGACATTTTGAGCGATAGCGGTTAACACATCCTTATATAAAGGCTCGCCATCCGCACCCGGCTCTTTGGTTCTGTCCAGCACGGCGATCTTGGCGCAGCTGGCGGGCAGGGCGGCGATCAGCTGCTCGGCGGCGAAAGGCCGGTATAAGCGCACTTTCAGCAAGCCGACGTTTTCGCCCTGCCGGTTCAAATATTCCAGGGTTTCTTCAGCGGCTTCGGCGCCGGAGCCCATCATGACGATGACCCGCTCGGCCTGTTCCGCGCCTATATATTGGTAAAGCCGGTATTGGCGGCCGGTCAACTCGGCAAACCGATTCATATTGGCCTGCAAAATGTCCGGCAGGGCTTGATAATACGGGTTAACGGTTTCCCTGGCCTGAAAATACACATCCGGGTTTTGAGCGGTGCCGCGCAACACCGGCCGGTCCGGGGTCAAGGCTCTGCTGCGGTGCGCAGCCAGCCAGTCCGGATTGATCATGGCTTGCAGCACGCTGTCGTCAATAGTGAAAATTTTAGACACTTCATGAGAAGTTCTAAACCCGTCAAAAAAATGCATGAACGGAATCCGGCTTTCCAGGCTGGCGGCATGCGCCAGCAGGGCAAAATCGTGAACTTCCTGGGGAGAGTTGGAGCAAAGCATGGCAAAACCGGTCATCCTGGCCGACATCACATCGCTGTGGTCGCCAAATATCGACAAACCCTGGCAGGCCAGAGAGCGGGCGGCAATATGAAAAACCGTGGAAGTCAATTCTCCGGCGATTTTATACATATTAGGCAACATCAGCAGTAAACCCTGGGAGGCGGTGAAAGTGGTAGCCAGCGCCCCGGCCTGCAAAGCGCCGTGTATGGTGCCGGCCGCGCCGCCTTCGCTTTGCAGCTCTATCACCTGCGGAATAGTACCCCATAAATTCTGCAAGCCTTGCGACGCCCATTCATCAGACCATTCCCCCATGGGCGAGGACGGGGTAATGGGGTAAATGGCAATCACCTCGTTAAGCTTAAACGCTATGCTTGCCGCGGCTTGGTTGCCGTCAATGGTAAGGGTTTGCTGATTTTGCATGGCACACCTTCTTGATCTTTTAAATATGGAGTCAGTTTAGTTTGTTATGGTTTTGACTGCTGCCAAGTCAACTAACAAACTTATGACAAAATGATAATTTAGACAAATTTTTTGTCATTATTCAGTCTGAAATGCGCCGGACGGATAGCGAAACGGCTGTGCCGAAATTCATGTTTTCGACAAATGCGGCACGCTTTTGTTCAGCACATGCTACAACCTTGATCATTTGTGTTTCCCGGTATTTTGTTTAATCGCTATTGATAACTGATATGAATGGCGCTTATTTAATAAAATATGCTATGCAAAACAACAAGTAAAATACAAGGTAAAGCACTCGTAGGATGTGCCGACCAGCGGGCGGCCCATCTTTCGCGATTGATGCTCTTAACTTTGTTTATCTACATGGATGTAGCTCGTAGGTTGGGCTGAATTTATGAAGCCCAACAATCGAAGCCGATTATATTGGGATATGAAATGGTTGTTTTCAAAGCAGATGGCAAAATGACAGTCAACCTGCTTCGAGATGTTGGACTGCACTTTGTTTAGCCCAACCTACGTATATTTAAGTTTACTTTGATTTCCGTTAGTTAATCATGACATAGATCAAATTTAGGTCAGAGAGTGGGGTGGTTTGTTGGTAGCTTGTAGCCAGGTAGGATGGGTAGAACGCTAGTGAAACCCATCAATCAGGCTAACGCTGAAAACGATAAATAATCAAATAAGCCCCCCAATTTGACTGATAAACCGTTTCCAGCTTTTCCGGAGGGTTGGCCAGAGAGCTGGTGAAGGGCAGCAATTTGGCCAATAAGGTGTTTTCGGTTGTGCTGTCGGTAATCCGCCAGGCGCGTACGCCCTGGCCCGGAACGGTTTGCACCAGATAACTGCCGGTGGCGTTTTCGCTTGCCCAGCGTTTCACTTCCGAAATCTGGCTGTGAATATCGGCGGCTTGCGGAAATAATCTGGCCTCAAACCCTAATTTTTTGCCGGAAAGCTTTTCAATTTCGCCGATGCGGGCCAGATCGTCGACACAGACGAGTATGTATATGGGTTGATCCTGGGGTAAGGCGGCAGCCATGTCTTGCCGGGCTTGGCGGGCATCCGTGGCTAACCAGCTTGCCAGCCGGCGCAGCGGCGCTTCGTTTTGGTCAAACGGTCCTGCCAACTGTCGCCACAAGGCTTGCTCGTCAGCATGCTCAAAAGCTTCGGCAAGCGGGGCGCGGGTCCAGGTCGGCCGGCCGGTAAACAGATCAATGCGCTGCGAATTGTCCCACCAGCTAAGGAATAAGGTGTTTTGGTCGGTATGCTGAGTAATGGCCTGCGCGGCGTCCGTCCACAAATCGCGGCGTAGCGTTTTGATTTCCGGGCTGGTTTGCCCAACGGCTTGATCAGGCAAGTAAACGATAGCCTGACGCGGTTCATCGGCATTTTTCCGGTATTGCACGGAATCCAGCGTCAAGGCGATGCTTTTGCCCTGATTAACCGCATATCTTGACCACCTTTCTATGGAATAAGGCGTTGCAATAGCCGGAAAATCAGGCTCGCCGGCGTTTTTTTGCAAGATATTGCGGAAGCTTAATCCCTGCGGCGACAGATCAGGCAAGCCAAACCAGGCTACCCATAAGCCGGCGGCGATACAAAGCGCACCGGCCGCAGGCAGTAAATATTTTAAGGCTTTATTCACGGTTTTTTAATGGCTGTTAACAACCTAAACGTTGCTCGTAGGGCTGAATTTAGAGGCTGTGAAAGAATCTGCGTAGGATGGGTAGAGCGATAGCGAAACCCATCAATTTAGGCCTACAAAGATGGGTTTCGCTATCGCTCTACCCATCCTACGCGATAAAAGCGAAATTCTTTCACAGTCTCTTTATGAAGCCCAACAATCGAAGCCGATTAATTGGGCTATGAAATGGCTATTTTCAAAGCAGATGGCAAAATGAAAGCCAAGCAGCTCCGAAATGTTGGGCGGCACTTTGTTTAGTCCAACCTACGCCGCTGCTGCCGATTTCATTTTTATATCTATACCAGCGCATAGGGCGCAATAGGCGTTAGCCGTATTGCGCCGCATGTTGGCCTTCGATCATCCGGCGTATTACGCTTCGCTAATACGCCCTATGGCTCTTGGATAACAGTATCTACGCTTCTGTTTATTTTTTATATCTATACCAGAATATGCCTATGCCCAGCATCACCAATAAAATCGCCGGCAGATAATGCGTTTCGGATTTTTCGCTTAGCTTGGCGAGTGTCTTGGCATTAGCCTGGTTCTCTCTGATCACGGTGTTTTCGTTCATGATCTGCGCATAATCCTTCATCAGCTCCGACCAGCCTTCGGTATAGGTAAAGCCGCCGGGATTGACATGGAACAGGCCTTTATAAAGCTTGATGACATCGTGTTCCCACATGTCGGCGTGGATGCGTTCAATCGTGCTGGGGTTATTGCCCTTGGCCCAAAATAATTGGAAAAAACCGCCGGCTGCGTCTTTTTCCGGGGCGGGCGGGGCAGGGCGATTGCTATGTTGGCCGGTTAACAAGCCGTCTTTATAAAGTTTTTCGACAACCTGCTTGGCCTCCTGTTCCACTTTCAAGCCGGAGATAGTGCCTTTGTCGGCGGCGGTGAGATAGGCGTCGGCAAAACTGGGTGAATGGCAGGCGCTGCAGGTGTTGTTCCAGTCTTGTTTACGGTCTTCAAACCAGGGGTGGTTGAGGTTGTTGGCGATGGCCGGCGTCGGGTTGAAACCCCAGCGGACTTTGCGCACCAGATTGTGCGAGAACTGGCCTTCAAATTCAAAGTGGCAGTATTGGCAAGTGGGCGCGGTGTAATGGCCTTTGGTGATGGCGTCTTTTAACTGGGCGTCAAAATTCCATTTAGCCTTGCCTTGGGTCTGATAAATCGTGCCGTGCTTGGACAGCATGAAGTTTTCGAATTCGTTATGATCGACGCCGTTGTGGCAAGTGGAGCAGGCTTCCGGCTGGCGGGCTTCGGCAGCCGAGAAACTATGGCGGGTATGGCAGCCGTCGCATTTGTTTTGCTGGTAATGGCACATGTCGCAGCCCTGCGCTATTTCACGCTCCGGCATGGCCGCCCAAACCGCGGTTTCCACATTGGCTTTCCAGTCGGCGGCATGCGAAGGGTGGCCTTTTGGCCATTGGCCTTGCGGCCAGGTTTGCTGCTTTTCGGCTTCGGCTTCGGCAAATTGTTCAACATGGCAGGACCCGCAAACAGTCCGGTCCGGCATAATCAGATTTTTGCCGTGATCGACGGTTTTGGCGCCCACGCCGGCGTGACAGTCGATACAGCCCACCTGATTAAGATTGGCGTTTGCCGCCAGCAGGCCTTGTTTGCGCAGATTTTGCTCAACCTGCTCCAGTTTTTGTTTTTTGTAAAAGCGCACATCGTTACTGTCGCTCATGGCGCGGATAGCGTCCAGATTGGCATGCACGCTGTCTTTCCAGGCGTGGTAAGCGCCAGGAGTCAGATTCTGATGGCAGGCGACGCATTGCTCGCTGCTGATTTCCCCCTGAATGGTCGACGGGGCTTTGTAAAAGTCTTTAGGGTTCCAGTATTTCTGGATCGGAATAGGCGACCAATACTGGCCGAATTTGCCTTTGCCGGGATGGTCTTGCAGATAACTGTCTTTCAAGGCCTGGAAGTCAGGCTCATTAGCTTGAGTAATTGAGGAAAACAAGAGCATTTGCAGGATAGCAAACAGGATAACTTTTATTATTATTTTATAGTTCATGTTACACCAGGATCAAAATGGTAAGCTGCTTAGGCGATATCATATCAAATGAAGGCGATGCGGCAGAAGTTTTCTATTTGGAAGTGGGGGAGGCGCAATATTTAGGCTTCGGAAAATCAGAGGCCTCCTACCGGACTATCCGAGCAGGTAAAACGTCAGACGGTGTTAAGGTGAAAAAAATGATTTGTCTAAGACATGAACGATGCTGCATAGGGCGTCAATAGGCGCTAGCCGTATTGCGCCGCATGTTGGCCTTCGACCATACGGCGCAATACGGCTAGCGCCTATTGACGCCCTATGGACTATTTAGGCTTTGGAAAATCAGAGGCCTGCATGATGCAGTTCACTTTGTTTTATCTACATGGATGTAGTGTATGCAGGAATTGCAGGAGCAAATTCCTGTTATCTACATGGATGTAGTGTATGCAGGAATTGCAGGAGCAAATTCCTGTTATCTACATGGATGTAGTGTATGCAGGAATTGCAGGAGCAAATTCCTGATGGAATTTAAGTAATGCAGAGAAAAGCGGGACGCTACGCCCACCAGCTTAAACAGCGGTGGACGTAACGCAACACAGGCTTATTGATGGTCTTGTTTGCCGAACAGATCAGAGATCACGTTGACGTCAGCGTCGCAAGCGTGGTTCAAGCATGGCAAACCCAAACCGCCTTCAATGGTTTTCAACAATGAGAAGTGGTTGTAATAGTTAGCGCTTTGTTTGCCTTGCACGCCATAGTTGGTTTCCACGATTAAGGCAACATTGTTGACATTAGGCGCGGTGCTGTAGTCGTTTTCGTCCCAAATAACCACAATCGCGCTGTCATGCTCTTTCCAGGCTGAAGAATTGTGGATGGCGTTAACCAGTTTTTCCACGGTGACGTCGCCGGCTTGCATCAAAGCTGGGTTTAAACCGGCTTGAGAACCATTGTCGGTTGGGTCGTAAGCGCAGAAAGGCGTGGAATTGCCTTGGCCGTGCTGATCATTACATTGGTTCGGCACAATGTAAGAAAAGTTTGGCGCATTGCCGTTGCTTAAGTCTGCATACAAGCCGTTGGCGCCGTCAAAACCTACGGTGTTGCTCAGGCTTAAATCAGGATTGGTTCCTGCTTGAATGTTTTGGAAATAAACAAAAGGATTGTGTTTGGCGGCATACAGATTAACGATGTCGCCTGAATTCAAAGCCGGTGTTTGGGCTGGCAGGATAGTGCTGAAATCGGTCAGGTTAGAATACAGGCCGTCGCTGTAGTTAACGCCGTCCACACCTGTCAACGGAATGCTTTCCTGATAGGATTTCCAGGATTTTTTAGCATTAACCAATTGATCGGCAATGGTTTTGCCGGAAATGTTGGTTGCGGCCGGAATGGATAATACGCCGTCAATATTGTTCAGGCCTGGGGCGCCTTGGGTTTCGTTGGTGGTGTCGACAGCCGGGGTGGCGGCGTCTGTGCCGGCGCCGGAAATAGGGCAGATCACCGGACTTGGCGGGTAGTCGGTATTGGCTACGCCGGTGCTCAAGTTAGTTTGGCAGTTGGTATTGTGCCAGTCAGGTTTGTTGTCGCTATGAATGCCGAAGTTGGAGCCGCCGACGATTTCCAGATAGTTGGTCAAACTTGGGTGAGCAACGGCGAAATAGCCGGTAGCCAGATTGGCTGATTTGGCGTAGCTGTTAACAAACGGCAAATTGGGGTTGCCGATGACTTGGCTGTAACCGTGGTTTTCCATCATGATTACGAAAACGTGATCCAGTTTGTGTACGCCTTTCACAGATGTATTGCCTTCTACGGCGAGGGCAGGTGCAGCCACTGCCAGGCTTAATAGGCTGCTGGCGATTATTGTTTTTTTCATGGGGTGTCAATCCGGGATAGTTAAGTTGAATCCCAACGATATCTTGGATTTATGACATCACTATGTCGACAATGTTAAGGTTTTGTAACAATGCGCCTGCTTATCCGGTATTTTAACAGCTGGGTTCAATTTCCCCGGAATACGCTATATCTGATTCATGCCGGAAAACCGCCTGCGTTGACGGGAAGCGGCTAACATCAAAATTCCGCTCAACATCAGGATAACCGTATTTGGAATCGGGGTGGCCATTAAGGTGATCTGAGTGGAAGTGATGGAACTGGTCTGGTATTGCAAAGTGTAATTATCCGTTGTCAGCGGTGCGCCTAAAGCAATGACTGCGCCGGTTACGTCGTCAGTTAAAGTCAAGGTATAGCTTCCCGGATTGGACACAACAAAAGCTATCGGCAAGCCGGCTAAATCGGCGCCGGAAAAATGGTAAGTAATATCCAGCAAAGTGGGCTGCTGGGTGACATTTGTATAATTGTCGCTATAGGTGTAGGCGCTGGCGATAAAGGGTGGCGGCGGTGTGCAATGGCCGCCTCTGCCGCTGGCGGCGCAGCCGGGGTTGTCCAGATAATTGTAATATTCGTAATCATTGGCAATGACATTGGCGGAATAGTCCGATGAGCCGCTAGGATCGCCAACGCCAACCAAATAGGCGTAAAACTGGATATCGGTAAAGGCAAAATCGGTCACAGTGGATGGCGGTGAGGACAAAAGCGGCACATCGACAGCAGCGACAAAAGCCGGTGGAGTATATGCCATAGCCCCGCTTGAAAAAAACACGGCTGAAAGAATCGCGCTGTAAAAAAACTGTTTTAACATAATCACTCCCGTAAAACTTATGGAGCGATGCCCCGTTAAGTCAAGATTGAATCAGTTCAAGTTGAGGCTGGCTTAAGAATCGGTCCTTAAAAAACCATGCCCGGCAAACCGCAAAAGTCAAAATAGCTTGGCCCAAAGTATACGCAGCAACATGGAACCTGCCGCTGTTACCCTTGTTGCAGAATAGTGGCAAGGTGAAAGTGCTAAGTCTGCGCCTAAGTCCAAGGTTTAATCATCTTAATGTAATATTAATCTTTGATATATATAGGATTTTATATTAGCATGATTAAAATCGGTTGACAAATTATCAAAATTTTACAGATCCGATTGATACGCCACGCCATTGCCCTTTGCGCCCAGTAGCGCGTTACATCGGCTGTTTTTCCGGAACCTCATTAAGCTTGTCTTAAGTCTGCTGTTGTTAAATCTACACCAACATCAATTGCTCACTAAGGTTTGAGCATTATTAAACCACCAGGAAAACGATATGGACTTTATCAATTTAAAAAATCAATTTTATGCATTCTTCAAATTTATTAGTGATTTTTTGATGTATTTGGACAGCGGTAGCTTGCCCGTGCTGTTGTGGGCGCTGCTGGCCGTTGTATTTGCGGTGATGGCGGTGCACAAATACAGCAATCCGGGTAATTTCCGGTCCCGGGCGGCTGGATAATGCTGCCGCGGCGGCAACCGCCAGGTTAGTGAATCCGTACAGGCATAGTTAACAGCCTCCTAGAAGGTTGTCCGAGAATAGGAGCCAGCCCATAGGGCGCAATAGGCGCTAGCCGTATTGCGCCGCATGTTGGCCTTCGATCATCCGGCGTATTACACTTCGCTAATACGCTCTATGGCCCTAAGGTTTTCTCTTCTCGGACAGCCTCCTAGAAGATAAGCCTGTTTTACAAACTATAACGGATTTGCTAAGCTTGAATAAAGAGTAAATATTCGGTGTTGTATTTAAGCTCACTGGAATGATTGGCTGTAGGATGGGTAGAACGATAGTGACTTGAAAAGCACGCAGTGAGACCCATCAATTTAGGCCTACAAAGATGGGTTTCTATCGTTCTACCCATCCTACGGCAACGCTTCACAGTTCCCAAGTTGGCGTAGCGTTCGCTGAATAGTTACGAATAATGAATCTTAATTATCTTTAATTATTAATATAATCTTCATATGAAAAAACTATATATATTAAGTCTGTTCACTGTCCTCGCATCACCTATCGTGGCGGCTGATAGCGTCTTTCAGGATAGTCAATCCGCGCCGTTGCTGGTAGCGCAGTTCAATCCGCTTTCCACTATTGAAAACAGTGTGGAGACTTCGATGACTCAAAACTTATTGGGCAACGTCTTGGGTAATAGTCAAATCACTTCGCAGCTTTCCCCGGGCGATCAAAGCTTCCGAAGCCAGCAATTCGGCAATATGCTGCAATCCGGCAATGTCAATCAACCCCAGCAATGGGTCAATCCGCAAACCGGCAGCTCAATTGGGCTTAATCCGGTCGGACAACCTGTTACCCAGCCGCAAACTCAGCAGCAATGCCAAACTTTGCAGGAAACGGTGACTACCGCAAGCGGCCAGACCATGACTGAAAATCGTCAAGCCTGTCAGGACCCGCAAAGCGGCCAATGGATTTTGATGCAATAAATCCGCTACGCGCAAATCGACAGGCGGTAGACCGGTGAAAGCCGGCTGCCGCCTGTTTTACGTCGGCCGCCAATGAACATCGTCTTCATACATCAGAATTTTCCGGGGCAGTTCAGGCATATCGCCAGGGAGCTGGCGAGTTCCCAGCAGCATAATGTGTTCAGCATTTGCCAGACTCATGCGCCCAGGCTGGAACAGATCAGTTCAGTGGTTTATACCCCGCCTACAGCGCCTGAGCAAACGCCGCATCCTTATCTTAACTCCACGCAGCAATACATGCTTAACGGCCTGGGCGTGATAACGGCTTTGAACCGTTTAAAGGAAATTGATTTTCAGCCTGATATTATCATTGCCCATACCGGCTGGGGTGAGGCCTTGTACGTCAAGGAAGTGTTTCCTGATACGCCGCTGATCGGTTTTTTTGAATTTTTTTATCATGCCGATGGCGCGGATGTCGGCTTTGATCCGGAACAGCCATTAAATCTGAACGACCGCTTGCGGGTGAGAACCCGTAACGCCATCCATCTACTGTCGCTGCACGCAACTGACGGCGGCATTACCCCAACCTGGTGGCAGCGTAGCGTATTTCCGCCCGAGTATCAGCCTAAATTACGCTTGATCCACGAAGGTGTTCATGTGCAGCAAGCGGTAGCCGATGCCCAGGCCACTCTGGAGCTGGAAAATGGCTTGGTGTTAAGCCGGCAGGATGAGGTGATCACCTATGTGGCCAGAAATCTGGAGCCTTACCGCGGTTTCCATCAATTTATGCGGGCAGTGGCGGAAATTTGTCAGCGCCGCCCCAATGCGCATATTGTCATTGTCGGCGGCGACGATGTCAGTTACGGGGTGCGTTTGGATAATGGCCAGAGCTATAAACAAAAAATGCTGGACGAACTTAGCATAGACCTGAGCCGCGTGCATTTTCTGGGGCATGTGGCTTATCAGCGCTATTTAAAGGTTCTGCAAATCTCCACCGCCCACATTTATCTGACTGTGCCGTTTGTGTTGTCCTGGTCCATGCTGGAAGCCATGTCCGCACAATGCCTGTTAATTGCTTCCGATACCCAACCGGTGACTGAAGTGATCGTTGACGGCAGAAACGGCCTGCTGGTGGACTTTTTCTCCCCTCAAGCCATCGCCGACGCAGTGGATGCGGTGTGCACCCATCCCGATCAAATGCAAGCCATCCGCTTTGCCGCCAGACAAACTGTCTTACATTCCTATACCATAGAAAACGGCATAGCAGGGTATAACGCTTTACTGGCGGAGTTTTGCGGTAAATAGAACGGCCTGATGCATCAATCCAATAAACTTAAGCATAAATCCATTAACAATCAATCGTTTATATAATATAATTCAGCTTTATTTGATATGTAAGGTAAATCTAATGTCCGCTTGAATACCATAGTATTTTAGTGAGTTTTATCGGCTACCTCCATTCCACCGAACTTCTTGAATCGTCCCGCCTCAAATCAACCGCATTTATCCGTCAGCGCGTTTTGTGTTTTCCGGTTCTGCTGGTTTCCATGATTTCCGGCTTTAAAGCTAGCGTTCAAACAGAATTAAACTCGTTTTTCTCCTATCTTGCCAACCAAGCCGATCTGACCCGCGCCGTTAGCGCTTAAGCCTTCTCTAAAGCACGTAAGCAGTTTTCCCATTTGGTTTTTGCGCATTTAACCTAGAAGCCGCAGTTGGACTTAGCCGAGGATGCCATTTTTAGGCCGTCTGGCAAGGAGCAACGACGCAGCAAGGCCGGCCCCTGTAAGGAGGCGCAACGCAGCAAGACGGCCTGAAAGTGGTGGCATCGGGTGTGTAGCGGTCTCACCTGATAGGTGAATAGATTTTTAGGCTATTTGCAAAATAAGGTTGGAATGAAAACCGATAGGCTTTATCATCAATTCGATTGAGTGGTTGGAATTCGACTTTCGGATAATTCATAGCTTGGTTGGGTAGAAGCTTGATCGTTTTGTTACGACCCGTTGCTGTCATTGGTTTATAAATCCGAATGACGGCTTTAGTGCGTATTTCTATCAAATTGTAGGGTGGGCAATGCTTTTCTGCCCACCATTCGAAGGCAACAGCTTTATCCTCGTGGGCACAAAAAGCGTGCCCACCCTAGTGTGCCCGGCATGGGCTAAAACTTGTTATCTGAAAGGAGATAACCGGAAATTGTAACGACAACCGTAGCGAAACCGCAAGGGGGAAGCCGTGAG
>Ga0181528_10001387_pt1 | contig 15170 bp, 13 predicted proteins | sample PEATcosm2014_Bin_47_FD_119742 | JGI IMG/M metagenome (GOLD analysis project Ga0181528, IMG submission 119742) | Peatland microbial communities from MTU Mesocosm Facility, Houghton, MI, USA - PEATcosm2014_Bin10_10_metaG | ecosystem: Environmental > Terrestrial > Soil > Wetlands > Peat | place...
CACGGCCTCGGGCCAGTCCGACGCCTCGGCGATTCTGCGTGCGCCCGATTTCTCCGTGCCGTCACGCAGCAGCGTCGCGCAAAAGCCCAGGCGGACGAGCAAAGCGTTCACCCGAAATTCCTCCGCGCACTCAAGTGCTCGCGCTGAGATGTCGCGATGTTCGAGAAACGAACGATGTGGACTCACCCGCACGTGCATGAGTTCGTGGGCTCGCACCACTCTGGATGTCGCGTCGGTGCCGAGGGGCACTTCGAGCACTCGGCGAGTCAGATCGCAGCTCGCGCCACCCCGATAGGTAGAGCCCGGCTCCACGCGCCAAGAACCGGGTCCAAATCCGTCGTGACGTCCCGTGACCAACTCGGGAAAGACTGACGCCCCGCTCAACGAAGGTCCCCGATTGACAGAGCATCCAACACGTCGGTCGCTCTTTCGACGCCAAAGACCAAGCGCGCGGCTCGCTCGACGCCCAAGTGGCGACGGAGTTGGTCAAAGGCGTGGAAGCTTCTCAGCGATACCCGGCGAGCCGGATCGCCAAGGGAACCGGCGAGCGCCGGCGAGCGCAGGTCTGGGCTCAAGCTCTCGAGCGCCGAAGGATGAGGCTGGTCGACGCGAATCGACACGGGGAATCGGTCACGAAGCGCGACGGGAATGTCGTGGAGATCCTCGATGTTCGACGTCATCACCACGGTGAAGTCGGGTCCCGGACGGACCCATTCTCCGCTTTGGGGATTGCGCCACCGCGCTGACTCTACCGAGTCGGTGACCGCGAGCAACGTGCTGAGGGCGTCGCCCGAGGCGCGGTCCACTTCGTCGACGACCAAGCGTCCGCCCAGACCTCCTTGCTCTCGCCACGCACGAATGGCTGGACCTTCTCGCCATTCCCATCTTGCTTCGCCCGCGGGCATCCACGTCCCGGTGATCTCACCGGTGGTCAAGTCCTCGGTGCACACGAGTCGCTCCGCGACCTCTGAGACACCGAAGTGCAGCGCCGCAAAGGTCTTGCCAGTCCCCGGAGGGCCATGGAGCAAAATTCGCGCGACGCCCGCGTCCAGTACGTCGGCGAAGTCGCGCCAACACTCGCTTGGCTCTTCGCGTCTCTCAATATCTGGCACGTGGCCCCCTTCTAGAAGATGACAACGGTCGGCCTATGAAGGCGTCCGGGTACCGAGAGTCCTCGGGCCACTTGCCAAAGAGGCCGTGAGATTGCCCAAGAAATCAAGAATTTCGGCGCCCAAGTGCTAAAAACTCGCCCATGAAGCGAACAGGTGTTTGATAAGCCAGGCCAGATGTCGTAACATACGAACAACTGTTCGTTAATGGAGGACACCATGGCCGAAGTTCTCACCCCGATGCGCCGTCAAATTCTCGAGTTCATCGTCACGTGCCAGCGCGAGAGGAACTTCCCGCCCACCATTCGAGAGATTGGCGACCACGTGGGCCTGAAGTCTCCCGCGACGGTCGCGAACCACATCGAGGTTCTTAAGAAGGCGGGCTACATCGAGAAGAACCCCCAGCAACCACGCACCCTAACCGTGCGACTCGATGTAGAGAACCCGGCGCCCGACCAGCACATACGACACATCCCCTTTGTCGGCGACGTCGCGGCGGGTACCGGCGTTTTGGCGAGTGAAGTCGCCCACGAATTGATGTCGATCCCAGAACAGTTCAGTGGCCGCGGCGAGAGCTTCGTGGTGCAGGTCCGCGGCGATTCCATGGTCGAAGCCGGCATTCTTCCAGGTGACTATCTCGTTGTCCAACGTCAGTCCACGGCGAACACGGGCGAGATCATCGTGGCGGGCATCAACGGCGACGAGGCGACCGTGAAGCGTTTCTTCCCCCAGGGTGCTCGAATCGTGCTGAAGCCCGAGAACAGTCGCATGGAGCCCATGGAGTTTGACGCCAACGACGTCACAATCTTTGGACGTGTCATTTCAGTACTACGGAACTACTGAACGGTCCGCACATCGATCGGTTCCGGGTTTGGATCGAAACGATTACTCGAGCCAGTCGCGCAGGACCGTCGCGAACTCATCGAGTTCGTAGCGCGTGACGAACTCGTCACTGCGGTGTGCGAGTAACGGATCTCCCGCTCCGAAGTTCGCCGCTGGAATTCCCAACTGGGCAAACGTCGCCACGTCTGTCCAGCCCATTTTGCCCCGAGGCTGGGCATTGGTGAGCGACACGAGGTCGGCGAGTCGGGCGTTGGAGAGTTCCGGGGGCGCTGAGGGTGCCCAGTCGATCACTTCGACGCTGTCCCCCGGTTCGACGAAGTCCCCGAGGAACTTCACGATCCAGGCGAGCGCTTCGTTTTCGCTTCGGTCGGGCGCCACACGATAGTTGAGCACGCAGCGCGCAGCGTCGGGCACCACGTTGGGCGCGACGCCTCCTTCGAAGCTCACCGTCTGGAGTTGCTCGACGAAGGTCACGTCATCGAGTTCCACCGAGCGCGGCTCGTAACGCGCCACGTGGCTCACCAACGACGCCAGACGGTGGATGGCGTTGATCCCGGTGTAGGGACGGGCGGTATGAGCCCGCGCACCGCGAAGTTCAACGCCGACGCGCAGGGTACCTTGGCAACCGGCCTCGACCACGCCGCCGGTCGGCTCCGCCAAGATGGCGACGTCAGCCCGCAACAGTTCCGGCCGCAACTCGGCGATCTCCAAGAGCCCCGACTCGCTTCGCGCGATCTCCTCACGGGCGTAGAACAGCCAGGTGACCTCCACCGAACGAACGAGTGGCTGCTCGGCCAGTTCGAGCATGACCGCGAGCGAACCCTTCATGTCACACGCGCCCACGCCACGAAGTTCGTCATTCACGATGACCGCGTCGCTGGCGTCACCGGGGACCGTGTCCAGATGCCCCGCCACCATCAGACGCGTACTGTGATGACCCATCGTACGCGCGACCACGTTGTCGCCGATTCGTTCCACCTCAAGGAGCGGGTTGCCCCGTAGTCGCTGCTCGACGTAGTTCGCGAGCGCGGTTTCGTTGCGACTGACCGAGTCGATGCGTACGATTTCGAGGGCGGCGTCGAGTCGACTCACGTGGCGACGCCGTGCTCGCGAAGCAGCGAGTTCAGCGCCACTTTGTCGTGGACTTCTCCCTGTTCCATTCGATTGATGATCAAGACACAGGGCAAGAAGAACTCGCCACCCGGGTACTCGCGACGCCGACTCGCGCTCACCGCGACGCAGTGGTCGGGCACGTAGCCGCGCGAGACCTCTTCACCGGTGGCGGCGTCAATCACTGGAATCGAGGGATTCAAGATGGTCCCCGCGCCAAGGACCGATCCCTTACCGACGCGCGCACCCTCGACGATCATGCAGCGACTGCCGATGAAGGCACCGTCCTCAATGACCACGGGTACGGCGTTCGCGGGCTCGAGGACACCACCGATGCCGACCCCACCCGCCAGGTGCACGTTCGCACCGATCTGGGCGCAGCTACCCACGGTCGCCCAGGTGTCGACCATCGTGCCCGGGCCCACCCAGGCGCCGATGTTGACGAAACTGGGCATGAGTATCACGCCGGGACTAAGGAAACTTCCGCGCCGTGCCGAGGCGCCCGGCACCACGCGAACGCCGCGACGTTCGTAGTCGGACTTGAGTTCGAGTTTGTCGAGGTACTCAAAGGGTCCCGCTTCACTCTTCTCGAGTCCGTGGAGCCGGAACAGCAGCATGATCGCCTTCTTCACCCATTCGTGCACGACCACCTGACCGCTCTGGGTAACGTCGGCGACGCGCAGTTGGCCATCGTCGAGCTTGGCAATCACCAGTTCGACGTCGCGTCGGGCCTCGAGATTCTCGGGCGTCATCGACGCGATCTGGTCGTACCACGCGTTGATTCGGTTTTCGAGATCGCCCATTGGACAATCGTACCGGGGCCTAGGCGAGCGACGAGAGTCGCGACGCCACGAGTGCGAGGCGCTCGTCGGGCTGAACGACGGCGATTCGCACGAACGGCGTACCCGCGTCGCCGTAGAGCTCACCGGGGCTCACGATCATTCCCGAAACGTCCGCGAGCATCTCGGCGAGGCGCCAACCGTCCACCCCGGGCATCGAGCACCAGAGGTAGAAGCCCCCGTCGGGGAGTGGTGCGTCCACGCCGTTGTCCGCCAGCGCACCAGCGAGAAGCTCGAGTCGAGAACGATACCGATCGCGCTGCACCTGGACGTGCGCGTCGTCGCCGTAGGCGAGCGCGACCGCGGACTGAACCGGGCCGGGCACCATGAGACCAGCGTGTTGGCGCACGAGACGGAGGAAGGCCACCACGTCAGGGTCGCCCGCGTAAAAGCCCGCGCGCACACCCGCCAGGTTCGAGCGCTTGGACACCGAATGGACGGCGAGGACGCCCTCCAGGCCGTGCTCGAGTATCGAACGCGGTCGCCCGGTCCAGGTGAACGAGGCGTAACACTCGTCACTCGCGACCAGGACGTTGTGGATCCGGCCCCAGGTCGCGACCGCCTCGAGGTCATCGAGGCCGCCCGTCGGATTAGAAGGCGAGTTCGACCACAAGACCAGAGCGCGCTGCGCGTCGTCGGGACTGATCGACGCGAGGTCGAGTTCGCCACCCTTCATCGTGACCGGCACCGCCCGCAGGCCCGCCAACGCGGCCCCCATTGCGTAAGTGGGATAGCTCACGCCGGGATAGAGGACGGTGTCGCGCTCGGGCCAACGAAGGTGGAGGTACTGGGCGAGCGAAGCCACGAACTCCTTGGTCCCCACGCACGCCGCCAACTGGTCGGTTCCCACACTCACCGCGAAGCGTCGCTCGAGCCACGACGCCGCGGCCTCGCGGTACTCGGGCGATCCAATGGACGCGGGGTAACCCCGTGCGCCCACGCCCTTGGCGAGTTGGGCGATCACGAAATCCGGCGGCGCGTCGTTGGGCGTGCCGATCGAACAATCGACCGGTCCGCCGTCGTGGCGCTCGGCGAGTTTCTTCAGTCCGTCCAGACGATCGTAGGGATACGGCGGGGGAACGAAGCTCACGCGGGTACCCGCCACTGCTCGAATCGCGCGACGCCCACCGGGTCGAGCACGACCTGCACGACCACGCCCTCGTCGGTGATTGACGTGTCGATCACTTCGCCCTCGCGATGGGCAGCCGCGATCAAGTCACCGCGGTCCAGGGGCAGGTTCAAAGTGACGACCCGGTCGTGGGTTCGCAGACGCTCACCGATCGTAGCGATCAGCTCGTCGAGGTGTTCGCCCGTGAGGGCCGAGACCCAGACGCTGCCTTCGTGGAGGCCGGCGAGTTCGCGCGCTCGCGAACCTGGTACGTCGGCCTTGTTAAAGACGAGCAACTCGGGCACCTGGTCGGCGCCGATCTCGGTCAGTACGTCGCGCACGGCGCTGATCTGTAGTTCGGCGTCGTCGCTCGAACCGTCGACCACGTGCACCAAGAGGTCAGCGAGTTGGACCGACTTGAGGGTACTCATGAAGGCCTCGACGAGCTCGTGAGGGAGGTTCGAGATGAAACCCACCGTGTCGGTGAAGAGCACCGTCTCACCGCCGGGCAGTTGACGCTGGCGCGTTCGGGGATCAAGGGTCACGAACAGGCGGTTCTCGGCGACGACGTCGGCGTCGGTCAGTGCGTTCAGCATCGAGGACTTGCCCGCGTTGGTGTAGCCGACGAGGGTCACCTCGCGGTGACGTCCCCGATCACGACCCTGTCGCTGGACTCCACGTGTGCGATCGATGTCCTTGAGCTCGTTTCGAATGTGGTGCATCCGGTGCACCAGACGTCGACGGTCCACTTCCAGTTGAGTCTCGCCCGGTCCCCTCGTTCCGATGCCACCGGCCTGCTGGGAGAGCGATCCGCTCGCGCGACGAAGACGCGGTAGCCGGTACTGCAAGAGCGCGAGTTCGACCTGGGCCTTGCCCTCGGGCGTGCGCGCGTTCTGGGCGAAGATGTCCAAGATCACCGCGGTGCGGTCAATCGCGGTGCGTCCGAGAATCTTCTCCAGGTTGCGCTGTTGGGCCGGCGAGAGGTTGTGCTCGAAGACCACCGTGTCCGAGTCGACCGCGAGACAGATCTCACGTAACTCGTCCACCTTTCCCGAACCGAGGAACGTGGCGGGATCGGGGGCGTCGCGGCGCTGCACGACGCGAGCGACCACGTCGGCTCCCGCGGTATCGACGAGTAACGCCAGTTCGTCGAGCTGTCGTTCGAGGGCTTCGGTGTTGACGCCGGGGAACTGGACGCCCACGAGCACGATCTTCTCGCGAAACGCGCGTTCAATGAGGGTGGTTGGTATATACGTCACGCGACGAGCCACTGCACGTGGGCGACGAATTGGACCGGTCCGGCGAGTTGAGCCCCGTCCGCGTCGAGCTTCACCATCAGGTCCCCGCCCGGGTTCTCGATCGTCACCTCGGTGCCCACGAGACCTTCACGCTCCAGCACTGCCGCGGTCGCGACCGAACCCGTGCCACACGCGAGGGTCCACCCGACGCCTCGTTCGATCACCCGAATGCGCGCTCGGCTCTGGTCGAGCACGGTGACAAACTCGACATTCGCGCCGCCGAGGCTCTGCGCGAGTGGCGCCGCAATCCGCTCGCAGGCCGCCTCGTCCCAAGCCGGGTCGTCTCGCACCACGACGTGGGGGTTACCGACCCTGGCGACACCGATCGAGTTCGGCAACGTCTCGAGGAACGTCACCTCGCCCATGTCCACGCTGCCGTAACCGTCGTCGCCGTGCATCGTGAGGCGAACCTGACGCAACCCGGCGTCGGTGGCGACCTCGAGTTGTTCCCAATCTGCCTTGGTGTGGCGTCGAACCGCCGCCGCGAGGCAGCGAATTCCGTTGCCCGACATCTCGGCCACGCCGCCGTCGGCGTTGTACAGGATCATTGTGACCGGTTCGTCAAGCACCGCCACGAGCAGTCCGTCGGCGCCCACCCCCAGGGACCGATGGCAGACGAGCGACGCGCGCTGCGCGTTCCACCACGTTCCCTCGCCGGGTTCGAGGACGTCAACGAGGAAGTCATTGCCGGCGCCGTGCCATTTTTGAAGAGATCGTAGGGTCACTACGCTCTAGTCTCGCACGAACCCGTCGGGAGAGTTCACTACCTCGACCAGACGCTTCGCGGCGAGTGCCGCGTCGTCGAACCATTCGATCCTCGGATCGCGCGAGAACCAGGAGCGTTGACGGCGCGCGAGTCGCTTGGTCTGGGTGATCGCGTCGCGCACGCACTGCTCGAGGTCGACGCCGTCTTCGACGTGGCTGAGCAGTTCCCGATAGCCAACCGCTTGACGCGCGGTGCGACTGAGTTCCCGCGGGTTCGTCGCGAGGGTGCGCACCTCGTCAAGCAGACCTTGATCCATCCACTCGCGAAAGCGCTTCTCGACGCGCTCGTCGAGCTCTGCGAAGTCGGCGCGTAGCCCCACCTGGATCACGCGCACTGGTCCGTAGGTGCGAAGTCCCGGCCCGTAGGAGGAGAAGGGTCGACCACTGCCGAGGGTGACCTCGAGTGCGCGCAGGATCCGCCGCTCGTTGGTGGGTTCCATCCGCGCCGCCGCCACCGGGTCAAGCGCGCGAAGTTCCTCGTAGAGCGCCGCCACGTCGCCGGTACGCGCCTCGAGGCTCGCACGGACCTCGGGGTACTGGCGGGGGATCTCGAAGTTGTCCAACACCGCCCGGCCGTAGAGACCCGTGCCGCCCACGTAGAGCACGGCACCACCGAGGTTCCAGACGTCCTCGGCGCTCGCGCGAGCCGCCCGCTGGAATTCAAAGAGCGTGAACTCCTCGCTCGGCTCGACCAGGTCCAGCAGTTCGTAACGCACGTCACGGCGCTGAGCGGGCGTGGGTTTGGCGGTTCCGATATCCATACCGCGATAGACCGTCATGGCGTCCACGCACAGTATTGACACGTCGCGATGCTCGAGTCCCAGTTGGTGCGCGAGCGCCGACTTGCCCGACGCGGTCGTGCCCACGAGCGCGACCGCCGGGCCGCCGTGATTCATCACGAGACGTGAAGAGGAATTCGGGTCTTGTGGCGCGGCGCGCGCAGCACGCGCTCGATCTCGCCGAGCAAGTGGTAGGGGGCCCCGTGCTTGACTCGCACGTTCACCAACGAACCCACGCGCACGTCGTGGGCGAGCGGGAAGTGGACCAGCTTCCCTTGACGGGTGCGACCCGAAAGCATCGCGGGGTTGCGCCGGGAGGGGCCCTCGACCAAGGTCTCTTCGAGCCGGCCGACGCGCGCCTCGTGCTTGAGCAGCGCACTGCGGTCCAGGACCTGCTTGAGGCGCTCGAAGCGTTCCTTGATGACGTCCTCGGCGATGAACTGCTCGCTCATCAACGCGGCGCGGGTACCCTCGCGCGCGGAGAAGATGAACGTGTAGGCCGAGTCGAACTGCGCGATACTCGCCGCTTCGAGGAGTTGTTCGAAGTCCTCGTCGGTCTCGCCGGGGAAACCCACGATGAGATCGGTCGTGACCGCGAGGTCGGGGATCGCCTCGCGCGCTCGGGCCAGTCGCTCGAGGTAGCGCTCGAGCGTGTAGCCGCGACGCATCGCGGCGAGGACTCGATTGGAGCCGTGCTGGAGCGGCAGGTGCAACTGCGGACAGACCGTCGCCGTCTCGGCCATCGCGGCGATGGTCTCGGGGCGAAGGTCCTTGGGGTGCGGACTGGTGAAGCGGATCCGTTCGATGCCCTCGACCTCGCCGAGGGCGCGCAGCAAGTCGGCGAACAGCGGACCGCGCCGGGTGATGTCGCGACCGTACGAATTGACGTTCTGGCCCAGGACGGTCAGCTCAACCACGCCCGTGGCGGCGAGCATCGTCGCCTCTTGGATCAGGTCTGGCATCGGCCGACTTATCTCGCGACCGCGCACCGACGGCACGATGCAGTAGGTGCAAGCGTTGTCACAACCCGTCTGGATGGTGATCCACGCGCCGTACGCGGTCTCGCGCACGGCGTAGAGCGCGGGCGCCATGTCGAGATTGGCTTGGGGATCGGGTGCGTCGAGCACCTCGGTGAGCGGTCCTTCACGACGGGACCGACGCAGCAGCGCCGGCGCCGCCGCGAGGTTGTGAGTGCCAAAGACCACGTCCACCCACCCGGCGCGCTGTTGGATGGCGCCTCGCTCTCTTTGGGCCATGCAGCCGCCCACCGCGATCTGCATGTCCGGTCGCTGCTCCTTGATGACCTTGAGTTGTCCGAGGGCACTGTAGAGCTTGAGGTCCGCGTTCTCTCGAATGGTGCAGGTGTTCAGCACCACGACGTCGGCCTCCTGGTCGCTCGGGGCGCGAACGAGGCCGTCGGCGACCAAGAGACCCGCCAACCGCTCGGAGTCGTGCTCGTTCATCTGGCAACCAAAGGTGCGAATGGAGAAGGTTTTTGGCGCCGCCATCCGCCCAGCCTACCCAACGATTTCAAGTAACTCCCGAGAGGAGTCGCGGGTCACCCCGACGCTCGCGAACACCACGCACGCCACACCCACGTAGTCCCATCCACTCACGCGCTGGGCGAGCAAGAGCCAACCCACGAAGAACGCGACCACTGGATCGAAGGCCACGAGCACGCCCACGACGGACGGCTTGAGGCGACGAAGCGCCGACAACTCGGCGCCGAAACCGAGCACGAGCGCCATGAGGGCCACGAGGGCCAACCGTGCGAGTACGTAGGGGTGCGCGAAGACGACGCGCGCGCTCGATATGGTGAACGGCAACGACAGCAGGGCCGAGATCGTGACGCCCACCGCGAGTCCTTCGAGACCGCTGGTCGTAGTGCCCACGCGCTGGGCGGCGAAGAGATACGTCGCCCACCCGGCGCCCGCTAGAAGGGCGAACAGCACTCCTTCGAGCGTGAGTCCACCGCCGGGGTGCGAAAGCGCGACGACACCGAGGGCGGCGACGACGACGAAGCCGAAGTGGCGCCACGTGCGTCTTCCCAGGGCGGCGACCAGCAAGGGTCCAAGGAACTCAATCACCACCGCGCTGCCCAGTGGGATACGCGCGATCGCCTCGTAGAACGAGACGTTCATGAACGCCACCGCGACGCCAAAGGCGAACGCCCCGACCCACTGGTGACGGGTGAAGCGACGCAGGTTCGGCCGTGCGATCAACATCAGCATGGCTGCACCCAACAAGAAGCGCCACGAACTAGACGCCGAGGGTCCAATCAGTGCGAAGGCCGGTTGGACGAGGGCGGCCGACCACGGGATGAACGTCGCCGCGAACAAGACGAGACCCGCGCCCAGCACCGAGTTTCGTGAATCACCGGTCGTCGCGGCCCTCAAAGAATGACCAGGCCGGTGCGGTCCGCCTCGAGGACGAGGACGTTGCCCGGTTCAGAGTGTGCCGCGAGGAACTCTCGTGCGGCGTGCGCGACCGCTTCGGCCGAGTCGCCGAGACAGAGTCCGAGCATCGTCGAACCGGCGCCGGACCAACACGAGCCGAGCGCGCCCGCCTCTCGCAACGTGGCGAGCAGCGGACGGGCGAAACTGACGAGATCCATGCGGTAGTTCTGGTGCAGGGCGTCATCCATCGAGGACGCGACGAACTGGTCGTGTCGCGCCAGTCCAGCGATCAGCAGACCGAGCGAACTCAAGTTGAACACCGCGTCAGCGAAGGGAACCGTGCGAGGCAACACGTCTCGCGCGTCGATGGTCTTGAGTTCGAGGTCGGGGATCACGACGACGAAGCGCCAGGCCGGGTCGAGGGGAAGTGGTCGCGCCACGACGCCCCCGTCGCGCACGCTCGCGGCGACAAGACCGCCGAGCAACGACGCGGCGGCGTTCTCGGCGTGACCGTCGAGTTCGGTCGCGAGGACGAGCGGGTCGGTGGCTCCCGCGACGGCGGCGGCGGCGAGTGCGAGGGCCGCCGAGGAGCCGAGGCCCCGCGAAAGCGGAATGTTCGAGTTGACGTGCAACGCGAAGTTCGCGTGTCCGAGGACTGAAGTGGCGACCACCGCGGCCAGGTGACGCTCGTCGTCGAAGAGTCCCGCGCCGAATCCCTCGCTGGAGATGGAAAAGTGATCAGACGGTTCGAGACTCACCTCGACGTACAGATTGAGTGCGACCGCCAGGACATCGAATCCCGGGCCAAGGTTGGCCGAACTGGCGGGAACGCGACATCGCACCAAATCAGCGTAGGCGTTGCCACAACGACGGCGGGGCCACCGCGGCACTCGCGATCAGGGCGAGGCGCGCCCGCGCCCCGACGCTGACGAAGCCCACGACCTGACCCTTTCGGATACCACTCGAGAAAGTTCGCACGTGAACCTGGGTGCTGGGCGGCCCCTTCGCCGCCCACCACGTAAGACGGACTGAACGAGCCAGGACCACGTGAGTGCGATGAGGCCCCCAGCCAATCGTGCCCACCACGGTGCCCGCGCCAAGGCGAACGTGGTCTTGGGTGAGCGCCGACTGCTCGAGGGAGAGTGCCGCCTCGCCCGCGGGCCCGAGCAAGTTCCCGCCTCGCTGGCCGAGGACCACGGCGTAGGCGACGTCCGTGGTCGTCCCGTTGAGGAAAGTCATCGCCATCACGTCGCATCCTCCCGCCGCGGCCGTGCGGCCTGACTTCACGCCTATAACGTTGTCGATCCCGACGTCGGGCGTGAAGGAGTACACCGTGCCCGCGAACGGCAAGACCACGCTCGTCTGATCGACAATGTCGCGCACGAGTGGCGAGCGCATGAGCAGCGCCGCGAGGCGACCTTGGTCCAGCGCCGTGGAGACCGACTGGTTGCTAAAGCCCGACACGTCGTCATAGTGCGTCCCGTTAAGGCCCAGTTGTTCGGCCGTTTGATTCATCAGCGAGGTGAAGCTCGTGACGTTCCCGGCGACCATGGTTGCGAGCAGCACCGCGTAGTTACTCGCTGAATGGACCAAGAGCCCGTTCAGCAGGTCGATCTCACACAGCGACTCGCCACTCGTCACCGCCACGCTCGACTGGTCAGTCAGCTTCAGCTGATCGTAGGCCGTGACGTCATCGGGCGTGATCGTGAGGCACGGTCCGGTCTCGCCCACGGCGAGAGGAAAGTGTTTCAGTACGACGTACGCGGTCATCAGCTTGGTGAGACTCGCGATGGGCGCTACCGAGTTGTGCCAACTGCGCTCCACTCCGAGCGATGGAATGACCACGGCCGCGCTGCCCTCACTCGGCCAGGCGATCGGGTTCGTGGCGCGCCTCAGTCCCAGGTGGAGAGCGTCCAACTTGGTGCTCGCCACCGGGTGCAGCAACGGTAACTGCATTCCGACAATAAGCGCCGCGGCAACAACAAAGCCCAATACCAACGCCGCGAGACGGGCCACGAGACCGCGCGAGACCGGACTAGGGGAAGAGGTACGTTCAGACACCGCTTAGAGAGAAGACTGCTGGCCGTACTCTTCTGGCGTCTTTAACACCCTTCGAGCCTTTGAACCATCGCCAGCAGCGACCACGCCTTCCTCTTCGAGTTGATCCATTATACGCCCGGCCCTCGCGAAGCCGATTCGAAGCTTACGTTGAAGCATCGAGGTCGAGCCCGACTGGAATTTGATCACCAGTTCTCGCGCCTGGCGCAAGATCTCGTCGTCGTCATCGCCCACGTGGGCCGAGCCCCCGTGATGTACGGGCGCGTCGAGTGCGACGACGGTCTCCGGTCGACCACCCTGGGCTCGCCAGAATTCAACGACGCGACGCACCTCTTCCTCGGAAACCCAGGGCGACTGCAGGCGTCGAGCGATGTTGCTCGACGCCGTGACGAGCAGCATGTCACCCTTACCGATGAGCCGCTCGGCGCCGGCCTGGTCCAAGATGACCCGACTGTCGGCGAGCGACGAGACCGCGAAGGCCATCCGACTCGGGATATTCGCCTTGATGACGCCGGTGATGACGTCCACGCTCGGACGTTGCGTGGCGAGGACCAGGTGGATACCAACCGCACGAGCCATCTGGGCAATGCGCACCACCGACTCCTCGACGTCTCGTGCGGCGACCATCATCAGGTCGTTCAACTCGTCGACGACGATCACGATGTAGGGCAGCTGCTCGGGACCGGTCGCGTCGTCGAAGTCACTCTCGAGGCCCGTCGCGCGTTCGAAGACGTTGGCCACCTGCTCGCGCGTGCCTGACACGTGATCGATTTCTCCCCGCGCGATCATCTGCTGGTAACTGGTGATGTCGCGCGCGCCACTCTGGGCGAGCAGGTCGTAGCGGCGCTCCATCTCCTTGACGGCCCAGCCGAGGATGTTCGCCGCCTTCTTGGGGTCCACGACCACCGGCGCGAGCAAGTGCGGCAAGTCGTTGTACTGACCCATCTCGACTCGCTTGGGGTCGACCAACAAGAGTCGTAGTTGTTCGGGCGTCGTACGCATGACGAGCGACGTGATGAGCGAGTTGATACAAGAACTCTTTCCCGCGCCCGTCGCTCCCGAGATCAACACGTGGGGCATCTCGCCGAGGTTGAACACCACCGTTCGCCCGGCGATATCGCGCCCGATGGGCACGTCGAGTGGGTGCCCGGCCGCGAGGGCCTCGTCCGACGAGAGCAAGTCGCCCAAGGCGACGAGGGTCCGGTGACGGTTGGGCACCTCGACCCCGATGGCCGAACGTCCGGGTATGGGTGCGAGGATGCGCACGTCGGGCGTCGCCATGGCGTAGGCGATGTCTCGGTTGAGTGACGTCAGCCGTGCGACTTTCACGCCGGCGCCGAGTTCGAGTTCGTAACGCGTGACGGTCGGACCGACCGTGTAACCCACGAGCGTCGTCTCAACGCCGTGGGCGCCAAGCGCTTCGACCAATTCGGCGCCCGAAGCCTCGACGGCCGCGCGGTCCTGTCGTTGTTCCTTGGTTCGCTGCAACAGGCTCAAGGGCGGCAGCACCCACTCGCTCGCCAACAACGCCGGCTTCGCGATGGGTGGAACACCGTGGCTCGGCGCGGGTTCGGGTTCATCGAAGACGTTTTCGTAGTCCGATGACTCTTCGGGCGAATTGACGTACTCGTCGTCGTAGAACTCGGCGTCCCCCGCCACGGGTACCGCGGGCTCGAGGTCCAGTTCCAACGGCGTGTCGGCGACGACGTGTCGCGCCTCGGTTCTCGGTGGCGTGACCTCAGACTCTTCGTTGGCCCTCGGTCGGGCGGTCCACCACCGCGCGAGCGCGCCAAAGGTCCCTCGAAAGAGCCGCGCGGTACCTCGCGCGAGGGCCCGCAGGCCAAAACCCGTGATCACCATCAACGCGACTATTAATAGGGCGACGAGTACCACGATCGCACCGCCCAATCCAATGGTCTTCACCAGACCACCACCTACGAGCACCCCGAGCCACCCGCCCGCGTGCCCGAGCAGTTTCGCGCCCGCGTGCAGACCCGGGCGACCACCCGCGAGGTGACCGATGCCGCAAATGCTCACCAGCGTGAGGGCGATTCCCCAGAGGAATCGGTTGCGGTCAACTTCGATCTTGTTCCAGAGCAGCGCCACCGCCGAGCCAACGAACAGCACGGGCAGCACCAATCGGCCCACCCCGAGCACGAGTTTCAGCCCGTCAAGGACGACGTGACCCACGGGGCCCAGCGCCTCGGCGTCGGCCAGCAGAGAGAACAGGCCCGCCACCACGAGCAGGACTATCCAGAGGTCGCGTTCGTGGCGTCGCCACACGCTAGGCGTAGCGGGCGTGGCCTTTCTCGCGGACGGGCGGGCGGCCGACTTGGTGTTCGACTTCTTTTGGTGCTGAGCAGGACTCATCTACTCACCAACTTACCGAACATCAGTTCGATATTCGTGCCACCCGTAGGCTGGCCCTGTGCTCAGCGCTCCCGACGCCACGTCAATCGAACTCGCCAAGCGCCTGAACGCCCACGCCCGGCTCTTCGAGGTCGTCTCCTCGTCAGCGCTCGGTGCCTCGTTTCACGAGGTGGTGCTGCGCGGTGACCCCGCGCTCGCGGGTGTGCCGGGCAACGACGTCATGGTTCGACTCGTAGACGCGAAGGGCCGGAACGTTCGACGCCGCTACAGCGTCCGGTCGGTCGAGGAAGAACAAGGTCTCGTCACGCTCTGGATCGTCACGAGCCACGAAGGTGCCGGTGCCCACTGGGCGCGCGAGGCGAAACCCGGCGACCAGGTCGACCTCGTGGGACCGCGGGGCAAGATCACCCTCGATCCGCTCGCCGACTGGTACCTCTTCGCGGGCGACACCAGCGGCCTCGCCTCGTTTTACCGCCTGGCCGAGAGCATCGAGTC
>Ga0181528_10001390_pt1 | contig 15162 bp, 13 predicted proteins | sample PEATcosm2014_Bin_47_FD_119742 | JGI IMG/M metagenome (GOLD analysis project Ga0181528, IMG submission 119742) | Peatland microbial communities from MTU Mesocosm Facility, Houghton, MI, USA - PEATcosm2014_Bin10_10_metaG | ecosystem: Environmental > Terrestrial > Soil > Wetlands > Peat | place...
ACCGCGGTGCTGATGGCATCACTGCCGCCGGCGCTTAATGTGTTCGTGATCGCACGCCAAAACGACAGCTGGATCGAGCCGGCTTCCGTCGCCGTCCTGATCGGGACTTTTGCTTCCGTGGTCACGCTGACCAGCGTGATGTGGCTGCTGCAGACCGGCCGGCTGGTGTTTCCCTGAAAACCTAGCCGCCACGCGAGCGCCATGACGGCGCCAGCCCCTCGCGCATCGCGAGCCGGCGCAGCGGCCCGAACCCGCCGATCAAATGCAGGCCCGCGGCGCGCGCCGACTGCACCGGCAGGAAATCAGAGAGCAACGAGCGGTTGGCAACATCGATGACAAAAGTCCGGCTCGCGACGTCGGCGCGGCGCGCCTGACGATAGCGCTCCAGCACAGTCGGCGCACCGGGATCGCTGCCCGCCGCCTGTGCGTCGGCGACGATCGCCGCGATGTCGGCGGCGTCGCGCAGCCCCATGTTGAGGCCTTGCGCGCCGATCGGCGGCAGTACATGCGCGGCTTCGCCGATCAGCGCGATGCGATGCCGGGCAAAAGGCGCGGAGGTTTCGATCGCGAGCGGAAACAGATGTCTCCCCGGCTCGACGCGGAGGCGGCCGAGAATGGAGTGCGATTGCGCTTCGGCGGCCTCGGACAATTCGTCGTCGCCCATCGCCAGCAGCCGCTCGGCTTGCTTCGGTGCCGAAACCCACACCACGCTGCAGCGCTGGCCGGGCAGCGGCACAAACACGCAGGGTCCGTGTGGGGTGTGAAACTCGGTGGAGATGTTCCGGTGCGGCCTTGAATGACCGACGTTGAAGGTCAGCGCGGCCTGGTCGAGATCGCGGTGGCTGACCGTGATGCCGGCGGCTTTGCGCGACGGCGATTGCCGCCCGTCGGCGCCGATCACCAGCCGTGCCGACAGCGACGCCCCGCCGGCCGTGCGGAGGGCGACGACGGCCTCGTCGGGGGCGATCGCCTCGGCGTCATCGTTGAACCGCGTCAAATTGGCGAATTCAGCGGCGCGCTGCTCCAGCGCGGCCATCAGCGCGCGGTTCTCGATGTTATAGCCGAACTGGTCGAGCCCGATCTCCTGCGAGGAAAATTTCACCTCGGGGGCACGGATCAGCCGCCCGGTGTCGTCGACCAAGCGCATGGTTTGCAACGGCGCGGCCTGATCTTGGCAGCGCGGCCAGACCTCAAGCCGCTCCAGGAAGTCGACGGTCGCACCGAGCAGGGCGGTGGTGCGGTTGTCGGCATAGGGTACGCGACGGGCGATCAGGGCGGTCCTGGCGCCGGTTTGCGCCAGCGCGATCGCCGCCGCAATTCCGGCGGGCCCGCCGCCGATCACGGCCAATTCGAACGGAGTTTTGGCGTCGCTCATCCCGTCACAATTGACGTTATCAGCGGCATTTTCAAGCCCGCGCGGCAGGCCCGGTTTGTCGCGGATTTGCGCGGCGGAACGCCGCAACCGGCGGTGTGCAAAGGCGGGCGATTCCTGATAGCACTTCGGCCCAAATGGACCACGCCAATCAGCCGGATTCTTCGCCCGCCTCGCCGGGAACGCGGGCCGCCGCCTTCTCCGTGCATATCTTCACGGCGTTGGGCGCCGGCATCGCGCTGATCGCGCAACTGGAGGCCGTGCGCGAGCACTGGGCGGCGATGTTCGCCTGGCTCGGGATCGCACTGGTGATCGACGCGCTCGACGGCCCGATCGCGCGGCGGCTCGATGTGGTCCGGGTGCAGCCGAACTGGTCGGGCGAGGTGCTCGATCTCGTGGTCGATTTTCTGACGTACGTGTTCGTGCCGGCCTATGCGATCACCGCGAGCGGATTGCTGTTGCCGCTGGCGGCGCCGCTGCTGGGCATCGGCATCATGGTCTCGAGCGCGCTCTATTTCGCCGATCGCCGCATGAAATCCGAAGACAATCATTTTCGCGGATTTCCGGCGTTGTGGAACGCGGTGGCGTTCTATCTTTTCCTGCTGCATCTCTCTCCCGCGTTCTCCAGCCTGATTGTTGCCCTCCTGATCGTGCTGACCTTCATACCCTTTCATGTGGTGCATCCGGTGCGCGTCGTTCGGCTGCGCGGACTGACGCTGACGCTGGTGGCAATCTGGGCGGCGCTGGTGGTTTACGCGCTCGCCAACAACTTCGATGCCGGCACCATCGTTACCGTCGCGCTCTGTGCGATCGCCGCCTGGATCGCCGGAAGCGACGCGGCGATCCGGCTGTTGAGATCGCGCGCCGCATGATGGGATTGTGGACCAGCCCGGAAGCCTGGGCGGCGCTGCTGACCTTGACCGCGCTCGAGATCGTGCTCGGCATCGACAACGTGATCTTCCTCTCCGTCATGGTGTCGCGGATTCCGCAGGCGCAGGCCAAACGCGCGCGGCAGATCGGCCTGGCGCTGGCGCTGGTGTTCCGCATCCTGTTGCTAAGCCTCCTGGTATGGCTGATCGGGCTGACGCAGGACGTGGTCGCGGTCGCAGGGATCGGCTTTTCCTGGCGTGACATCATCCTGATCGGCGGCGGCTTGTTCCTGATCGCGAAAGCGACGCACGAGATTCACACCGAGGTCGAAGCGGGCGACGAGGACGAAAGCGAAACGCCATCCAAGGCCGGCGCGTTCGCCTGGGTGATCGTCCAGATCATCATCATCGACCTGGTATTTTCGCTGGATTCGATCATCACCGCGATCGGCATGGCGCAGGAGCTGCAGATCATGGTCGCGGCCGTGGTAATCGCCTGCTTCATCATGTACGTTTCGTCGGGCCCGGTCGCCAAATTCGTCGCCGAACATCCCACCACCAAGATGCTGGCGCTGGCGTTTCTGGTGCTGATCGGGGTGGCGCTGGTCGCCGATGGCTTCAAGTTTCATATTCCGCGCGGCTACATCTATTTTGCCATCGCGTTCTCGGCACTGGTCGAATTGTTCAATGTGCTCGCAAAAGCCAACCGTAAGAAGGCGGCCAAATAGGCGGCAAATTGTTCCCTTTCGAGGCGTCGAGTTGACAAGGCCGCCGCGATGGCTTTCGATTCAACGGGTCGAATATCAGCCCATGCTGCCGGAGGAGACCAAATGACAAAAGCCGTGCGCGTGCACAAGGTGGGAGGCCCGGAAGCGCTGGTTTACGAGGCGATCGACGTGCCGGCGCCTGGCCCCGGCGAGGTCCGTATCCGCCAGCACGCCGTCGGCGTCAACTTCATCGACGTGTACTACCGCACCGGCCTCTACAAGGCACCAGGACTGCCGTTCATCGCCGGCAATGAAGCGGCCGGCGAGGTGCTGGCGGTCGGTCCCGGCGTGACCCATTTCCATCCCGGTGATCGCGTCGCCTATTATCACAATCTCGGTGCCTACGCGTCGGAGCGCAACATTCCCTGGGAGAAACTCGTAAAACTGCCCGATCACATCACCTACGAGCAGGGCGCCGTGCTGATGCTCAAGGGGCTGACGGTCTGGTATCTCCTGCACAAGACTTTTAGGGTCGAACCGCACCACCGGGTACTGATTCATGCCGCCGCCGGCGGTATCGGCCTGTTGGCCTGCCAATGGGCGAGGGCGCTCGGTGCGCATGTGATCGGCACCGTCGGCTCGAAAGCCAAGGCCGATCTCGCGCTCGCCAATGGCTGCGATCACGTCATCCTCTACAACGAGGAAGATTTTGTCGCGCGCGTAAAGCAGATCAGCCGCAACGAGCTCTGCGACGTGGTCTATGACGGCGTCGGCAAGACCACATTCCCGGGCTCGCTGTCCTGCATCAAGCCACGCGGCTTGTTCGTCAGTTTCGGCAACGCCTCCGGCCCGGTACCGCCGTTTGCGCTGGCTGAACTCAACAATCACGGTTCGTTATTTGCGACCCGGCCGAAGCTCAATGACTATATCGGCACCCGCAAGGAATTGCTGGAAGGCGCCGACACGCTGTTCGCCGCCGTCATCAATGGCAAGCTGCACGTGCCGATCAACCACGCCTACGCCCTGAAAGACGCCGCCAAGGCGCATATCGATCTCGAAGGCCGCGCTACGACGGGTGCCGCGATCATGCGGCCGTAGTTTCCGCCGTAGCGGCGGCGTTCCCCGGATGCCGCGCAGCACGTCGCGCTTGCGGCGTGATGCGCTGCTGGTCCGGGGTCCACATTGCTTGGAGGTGGTCCCGGCTCTGCGGAGCAGCGTAAAGAACGCTGCACCGCGTCCGGGACACTATGCGCTACGCCACCAGCCGCGCCGCGCCCGCCTTGGTCAGTATCCCGTCCAGCCCATCGATCATCGCGCCGATCTCATCGCGGGTGACGTTCAGCGCCGGCATGAAGCGCAGCGCGTCCGGCTGCGGCGAGTTCAAGAGCAGGCCCTGCTCGAACGCTTGCGCCACGATCGACGCGCCGATCGGCAGCTTTAGATCAAGCGCCAGCAACAATCCGCGGCCGCGAACTTCGCCGAGACCATGTCTTGCCGACAGCCTCTGCAACTCGCTCTCGAGATAACGCCCGGTCTCCACGGTCGCCTGCAGGAATGCTGGCGCCCCGACCTGTTCGAGCACGGCAAGGCCCGCGGCGCACATTAGCGGGTTGCCGTTAAACGTGCCGCCCTGATCACCATGCTCGAAGCAGGAGGCCTGTTCGGTCGCGAGCAGCGCCGCCAGCGGCACACCGCCGCCGATGCCTTTGCCGAGGGTCATGATATCAGGCTCGATACCGGCATGGTCGTAGTGGAACAGCTTTCCGGTGCGGCCCATGCCGGTCTGGATTTCGTCAACGATCAGCAGCAGGCCGTGCTGTTTGGTCAGCGCGCGCAATTGTTGCAGGAATTGATCGGTCGCCGGCCACACGCCGGCCTCACCCTGGATCGGCTCCAGCATCACGGCGACGGTCTTGTTGTTGATCAGCCGCGCGACGGAATCGAGATCGTTCAGTTGCGCCTTGCGAAAGCCCGGCACTTTTGGTTCGAACAGCGGCTCGAAGGCTTTCTTGCCGGACGCCGACATGGTGGCCAAGGTGCGGCCGTGAAATCCGCCGACAAAGCTGATGATCTCATGCGCGCCATTCCTGTGTAGCGTGCCGTATTTACGCGCGAGCTTGATCGCACCCTCGTTGGCTTCCGCGCCTGAATTGGCAAAGAACACTTGATCGAAGCAGCTATTGGCGACCAGCGCGTTCGCGAGCTTTAGGCTCGGCGCGTTGTAAAAGGCCGGGCTCGGCGTCAGCAGCAGTTTTGCCTGGGCGGCGAGCGCGTCGGCAACACAGGGTGGCGAGTGGCCAAGGCAATTGACCGCCCAGCCTTGCACGAAGTCGAGATAGCGTTTTCCGCTGTTGTCCCACAGAAAGGAACCTTCGCCGCGGACGAACACGGCCGGTGGGCGCGTGGTGATATCCATCAGCGCGTCGAACGGATGGGGTGGCTTGGTCATGTCGAACTCCTCTGCGGTTTAGGGGGTAAAAGTCGGCCAAAACGCGAGAAGGCCGCACTTTTCAGGGTGCGGCCTTCTCGAGAACGTTGCTGAGTTAGTTAATCAGCGTTGTCGTCGGACACGGCGCGACCCATCATCGTCGATCGAGCGACGACGGAAAGCTGCGCGGAGGTGGGTCCGGGTGAATGTCATGACGCGGCCATACAGCCGAATGACCGGTGATGTCAATAGGCGGCGGCCTCGTGCGCGCCGTTAGAAGCCGGCGACGCTGCCGTGCAGGTCATACTCGTCGGCGCGCTCGATCTTCGCGGTGACGATCTCGCCGACGCGCAGCGGGCGGCGGCTCGAGAGGTACACGGCGCCGTCGATCTGCGGCGCGTCGGCCTTGGAGCGGCCTTTGGAGACGGTCGGTCCGACCTCGTCGATAATCACCTGCTGCCGGGAGCCGACCTTGCGCTTGAGCCTGCGCGCCGAGATTTTTTGCTGCCGTGCCATCAGCGCGTTCCAGCGTTCCTGCTTGACCTCGTCGGGCACGGCTTGACCGAGCGCATTCGACGGTGCTCCCGCAACCGGCTCGTATTTGAAGCAGCCGAGCCGGTCGATTTCGGCGTCCTCCAGCCAGTCGAGCAGATAGGCAAAATCGGCATCGGTCTCGCCGGGGAAGCCGACGATGAAGGTCGAGCGCAATGTCAGTTCGGGACATTGCGCGCGCCATCTCTGGATCCGCGCCAGGGTCTTCTCCTGCGCCGCCGGGCGCTTCATGGCTTTCAGCACTTCGGGGCTGGCGTGCTGGAACGGGATGTCGAGATAGGGCAGTACCTTGCCTTCGGTCATCAGCCCGATGACTTCGTCGACATGCGGGTAGGGGTAGACATATTGCAGCCGTACCCAGGCGCCGAGCTCGCCGAGCTCTTTTGCCAGATCGAAGAACTTCGCGCGGACCTGGCGGTCTTTCCACGGGCTTTCGGCGTATTTTAGATCGACACCATAGGCCGAGGTGTCCTGCGAGATCACGAGCAATTCCTTGACCCCGGCATCGACCAGTTTCTCGGCTTCGCGCAGCACGTCATTGGCCGCGCGCGACACCAGGTCGCCGCGCAATTTCGGGATGATGCAGAAGCTGCAGCGGTTGTTGCAGCCCTCGGATATCTTCAAATACGCATAGTGCCGCGGCGTCAGCTTGATGCCCTGCGGCGGCACCAGATCGAGGTGAGGGTTGTGCACCGGCGGTAACGCCCGGTGCACCGCCTCCAGCACGCTTTCATATTGCTGCGGCCCCGTGATCGAGAGCACGCCGGGGTAGGCCCGCTCGATCTGTTCGGGCTCGGCGCCCATGCAGCCGGTGACGATGACCTTGCCGTTTTCGGCCATCGCCTCGCCGATCGCGCCGAGCGATTCTTGCTTGGCGCTGTCGAGGAAGCCGCAGGTGTTGACGATCACGATGTCGGCGCCGTCATGCTTGCGCGCCAGCTCATAGCCTTCCGCGCGCAACCGGGTGATGATGCGCTCGGAATCCACCAGTGCCTTGGGGCATCCCAGGGAGACAAAGCTAATTTTCGGCGCCGGGGCCTGCTGCATCGTGTTTCAACTGCCTGATTGATCGGCAGGAGCTAGTCCCAATTGCTCATAATTACAAGGCTTTGGGCCGGGCCTTTGCATGCTATGGATAAGCAACCCGAACATGAGTGATCGATGGGCGCCGAGTCTCCTCCAAAAGAGCCTTCTCCCAAAATCGTCATTGTCGACGAAAGTCCGATCCGCGCCGCGATTCTGGAGGAAGGGCTGCGCGAGGCCGGTTTTACCGGTGTGGTCCATATCAGCGAGATGCAAAGCCTGCTGCAGCGGATCTATGCGCTCGATCCCGACGTCATCCTGATCGACCTTGAAAATCCCAGCCGTGACGTCCTGGAGCAGATGTTTCAGGTCAGCCGCGCGGTGCGCCGGCCGGTCGCGATGTTCGTCGACCAGAGCGACGCCGCCTCGATCCAGGCCTCGGTCGATGCCGGGGTCTCGGCCTATATCGTCGACGGGCTGAAGAAAGAGCGGATCAAGCCGATCCTCGATCTCTGCATCTCCCGCTTCAACGCGTTTGCGAAACTGCAGGACGAACTCGATCGGGCCAAATCGGCGCTGGAAGACCGCAAGGTGATCGATCGGGCCAAGGGAATCCTGATGAAGCTGAAGGGCCTCACCGAAGAGGAGGCCTATGTCCTGCTGCGATCGACGGCGATGCGGGAAAAAAAGAAGATCGGCGAGATCGCACAGTCGATCCTGACCGCGTCGGAGTTGTTGAAATGAGTACACCGCTGCACATCGGCTTTATCCCGTTGATCGACGCGGCCGCCCTGATCGTCGCGGTCGACAACGGATTTACCAAGGCTGAAGGGCTCGACGTCACGCTGGCGCGGGAAGTGTCGTGGTCCAATGTCCGCGACAAACTCAATATCGGCCTGTTCGATGCGGCGCATCTGCTGGCACCGGTCGCGATCGCCTCGAGCCTCGGGCTCGGTCACGTCAAGGTGCCGATCGTTGCGCCGTATAACCTCGGCCTCAACGGCAATGCGATCACGGTGTCGCAGGCATTGCATGCGGCGATCCTGCGCGAGGTCGAGGGCGGCAATCCGTTCGATCCGATGGCGAGCGCACTGGCACTGGCCCGCGTGGTCGCTGCGCGCCGCAAGAGCGGTGCCGAACCGCTGACCTTCGGCATGACCTTCCCGTTTTCCACCCATAACTACCAATTGCGATTCTGGATGGCGGCAGGTGGCGTCGATCCCGATGAGGACGTGCGTCTGGTGGTGCTGCCGCCGCCGTACATGGTGGAGAGCCTTGCCAACAACCAGATCGACGCGTTCTGTGTCGGCGCCCCCTGGAGTTCGATCGCGGTTGATCTCGGCGTCGGCCATATCCTGCATTTTGTGTCCGACATCCTGCTGCGCGCCGCGGAGAAGGTGCTGGCGGTCAGGCAAGGTTGGTCGGAGCGGAACCAGGAGGTGGTTGCCGCGCTGGTTCGCGCCGCATTTCGCGCCGCCGAATTCATCGAGCAGGCCGAGAACCGCGCGGAGGTCGCGCGTATCCTGTCTCATCCCGAGCGCATCGGGGTAGCCGCTGATGTCATCCAGCGTACGTTGGACGGCCGGCTCAAAATCTCGCCTGACGGTACGATGCGCGAAAACAAAAACTATCTGCTGGTGGGGCGTGAAGGCGCGGCGCGGCCAGACCCTGTGCAGGCGGCCTGGCTCTACGCGCAGATGGTGCGCTGGGGACAGGCGCCGCTCAGTCCTGTCGCGCTTGAAGCAGCCATGGCGGTATTCCGTCCTGATCTCTATGACGCCGCGCTGGGCGCGGCGCCTACGCCTGGATTTGTCTCCAATGTCGTCGGCGCCTTTGCCGGCCCCGCGTTCGATCCCAGCGATATTGCCGGGCATCTCCGAGCCTTCGCGATCGGACGCTGGAAGGCATGATCCGGACCGCCACATGCTGCGATCGTAGGCATCGATCGTCGAGCGATTAATTTGTGAGCGATCTGCATGAAAACGATGGTTACCGACTCATACAAGGTTCCATCAGAATTATTTAACCCGTTGATTTGCCAACAAATTGTTTTCGAATCGGAATGGCACGCAACTTGAATGTTGCAGCGCGGCCGGTTGTCGTCGACGCCCTCCGGTCCACGTCCAAGATGGATTTCCGCAGCAACGAGGCTGGTCGGACCGCTTCTTGGAAATCGAACCGGTTATTTCAGTCCGAGCCGATTTCCGCGCGGTCGTATTCCCTTTCGTTGATGCCACCGGTGGTGGCCGCAGGAGCTTCGTCGCCCATCATGAAAATCGAAACGCTCGCAGTCGACTTTACCGACGAGCAAAAGCGCTACCTCGAAGGCTTTACCACCGGCCTGCAGATCAGCCGGGTCGGACGCGGCCTGGGCGGTTCGGCCTCAGGGCAGACCAGCATTGAGCCCAGCGGACCCGATGCCGCGCATTTCAGGGCGCAGGACAGATTTGTTACCGCCGGCAAGAAACTCGCGGACCAGGAAAAATTCAAACGCGACGAGCATCCGTTCGACGCCTATCCGCGCCTGAAAGAGCAGGCGCTGACCAACGCGCCGCCGTCTGCAGCGGATAATTTTCGCTGGCGCTATTTTGGTTTGTTCTACGTGGCGCCGGCGCAGGATTCCTACATGTGTCGGCTGCGGATCCCGAATGGTATCTTGAAGCACTGGCAGTTCGCCGGGATGGCCGATCTCGCCGAGCGACTGTGTGGTCCGTTCTGTCACGTCACCACGCGCGCCAATCTGCAGGTCCGGGAGATCCCGCCGAAACACGCCACGGCGCTGATCGAGGGCATTCAGGACCTCGGCCTGTGCTCGCGCGGTTCCGGCGCCGACAACATCCGCAACGTCACGGGAACGCCGACCGCCGGGATCGATCCACAGGAATTGCTGGATACCCGCGAATATGCCCGTGAGTGGCACTACCATATCCTCAACGATCGCTCGCTGACGGGATTGCCGCGCAAGTTCAATGTCGCGTTCGACGGCGCCGGCAAGATCGCGGTGCTGGAAGACACCAACGACGTCGCGTTCGCCGCCGTCGAAGTCAAGGATGGTTTCGGCGTCGAGCCCGGCATCTGGTTCCGACTCGGCATTGGCGGCATCACTGGGCATAAGGATTTTGCCAAGGAAACCGGAATTGTCGTCAAGCCGGCGGATGCCACAAAAGTCGCCGACGCCATCGTTCGCGTCTTCATCGATTTGGGCGACCGCACCAACCGGCTCAAGGCGCGGTTGAAATACGTCATCGATGGCATGGGCATGGAGAAGTTTCTGGGCCTGGTCGAGCAGAAGCTCGGTCAGCCCCTGATCCGGGTGCCTGCGGAGGCGTTGGCGCCGCGGCCGGCGTTCGACCGCATGGCGCATACCGGTGTCCACCAGCAGAAGCAGGCGGGTTTGAACTGGATCGGCGTGTCGCTGCCGCTCGGCAAGGTGACGTCGGCGCAAATGCGCGGTCTTGCGAAAATCGCCGCGGATATCGGTGACGGCGATATCCGGCTGACGGTCTGGCAAAACCTCCTGATCCCGGGCGTGCGCGACGACAATGTCGGGCTTGCAGTCGCGGCGATCGAAGCGCTCGGTCTCGCGGTCACGGCGTCACAGCTTCGCGCCGGGTTGATCGCCTGCACCGGCAACGCCGGCTGCAAATTCGCGGCTTCCGATACCAAGCGGCATGCTGCCGAGATCGGCGACTGGTGCGAGCCAAGGGTCGAGATCGACACGCCGCTCAATATTCATGTGACCGGGTGCCATCATTCCTGCGCGCAGCATTACATCAGCGACATCGGGCTGATTGCCGCCAAGGTGCCGGTCGGCGAGGAAGACGACACCGTCGAAGGCTATCATCTGTTCGCGGGCGGCGGCTTTGGGCCGAATGCGGACATCGGCCAGGAAGTCTATCACGACCTCAAGGCCGAAGACGCCCCGCGCACGGTTGAGAAGTTATTGAAGGCGTATCTCGCCCATCGCGCTTCCCCCGACGAAACTTTTGTCACTTTCGCGCGCCGCCACGACGGCGAGACGCTGCGCAAACTCGCGGAAGCCGAGGCCTCCTCATGAACCAGATGACCCCGCCGCCGAAAATCGAAATCATTCCGTCCAGCGCGCCTTTTTCGGAAGCCCAGCGCTCCTGGCTCAATGGCTTCTTCGCCGGCCTGCTGTCGAGCGATGGCCCGTCGCCATTATCCGCGGAACAGGGGGCTGCCCTGTTGCCGGGGGCCGCAGGCGACGGCGATGACGGCGAAGCGCCGTGGCACGACCAGACCATGCCGATCGCCGACCGCATGAAGCTCGCCGAGGGCCGTCCAATGCGGCGGCGGATGATGGCGGCGATGGCGCAGCAGGATTGCGGCCAGTGCGGCTATAATTGCAACGACTACTCAGACGCGATCGCCACCAAAAGCGAGGCGCGGCTGAATCTTTGCGTGCCCGGCGGCAAGGAAACCGCTCGCATGCTCAAGGCCTTGCACGAGGAACTTGAGAGAGCGCCTGCGGCCTCGCCCGGTACCGCCGCACCTCCAGTGGTGACGGCGCCCATTCCCACCGGTGAGGCCGGCCGCTCCCGCGATAACCCGGTGTCGGCGACCTTCGTGTCGCGCCGGCTGCTCAACAAGGCGGGATCGGAAAAAGAGACCTGGCATATCGATTTCGATCTTTCCGGCTGCGGCCTCGATTACGTGGTCGGCGATTCCTTCGGCATTTTCGCCAAGAACGATCTTGGCAATGTCGATCAGATCATCGCGCTGCTCGGCGCTTCCCACACGACCGAGGTGAACGGCAAGACCCTGCGCGACGTCCTGATATCGGACGTGTCGCTGGCGCCGGCGCCGGACTCGCTGTTCGAACTGCTGTCGTTCATCACCGGCGGCGCGCAGCGCGAGAAGGCACGCGCGCTGGCACAGGGCGAGGACCCCGATGGCGATGCCGCGACGCTCGACGTGATGGCGGCGCTGCAGAAATTTTCGAGCGTACGGCCGCATCCCGAAGCGTTCGTCGAGGCGCTGGAGCCGCTGCAGCCGCGGCTTTATTCGATCTCCTCGTCGCACAACGCGACGCCCGGAAAGCTGTCGCTGACGGTCGACAGCGTGCGCTATGTGGTCGGCAAGCGGAGGCGGCTGGGGCTCGCCTCGATTTTCCTGGCCGAGCGCATCCAACCCGGCGATGAAGTAAAAGTCTACGTGCAGAAGGCGCACGGTTTCGCGCTGCCACAGGATCCGAACACGCCGATCATCATGATCGGGCCGGGCACCGGCGTCGCGCCATTCCGCGCCTTCCTGCACGACCGCCGCGCGACCGGTGCCCCAGGAAAGAACTGGCTGTTTTTCGGCCATCAGCGCAGCGGCTGTGATTTCTTTTACTCCGACGAACTCAACGCGATGAAGACGGCGGGACTGCTGACGCGGTTGTCGCTGGCGTGGTCGCGCGACGGCGACAAGAAGTTTTACGTGCAGGACCGCATGCGCGAGGTCGGCCGCGAAGTGTGGACCTGGCTCGCCGAAGGCGCCAACGTCTATGTCTGCGGCGACGCCAAGCGCATGGCCAAGGACGTCGAGCGCGCGCTGGTCGATATCGTGGCGCAATTCGGCGCGCGGTCGACCGACGAGGCCGTGGCTTTCGTCGGGGAACTGAAGAAAAAGGGCCGGTTCCAGCAAGACGTCTATTGAGCGGTTCCACTTGCTTCAAATCGGCCCGAAAAAAATTCTCGTTCGAGTCCAGATCAGAGAATTTTAGACTCTGCCGGCGGCCCGGCAGGGTGTCTCCATTGCTATTTTCGGCCCGACCTTGCTTCTCGCCACGAACGGCATTCTGTTTGCTCTCGATGCTGCATTGGAGAGCGACGATGCGCGAGATATCGGCGGAAGCCCGCCTGCACTGGTATGCGCGTTCCCTTTCCTCCCAACGGACCGCGAAGGGATTGCAATCGGCGGCGCTCTATAGCGCCTTCGCTGTGATCGCCGCCGTGGTGTTCGGGACTCTGTCGTACCATCCGTTTTAGCAACAACGACTAGTTCGCCTTCTTGAACGGGGCGACATCGATCCCGGCGGCCTTCAGGGCCTGCCGGACGCCGCGGGCAATATCGACGGCGCCGTGGGTGTCGCCGTGAATGCACACCGTCTCGGTGCGCATTTTTATCACTTTACCGGTCACTGAAACCACTGCGCCGTCCTGCACCATCCGCACTACGCGCTCCGCGATCGCTTTGGCATCATGCAGGACCGCGCCGGGCTTGCGGCGCGAGACCAGCGAACCGTCGTCCTCATAGGCGCGGTCGGCGAACACCTCATGCACCATCGGCAGGTTGGCGGCTTCGCCGGCCTTCACCAGCCGCGAATTCGCCAGCACCACGAAGATCAGATTGGGGTCGACCGCCTTGATCCCGTCGGCAATGGCTTTCGCGGTCATGTCGTCGTCGCAGGCGACGTTGGACAGCGCGCCATGGGCTTTCACATGGGTCACCTTGTGGCCGGCCGCGGTCGCGATCGCCTGCAACGCGCCGATCTGATAGGCGACGAGGTTTTCGATTTCGGAGGCCTTCATGCCGGGAACGGGACGTCGGCCAAAACCGTGCAGGTCGCGATATCCGGGATGCGCCCCGACGCTGACGCCGCGTGCCTTGGCCAGTTCGACGGTGTGGCGCATGATATCGGCATCGCCGGCATGGAAGCCGCAGGCGACATTGACCGAGGTGGCGAGCTCGATCATGGCGGCGTCATTGCCCATCTCCCATGGCCCAAAACTTTCGCCGAGATCGCAGTTGAGATCGATGGTTGTCATGATGAGGGTCCGCTTAGGGGGTGGATAGATCAGTCCGGTGTCTCTGCATGCCAGGTTTCAGCGTCAATGGCGCTGACGGCGGAACCTGCGACATTGGCATCATGCAGCGCTTCGAGGTTGAGATCAAAATTTTCGATGTCGCGCAGCCGGTCGGGCAGGGCGCCGATCAACTGCACGAAGCTTTGTAATTCCTTTTGCGCCTCCGCCATGCCGATCGCCTCGAACCGAAAACCGCGGCCGGCCGGGATCTGCGCGAAACGGCCGAGATCGGCCGAAATCACCGTCGCGATCTTGGGATAGCCGCCGCTGGTGCCGCGATCCGGCATCAGCACGATCGGCGCGCCGTTGCCGGGCACCTGGATGCTGCCGTTGACGGTGCCGTCGGAGACGATGTTGTGGCCGTGCAGATGTTTGATCACGGGGCCTTCCAGCCGGTAGCCCATGCGGTCGCTGGTCGCCGAGATCTTCCATTCGCTGTCCAGAAACAGTTTTTTGTTCTCGTCGCCGAATTCGTCGTCCTGCGGACCCAGCACCACCCGGATCGGCGCGTCGGCCGTCGCCGGAAGCTCGATCCGGCGCTCGGTCGCGCCGCTTGCGGCGGCGACCTGCAATTCGTCGCCGGCTTGCAGCGGCCGCGGATAGGGGCTGCCAAGGCCGGCGCGCGCATTGACCGACAGGCTGCCGAACATCGGCTCGCCCTGAACGCCGCCTTCGATCGCGAGATAGCTGAACGCGCCGCCGCGCGCAAAACCGAGCGTCAGGGTTTCGCCGTCCGCCAGCGTCATCGAGCTGTCAAAACTCACCGGCCGCTTGGCGATGTCGGCATTGCGCGGCGCGCCGGTCAGCGCCACGCGAACCGCGCCGGCGCGCGCGGTGAAGGTAGCGCCGAACGGCCCGATCTCGACGGCGGCGGTGAACGGCGCGTTTCCGATCAGCGTATTCGCCGCCGCCAGCGCCAGCCGGTCGATCGCGCCGCTCGGCACCAGCCCGTAGCGTTGCGAACCCGGCCGGCCGCCGTCCTGGACGGAGCTTGCGGGCCCGATGCTGGAGATAACGAGCGTGCTCATGAGGCGATCAACTCGGCAATGATCTCGCCGGCTTCCGCGGCGCGATCCTGTTCGGCAAAGATATTGTCGTCGACCCTCGCAAACGTCACGCGATCGCCGGGCTCCAGCAGAAACGTCGGCTTGCGGTGCAGCTGATAGGTCCGCACCGCCGTGCGGCCCAGCAGGTGCCAGCCCGAGGGGCCGGCGAGGCATTGCACGCCGGTCTGGACGCCGCCGACCGAAACCGTGCCGGCCGGCGTCAATAGCCGCGGATTCTGCCGCCGCGGCATATGCAGGAATTTTTCCAGCCCGCTGAGATAGGACCATCCCGGCGTAAAACCGATCATCGCGACGCGGTAGTCGCCGGCGACATGCCGGGCCACGATGTCGTC
>Ga0181528_10001391_pt1 | contig 15158 bp, 8 predicted proteins | sample PEATcosm2014_Bin_47_FD_119742 | JGI IMG/M metagenome (GOLD analysis project Ga0181528, IMG submission 119742) | Peatland microbial communities from MTU Mesocosm Facility, Houghton, MI, USA - PEATcosm2014_Bin10_10_metaG | ecosystem: Environmental > Terrestrial > Soil > Wetlands > Peat | place...
GAGTTTTGAGTTTTGAGTTTTGAGTTTTGAATTCCGTAGATTCGACCGCCTTCCTCTTTCTCGTCCGGTCGCCCCGCATCGAACACCACGCCGTCGCCAAGTTTTAGCGGTGCCGCAAGTTTCAAAAAAACTTTTTCGCCCTGGATGCGTGCGACCTCACCGAGAAACACGCCGCGTTTTTTGCCGAAGCGCGCATGGACGAGCTGCTGGTTGTTGGTGCCACCGAACCAGCCGGTGTGAAGGCCGCGTGAAAACGCCATTTCCAATTCATATTTGGATTCACCACCAAGGCGTGGAGACGCAGAGCTGGATGAATCAATTTTATTTCTCTGCGCCTCGGCGTCTCCGTGGTTTAAAAGTGATTTGTCCAGGGCCTGCCGATAGACGCGCGTGATGCTGGCGACATATTCCGGCGACTTCAAACGGCCTTCAATTTTCAGCGACGCGACTCCGGCGCGAACCAAATCCGGCAAAACCTCCAAGCCCGACAAATCCTGCGGGCTCAGTAAATACCGTTTGTCGCCAAGCGGAACTGGCTGACCGTCGGAAATCAAATCATACGGCATCCGGCACGCCTGCGCGCATTCGCCGCGATTCGCCGAACGTCCGCCGAGCGATTCGCTCGTCAGGCATTGGCCGGAATAAGCGACACACAGCGCGCCGTGGACGAAGACTTCCAGAGGCAGTGGCGGGTGACGAGTGGCAGGTGACGCAGTGGCTTCGTCGGCAGCTTGAATTTTCTCGATCTCCTTGATGGAGCATTCGCGGGCCAGCACTACGAGGTTGCAGCCGAGCTCGCGGGCGAACTCGACGCCCGCCGCGCTGGTGACGGTCATCTGCGTCGAGGCGTGAATCGGAAAATCCGGCGACAATTTTCGGATCATCCGGCAAATCCCGATGTCCTGCACAATCGCCGCGTCCACTCCGGCGGCGATGATGGCGCGCAAATACTTCTCCGCGTCGGCCAGCTCGTTTTGAAAGACGAGGATGTTGAAAGTGACGTAGCCCTTCACGCCACGCCGGTGGAGAAATTCCATGAGCTTCGGCAGATCGGCCTCGGTGAAATTATTCGCCCGCATCCGCGCGTTGAATTTTTCCAGGCCGAAATAGACGGCGTCCGCGCCGTTTTCGACGGCGGCCTTGACGCATTCCCAGTCGCCGGCGGGCGCGAGCAACTCCGGCAATTGCGGATTGCGGATTGCGGACTGCGCATTTAGTTCGGCTGCGGTTAAAACCATCGAGCAACAATATAACCGATAAATCACACCGAAACAAAATCCGTTTCTTGCGCAGAAAATTTGCAATCGCGCGCGGCGGCATTAAAATGAAAGTGTGAACAGCGAATTTTCCGCCGCCGCCTATTGGTCCGAAGGCTTTGACGATGACGGTCTGCGCGCGTGGGCGGAACACCTGCGGGCGCAGCTCGGCGAGCGGCCGGTTTCGCTCGGGCTCGTCTTCATGTCGCCGAAATTTTTCCCGCACGCGCAGGCGACGCTGGAGATTTTGCGTGTCCACGCCCGCATCCCGCTGCTGGCGGGCTGTTCCAGCGCCAGCCTGGTCGCCGGCTCGCACGAAATCGAAAACGCGAACGGCATCGTCCTCGCGCTGTATTCGCTGCCGGGCGCGGAGTTGAAAGGTTTTCGCTTCACGCAGGCGCAGATTGAGGAGGCGGACGGCCCGACGTATTGGCCGCTGGAATCCGGCGTTGATCCAAAACGCTCGAATGGCTGGCTCGCGTTCATTGACCCGTTTCATCTGGACGCGGAAAGCTGGATCCGTTCATGGAACCAGTCGTTCGCGCCGTTGCCGGTGTTTGGCGGGCTGGCGAGCGGTGTTTTTTCGGAACAATCCACGCAGGTTTATTTAAACGGCGAGATTTTTGAAGATGGCGGCGTGGCGGTTTCCGTCGGCGGCGACGTGAAATTGTCCGGCGTCATTTCACAGGGCTGCACACCCATCGGCGAAACGTGGACGCTTACGCGCGTCGAGCAAAATCTGATCCATCAGATTGCCAACCGGCCCGCCTACGCCGTGCTGGCCGAGACGGTGCAGAAACTTTCTGTGGCTGACCAGCAGAAGGCGCGCGGCAATCTGTTCATCGGCCTCGTCGTGAACGAATATCTGGAAGATTTCCATCGCGGCGATTTTCTCGTGCGCAACCTCATCGGCGGCGATCCGAATTCCGGCGTGCTGGCCGTGGCCGCGCTGCCGCGCGCGGGGCAGACCATCCAGTTCCACCGGCGTGACGCGGTGGCGGCGAACGAAGACATGGGCGAACTGCTCGAACGCGCGAAGGAAAGAATTGATGGCGCGACGATCTATGGCGGCTGCCTGTGCTGCTGCAACGGGCGCGGGAAAAATCTTTTCGGCGCGCCCAACCACGACGCCGAACAGGTGCAAAAGGAATTGGGACCGATCGGACTCGCTGGATTTTACGCCAACGGCGAGATCGGCCCGGTCGGCGAGAAAAATTATTTGCACGGCTTCACCGCCTCGCTGGCGCTGTTCGTGAAAAAATAGGGCGCGGGCCGGCAGATTCAGAATCTTTATTGCATTTACCCGTCTGGGCGTCATGCTTATTTCTAAATGTCAGAGGAACAATCGCCGGAATCAAACAGTCCCGCACCTGCCAAAGGCTTGATGCCGCGTCGTCGCGGACATCGCGGCGGCCGCGGTCGTGGTCGTGGCCCGCGCCCGCCCATGAAAACTGCCCTGGCCGAACCGCCGCCCGCCGCCGAACCACCGGTGCCAGCCGAATCATCGGCAACGGTCGAATCTGCCGCGCCGCCAATTCCGCCGCCCGCCGAATCTCCGATTAAATTGTCCGAACATCCGGTGCGTCCGGTGCCATCTCGTCCGCAGCCTTCTCGCCCGGCACCGCCGCGCGCCAGGCTTGAGCCGGCGGTTCATGCGCCGCGCGTGCCCCGCACGGATGGTTCCGCCATAAGCCAGGCCGTCAACGAAGTGATGCAGATTGTCGAATCGCTGAAGCAGACGCTGGAGCAAATGGAGGAAGTTTTGGAGTTGGTCGAACTCGCCGAACGCCAGAAACTCACCGACGAACGCGAAATCGAATCGCTGCTCCGCGCCCTGCGCCAGTTTCAATCGCGCGGCGACCGTCCCGAACGTCCCGAGCCACCGGAACGCCAGGAGCGTTTTCGCCGCCCGGAGCGTCCAGGCCGGCCGAACCGGCCCGAACGGTTCAATCGCCCGCAACGTCCCGAGCCGCAGACACCACCCGAACTGGCGGAACATCCGGAGCATCCCGAATCTTCAGCGCCCATAGAGCAACCGGAAAGCCAAGAACCTCAGTCGAGCGATTGATTGGTTTGGTCTTGTTGTCGGATATTTGATTTCCGATAGGACGGCAAATTGATTGACGCCGGCCATCAGCTTTGTTCATTTATGGGCACGCATGAATTTACTTTTTCGTTCCGCAGCATCATTTCTTTCCGTCACGCTGATTGGTTTCATTTTAGTCTGCACGAGTCAGACTCCGCTATTAGCCTCCGGCGGCACTTCTTATGAGCAGCGCATCACCCGGCTGGAACAATTGGCGGATCAAAGCCAGGCCGCCCAGTCCGGCATCAACTCCGGCGACAATGCTTGGGTGCTCGCCAGCGCGGCGCTGGTGCTGATGATGACCGCGCCGGGGCTGATCCTCTTTTACGGCGGGCTGGTGCGCAGCAAAAACGTCCTCGCCACGATGATGCACAGCCTGGTGCTGATGGCGCTGGTGTCCGCGCTGTGGATGGTCTTCGGCTACAGCATGGCTTTTTCGGAAGGCAATGCGTTCGTCGGCAATCCGCTCACTTATTTCATGCTGCACGGCGTGGGCGGCGCGCCGAACCCGGATTACGCCGCCACGATTCCGCAGGAGTCGTTCATGCTGTTTCAAATGATGTTCGCCATCATCACGCCGGCGCTCATCAGCGGCGCGGTGGCGGAACGGATCAAATTCAAGGGCTATGTGCTGTTCGTGATTCTCTGGGTGACGGTCGTTTATTTTCCGCTGTGCCACATGATCTGGGGCAAGGGCGGACTGTTCAACTGGGCGCTCGGCGGAAAAATTCCGGTCTTGGATTTCGCCGGTGGCACGGTGGTTCACATCAGCTCCGGTGTCTCGGCGCTCGTGTGCGCTATCATGCTGGGACGCCGCGCAGGTTATCCGCAGGAGCCGATGATTCCGCACAACGTCGTGCTGTCGCTCATCGGCACGGGACTGCTGTGGGTGGGCTGGTTCGGCTTCAACGCGGGCAGCGCGCTGAATTCCGGCGCGCTCGCCACGAGCGCGTTCGCGGCCACGCATTTTTCCGCCGCCGCCGCCGCGTTGAGCTGGGCGACGGTGGAGTGGTGGCATAAAGGCCGGCCCAGCGTGCTCGGCGCGGCGTCCGGCATGGTCGCCGGTCTCGCGACCATCACGCCCGCGTCGGGCTTTGTCACGGTGCCGGCGGCGTTCGGCATCGGGCTGGTGGCCGGCGTGATCTGCTATTTTGCGGTGACCGAACTGAAAGCCCATTTCGCCTACGATGACTCGCTCGACGTGTTCGGCGTGCATGGCGTCGGCAGCATGATTGGCATGTTGATGCTCGGTTGTCTGGCCAGCGCGGCGGTCAATCCTGCCATCGCCACCACGTTTCAAGTCAACGGCGTGGCGGTGTCGCTCGCCGGCGGGCTGAAACAGTTGGGCAACCAGGCCATCGGCGTGCTGGTCACGGCGGTGTTTGCCGGCGGCGCCACTTTCATCCTGCTGAAAATCGTGGACGCGCTGGTCGGTCTGCGCGTGGACATTGAGGATGAAAGCACCGGCCTGGATCTCACGCAGCATGGCGAACGCGCTTACTCCGAATAACCAAATCATTTATGAAAAAAATCGAAGCCATCATCAAGCCGTTCAAGCTCACGGAAGTCAAAGACGCGCTCAACGAACTCGGCATTCAGGGCATGACCGTCACCGAGGTCAAGGGCTTCGGCCGGCAGAAGGGGCACACGGAAATTTATCGCGGCAGCGAATACACTGTGGATTTTTTGCCGAAGTTAAAAATTGAGACGGTGCTGCCGGACAATCTCGCTGATCAGGCCATCCAAGCCATTCTCAAGGCGGCCAAGACCGGAAAAATCGGCGACGGCAAGGTGTTTGTCTGGAAGGTTGACGAAGCCTATCGCGTCCGCACCGACGAGCGTGACGACAGCGCGCTTTAACCGGCTTACTTCAACATTTCTTTCAACCGCGCCGCGTCGTTGGTCGGCGGCTGGCACGCGGTGCCGTTGCAAAGGTAAGCCGCTGCGCCGTCTTTTGCGGGCAAGGTTCGGGCAAATTCCTGCACGGCACCGGTGTTGCCCAGAATGATTTTGTTTGGCTGATAAACCGAGTGCGCGGCGCGAAGCAGTTTTTGAATTTCGGCGGAATCCTTTTCCCCGACGATGACCGCGCGGCGCGGTTCGTCCAGCCAGAAATCCATGGAATGCAGCATGAACGCCAGCGCGGCGGGCTGGTTCTGCAGCCGGTCCGCGAAGAGTTGCAGCGTCGCCTGGACCGGCAGCCGGAAATCTTCGCGGCCCGTGATGGCGGCGAGCTTCAGCAGCGCGAGCGTGGCGACGGAATTGCCGCTTGGCTCCGCGCCGTCGTAATCGTCCTTCACGCGCAGGATCAAATCGTTCGTGCCGGCGAGGCTTTGCCAGAAGCCGCCGCTTTCCGAATCGAAAAATTTCGCAATCATCGCCTCGGCCAGTTCAATGGCGAAATCCAAATGATTCGGCGCGAGCGTCGCTTCATACAAATCAATGACGCCGGACAAAAGAAAGGCATAGCCTTCGAGCAGTTGGACATTGTCGCGCTCGCCATCGCGCCAGCGGTGGAAAAGTGATTTGGATTTTCCGTCCCAAAGGTTTTCGCGGAGGAACCGGACGTTTTTCTCCGCCGCCGCACGATATTTTTCCTCGCCCAAAACGGCGGACGCCCGCGCAAAGGCACCGAGCATCAGGCCGTTCCACGAGGCAAGGATCTTGTCGTCGCGCTGTGGGCGGATGCGTTTGGCCCGCGCGGCGAGCATTTTTGCTTTCGCGGCTTCAAGCGCCTGCCGGTCGGCGGCAGGAACAGCAGGATTAACGATGCTCAAGACATTTTGTCCGGCCAGCGGCGTTGGATGGCTGTGGTCAATAAAATTGCCTTCCGCCGTGATGCCGAAATGTTTTGCCGCGACGTTGAATTCCTCGACCGTGAGCAACTTGGACAATTCATCCTTCGTCCAGCAATAAAATTTTCCCTCCTGGCCTTCGCTGTCGGCGTCCTCGGCGGAAAAAAATCCGCCGCCGGGATGCGTCATGTCGCGCAAAACGTAATCCAGAATGTCGCGCGCGACTTCCGCGTGGCGTGCGTCGCCGCTGAGAAGAAATGCGTCGAGATAAAGCTGCGCGAGCTGCGCGTTGTCATAGAGCATCTTCTCGAAATGCGGCACCAGCCACCCGGCGTCCACGGCGTATCGCGCGAAGCCGCCGCCGAGCTGGTCGTGAATGCCGCCGGCGGCCATCTTGTGGCAAGCGTGCAGAACCATTCTCTCCGCTTCGGCGTCACGGAAACGTTTCGCGGCACGCAAGACAAGTGAAGGAATGCTCGGCTGCGGGAATTTCGGCGCGTCGCCAAAGCCGCCATTCACCGAATCGAAGGCTTCCTTGAAGGTTTCCGCCGCGCGGTGCAGTGTCTGCGGCGTGAGCGGAGAACTTTCCTTCGCGTCACGGGCAACGATGAGTTCGAGCCGCGCGTGCAGTTCATCGGCGGACGCGATGATTTCCATTTTCCGTTCCCGCCAGAGTCCGGCGATCTGTTCGAGCAACTGCAAGAAACTGGGCCGGCCATGGCGCGCGTCCGGCGGAAAATAAGTGCCGCCGAAAAACGGCTTCAAGTCCGGCGTGAGGAAGACATTCAGCGGCCAGCCGCCGCCGCCGGTTGTGGACTGCACGAACGTCATGTAAATTTTGTCCACGTCGGGCCGTTCCTCGCGATCCACCTTGATGCTGACGAAATGTTCGTTGAGGAACGCGCCGATTTTTTCGTCTTCGAAACTTTCGCGCTCCATGACGTGGCACCAGTGGCAGGTCGAATAACCGATGCTCAAGAAAATGGGTTTATTCTCCGCGCGGGCTGTGGCGAAGGCCTCGTCATTCCAGGCGAACCAGTCCACGGGATTCTGCGCGTGCTGGAGCAGATACGGCGATTTTTCGCGGGCGAGCCGGTTCGTGTGCATGACAAGCTGAAAGATATTCGGCGGCGCGGGCGACGGCAATGAAACAAGCGCAGGTCGTTGCGCCGTTCACCCCGTTTGGCAAAAGGTGGATTTAATTTTGAATTCATTTTTGACGGGTTGTGTCCATTAGATTATCGTAATAGGTTGAAAATGGTGTTCCATCTGTCAAGCCTCAAGCCGTCATTGCTCGCCGTCGCAATGGGAGCCATGATTTTGTCCGCCGGGGCGCAGTCTTCCGACCGTTCCATCATTTTTTCCACGCCCAAAACCGACGACACGCAGGCCGCCACCCCGTCGCTCGCCCCGCAGACTTCGCAGTTGCCGGTCCTGCCGGACTCGCTTCAGGCCCCGGATCAAACCTTTCAGATCCAGGCCCCCAACGATATGCCGGTTACGCCACCGCCGGTGGCCAACACAGCCCAGTCCCAGCGGATGGAAAAAATGTTGGAGGAGCGGAATAACTGGGCGCTGATGACTCCGGAGCAAATCTTGGGAACGACCCCTCCGACGGATAAATTGCTCCCATCGCCGGATCGCGACGTGACGGGACGCAACAACAATAAAAATAACGAGACACAATTGAATCAATATCTCGACGGGGAAAGCGGCCTGCGGGGCGGCTTCACCAACCGCTGGCAAAACTACCGGGATGATTCGCCGTGGAACCTCTCGCGCGACCGGACCGACCTGAACCCGCTGGATCCGAGGCGCGACGGCCCGCTGGATGCGGCGCAAAGGTTGAACGAGTATCTCAACAGCCGGCGGTTCGGCGACGTCACCGCAAACCGCAACGACAAAAATTACGGCTGGGATGCCTTCAACCCGCCAGCGCCGCAACCACCGGACAAGCCGGATGTGGAACAGGTGGCGGCGATGGAACGGTTCCGGCAATTGCTGAATCCCAGTCCGGCTCCGGCGGCAGAAGCCTCGCCGGACAGCAAATATTTTCCCGTGCCCAAAACCACGCCGGTTGTGGATCCGTTCATCACGCAGCCGGATTTTGTGCCGAATCCCGCCGGGGCATCCTACACGCCGGTGACCAGCGGCATCGGGAAACCGACCGGATTGACGCCGTTGCCGGGAATCGTGAATCAAGGAATTGCGCCAGTGACGGCTCCGGCCTGGGCACCACAGCCGGCCCCGTGGCTCATTCAAGGGCCGCAGCCGTTCGTGGTGCCACAACGGAAATTTTGACGCGCTTCAATGCGAGGATGTGACGACGAGGACCTGTTCCAAGGTCGAGATGCCTTCACGCGCACGGTCAAGTCCGACCATGCGGAGCGTTTTCATCCCCTGATTGACGGCGACCTTGGCCATCTCACGCGTGCTGGCGCGGGCGATGATAAGCTTGCGGATCTGGTCGTTGATGTTCATGGCTTCGATGATGGCCATGCGTCCGGCGTAACCGGAATTTTTGCACCGGTCGCAGCCGCGGCCGCGGAACAGTTGCACGCCGCTGAAGGTGGCCGGCTCGATTCCCAGATCGTTGAACATCTTGTCGGGATACGTCACCGGCTCCTTGCAGTGTGAGCAGATGCGGCGCATGAGGCGTTGCGCGCAGGACAAAATCACCGAGGACGAAATCAAAAACGGTGCGATGCCCATGTCGTCCAGGCGCGCGATGGCGCCGGGCGCGTCATTGCAGTGCATCGTAGAAAGCACTTGGTGGCCGGTGAGCGCGGCTTCAATGGCGATTTCCGCGGTCTCGGTGTCGCGGATTTCCCCGATCATGATGATGTCCGGGTCCTGCCGCAAAATGGAACGCAAGGCGTTGGCAAACGAGAGGCCGATGTCTTTCTTGGTCGGCACCTGGTTGATGCCGGGAATCTGAAATTCCACCGGATCTTCGACCGTGATGATGTTATAAACCGGACTGTTGAGTTCGTTGAGCGCGGAGTAAAGCGTGGTGGTCTTGCCGGAACCGGTCGGGCCGGTGACGAGGATGAGTCCGTGCGGCGCGTCAATGGCGGCCTTGAAATTCTTGAACGTCTCGGGATCCAGTCCGAGCTTGTCAATGCTCGCGGTCAAATTGGTCTTGTCGAGCACGCGCAGCACGATTTTCTCGCCGTGAACCGTTGGCAAAATGGAGACGCGCAAATCATAGTCCTTGCCGCCGACCTTGACGCGCATCCGGCCGTCCTGCGGCAGGCGGCGTTCGGCGATATCGAGGCTCGACATGATTTTGAAGCGCGAGGCCAGCGCCAGTTGCATCTGCTTGGGCGGCGGCGTCGCGTCAATGAGCACGCCGTCCACGCGATAACGCAACCGCATGGATTTTTCAAACGGCTCCAGATGAATGTCGCTGGCCCGGTCCTTGATGGCCTGCACAATGATCAGGTTGGCCAGTTTGATGACGGGCGCCTCTTCTCCGGAGGCGGCAAGCTTGTCAATGCTGACATCCTCGACCGTTTCGCGGATGTTTTCCACGGAATCGGCGTCAGCCTCGGCCTCCTGCTGCTTCTGCGCATCCTGGATGATGTCTTCCATGGAACCGCCCTTGGAGGCGTCCAGGGCGGTGAGCTTGTCGGCGATGGCTTTTTCGGACGCGATGAGCGGCGTGATTTCCAGCTTGGTGATCCGCTTGACGTCGTCGAGCGCGATGACGTTCAGCGGGTCGGCCATCGCGAGGAACAACCGGTTTTCCAGCCGTGAAATGGGAATGACGCGATGGGTGTGCATCGTCTCGCGCGGGAACAATTCGACCAGATCCGGCGGGACGTGGGCGCGGGCGAGGTTGATGGGCGTGACGTTCAACACGCGGCCCATGCATACGGCCAGGTCCTGTTCGCTGACGTAGGCTTTTTCGACGATGAGCTTGACGAGGCGTGCGCCGCTCTTTTTCTGTTGTTCGAGCAGCTCCTCCACCTGGTTCGCGCCCAGCAAACCGTCCTCGACGAGCGCGTCGGCGATGCGTTCTCCAAATGATTTTACTTTGGCCATGGGTTCAACGGAATGCTTTGCGGAGGTTCACCATCAGGTCGGCGGGCGGCACCAGATACCACACCAGCCGGTGCGACGTGGTCCCGGACAGTTCCTTGACCGCCTGCTGGTTGAACGGGTTCGCCGTCGCGACCAGAATCGCCTTGCTCATCCGGTCGAACGGCAGCACGCACCAGCGGCGGCAGATATCCGCCGGGAAACCGCGGGTCAGGTCAATGTCCACGTCATATTTTTCCAGCGGCAGATACGCCATGCGGGATTTTTCCGACAGCAGCTTCAGCGATTTTTCCGACAGCAAAATGCCCTTGTCGTGCAGAACCTGGATGAACGGCTCGACCACGTCCGCCGGCGCCGCCGTCAAATCCGTCGCGCGCCAGCACAAATCAAAATCGCCCGCACTGATCGTTTTGCTGTCCACAAAAATTCTCCGCAACATCGCGCGCCCGTCTTCAATTTCCCCGGCCACCGCCCGCGACAGTTTAACCGGCGACCGCGTTGCCTCCGGCGCAACGGTCAAAGCCGCCGGCTCCATCCCCGCCTCCTCCATGCCGCCGGTGTTGCTCGCCTTGCCTTCGATTTCCCGGAGCGCCGCCTGCACCTCCGCGTCATCGGGACAACGCTGCAGGACCGTCTCAAATTCGAGAATCGCCGAGGACAACTGCCCCGTCTGCATATACGCCTGCGCGATGCGCTTGGACGTGTTGATCACCTCCGGCTCGCGGCCCAGCTTGGAATACGCTTCCTTGAGAATCTCCAGCGACTGGCAATCGTTAGGCTGCGATTGCGCAATGACCTCGAACATCTCAATTGTCTGCTGCAATTGAGCTTCTTCACCCGGATTTAACGCAATGGTCGCCATAATTCAAGAATTCCACCGACAAAAGCCAGCAATTTCACTGCCAAACTAAAAGGTCCGCCGCCCCAAAGCAATCCAAAGTAAAGCGCTTTTCCGCTTTGCACCGCGACGCTTCTTGGTAAAAATTTTCGCGTGGAGCCAACCCTTCCAACCATGACCCCCGCCACCGGCGAGCGCCTCCTGCGTTTCGTCGGCGACAAGATTATTTTCTCCATCAGCGCCGGCAAAGAATTTGCCCCGTCCAAAAAATGGTCGGCGCGCCTGCGCACCAACCTCGGCCGCGCCGCCGCCCGCCGCAAAGAAATCATTTACGCCCACGCGGGGCAAGCGGTCGTCGCCAATTCCTCGTGGCGCGATGTCCCGATGCAACCCACCGCCGACGGCTGGCAAATCGAACTGCCGCTCGCCGAGGTCGGTTACTTCAATGCCAAGGCTTACTTGCTCGACGAAAAAAACTGGCAGCACTGGCCGGACGGTTCCGACGTTGGGATTTCCGTCCACCCGAACTTCGCGCGCACCGCCAACACGATTTATTGCGCCTTCACCCGGCTGTTTGGCGTGACGAAAAATCTCGCCTCGACCGCCGATGAAGCGTTGGAGGCGCGACTCATATCGCTCGAAGCGCGCGGCTACGCCACGTTGCCGCCATCGGGAAAATTTCGCGACCTGACAAAACAGTTGCCGTTTATTGTCAACCAACTCGGCTGCCGGATCATTCACTTGCTGCCGGTGCATCCGACGCCGACGACGTTCGCACGCTTCGGCCGGTTTGGCAGTCCGTATGCCGCGCTGGATTTGACCGCCGTGGATCCCGCGCTAGTTGAATTCGACAAGCGCACCACCGGCATTGACCAGTTTGGCGAACTGACGTATGCCGCGCACTCGCTTGGCGCGCGCGTCTTCATTGACATCGTCATTAATCACACCGGCTGGGGTTCGAGCTTGCAGGAGAATCATCCGGAATTTTTCCTGAAAAATCCCGACGGCTCGTTCGCCAGTCCCGGCGCGTGGGGCACGGTTTGGGAGGATTTGGTCGAGCTTGAACAGCACGACGTGAAGCTGTGGGACATCATCGCCGACTCGCTGATGACGTGGTGCCGGCGCGGCGTGGACGGTTTCCGCTGCGACGCCGGCTACAAAATCCCCGCACCGGCATGGCAATACATCGTTGCCCGCGTGCAGGAGGAATTTCCCGAAACCATTTTTCTGCTCGAAGGCCTCGGCGGTTCCTGGGACGCGACGGAACTTTTGCTGACCGAAGGCGGAATGCACTGGGCGTATTCCGAACTGTTCCAAAATTATTCCGGCAGGGACGTCGCGTGGTATCTCGACCATGCCAGCCGCCAGAGCGAACGTGTTGGTGGCTACGTCCACTATTCCGAAACGCACGACAACGACCGCCTCGCCAAAAAAGGCCGTGCCTGGTCGCTGTTGCGCAATCGTCTCTGCGCGCTCGCGAGTCCCAGCGGCGGTTTCGGGTTCACCTGCGGCGTCGAATGGCTCGCCGCCGAAAAAATAAAAGTCCACGGCAACACCGGCTTGAACTGGGACGCCGCCGAAAACATCGTTCCCGAACTCGCACGACTCAACGCGCTGATTTCCGACCATCCGTGCTTTTTTGACGGCGCAAAACTTACGCGCTTGAGCGCGGCCGATTCGCCGGTTTTTGCGGTGCTCCGCGAATCCGCCGAAGGCAAGGATTCCCTTTTGATTTTGGTCAACACCGAGCTGGAAAAGGAAAACACGCTGACACTCGCGCCGACCGATTTCAAATTTGAATTGCTCGGCCAGCCGCTCCCAAAAAATTTCACGGACAAAAACGAAATCACCTTCACGCTTCCGCCCGGCGCGGTCTTCTGCCTCGCTCCGGCTGAAAAGGCCGTTGGTTTGAGCGGTGAAAAATACCGTCGCGACCGCGCGCAGGCCGCCTGGTCCTTGGAATCGCTGAACAAAATCATTCCCGCCGAAACCGTGGACGGCCTCGACTGGCGCTGGCTCGCGCAGCAGGTCGGGCATTCGCCCAAAAACCTGCTCACCGCCGCCAGCGAGTTTGCCGCGCGCGCCGCCAGGACGCCGCTTGCCGATTTATTGTCCGGGATTGAAGCCGGCAAAATCTTTCCGCGCGTCGTCGAGTGGACATTGCTCGATGTCCGCCGAGTCACGCCCGTGCCGCCCGGCCACTGGCTGCTGGTTGAGGATTCCGCGCCGTTCCGCGCCGCGCTGGAAATGCAGAATGAAGAATGCAGAAGGAAAAATGGAAATGCGAATACGGTTCACGTTCAATCCATTGCCGTCGGCAACCGGCATGTCGCCTGTTTTGCCCCGCGTGAATCGGCCGCGGAAGCAGTGTTGATCTTGGAGCGTTACGCCGCAGTCTCGCAAAAAATTTCGGCCCCGATTCGTTTTCTGGCGGACGAACCACAATCTTCAACCTTCAACCTTCAACCTTCAGACCTGGTTCTGCTGACCAACGGCCTTGGCGGCATGGCGCGGCTTTGTGTGGATTTGGGCCGGGTGAATTCCAAATACGATTGTGCGCTCGGCGCCAATTTGAATCCCGCCGTGCCGGTGGACCGCCACGTTTTCGTCAAACGCATCCGCGTCTGGGCCAATGCCGACGGATTTCTTTCGCCGCTGGATTTCAAAAATCTCGCTTCATTCAAGGCCGGCCCGGCCGCCGTCTGGAATTTTGTGGTGAATGCGGGCGATGGCTGCACGGTTGAAATCGAATTGCGCGCCGAGATGGTCGAAGACCAAAACACCACCGTTTTTCAGTTCAGCCGCCCGACGGAAAAACTCGCGCACGGCAAACAATTGTCCGCCGGCACCGGCGTGCGCCTGACCGTCCGCGTGGACATCGAGGACCGGAATTTTCACAGCGAAACCAAGCGCAACGGTGGCGCGGATTTTCATTTTTCGTCAAACTGCCGGGAAATTCAAAACTGCGCCGGATTTGAATTCACGCCGGCAGAGGACAGACAGCTGCGCGTGTTTGCCGACGTAGGCGAATATCATCCGCAGCCGGAATGGTGCGAGAACATCCCGCATCCAGTCGAGCAAACGCGCGGCCAGACCGGCAGCGGCGACGCCTACAGCCCCGGCTGGTTTGAAATTCCGCTGGCCAAAGGTGCCGACACGACGCTGATGCTCACGGCGGAAATGGATGGAATTAAAAGCGGAAAATGGAAAACGAAGACCGAAAATTCTGAAAGCGACTTTGAAGCGCAACTGGAATCTGCGGCCAGCCAATTCGTCGTGCGCCGCGACGAGGGCAAGACCGTCATCGCCGGCTATCCGTGGTTTTTGGACTGGGGCCGCGACTCGCTGATCTGTGCCCGCGGACTTTTGGCGGCAGGCATGGTGGATGAAGTGAAGCAACTGCTGCTGACGTTCGCCAAATTTGAAAAAGACGGCACGCTGCCAAACACGATCCACGGCAACGACGTCTCCAACCGCGACACATCCGACGCGCCGCTGTGGTTTGCGATTGTCTGCGAAGATCTGGGGGACAAAAAGTTTTTCAATCAGCGCGTTGACAGCAGCCGCACCATCCGCGGCGTGCTGACGAGCATCGCGGAAAATTATTCCAGGGGCACGCCGAATGGCATCCGCATGGACGCCGATTCCGCGCTTATCTGGAGTCCCAGTCATTTCACCTGGATGGACACGAATTTTCCCGCCGGCACGCCGCGCGAAGGTTATCCCGTCGAGATTCAAGTCCTGTGGATCCGGCTGCTGCGACAATTGGAAAAAATCTCCGCCACCAGCGAACAGAAAAAATGGCGCGACCTCGCCAGCCACGCGGCGGCTTCGCTCGACAAATTATTCTGGGTGGAAGAAAAGGGCTGGTTCGCCGACGTGCTGCTGGCCGGGCCGCGCGTCATCGCCCGCGACGCGGTGCGCGACGATGCGCTGCGGAGCAACTATCTCTTCGCCGTCAGCCTCGGACTTGTCACCGGCGAACGCGCGCAACGCTGCGTCGCGGCGGCGCAGAAATATCTCGTCGTGGCGGGCGCACTGCGCTCGCTTGCGCCGCTGCCGGTGTCCGTGCCGCTCGTGATCAGCGGCAACGACGGACGCTGGCTCAACAATCCCGCCGAACCCTATTGGCCGCGCTA
>Ga0181528_10001392_pt1 | contig 15140 bp, 15 predicted proteins | sample PEATcosm2014_Bin_47_FD_119742 | JGI IMG/M metagenome (GOLD analysis project Ga0181528, IMG submission 119742) | Peatland microbial communities from MTU Mesocosm Facility, Houghton, MI, USA - PEATcosm2014_Bin10_10_metaG | ecosystem: Environmental > Terrestrial > Soil > Wetlands > Peat | place...
AAGGGCATCGTAGCCCCATCGGATGAAAACATTTCCAAAGTGCTGGCCGTGTTGCAGTCGAGCAAGGATGGGCCCGTGTTCGTACACTGCCGGGGAGGAGTGGACCGGACTGGCGCCGTTATCGCGTGCTACCGAATTGCGCACGACGGCTGGCGGAATCAGGCTGCGCTCGAGGAGGCCAAATCTTACGGCATGCATTGGGCGGAGGTTGGCCTGAAGCGCTACGTTTTAGGATTCTCACCGCCGCCACGGATGGTCTCAGCCGAACCGTCTTCGGAAGGGGCATCGAGCTCCGGGCGCAGGTAAGGTGGAAGCGGATCGGGTTAAACATGAGCTTCAAGCGCTATGTTCAGCCTTTGATCAAATCCGCGATCGCCTCACAGGAACGCATGAATCAGCCGCTGCTGCGCGGTCTTTAGAGTTATGTGAGCGGAGTCGAGCTGTTCAATCTTCTCGCGCAGTTCGCGGAGGAGACGCGATCGCTCGGCCGCGCTCCTGACGGCTAACAACAGCTGCTCATCATCACAAGGCTTCTGCAGATATTGGAACAAAGCGACCTCGTTGATGGCCTCGACCGCGATGGTGACGTCGACGCAGCCGGTGAGCAGCACGCGGCTCGATTCGGGCTGGATCTCTTTCAAACGCTTCAGGAGCTGGAGCCCGTTAGTTTGCGCAACGCTGCAATCCGATATCCCAACGTCGACAGGATGCGACTCGAAGAATCGTTCCGATTCGGCGGGATCGGTGAATGTTTGGACGTCGAACCCCGTCTCCCTTTCGAGGAAAGCCTTGATTTGCTTCATCTCGGCCACGTTATTATCGACGATCACAACAGTAGGTTTTCTGCCGTTTTCGCTCATGGACGGGCTCCTTAACTTTCCATTAATTTGCGGAATCGCCTTACCAACGTCGAAAAGACCGCGGTAGTGATGTCGCCGTTGTCGGCCAGCAGTTCGTAAAAGTCGTCGCGGCCGACGCGCAGCAGATGCGTATCGCTCACAGCGCGGGCAGTCAGCGGAATCGGATCTTCCTCATCGAACAACGCCCAGGCGCCCAGCACCGCGTTCTGCCCCGTTGTATCCAGAACCGACCCGCCGCGGCTCAGTTCTACGGAGCCATCGAGGACAACATAGAGTGCGTCGACGGGCTTGGCAGCTTCCAGAATCACACGGCCGGGCGGAACCTGCACCTCGGTGGCAACCGCGGCGATGGTGGCGAGATGATCGGGCGAGAGCGTACCCAACAGCTCCACTCCCTCGAGGGCGATCACCTTTTCGACAAGATTGAGTTCGGCCATATCTTTACCTTTATGCGAGCTCGGCTTGCGCCGCGGATTCGTGTCCCGACTGCGCGCTATCGGCAGCAAGACCGCCCATTTTCAATTCCGCCGCGGCAGCCATCGCACAGGGCGCGAGCCATGGATCGCCGGAGCGAATCTGCGAGCGAATCGCGTCTTCCACCGGCACTCTCTGAACGCCAAACAGGTCTCGGCCGTGAGACAGCAGATTTTGCGGGGCGTCCAGGAGCGGCAGCAAAAGACGCTTGATATCGCGATCCAGAACGTTGTCCAGAAACTCCAGCGCGGTCGCACTGTCGTAACGCGTGGGCTTGGAGACCGCCAGGTAGGCGTAATAGACATCCTTGGGAGGGTAGCGGAGACCCAGCAGGCGGAATAATCTCGACAGCGTGTTCTTAAGACGGTCCTCGATGGTTCGCGCCAGAAGTCTCAGGGCCGGGCGATCGCCGGCAAGCAACTCCCTGAATGGCGCCAGCGCCGCGCTCAGCTCGTAATAAGTGCGAGCTTCGCTCGAAAGCTGGCCGGCAATCAATCCATCGTCGAAATTCAAATGCGGGGCCGTTTCGCGCAGGCGGTTGAGACCCTTTAATGCCGCGGTGCGGATGGTGAGATCGGGGTGGGCGGCCACCGGAAGCAGAACGGCAGCCGAACGTTGATCGGCGATCCTGCCCAAGACGCGGGGGATCTGGCGGCGGATGCGAATCGGCGTGCGCTGGTCGTTGAGGACATCGGCGAGAGTTCCCGTGATTCCGGTTCCGAACGCGGTGAGCGCGCGGATGGCGGCTCCGCGCAGCCGCGCATTATCGAGGCGATGGATGACCGAAAAGACACATTCGCGATTCCCCAGCGCGCCGGCGGTTCGCAACGCGGCGCGGGCGACAGACGGGTCGGGGTCGTCGATGAGCTGGCGTAGCGTATCCGTCCCCATATCGCCGCGCAGCGCAAGGGCGGCCGCCGCAAGAGCCCGGCGCCGCGGGTCGGGCGACTGGGCGCGGTCGGCGATCCACTCGTCGCCGATCAATGTGCTTGCCGGCCGATGCCCGGCGCCCACGCCTTCGAGCGCCGCTGCGACGATTTCCGGGTTATCGTGACCGAGGAATACAGACGCGAAACGATCAGGCGCGACTACCAGCAGGTATCGGGCGGTCCGCGGGGACGCAGGCTGACTCGCGGCTTTTCCAACCAGATTTTCGAAGCTTAAGTCCGCCGCGATTCGGAACGCGCGCTCCTGTACTTCCGGAAGCGGGCTGTCCGCGAGATCTTGCAGAATCGGCCGAATGTCGTAGCCGGGCGCTTCGTTCAGGAGGGTCAGGGCGAAAGCGGCCTGCCGCGGATTGCCGCCGCGCGCGGCCGTTTCCAACAGGTGAATCGTAGCGGCGTCGCTTACGGCCAGACGAACCGAGCTGAGATCCAAACGGCGCGACTCGAGGCGTTGAAGAATCGATGCGACATACTCCTTTCGCGCGATCGCCGCATACACGATCCAGGCCGCCGAAAGCGCGATCACGATCACGCCGATCCCGCGGACGCCCAAATGCAGCCAACTGGTGGTCAGAAACAGCAGCAGGATACCGCCGATTCCCCTGGAAAGCCGGTCGACACAAATATCGATGAACGCCTTGATCCGGTTGCGCAAAGCGAGCGGCAGCGGCATGTAGAGCAGCTCCATGCCGGTCTTCGTCATGGTGTAGCGGGTGGAAGCTTCCGCCAGACGCACCGCGCTGGTGGAAAGAACGCCGGGCGCGGCGAGAATGGCTACCGAGGAGAGCCCGATCGCCACGGGCGAAATCTGGAGCGTTGCGCCCACGCCGAACCATCGCACCACAACTCCAGTGAGGAATAGCTGGAAAACAAATTCGATGCCATTCAACCACAAGCCGTAAAACTGGCCGAAGAATGCGGTGAGCTGATCGCCCCGGTAGGCCGTGCGGGCCATCGCCTGGAACTGATATTCGACCAGCGTGTCGACCAGGTACATCACCACCATCATCCCGACGATGATCTGGAGGTGACGGACGCGCGATATATCGCCGATCATCTGCCCGAGGGAAAAATCGGTTTCCTCCTCGCGCGCGCCGCGGGCACGTTCGATCGGCGAGTGCCGGTTGCGGGTCGCCAGCAGAGATGCGATGTAAGCGAGCGCCACCATGCCCGCGCTCGCAAGCAGCAGGCTTTCCGTTCCGATGAGCGATACGGCGCGGCGCGTGAACTCGCCTCCGAACGCGGCGCCGAGCACCATTCCCATGTCGAGAATCGGATAGAGACGTTTGGCTTCGCGCGCATTAAATAGATTGCTGGCCACCAGCCATCCTTGCGACACCAGGATCACGCTGAACAGGCTCACCCAGATGTTGAGCACGTACACCATCCAGGGAATTCTCAGGCGTATCAGCCACCACATCACCACCAAAGCCAACACAGACAAGCCCATCGCCCACGAAATGGCGGCGTTCAGGGACACCTTGGTTGCCAGCCGGCTATAGAAATACGCGAGTATGCCGCCAAAAAGCGCGATAAGGATGTACAGCAGCGGCAGCTTGTCAATATCGAACTTAGTGAGAAACATCGCCCGGGAAACCGGTTTGACGATGTAATAAGCGAACAGCACGAACAGCAGATAGAAGAACATCGCCCACAGGCGGAGATGCTCTCCGGCTCGAATGTCGAATACTCCTCGAATTGCGTTCACAATGCGATTCATGGTTGTCAAACTGGCGGCCCATGGCGCCCTTCTCGAGTCGCGTTGCCGGACTCCGCCGAGGCGCCCTTAGCGGTCGACTCCGACCACCTCCGGTCCTGTCTGGCCACGCCGCAGGTAAACGGTTACAGCATTCTTGCAACGGGCTTCAGCCCCTGTACACCGGATGGTTGCCGCCAGATACTGAGTATCGTTGCGGAATACGGGAACACGCGTGCCCCCCGCATCCGCTAGTGGCGTGACGTGGCCGTTCCGATCCCAACTTGCCCACCGCACCGGGTATTCACGTCCCTTTTCGAGCTCACTGTGGGCGCTCACGTCCTCGAAGACCAGGCTGCCGTCCACCACGCGGAATTTGTCCAAGGGCAGCTCTCTCGAAAACCAGGCCTGGGCAATTTTGTCGCGGCGTTCGATCAGGCACTTGGTCAGCCAATCGATGGTACGGGGATCGCTATATTCTCCCGTCTCCACCAGCGCGCGGATCTCGTCGTCGTTGAATGCCGCCACCTGTTTCGCCGCCCAAAAGGCGTCCTGGTTGTCCATCAGCAAAAACGCTGGATTGGGGTAATCGGGCTTCCATTTCATTGGGTCGAACGACCGATAATCGAACAGACCGGCCCCGGTCAACTTCGGGTAGCTCGACCGCGCCCATTGCGGAGGGTGGAACCCAAAGGTAAGCAGCTGCACCGGGGCCTCATTGGTCTCGAGAACGTATTCGTGACCGAACCAGGGCAGTTTCTCGCCTGTGCCACCGCTGCCCATGATCGAGCCGAAATCCAGGAGGTAATGCTTGATGTATCGAACCCCATTTTCCGAGACCAATGTGTCGAGGCTGTTGATGGACTTGGTGTCGGTGTGATTTAACCAGGCGGCGAACACCCCCAGTCCGCGCAACTCCCGGCGATCCTCGTGCGCCACGATGTCATTGGGATCGTCGGTTCGTGTGCCTCCATAGGTAAACGGACCGAGCACGTCGCCTGCGATCCAATGGCTGGCGATGACCCGGTAGGAGCCGTCAGCCCCCTTGGGTTGGGTTTTCAGCATTTCGTCAATCACATGGGCGGTGAGCGGGTGCTTCTTACCGTTGGCGTCGCGCCACATCACCCCGGACGGAATCTCCAGTTGTTCCCGGCGAAAATGCACGATGTAGTTTTCGGGAGTGTTGTACCCGAGGGCATAAAAGACTTTGCTGCCGATCACATCGACGGCGGAAGCGACCTCGGGGTAGTCGGCCGGGTCGAACTTCAACAAGTACTTGTTTTTCTGCCGGTCTTCAATCACGAATCCAGGCGTCACCCCGTCGCTCTTGGCGGAGGTTATGCGCCAGGTTCCGTGCGGCTCGGGCGGCGTGCTGTTCCCCGGTCCCCGCTTCAGTTCTTCGATCGATAAGCGGTGGTAGTAATGCCGGCTGGTGTACCAGGGGCTGTCGGGGACATCACCGAGTGTGTTCACATCGCGCGCCGCATGAGGCCCCCGGACGACCTTGCCTTCCTTCCGGGGCGTCACGAACGAGTTCTCCAGGAAGTCGTACATGTTGTCGACGTCCTGCTTTGCGGCCTTGGCAACCGGCCGCGGCGGAGGTTCCCGCAACAAAGGATCATCGGGGTAAAACTTCTTGCCGCCCTCCTGGGCGAACGAAGGCGCGGCAACCACTGCAAAGGTGAAGACCGCACCCACTATTCGGGGCGAGATTCGAAGGCGCTGTTCACGCGAAACCATATTTGAAATCCCTCATGGCTGAAGCCGGTATCGAAGTTGAAGCTGGTTTTGGACGAGGTCGGATTCCGCAGCCGGAGCCCAAATCCCACGTCGGTTTGAATGTCGTGGAAATTCCACTGTTGCCACTGATTGAAGACCTTTCCGCCGTCAAAAAATGCGACCATCCCGATGGTTGGGGATAGCTCCCAACGGTACTCGGCGGTCGCCAGAGTGGAGTTATCCCCGTAGAACCGGTCGAAACGGTACCCGCGCAGAGTGTCCGGGCCACCGAGCGTTGGCTGGAGGTAGAAAGGAATATGCTGGCTGGCGCTGGTGTCCGTCAGCGAGGAAGCCGCATGCAGCGCGATCACGTGGGTGTGATTGACGAGCGGAATGAACTGCGAGGCGTCCAGGTCAAGCCGGTAAAAACTGTACGCGCCCAGATTCTGATCGAGGTAGCGCAGATACTGCGCATAATACCTGCCACCGCTGGTTGGATTGGAACTATCATCCCGCCAGTCGAATTCCACCTTGCCGCCTCCGCGCCAGAAGTCAGTCTGATGGTCGATTCCGGGAGCGGCTTCCGGTCCGTACTGGTCCTGGGTCGAGATATACCTGCTCGAGTGGCCCGGGCCCACGTTGACCGCTAGATAAGAGCCGATCAGGTTCGCTCGCAGACGCTTGTAGACGCGAACGCCCGGCCGAAACTCGATGTTTGTATCTTCCAGACGGTAATCGCTGCGCCCGGTCTTGCGAGAGTCCGGTCCGGGTCCGTAATACGGCATTTCGGAGATATCGCGATGCACGACGTCGAAATTCCAGAATGCATGTCCCTCAAACAGCTCCGGCATGGAAAGGTGAAGGCCACCAAGATAGGATTCGTTTTTCGCCCCGAGAGCGTCCAATTTCAACACCAGCTTTCCACCTAGCAGGTCGGGCCGCGTATAACTGGATACGACGGCGAAGCCGGAACCTGGAATAATAGTCCCGAAACCCAACGTGAAACCGTCAAGACCGCCGCTGAAAAGGCGATAGTATGGGCTGTTTTCGAGCCATTCGATTTTCATCTCGGCTCTGGGAGGAGTCTCGGGACTTAGATTGGCTTCTTTCTGGATGCGTTGCGCCTCGATCTGGTCCGCGCGCGAGTCATCCTGGCCGTGACACAGCCCACAAGCTGCGAGGCACATAACCGATATGTTCCGGGTCGTCTTGAGCACGATCTCTCCCCTCCACGGGCCTGCCGTGTGCAGCCTTGGGCCCGCCGTCAGGCGCGTTTACGGTGATGAGAAAGCACGCCGACGCCCATTTCCGGCGTGTTCATTTTGAATAACTTACATGTCGAGCGGCTGGTGTCGTCGACAACAGACGGTCAATTGCCGGTTTTTCGACATTTGAGGGGGGAGACCGCGGTTCGCGAGCAAGACTCGGTTGGGGCGTCCTAACAGAGAGTCACCTTAGACGGAACGTCTGACTAAGCGGCTAGGGAATGCTCCAAGATTGGGAGAGTCATGGGAACGCTGCCGGGATCGCGCCGGTTTCAGCCTTTAGGCGAACGGTAGTCTTCGCCATGATCGCTTCCTATCTACTTTCGCGGATGGCTTCAGCTATTTACCAGCCGCTACACAGGAGGCGTCGACACCTACCGGCAAGCGATGCCGCGCAGACCATCGCCTAACTACCCAAAAGCTCCGCCCTTGGAAAAGGGCGAGTCTCCGCTCGCCGGACAAGCTGAAGCTCGTCCCACGAAAAAGGAGCACCATCTCCGCCTGGATCACGGAAACCATTCCCGCCCTACGTCAACCGGAGCGTTGTGGAATGCACCGGCAAAGTGCTTGGACACTTTGGAAAAGAGGGATGGCTACAACTTGCGCGTCCCGACAGTCGACGTGAGGCCGTGGCCTACCTGTGTAGCTTCCGCCGGATATCGGGCCAGAATTCCTTGATCAGATTATTCAAAGTGTCGAACCCAACCTCAGACGCCCACACGCTCGCCGCCGTCGACAGATCCCGATCCTCTTTCGGGTGATAGGAATAAGTCGAGATAAGGGCCGCGGTGGAGCTGCCGAGGAACTCGGAATAGTTGATTTGCGATTGGCCGGAATCGGTGCGGGTCACGAAGATACGTCCGACCGCATAGAGAATTCGGTGCTTGACTCCTCCTCGGCCGGATTGGAAGTAACGCGGGTCCTGATGGAGTAAAGACGGGAAGATGGCTTGCGTAGTGAAGTTCTCGATGGTGCCATCGGCGAAATTTTCCGCATACCTTTTCGCGTATCCCTCCGCGCCTTGTCCAAAAGTGGGTTCGCTATTATTCGCCTGGCTAATGGCGGCTTGCAGGCCGTGCCACACGAAGGTGACGGGGTCAAATGAGGACCGCGCAGTCACTTTGAACTTCTCGCCGACACTGAGCGGAGGCGCCTGGTCCGCATTTTCCAGGGTCAGAAAATTGGGCAAGGTATAGAAAATGCGATCATTCGATGTACCGCTGGCTGGCTTGGCTCGCTCGGTGCTATCAGCAACGGGATCGGGCGTTTGAGCCTGGCTTCCCACCGCCGCGATCAGAACACAGAGCAAGAACTGAATGGTCCTCTTTATCATGCTTCACCGCCTTGATTCCGCTTCCAGCGCCTTCGCCCGAACCGCATAGTCCGCGTGGTCGATGGTTAGAATCTTCTTTCCGTACATCCTGACTTGCACGACGGTTTCGTCCTTGAGCGGGAGCCAGAACCCCGCAACCTTCTCGTAATCTCTAACGAAGTCGGCACGTTTGATCCAAAAAGACAGATTCGCGGCCGGGTGGCCTTCAATGCGCACGACAGCGAAATCCTGTTTGTCGATCCAAACTTTTCCCTCGAAGAGGTATTTGTCGGCGCGCTTTGGCGAGACGCGCAAGACGTAGCAGGGATGTGTCCGCACTTCCTCCTCGCCGATCAACTCTAAAGCGTAATTAGCGGGCGTGATGGCGCTATCGTGGCGATCCTTGCCCCGGGCCGCGTTGATTTCGCTGGCGATCAGAGGCTTCAATGCGAGATGCCGGACGATCGCCGATCCCGCCTCCGATTTGGTAACGAACGTCTTGCTCTCCGGAGCTTCAAATTCCATCCGGCCTTCAATCCGCGCATGGACTTTTCCGCCAGGGTCCAACACGCTGTAGACACGGTCGGCCGTATATTCCAGCAGGCCGCGCGCCCGCATTTGGTTACGGTCGACCAGTTGCGCGAAGATCTGTCCGCTGCCCAACGCCTGGGCGTGGACAGTGACGCACATGGAACCCGCGAGCGCGGCGCCAAGCGCCAATGGCCGGATTGTGAAGGGATGCTTCACAGTGCGGCTCAGTCTTCGAAGGAGCGGATACCGCCCTGAAACCTGTTCTTGATGACGCTCGACCATAGCCACTTCATCACGCGCGCGTCGTTGTAACAGTAAGCTAGATTGTGGTTCAGGGTCGAGAAGCAGTGCTGCTGGCAGGTCTTTTTCATGCCTGCGAGTTGGTCCTGATCAAACCGGGGACTGTCGATGTTTCCCCAGTTGTATGTGGCGCCATACATCGGGAAGCACGGCGCCACAGTGCCGTCGGTCCGAATAATGACGTTGTTTTGGCCTGCGCGGCAGTTCCATTCCGAGAATTGAAGTTCGCCATCCGGCCTTTCCACAATTCCGGGTATTCCCGAGAGGAACTCGGTCTGGGTGGTGTGCCCGCCGGTGCCGTCTCCATTCCATCCGTACTCTTTCAGATCGAGGCCGGACGACATGCGGACGAAAGCCTTGATCTCCTTCAGCCGTTGCACGGAATTGACCATCTGGTAGCCGGCCCGGTTCTTGGCGATGAGCCAGTCCACCAGCTTATCGATGGAGCGCCAATCCTCCGGCCGGATGTACGTGGGGTTGTCGTAGAGGTGCTTGAAATGGTCGTCCTGCTCCAGCATGGGTGTTTCATTGATGTGATAATCGGTGGCAACGCGGTGGTCGTGCGCATACTCGGTTAGCTGGCGGACATCGTCCAGATTGTTGCGGCAGATATTGATATTGAAAAAGACCACGTAGCCATGCACGTATTGCTGGCGGAGAATGTATTCGAGGTTTTTCTGCGCTGGTATCAGCGCCTTCGGCAGGCCAGGCTTCAGGTCCCATGCGTCCATGGCGAAGTTGAACGCCGAAGCACCCGCATCGCCGAGCCTGTCGGCCACCTCCGGACGCAGCAGTCGCCCATTCGTGGCGATGTATACCCAAAAACCCTTCTTGGCTGCGTAGTAAACCACTTTATGAACGAAGTCGGGACGCAGAAGCGGCTCGCCGCCCATCAGAGCCAACACGCGGCACCCGTTATCGTGGAGCCAATCGATGGACCGCCGCGCCACGTCCTCGGTCATACCCTTGACCTTGTTATCGAAGGACCAGCAATACCAGCAATCGAGATTGCACTTGTACTCGATAAAGAGGTAGGCGGTAATAGGATGAAACTGGCCCGGCATGACGCGCGAACGAATGTATGGATACAGCCACCCGCGCGAGGCTCGGCGGATGTAGCGAACACCCCATTTTCGTTTCTCGGGAGGCGCCTCGGGACCGGGCTCCATTACCCGCTCCGGGAACTGGGGAAACACCGGATTCGGGAGAGACAGACCTTTCGCCTCCGCTGGAGCCGGTGGGCGCTCGCCGGCGCTGGTCAGAAGATCATTAATGGTTACGTCGATTCGGAACTTAGGTGCGGCAGTCATAGGTGTCCTCAACCCTGATAACCTGATAACAGGATCAGCGCCTCCACTTATGCAAAAGGAATGCCACTCGGGGACCCCGCGAAGGAGCGAGAATCCCGGCCTTACTCTGTGACTTAGAGTCTGATTGCCTAGCAAGCGTCAGAGCTCTGCTGACGACAATTCGGCACTTGTCTGCCACTTGGCAGGCCGGCTAATTGTAACGGAACCCACGTGTCGCGCTTTGCCATAGCCGGAGAGCCCAACTCGGAAAGGCTTCTTTCGGGACAAAAGCGCGACTGCCTTTTTTGGGGAAGCCCGTAGACGGCCAAGCGCTCGCGACTTGGTCGGTCAGCTGTTGAACTGACGCCGGCGCTCCCAAAGCCGCAGCGCCGCAACTCGGGAGGAGGGAGACAGTGCGTTCCGAGGCGGGCCGTATGATAGGCGCGGACGCTGGCCCGCAATTCCGCGGCCGCGCCGGGTGCGTTCCCCACCGCCGGGCCGAAAGTCAGCGCCATCGCCGCGCGCATGTGGCAAGGTATTTACGACGGGAATCTCTTTCAACGCCGGCGCCTTGGGGTACGGCGCGTGCGCCTTAAGCCAGCCGTCGACTGCGGCGTTCCAGAGGGCCAACAGGGGTTTGTCGGCCAAACGCCCTGCGGTCGCGTTGGGAGGTGCCTTGATCTGAGCGTCCAACCCCAATAAACTGTCACCTACGTCCTCAGAACAAGGTGTTAGCCACGTCTTCGAACGAACAGCTCAACCCAAATTCAGCGACTTCAGTGGGCCCAAGCCGCCTGCCGGGTACGCGGCAGATGCCGAAATTTCGACAGCCGCAACCGTCAATCGGGCAGCTGCGGATGCTCATCGGGCAATGTTTTCAGACGGATACGGACAGGTCGCGGTGGCAGGATGCTTGCACCCAACGGTAGGGATAAGCACTCTTCGAGGAGGGCAGGTAAACATGACCGGAGACACTTTCGAGGCCTTGCTGGCCCCGAATCTACCGTCGGTGCGGCGATTCGTACAAACGCGTCTGAGGACTCCCGATCACGCCGACGACGTGATTCAGCAGACCTTGCTACGGGCATTCGCCCACCGCGATCAGTTGCGCGCCAGTTCCAAATTCAAGAGTTGGATCTGTTCCATCGCGATGAATGAAGTACGCCTGTTTTTCCGGACGGATCGGCCCACCATCTCCCTGGACGAATTCCCACAGATCGATTCCCGCGATGGTGGGCCGTCGCCGCTGGCAAGAGTCGAGCAGCTGGAGCGGATGGAGCGGCTGCAGGCCGGCATGGACCGGCTTTCCGATCGGGACCGTGAGACCATCCGCCTGCGCGATATCGAGGGAATGAGCCTGACGGAGACGGCGGAGGCGTTCGAACTCTCCGAATCCGCCGCCAAGTCCACTCATTTTCGGGCGCGGCGGCGTTTGGCGGGCGAGCTTCGCAGTATGGAACGGCGCCGGGAGGGTGGGCCAGTGCGCACCTCGTGGGCCGGCCAATGACGGGAAGCGCCGGCCAGGTTGAGCGCCTGGCGTGCCTGGAACTGCGCGGCGGAAATCATGCCGCCACGTACGCGGCTCGACTACCGGGGCTGACCGCCTGGGTGTCGTGCAATCCACTGCGGCCTTCCCGCCGCGGCGGCGATCTTTACTACCTGTCGGCATGCAGCCACGGATCGATTGCCCGCGTGGTGATCGCCGACGTTTCGGGCCACGGCGAGAAAGTAAGCGCCGCCGCTGTCCGCTTGCGGACCGCTCTCCGGCAACACATCGATCTATGGGATCAGTCGTTGTTGATCCGCGACCTGAACCAGTCTTTCTTCCGGGACGAACAGCGCGTCGAGTTCGCCACGGCTTTCGTGGGCAGTTTCGCATCTGAATCGGGAGATCTGCTCTTTACCAATGCCGGCCACATGCTTCCCCTTTTGTACCGCGCCGCGACTCAGGAGTGGAGTTATTTGCAGGACTTCATACCTGAGCCGAAGGAAGTCAGCGATCTGCCGTTGGGGCTGATTCCCGGGACCGGATACCACCAGACGGCGGCCAGGCTGGCATCGGGCGATATACTGATTCTCTACACGGACGGCATCAACGAGGCCGAAAATGAAGCCGGCTATCAACTTGGGTTGCAGTGTTTGCTATCGATGGCGCGCAGCTTGCCCGTAAGCTCTGCGACGGCTGCCGGCGAAGCACTCATGGCGGCAGTGGCGCGATTTCGGGGAAACGCGCCCGCCAAAGACGACGAAACGGTCGTGGCGCTTCGATGCGAGGGAGAAGCATGACGGGATTCCGGGTGAACTTCGAGATGGCGAGCGATGCGCGTTATCTGCCGGTGGTCCGCGGTGCCGTCGGCGCGCTTACCGCTGCCATCGGTTGGGACGAAACCGAGTGCCGTGCCATCGTCCTGGCGCTGGACGAGGCCATTGCCAACATCATCCGCCACGCCTATCACGGCCGTTCGGACGGTCTGATCGAATTGCAATGCCGCCAGAGCGCCGACGGGCTTGAGATCTCCATGCTGGATAGCGGCGAGCCTCCCGACCCATCCAGAATCTGCGCGCGCGAAGTTGGCTGCGACCGGCCCGGCGGCCTCGGGACCCATATCATCCGGGACGTGATGGATTCGGTCAGTTATCAACGGACCGAATCCGGAAACCGGTTTCTGGCATCCAAGCGCCTGCGGAAACAACCATGACGATTGCGATTCGAGACGTGGGCGCAGCCAAGATCGTGGAAGTGGACGGAGACGTCGACCTGGGCACTTCCAGCACCCTGCGAAAGACGTTGTTCGCGGCCCTCCCGGAGGCGTCCATTCTGGCGCTCAACCTGAAAGCCATCCGCTACATCGACAGTTCCGGCATCGCGACTCTGATCGAAGTGTTGAACGATTCCCGGCGCCTCAATAAGCAGTTCGTGCTGTTCGGCCTAAGCACCGCAGTCGCGGAGGTTTTCCGGCTCACCCACGTCGTCCGGATCTTTCGGATCGTCGAGACCGAGCAGGAAGCTTTGGGTGACGGGCCGGCCCGGCCGGCCGGGGGAAGCGTTTGATGTGGGTGGCGGCGATTGGCGAAGTGGCCGAGAGGCAGGTAGGCTACGTCGGCGGCCTGGCTCTGCTCGTCCGCAGGTCGGCCCGGGCGCTTTTTTTTCACGCCTGAAGCGCCGGCGCCTGTTCGACCGGACGGTCCACCAGGCCATGGCGGCGGGCGTGGGCGCAATTCCCATCATGTCGCTGATCACGTTCTTTGTCGGAGTCATCATCGCCCTGCAGGGAGCTTACGAGCTGCAACGCCTGGGAGCGATGCAGTTGATGGCTTCGGTGGTGGCCATCTCCATCACGCGTGAACTCGGGCCACTGATCGCCGCCATTGTCGTGATTGGAAGGTCGGGCTCGGCCTTCGCGGCGGAGATCGGCACCATGCGTGTCACCGAAGAGCTGGATGCGCTGGAAACCATGGCGCTCGACCCGGTAGCTTTTCTGGTCGCGCCCAAATTTCTGGCCATGGCGGTAATGATGCCTTGCCTGGCCATCTGGGCGGACCTGATGGGCATTCTGGGCGGCTGCTTATTTGGCGTGATCGGCGGCGGTTTCACCTTCGGCGGCTACATGATCGCCACTTCCGAGGCCCTGTTGTTCCGCGATCTCACCAGCGGCTGCATCAAGAGTGTGGTCTTTGGCATGGCGATCACGGCGGTGGGCTGTTATGAGGGCTTTTCGACCGGCGCCGGCGCCGAAGAAGTCGGCCGGTCTACTACCCGGGCGGTGGTGATATCCCTCCTGCTGCTGGTGCTGATCGATCTCCTCTCCACCATCCTGTTCTACGTGGCGCGAGGAGTGAGGTAACGAAGTGTCCGCCCCTGTCATCGCGGCTAACGATCTCCGCGTTCGCTTCGGCGAGCGGGAAATTCTGCACGGACTCACTTTCGAAGTCAGGCAAAAGGAAACCCTGGTGGTGATTGGCGGTTCCGGCTCGGGGAAAAGTACGCTGTTGCGCACCCTGGTGGGGCTCGAGCGTCCGTCTGCCGGGCAGGTCCACATCAACGGGACCGACATTACCACCGCTCCCACCCGCGTGATGGACGACATTCGCAAGAAAATCGGCCTGGCATTCCAGGGCGGCGCGTTAATCGGATCGCTGACGGTAGGCGAAAATATCGCGCTGCCGCTGCTCGAACATACCACGCTTGCGCCCAGCACGATCGAAGTCATGGTGCGGATCAAACTCGAGCAGGTGGGGCTGAGCGGGTTCGAGCATTACAGCCCCTCGCAACTGAGCGGAGGCATGAAGAAGCGGGCGGCGTTCGCCCGCGCCATGGCCCTCGATCCCGAGATCCTGTTTTTCGATGAACCTTCGGCCGGGCTCGACCCTATCACTGCTGCTGGCATCGACGATCTCATTCTCAGCCTCAAGAAAGCATACGCAGTCAGCATGGTGGTGGTGACCCATGAATTGGCGAGCGCGTATTTGATCGCCGACCGGATGATTCTCATCGACCGCGGCAACATCGCCGCCATGGGGCCGGTGGAGGAAGTCAAGAACAGCCGGCATCCGCGCGTCCGCCAGTTCCTGGACCGCATTGCCGACAGCACCCAGGACGATGACGTGGACCATCTCCGCATGTTCACGGAAGGACTCAGGTGAAGACTATGGACGCGAATCGCGAGCGGACTCTGGTAGGGCTGTTTGTTCTGATTGCCGGCGCCCTGTTGTTCGGTACGCTGCTGGCGCTTTCCGGCGGCGTGGGAAA
>Ga0181528_10001393_pt1 | contig 15139 bp, 11 predicted proteins | sample PEATcosm2014_Bin_47_FD_119742 | JGI IMG/M metagenome (GOLD analysis project Ga0181528, IMG submission 119742) | Peatland microbial communities from MTU Mesocosm Facility, Houghton, MI, USA - PEATcosm2014_Bin10_10_metaG | ecosystem: Environmental > Terrestrial > Soil > Wetlands > Peat | place...
GACGTGTGCGGCACCGGGGTGTAGAGGCGCGTTGCAAAGGCCCGCGCAACTGCGAATCAGCAAAAGACTGAGCCAGATCGTTAGCGGGGATTTCGTCAGCCAACCGATCGTGCCTGTCAGCACAACGAAGACACCCATTGTCAGGCCAAACAGCGTCAACGCTCGCGTCGAACCGATTCGGTCGATTAACCAGCCACCGGGCAACATCCCGATTGTGTAGACGATGAGAAATGCCGTATACACCCAACCCATTTGCGTTTCGCTCAGGCCGAGCTTGGTGATAAAGACTTCGCTTCCCGCGACCGAAATGCCGACTCGATTGAAGTGGCCGAGTGCCGCGAATCCCATCAACCAGAATACGATCTGCCAACGATCCGAAATCGGCGTCGAGCTTGCATCGATATCCTGGTTCATCACGTCTCCTTTTAGTCGATCCGATACTTTGTCACCACTTCGTTTGGCAAGTGGTAGCCGATTCCAGGAACCGAAGGAAACGTGATTTCACCATTCACCACGGGCAGGCCACGTTCTTGCAATTCGCGGCGCAGCGGCGAATCGAAGACTTCTGCTGCCGCGAATTCAATGTGCGGCGTGATCGGAGAATAGGCCGCCAGATGAACCGATGCCGTTCCAAGAATCTGCGTAGACCAGTTTCCAGGGCAGACGAGAGCTCCTCGCGCCAAGGCGAGATCGACGATCCGTTTCGCCTCGGTCATTCCACCACATGTCGTCACGTACGGCTGAATGACCGAGACTCGTCCGCGATCCATCATGTCGAGGAATTCCCATCGAGTCACTCCATGTTCACCCATCGCGAGCGGGATCGATATTTGTTCGGCCAGGCGAGCATAGGGTTCGGGCGTGTCGACTGCGAATGGCGTTTCGAAAAAGTAGATATCGAGTTCTTCCAGTTGACGGCATATCCGTATCGCCGTTGGAACATCGTTCAGCAGATATCCGACATCGACCATCAACGTTGATTCAGGACCTGACAATCGTCGCGCTCGACGAGCCAATTCCACAACGTCGCGGGGTGTGGACATCATCGGTTCGACTTTGAAGGCTCGATAGCCAAGCTGCAACAAACGCTCGATGCGTTCGATTTGCTGCTGGAACATCAACTCACCGCCCCAGACCTCGGAAACGATCGTGCAATAGGGGACGACGCTTTGCAGACGAGTTTCACAATGAGTCTGAAATGGACCTCGCTGCGTTCCGCCGAGCAGACGCCACACAGGTTGGCTCAACGACTGACCGTAAATATCCCAAATGGCAACATCCAACGCGCCAAGAATGATAATTTCCCATCCACGCCGATTCGTATGGATCAGTGAATCCCAAACGTGCTGCCAAAGTCGTTCGGGGTGAGTGATCTCTTGTCCGATCAACAGCTGACCAAAGTGCGTATTGATTCCTCCCACCGTTGCCTGCACAACGCCAGGGGGAACTCGAAAGACTTCCGAGAAACCGATGAGGCCATGATTCGTATGAATCCGAAGACACGCGAGCGGTTCAATGCCCCCTTGATCCGGGTCAACGTCCGGGCCATCACCAATGACGAACGTTTCTAGCCGAGTGATTTTCAACATCAATTCATTTTCCTCGCGGGCAGGACGAAACGAGATTTTTCCAGGGCGGTTTGGGTTGGTCGCCGGAATCGGTTTGGTTCAGTTTTTCCCCATGTCGGTCAGATCGCACGGGCAGGCGTCTCACGTCACTTGTATGACTTGATTCGGCGCACCAGAATCGTGAGGTGATTATCCCGAACCGAGTCACAGAGACAAGTTGGTCATTGGCCCGCCATCACATTTGGAAGTCCCTCCGCCATGAAAATTGAATCGATCGACTTTTTCTATCTATCAATGCCTGAGATCCAGGACATTGGAGATGGTAGCCAAGACGCACTGCTGGTGCGTGTCCGAGCAGGCGAGTATGCCGGTTGGGGTGAATGTGAAGCGGCCCCCCTGGTGTCGATTGCGAGTCTCGTCTGTCCGATGTCACACAGTGCCTGCAAACCGGTGCAAGCATCGGTGTTGGGACAGTCGATCGATGGCGTCGATGACATTCGCCGGATCGGCAACCTGGTTCGAGCGAACAGCCTCGATCTCTTGCAAGCCGATCACACCCTCTCGGGAATCGATATCGCTCTGTGGGACTTGCTGGGACATCGTTTTGGCGAACCGGTATGGAAACTGCTTGGGTACAAGCAGTCCTATGCCAAGACGCCCTATGCGTCCGTGCTGTTTGGGGATTCGCCCAAGGCGACCTTGCAAAAGGCGAAGACGATTCGGTCACAGGGATTTCAAGCGGCAAAATTCGGTTGGGGCCCGTTCGGTGCCAGCAGCGTGGCGGCGGACGAAGCGCAACTGCATGCGGCGCGAGAAGGGTTGGGTAAAGACGGGATTCTTTTAATCGACGCGGGAACTGTGTGGAATTCGGATCTTGCCGCGGCTCGATTGCGACTGCGCGCCTTAAACGACGTACGAGCAACGTGGCTCGAGGAACCGTTTGTTTCCGGAGCTTTATCGGAATATCACGCGTTATCGATCCACAGCGGCACTGTCGGACTCGCAGGAGGGGAAGGTTGTCACAACTTTTATATGGCGAAGCAGATGATCGATCTCGCAGGACTCAAGTACGTGCAAATCGACGCAGGGCGGATCGGTGGAATCACGATCGCAAAAGATGTTGCGGACTACGCCGCGTCGAAAGGGATCGCATACGTCAACCATACGTTTACCTCGAACCTCGCACTCTCGGCTTCGTTGCAACCGTATGCCGGTTTGGAATCACACGTGATTTGCGAATATCCCACCGAATTAAAATCGTTGGCGGTGGCGATGACAAAGAACCATCTCAAACGTGATGCAAACGGCCAGATCCGTGCACCTGATGCACCTGGACTGGGTATCACACCCGATCTCGATGCGATCCAGCCATACTTGGTCGACGCCGAGATCCGCGTCGCTTCGAAGCTCTTGTACAAAACTCCGAAACTCACGTTACAAGCAGCGGAAACACAATTCGGAATTGTAGAATCTGACGAGTTTGACCGCGCGGAATGCGGTCGAAATCTTCACCACGGCGAACAATTCATTCCCCGCTTACGAGGAATGAAACTCGATCTTGAATTGAACATGTTGGCCTACGAGGCCATTCTCAGCGAGCTTCCTGAAATCAAGGACATGCGCGGGAGCTTTACTTTGGCGCTGCTAAATTTCATGGCGGCACCATTTCTTGACGCAGAAGTCGACGTCGACGACATTGCCGGATTTGTGAGCAATTCCAGAATCATCGACGGTATCTGCCAACGCCACCTTGGCTACGCTGACATGCCGGAAGAAACAAAAGTGAATGACATTCGAGTGCTGAAATCAGTCATCCTTCACGCACAGGAAACTTCAAAACGCCTTCTTTCGCAGATCGAGGCGGCATTGCAAACAATTCGCGGGCATACCTGCGAACGCTGATCAACTGATGATGATCGGCGACAGAGACGAGCAGTGTTTCGAAGATTTGGAAAAGTCGACCAGTAAATCGAATTAAGAAGTTTAAGCACGAAAGCTCCGAGAAATACGACGTCCAAACACCACTGGACGGAAAAGTTTCAGCCTGCGGCGATGCACTTTCATCGATTCTTGTCCTCAGTTGCGAATTGACACTTTTTGGGCAATCCCCCTAAAATCATTCCTTTTCCAGCCCCGACAGTTTTTACCGTAAGTTCAACCGTACATGTTACATAACTATGATGAGGCTGTTCGCAAGGCGGATGTCTTGCTCGAAGCACTCGCTTGGATTCGCCAGTTTCGTGGTCGTCACGTTGTCATCAAGCTCGGTGGCAGCGCGATGGAAGAGATGTCGGCCGTCAAGCACTTTCTAAGTGATGTCATCTTCATGTCGACAGTGGGCATGCGTCCTATTCTCGTGCATGGTGGTGGTAAGGCAATCAACGCGGCCATGTCCAAAGCGGGAATTGCACCTCGATTCGTCCAGGGGCGACGTTATACAGATGACGAAACACTCGAAATTGTTGCACAGGTGCTGGCTGGCGAGATCTGCCAGAGTCTGGTTGATGAAATCAATCTGCAGGGCGGTGACGCTCGTGGGCTAAGTTATCAAACCGTGAACTGCTTGGTCGGAAAACGGTTGACGCTTCCCGGTGATCACGGCGAACCAATCGACCTCGGGCGTGTCGGAGAAGTCACGGATATCGATCGCGATTTGTTGCTGATGACGTGTCGTGAAGGTCAAATTCCCGTCCTGCCATCCGTCGCATTGGATGAACAGGGAGGAAAATTGAACGTGAACGCCGATACGGCGGCTGCGGCGGTGGCGCGTTTGATTCAAGCGGAAAAACTGGTATTTCTGAGCGATGTGCCGGGGATTTTCCTGGATCGAAAAGATCCCTCGACATTGCAGTCGCATTTGAATGCAACTCGGTGTCGAGAACTGATTCAGCAGGGAATCATCGATGCTGGAATGGTTCCCAAGGTCGAGGCCGCCTTGGAAGCGCTCGAAGCCGGAGTGAAAAAAGTCCATATTATCGATGCCAGAATTCCACATTCGGTGTTACTCGAAATCTATTCCAATGAAGGTATTGGAACCGAGATCGTCCTGTAGAAAGTTTTTGACCATGCATCCCGCCGCGACTCGTTCCAGTCACCAAACCATTGATCAGTTCGGAAAATACGTGATTCCGAACTACAAGCGTTATCCGGTCACACTCGTTCACGGTGAAGGCAGTTTCGTCTGGGACGCCGAAGGTAAACGGTACCTCGACCTGTTTCCCGGCTGGGGCTGCAATATTCTCGGACATTGTCCGCCGCTCGTCGTCAAGGCGATCCAGCGCCAGGTTGAACACCTGATCCATATCCCGAATACCTGGTACACGGAATCCCAGGGCGATTTTGCCGAGGCGATCGTCCGACACAGCTTTGGGAAGGTGTTTTTCGCGAATAGTGGCACCGAAGCGAACGAAGGGGCGATCAAGCTGGCTCGATTGCACTACGCAAACAATTCCGGCGGAACGTCGAAGTTTCGCGTGATTTCCTTCGCCAATGGGTTTCACGGGCGAACGTTTGGTTCGCTGACGGCGACTGCTCAACCCAAATACCATGAAGGGCTTGGGCCGTTGTTACCGGGATTCCGCTACGCGCCGTACAACGATCTCGAAGCGGTCAAATCGCTGGTTGACGACGAAACGTGCGCGATCCTGCTCGAAACCGTCCAGGGCGAGGGCGGAGTCAATATCGCGGACGAAACTTTCCTCAAGGGGCTGCGAGAATTGTGTGACCAGCGTGACATGCTGCTGATTTTTGATGAGGTCCAGACCGGCATGGGCCGAACCGGAGACTGGTTTGGTTATCAGAATTCGGGAATTCAGCCCGATATCATGACTTTGGCCAAGGGGTTGGCCGCTGGCGTCGCTTGTGGGGCGTTTGTGTGCCAGGATCGGATCGCTCCCAGCCTGCGTCCTGGAATGCACGCCAGTACATTTGGGGGGAATCCGCTGGCGATGGCCGCAGGTATCGCGACGATGACCATCATCGAGCGAGACGGTTTGCTCGAAAATTGCCGCGCGATGTCGGAACGATTCCGACAACATTTCGAGCATTTGAAACAGAAACTGCCGATCATCAAAGAGATTCGAACTCGAGGAATGATGATTGGCGTTGAATTGAATATTCCAGCAACGCCCGCCGTGGCAAAATGTATGGAACGCGGGGTTTTAATCAACGCGACGCATGATACCGTGGTCAGATTGCTGCCTGCGCTGAATATTACGGCTCAGCAAGTTGACGATGGTTGCCAGGTGATCGCCGAGACACTCGAAATGATGGCGGCGGAAGCTTAAGATAGATAAAAGCGTGGAGAGTTCAGCAGCCGGGGTTCTGAACTCTCCGTTTACACATTATTGAATTCACCGTGTCAGCCACCCGCGTTCTGTCGTCGCGTTCCGACGATCGAACGCTGATGGCTGACAACCGTTTTGCACTACCCGTTGGGAACTTGATTTGTCATGCGTCATCTGAATTCACTGCTGGACCTGACCGCAAAAGATGTCGAAGCGATTTTTGAGCTGACTCGATCGTTGAAAGAACGCCTGGAACGCGGCGATCGCCCGCAGGTGCTGTCGGGTTATGTCATGGCTCAAGTCTTCGAAAAGCCGTCACTACGGACCCGGTTAAGTTTCGACGCGGCGATGATGCAGTTGGGCGGCGCCAGTATTTTTTTGAATGCCAAAGATGCCGGCTTGGGCGGGCGCGAATCGGTTGAGGACGTCGCCAAAGTCATTGGTGGTTATAGCGACATCATTACGTTGCGAACGTTCTCGCAAAAGCTGATCGATACGTTTATCGAGCATTCGGGTGTCGCAATCATTAACGGCTTGTCGGACGAACGACATCCTTGCCAGGCTTTAACCGACGTCTTCACGATGCAAGAAGTCTTTGGGGATCTCAAGGGCAAGAAATGCGTTTTTGTTGGTGATGGCAACAACGTCGCCAGTTCGCTGGCGATTGCCGCAGCGATTTGCGGAATGCATTTGACGATCTGTGCGCCGGAAGACTATCGCCTGGGATCAAAGCTGATCAAAACGCTGGCAAAGAAATATCCCTCCTCTAAGATCACTCAAACAGACCGTTTTAAAACGTCGCTTAAGGACGCATCGATCGTTTATACGGATGTCTGGACCAGTATGGGGCAAGAAGCCGAAGCCGAGGAGCGAAAGGCGGTCTTCATGCCCTATCAGGTAAATGATTCATTGATGAAACTGGCTCCTAAAAGCTGCCGGTTCATGCATTGCCTGCCGGCCAAACGCGGCCAGGAAGTGACCGATGAAGTGATCGACGGTGCGCAAAGTATCGTATTCCAACAAGCCAAAAATCGGATGCATCTCGCCAAAGGGTTGTTGCTGTGGGTTCTGGAAAAAACGATCTGACAACATGTCAATATTGACACTAATTCAGATTGTTTACAGACTCCCGCCGGTTTAATCGCTCATTTCGATCAAGGAGGTTCGAATGAAACGGCATCTCTCCGTCGTCAGCGTCGCCTATTTCCTGTGTATCGGTACGATGCTGTTGCTCGCCATTCGAGCATCTGTCGAACCGACGATCGTCTCCGAGATCGTTCCTCAACGTCCGGGCGTCGATATTGGAGCAGTTGCGGAGGGTGCACTGATTGTCGCTTTGTCGCCGGGGGCCGAACCAAGGCAACTCGGGGACGGAAGTTATGACAATCCATACAGCGGGCTTACTGTTTCGGCATCGGCCGCTGATCTCGTCTTAACCCCGACGTCCGGGTTCGTATTGGCCCTTCATACAAGCTCGGCAACGGACGATGGCGGCGACACACAAACAATGATTGCGACACAAGCGCCTCAGCAAGTTGTCTACGGCGTATCCGTTGACAACCGCGGTGCGAAAAACGGATGGTTTCTTGAACAGAATGTCACCAATTTTGCCATAGCTGCGCCACCGGCGGCCCCGGAAAACGTATTTCCGAGAGCGGGCGGTACCGTTGTCTATGCGGGAGATGCATCAAATATCACGTCAAACGTCATTTTTAGTAGTCCAACACATTTCAATTCGCAAAATGTGAGCATTGCAACTACGGAAACCGTCATTGGCTTTTCGATTAATTCCGGCTGTTCATCATCAGGAGCAGATTGCCAATTCGATGGCTTTCACATTACAGGCTTAGGAGCAAGCGACTTAACCATCAACAATGACAATGTCATATCAACTTCTATGAGTACTGTTTCCAGTGGATCATTTGGTTTCCTAAAATCCAACGCGCAAACATACCAGTGGTACGTCGAAGCGGGCTCGAACGCAACTTCCACAGTGTCGTTCGTAGACTGCACTGTGCCGCCCGCCTCCGGCGGTGGCCCAACGTTTATCGCTAACAACGGTGGTGTGTATTTCACGGGCAAAACGCCCGCTGCTGGAACCTTCTTTAATAGCTTGAGTATTCCAGAATTCAATCCATCGAACTGGTTCAGTTTTTGGGGGCCACGAACGCCAGAATCAGATCCGAAGAAGCCTGATGCTGATGTTCCTAAGTTGGATTCGGAAGAATAGATCGGCCTGTGCGACGGCGCATTCGAAAACTGCTTGGACCGTTCACTGCTGGCATGGAGTCGTGTCGATGGAAGGCTCGAAGTGGAACCGCCCGCAACACGACGGGGGCGCAGCGGCCGACGCTGGTAGCGTCGGAACAGGCCCTCCAACAGATTGGCGTAACCTGTTTCTTATTGATTTTTCATTCCGACACTGGCAGCGTCAGCCACGGCGGGGCGATTCGATTCCCACTTCATCCAGAAATCCGCCGGATGAGTGTGACGCCACAGCGCCAACGCATTGCCCACGTGACTGAAAAATGTGTAGCGTTCGCCAATGTCTTTGTCCGTTTGTTCGATGGTCGTTTTGATCACCCAGGCGGACGCTTTGAGAATCAGTTCTCGCGGAGGATGCAATTCCTTCGGAGCGATCGCCAGCCATTCCAAATGATGGCCCGTTGCAATCACTTTCTTATATAGAGGATCGTCCGCTGGTTTTGTGATCGCGTCAGCGCCTTCGGCCCAGTTCGATGGCCAGTGGCCATCTTCGAACTGACTGGCGGTAATCAGATCGCGTACGCTGCGCAGGTGGTCCATCGCAAGCTCGCGCGTTTCCGGTGACAGAATGTGATAGTCGTCGTCCAGGCGAATCAAGACCATTAACGAATAGACTCGGTGAGTCCCGCTGCAAACGCCAAAGCGTTTGTGACCGCGCATTAACCGTTCGGCCAGCATGTCGAACGAAACCGTTCGCCCCGAACGCGTCATCCATTCCTTTTGCGGAGCGATCCAGAAACCAAACGCCATGGCCGACCATTCGATTTCGGTTTCATCCAGGCGGAAATCCCGCAACGCTTCCTGCAATACGTCGGCCACCGACTTGCGAGAACTTGGTGTGAAGACCGGTTCATCAAGCGTGATTCCCGCTTCCGTGAGGCACGCCAGCCAATGGTCGTGGTGGACCGAGGCGCCTTCTTCCTTACCCCAGTTAATCGAGACTCCGTCCGGCGTATCCTCGATCAGCGATTCCGCCGTCTTTCGTGTCGATCCGGCCCATGCGGTCAGCCATTTGCCGTGGTCGACCAGGTAGTCTTTGAGTGCCACTCCGGACATGACTTCTGGATCTTCGAACTTCGCCTTGATCCACCATGTTCGCAAGGCGTGCTCGACATAATTGGGCTTCAAGCCGGGCAGCGGTTTGGTCGGATCCCCTTTGGACCAGAATCGTGGCTGTATCTTGTCCAGAACCGCGGCGAGATCCTCGTCGCTGACCACATCAGGCTCGTTGTAAAGTGGTTCGATTGTCAGAGGCGTTTCGCGAGTTACCGTCACGCGTGGAACATACGACGAACCGGTCAGTTCGTTCCTGATCAGCTGCCGTGTTTCCGGCGAGCCCATCGCAACCGCTGCGGCGAACGCCGTGACGACAATCGCCTGAACGGAATACACCGCGGCATTCGAGATTTGTTTGGATTTCATGTGTCGCATCGATTCATCTTCGACAATGGAACAGTCGCCAACGTTCAATGGGCTTCGGGTTTTGGATTAATTTCTTCCGTCTGGACGTCGGTCGCTTTCGTCGCTTCGATCTTGGGTGGCCCGGACAGAATTGGTTTCTTACGAGTAAAAATGACCTGACCATCGCGTTCCGCCGGAGGAGACTGCCATTTGTCGTCTTCCTTCAGTTTCTTGATCAGACTCTCACGATTCGCGAGGTCGACCACAATGGTGTTAATGCCGTATCGATCGAGTGTCTCTTCCCAACCGCTGCGTTGTTCAATGACCTGCATATAGGCCAGCCAGACATCGCGCGGGATCAAATGGGCGTGTGAATTGACAAACAATTGTATGCCTTTGGGTCCCGCCCATTGCAGATAGTCACCCCACTCGTAGGTATTGAAGACAGGCCCCTGGGGCGGATGCTTCGTCAGATATTCGACGGCGAATCGGGGCGTAAACGATGACAATGAACGGCTTGTATCCGAATGCTTTCCGTGAATTACCGCAATTCCAAAGGGGCTGATCATGAAAAAGATCCAAACCAACCCGAGTGTCACGAAAGTCCATTTACCGGTTCGCGGCGCCGCGGCGGGAACCAATGGTGAGTGGCTCCAGGCTCGCCAAATCGCAAAGGTGTGTTGAGCCAGAGTCAGTGCGGCAACAGGTGCCCACCAGACGATCATGCGGGTGCTCCACATCGTCGCCAGTCCGAATCCAACCAGCGTCATAAGCTCCCAGGTGCGAACGCGACGAGGTGAAAGCCGATAGACGATTGCCAATAACACGGCGGCGGCAACGAACAACTGCCCCTGACTATCTCGGAACGTCAGCGGGTACCATTCCGTCAAATCTTCCAGGTTCTCGTTTCGAGAAATCCGCCACGATTCAACGTAAAGCCGGACAGTATACGGATTGACCAGAACTGCCGTTGCGGCCAGTTCCGACAATAGGAACAGGCGTTTCGCACGCACATCACTCAACGCGGCTCGCAACGAACCCGTTCGCCGAAGTACGTCGATGGCTCGTCCCAGGCAGAAGCAACCCAGCAAGCCCAGGCCGACCATGAACGACGAGTGCAGGTTTGCCCAGAAGGCAAAGGTAACGGGGACGACAACCCAATCGCGTGCAGAGTTGGTTCGGCGAGCGAGTCGCGTCAGTAAGAAAATGAAGCAGGCGAGTCCCGCCAGCTGAGGTCGCAAGACTGTCAACGGAATCGATCCAATCGCCAAAAATGCGGCGAGCGACAGAAGTGAGAACCAACCGTTTCGGGTCTCTCGATAAGTTCGCCACGCGAGCATCCCGCTACAGCAAGTGATCAGGATCGCAAACAATCCCTGCAAACCCGCCAGTTGCAATCGCGGCGCGCTGACAATGGCCAGGCCGATTAATTGACTGAGCCACGGAGCGTCAATAAATGGCATCCCCTTCGCAAACGGCAGCAATGGCTCCGTTCGTGGCAAAGACTGGGTTTCCCAGATGTAGCGACCGTAGCTTAAGTGACCCCAGACGTCGGTATGCCAGATCGGTCGCGAACAGAAAAAGGCATAAACCAGCCCAAGGACCAGCACTATTCCGGCCAGAGCGCGTGGTGATCGCAAGGATTCGGGAACCTTGTCGGTCAAAACCGAAATGTCAGGATCATGCACGCGGGATTCCGGAAGCGATTCCGTCGGGGGTTCTTCGATGACAGTACTCATGCAATCACCAGGGGGTAACGGGAACCGAAACAGACATCCAAAATTCTACCGCCTTGCCGACTTCAGGCTGCGACCGAGTTGTAGAAACCAATCGTTGCCAGATGTCCACATCTCGAGTTTAACGACTTCCAAGACCGTGACGATTCCATTCGGTACTCCGAATGTTCTGATAAAACCGTATGTAACGACCCAACCGCCATTCAACCTGGCCCGCACGAGCGGTGTCATATCGAATCACCACGGTCCGGACTCATCCCTCAGTCGAATCCGAAAATGCGAAGAGCCTAAACACAGAGACACAGAGAAAAAACAGAATTTTAATAAACCTGAAGCTTCCCTGCATCAATCGAAATTGACAACACGTTGGAAATCATACTCGACTTCAAATCTTCGCATTTCCGGGTTTTCTCTGTGCCTCCGTGTCTCTGTGTTTAGCCCTCTTGTCTTCCATGAAAATGAGAAAACACCTCTGAGTATGTGGGAATCTCAATTGCAGAGAATCTGGTTACAAAATCTGGACTTGCCGCTACACTGCGGGTTCCCTCGGCGTGCGTCGGCCCACGCCAGGATTCCAATCGTGGAACGATCCGGCCGAACACTGAATCCACACTGGCAAGAACCTACGTCATGCATGTCGAACCGATCGATTTAAGCAAGCTCAAAGTCTTCCCCCTTGCGGAACGAAAAAGTCTCACGCGCGCGGACGATATCGTGATCGATCCGGACACTCCACCAAAACCCTGTCCTGAAAAACTGGCACCTTTGATTCGCGACTGTGCTAACAGTATCCGCGCGGCGCGAAAGCGCGGCGCCGCCGTCATGTTGATCTACGGAGCGCATTTGCTGCGGAACGGAGCGGCTAAGATTCTCGATCGGATGATGGGTCAACAGTGGATCACTCACTTGGCGACAAACGGAGCCGGTACGATTCACGATTGGGAGTATGCCTGGTTCGGCGCATCGACGGAAAGCGTCGAAATGAATGTCGGAAACGGCACGTTTGGAACATGGCACGAGACGGCCACGAATATCCATCTCGCCCTGATGGCCGGCTCGCTCGATGGATTGGGCTACGGACGATCATTGGGCCGCATGATTCATAACGACGGGGTCACGCTACCGACGAAGGACGAGTTAGCCAGCGCGATCTCGTCGGCACCCTCACATCCCCTCACAGCGGCCCGAGCCGATTTGTTCCGCACGATGAATGAACAGGGATGGCCTTCCGGTCACATTCGGATTGAACACCGCTGGAAGTTCGCTTCGATCATCGGTCAGGCGTACAAACATGAGGTTCCCGTCACAGTGCATCCGGGGATCGGCTACGACATCATTTCCAACCATCCTGTTTTCAATGGCGGCGTGATCGGTCGAGCGGCCGAATGGGATTTCAAACTGTTTGGCGGTTCAGTCGAAAACCTGGACGGGGGAGTCGTATTGTCCGTCGGATCGGCCATCATGGGACCGCAGGTTTTCGAAAAGAGCGCCAGTTGTGTGAACAACCTGCGTTTGCAAAGCGGACGGTCTGTCGTGAACGGCCACACGATCTACGTCGTCGACTTGCAGGACGGCGGAGGATGGGACTGGACTCAAGGCGAACCGCCGAAGACGAACGCCGCCTACTATCTGCGGTTTTGCAAGAGCTATTCGCGAATGGGCGGTGCGATGCAATACTTGCAATGCGATAACGCCATGTTTATCCACAATCTTTACAATGCACTGAAATAGAGTTTGAAATGTTCTAACAAAACCGGGACTGGCTCCGAAGAAATTCTCGAAGATGGTCTCGGATCGAAGCGCCGCGAGGTGCCTGTCCCGGTTTTGAGAAAACTTCTGGAAAACCGTTCCCATGACGAACGAGCGACGTCTTGAGCTTTTGAAGCGTGTGAAAACCCTGGTTGTCAAGGTTGGCACGAATGTCCTGTCGACGGACGACGATCGTCTGGACGGCGATCGAATCGCCGCGCTGGCCGAACAAGTGCATGGAATCTGTCAGCGAGGTGTGAATCTCGTGCTGGTTTCGAGTGGTGCCATCGGCGCGGGAATGGGATTGTTGGGGCTGAAAGAGCGTCCAAAGGACTTATCGCATTTGCAAGCCGCCGCCGCGACCGGGCAAGCGCATTTAATTCACATCTACGACAAGGCTTTTCGACCTCACGGCTACCATGCCGCTCAACTGTTGCTCACGGCCAATGATTTCAAAAACAGGTCACGCTACTTGAACGTGAGGAACACGCTCAGAACTTTGGCCGAATACCACGTCGTTCCGATTATTAACGAGAACGACACCGTGAGCACCGAGGAAATCAAATTAGGTGACAATGACCGTCTGGCGGCGATGGTTGCCGGGTTGATCCAGGCGGATCTGTTGATCGTTCTCTCTGTGGTCGACGGCTTGTTGACGGGCGATCCGACCTCACCCGGAAGCCAGCGAATTCCGCAGGTGGAACGTTTCGATGATGAATTGCTGAACCTCGTAGGAGCTTCGAAAAGCTCGCGAGGAACCGGTGGCATGAAGACGAAGCTCGAAGCCGTGCGTACGGCCACAGCCGTCGGAGTGAATGTGATTATCGCTAATGGAAAACGCCCAAATGTCCTCGAAGAAATCATCTCCGGTGCGGACATCGGGACATTATTCTTCGCGGAAGGGGATGGCGTATCGGCCTGGAAACGCTGGATCGGTTACACGATGCCACCCAAAGGCCGCCTTGTACTGGATGCCGGTGCGCGCCGAGCCGTCGAACAACAGGGAAAATCGCTTCTGGCGATTGGCGTCATTCGAGTTGAAGGCGACTTTGCAAAAGGTGAAGTCGTGTCACTGGTCGACCAGCACGGCGAAGAATTCGCTCGTGGTCTGACAAATTACGATACGACGAATGCGCAAGTCATCGCAGGCAAGCGGAAGGACGAGATCACGCGAGAATTGGGTTCAATCCCGTACGACGAAGTCATTCATCGCGATAATCTCGTCGTGACCATCGGTCGCTCGAACTGAATTCGGCAATCCCTTGTACGTCTTTGTTTCAGCTGGAAGCAATCGTGACGTGGCGATGCAGTGGCCCAAACGCTTCACCTCAACTGCCCCGGAAATTTCAGGAGTTGTAGACATTCCCGACATTGTCATTCCGCTGACAATCGCGGACAAAAATTCGCGTGTCAACGTGACGAATTCAAATTCGGTATTTGGCCCAATTTGTCTGAAATCTGAGGCCATCGGAATTGCATTTGTTCCAGGTTGGTGTATCGTAATCGATCGCTTTATTCGTCAAATCTGGCGTTAACGTCAGTCCGCAATCAAACGTTAAACGCGGTCACTTGCCGTTCTATTGCGTTGATTGACCAGTGCCATATTCCCCAAGGTCGCTAAAGAGCCAGCCTTTGTTCTCGTTCACACCGACGATCGAGGGTCCTGGCTGCCAGCGGAGACTGGGTTATGGGAGATTCCTTTTTCTTTTGCCGAGTAACTCGATTGATGCCCCTATGCGTGGGCGGAGAAATAATAAATGTTGTTGCAACTCTTCCGTCGTCTGTTCAATTTCTTGTCGCCCTCGGTTTCGTTTGGCCGTCGTCGTCGCTCGTTCGGACGAGCTGTTCCGGTGATGGTCGAAGGGCTTGAGCGACGCCAAATGCTCAGTGGTGTCGCCGCGACCTATGCGGGAGTGGGGACGGAAATATTATCGCCCGGAGGTGTGAGCACAACAACAACAACGAGTGAAAGTGCCTCGTCGACGATCGCCGCGCCACAGACGGGCACGTCCCATGCTGGGGCGGGACTGACGATTGTTCCCACGTTTGACACGACGATTACCAGCGATCCGCAGGCGGCGACGATCGAAGCAACAATCAACAACGTCATTTCCGAGTATGAGGCGGCGTTCTC
>Ga0181528_10001394_pt1 | contig 15131 bp, 10 predicted proteins | sample PEATcosm2014_Bin_47_FD_119742 | JGI IMG/M metagenome (GOLD analysis project Ga0181528, IMG submission 119742) | Peatland microbial communities from MTU Mesocosm Facility, Houghton, MI, USA - PEATcosm2014_Bin10_10_metaG | ecosystem: Environmental > Terrestrial > Soil > Wetlands > Peat | place...
CCTCGACGAAGACATCCGGGCGCAACCATTCAAAATTCCGGTGATGTTCTTCCTTGAGCATCTGATAGCCATCGGCTCCGGCGGCGGCGAAATCGGCGAGCGTTTTGGCGGTGATTTCCGTGGGCTTGGCCGGAGACTTGTCATCCGAGCCGAACAAGGAACTTTCGCTGTCGTGGTCTTCGGCGCGGGTATCGAACAACGCCTGATCCTGAGTGCCGACGGGCAGCGGCAACTTGTTTTCCAGCGCGTGGAGGAAAATAAAATTGCGCAGAATATGACGCCTCACCGAGAGCAGGAACGAATGACCGCTGCTTTCCAGCCGCTTGAACAGATTGGTGCGGCAGAAGCCGATGAGCCGTTTGCCGGCGCGGGACAGATTGTCCATCAACTCGGCCTCGTCCTGCGACGGCGGCACGTCGAGCGTGGGCTTGAGATAATTGGCGAGACCGTAACGGGGCAAATGCAGGACGCGGACGGTGTCAACGACCTGATCGGAATACAGCTTGGCGTATTGGTCGTCCGGGTCGTTGTCGCGGATGCGAAACGTGAGTGTCTTGGGCTGGCGCTTGGGAAAATGAAACCTGCTGCCGCCTTCAAGAATCAAAAACCGGCGATGCTCTTTGGCCTTGGGCTCGTCGCACTGCGAACATTTATCCTGGGTGGGCAGCAGCACGGTGGCGCACTTGGGACATTCGGTGAAAGCGTAGTTGCGCTCGACGAAACTGCGCGTGCGCCTGACCATGAACAGCCGCATGAGTTCGCGCCAGTCGTCAGGGTGGTTGCTTTTCTCAAAGGCGTTGAGGCAGTTGATGGCGCATTGATGGCGGCGGGTAAATTCGTCGGGCCGACCATCGCAATCGCGGCGTAGGTATTCCTCGGGCCGGATGCCGACGACATCGTCGGGATTCAGGAACAGCCGGAGCTGGTTCGCAAGATCAACGTAGGCTTTGTTGTAAGGCGTGGCCGAAAGCAGGATGCACTTGCAACCGTTGCGTTCCAAGTAGGTGCGCACGGCCGCCCAACGCTGGCCTTCGCGATTCCGCAGGTTGTGGCTTTCGTCAATGATGACGACGCGGTAGCGGCGGAGGTCGTGCAATTCGTTTTGCGCCCGAGTGATGGACACCACCTCGGCAATCAAGCGGTAGCGGTGGGCGTAATCTTTCCACATGCCGACGAGATTCTTGGGGCAAATGATGAGCGTCTCCAGCGAGCGCGGCGGGTCTTGGAACACGCGGGCGAGCGCGGTCGCCATCAAGGTTTTGCCGAGGCCGACGACGTCGCCGAGAATGACACCGCCGCGTTTTTCCAGATGGCGCGCGGCGATGCGAACGGCGGCGGACTGAAATTCCAGCAGCGTGCCGCGCATATCCGCCGGGATGGTGAACTCAGACAGTCCGGCACGAGCTTCCTCCGCCAAGTGGTAAGCCATCTTAACGTAGATATGATATGGCGGCGGGCATTCCGGCCGCGCCCAACTTTCGTCAATCACCTGGATCAGTTCCTTGGTGATGTCAATGCACCAGCGGTCTTTCCAGCGGTCCTCAAACCAGCGCGACAGTTTTTGCGTGGCGTCGTGGTCGAGCACGTCCACATTGAGTTCGCCCTGATACGACAAGCCGGACAGCGTCAGGTTGCTGGAGCCGACAAAACCGGTGATGGGGTTGTTGGGGTCGGGGCGGAAGCAGAGATAGAGCTTGGCGTGCAGCGTGTGGCGCAGAAACAATTTCACGACCACCTTGCCCGATTTGAGTTGGGCCGAGAGACGGCGCAGACCGGCTTCGTCCTCGTCGTTGGGTGCGCCGAAGGTGAGTTGAGCGCGAAATTCCTCGGCGAGCCGACGTTTCAACCGGATGACGGCCTGCTGGCTGATTTCATTTTCCTGCGGCAACAAGCTGTAAGCCGCGCGCAATTCTTCCTGGGCGAGCCGTTGCATCCCAACGAGCAACCGGCATTGCTGGCCCTCACCGCCCGGCCACTTTTCGATGAGGCCGTCAATCGCTTTCCAGCCGCGCAAATTAAAATAGCCGACGCAAAAATCCGACCGCTGGGAAATTTCCAGGGTGTCCCTCAATGACGGCAGCAGGTCGAGCGCGATGTTGTCGAAAATCCGTGGCATTGGCGGAGATGAGTTTTATGCGATTGGCGGACAGGCGCAAACAAAAACGGCAAAGCAAGATGCTGCGGCATCGCTTGCCGCCATCAATGTCTGGTGGGTTCACAGCGCGGGCTGGAGCCGGGGCGCAAACCACGGCTTGCGCGGCCGGCTGCGGACATGATCCTCGCGGTGAACGTGCGTGAACACAATTTCATGCGCGAAGAGCGACGACCATTCAAAGGCGTTGGCGCGGTCGGCGTCGGTGCCGCCGACAAGCTCGTGCTGGCCGTTGGGCTGGCGTATCAATTTGGCGTCGCCGAACTGGCGGACGATCTGGCTGCGGTAGCGTTGCGGGATGATGTTTTTCAGTTTCATACCCTGCCACGTTAAACCGGGCGAATGGACAAACGCTGTCCAACCCCGAAAATTGCACCTTGCAGTCACTTCCGCCAATTCGCAATCTGCCACGAACAATACTCCGGGCGCGAAATCATAGAGGCAAAACTCCCGGAGCCGGGCGGCGGGTCAATTTGGAGCGCAGCCGGATGAGGCGAGCAATAGATTGACGCGACGACCGGCGACATATGATTACGCCTCCGATTTTCGCGCCGACTTAAACACGGATGCAGACTGGACACAGACGTTGCCTGTCCACGGACATGGACTCGGACTGAACATGGACTGAACATGGACTGGACGTGGACTGGACGTGGACGTGGACTGGACGTGGACGTTTTGGGTGGACACGGCGCGTCCATTGCGCGGCTATTCTGCGGCCACTTCGCGGCCACAGAAACCTTCGCTGACTAAGGGGTAGGGCTTACCTTGGGATAAAACATGACAAAAATCTCATTGCTCCTGCGGTTGAATAATTTCATCCAGCCAGTTGGTCAGTTGCGGGGTGACGGCCTGAATGTGGCTGAATTGATGAGCTTGCCGGTCTCACACACGACTTCGCTTTTGGCTTCCTTCAAATCGGCGGTGGTGGCCTCGGTCATGGACATGGACGGGTGACGTTTTCGGACTGGTCGCGGCCAGATCATGTTCGTGTCCAGAGCGGGTTCGTATCTGTGTTCGTGGTCTGGTCAAGGTCAAGACCAGTCCACGTTCCCGGCCAGTTTGTGTTCGGGTCAAAGTCACGGTCTGGCCGTGTTGGTGTCCATGATCGCGGACACGGCGTGGCCATTGCGTGTCCATTCTGCGGCCGCTTCGTGGACATAGAATCATTCACTGACGAAGGAGTAGGGCGTGCCTTGGGTTAAAATGACGGGAAATGATTTGCTTCCGCTATTAAAAATATTTCGTCCCGCCAGTTTTTCAGTTGCGCGGCGACGGTTTCAATGTGGCTGATTTGAACTTTGGTTTGGGATTCGATGCGCGCGGCATAATCATCACCCAGGCGTTATTCCGGTTTCTACATGACAGAATGAGCGGCGTGTTTCGTGATGCGTTCGGCATAGATGGATCAAGTCGAATTTGCAAAGTTTGCAAAAAGTCCCAAGCGGATTTGGATAAGGTTTTGGCATGGTCACGGCCAAGACGAAATTCAACCCGGAGAACGCGCCTTGCATGGATCGCGAATCAGATCGAGCGCCGTCAAGTGCGGCTGGCTTCCTGAACCAAAAGCAATTGCTGGCACGTTTACCAATCTCGCGCCGCACATTGTTCAATTGGCGCATGACCGGGAAAATTCCGTGTGTGCGGCTGGATCGGCGACGACTCCTGTTTCACTGGCCGTCCGTCGAAGCCGCGCTGTTACGCTACCAAAATCCCCCAAGCTGAAAGTTTTTCAACAATTGGAATTATACGCCAATACCGTATAACGGCGCCAATCGTCTTTGAAGAATTTGCATCGTTCACCCGGCGCGTTCGGGAATTGCTGGACGACCAGGAATTGTCGGACGCTGATTACGGAATACTGACATGAACAAAGAACGATTTGCAGAATTGAGCGAAGCCATCCAGCAGACCAAGGCCGTGAGTCGGGGCAAAGCCGGACTTGCCTCGGCCAAAGCAGTCTTAAATATAGGCGTATAACCTGTATGAGAAAATTTGCACAAGTTTGCACAGAATCCGGGGTGAGTTTGTGTTTGCACAAGTTTGCACAGGCACTCCGGCTGCACAAGATTTGCACACGGTTTCATTCCCGAAACTTCCCGCAAAAACACACATAATGCTTGCAAACATTGAATATAGTTGTTACAGTCTGGGAAATGAAAATACCAAATGAGGCAATCGCGGGAAGTGGTGAGAACACCCTGTTAATAGGTTCAAGTCCTGTCGTGGGCACCACTTTAGAATCCTGTTAAAAGGGACATATTCCCTAGAAAACACCTATATTTACGGTGTATTTCACTCAAGCAGCCGAGTGACTATTGCGGCCAGCTTCGGTCAACTTCAACCCACTTTCAGGGCACCAAATGGCACCGAAAGGCACTCCACAGCATTTTGCAATATCCGCTGACTTGGTGCGAGATCCGCTTGGCTGTGAATCAATAAGACGACAGAGTGCGCGACGAAAAGGTGAATGTGCTGACGGTGGTGGCAAATGAGAATTACGAAGTCTCGGTTGCGCGGGTTACTTTTGCGCAGCCCCAAAAAACTGCGCCGCCGGCAATGACCCTGCCGGGAGGCATTGACGTGTCGAAGATGTGAGCGATTGAAGTGCCCGATCTCCCGAACAAAGCACAATCGCCCGGCACAGGTAAGTCAGGGCCACCTCCCGCAAAATAAGTCGCAGTCTGGCTACCTCTTTGTGTAACCAGCACAAAGACCAGCACAAACCCCAAATCCACGAATCGTTCGCCCCTGCAGAAAAATGACAAAACCTATATTTGACGAGCCCAAAAAGTGGTGCCAGCGGGAGGAATTGAACCTCCGACCAAAGGCTTATGAGTCCTCTGCTCTACCCCTGAGCTACGCTGGCCGCAGTTGCTTGAGCGCGGCAACGTGGAACCGCACCGCCTCAACATGAGGTGGCAAAATACCCCAAAATCTTCGTCCGGCGCAAGCGCGGAGTGCGCGGCATCTGGCAGGTTCGCTTCCCGTATGCCGGTTTTTATTCCACCGGATAACCCGATTCGCGCATTTTTTGGAGCTTGTAGATCAGCGCCCGCCGGCTGATGCCGAGGGCCTTCGCAGTTTCGGTGCGGTTGGATTTGTGCTGGCGCAGGGCTTGCAGGATTGCCTGCCGTTCGATTTCATCCAGCCGCTCCATTTCACCAAGCTCACGAGTGACGACGTTTCCGCCGGCGTCTCGCACGCGCGTGGGCAGGTGGTCCGGCAGGATGAGTTCGCTGCGGGAAAGCAGGACCGCCCGTTCCATCACGTTGCGCAATTCGCGGACATTGCCCGGCCATGGATAATTTTCCAGGCAGGCGGAAACTGTTTCCGAAAAGCGCGCCCGGCACCTGGCAAATTCCTCAATGAACTTGGCCGCCAGCGGCAAAATATCCTCGCGCCGTTCGCGCAGCGGCGGGATGTTCAGTTCGACCACGTTCAAGCGGTAAAACAAATCCTCGCGAAACCGCCCGGCTTTCACCTCGTCTTCGAGCACGCGGTTGCTCGCGGCCAGGATGCGCGCGTTGGTGTTCACCTCGCGGTTCGAGCCGATGCGCTGGAATTTTCCGCCCTGCGTCACGCGCAGCAGCTTGGCCTGCAGCGGCGGCGACATCTCGGCAATCTCGTCGAGAAAAATCGTGCCGCCGTCCGCTTCTTCAAATCGTCCGATGCGCTGCGCCGACGCGCCGGTGAACGCGCCTTTCTCGTGGCCGAACAATTCGCTTTCCAGCAGCGTTTCGGGAATCGCCGCACAGTTGACTTTGACCAGCGGGCCAGCCGCACGCAAACTCCAGGCGTGGATGACGTCGGCCAGGATTTCCTTGCCGACGCCGCTTTCACCAGTGATCAGCACGCGCGTCTCGGACGGCGCAATCAACGACGTGTCGCGAAACACGGCCTGCATGAGCGGGCTGCGGGCTACGACAAAATCCGGCAAAGGCTTTTCTGCGTCATGGCGCAGCGGAGCGGTGGAAATGCCGGTGGCCTGCCGGACGGAAGCGAGCAGTTCATCCAGATCAATCGGCTTGGAAAGATAATTGACCGCGCCGTCGCGCATCGCGGCCACGGCGTCACGCACGTCGGTGAAGGCGGTGACGAGCAGGACGGGCAGGGTGGCGTGTTCCTTGCGCGCCAAGCGCAGGGTTTCCAAGCCGGTGAGTCCCGGCATCCGCACGTCGGAAATCATCATGTCGAATTTTCCGGCGCGCAAAGTTTCCAGCGCTTTTTCGCCGGAGTCCACCACGACGGTGCCAAAGCCCTGGCTGCGCAAAAAAGAATCCAGCAGGCTGCGCTGGCCGGCGTCGTCGTCCACAATCAAAATGCGCGGCGACTCGGCGGATTTTTTGCGCAGCTCGGTTGCCATGCGCCCAAGCTATCCGAATCACGGCATGAGTTTCAAGTGGGCGATGCGGAAAACGGCGCCGGTGGGTTCATTCGGCAGACAAACAATCTCCCAGCCGTGTGCCAGAACGATCTGCTGCACGACCGCCAGGCCGAGGCCGGTGCCCTTTACGTTTGTGGTGAAGTAAGGCTTGAAAATTTCCTGCCGGCGTTCCGGCGACACGCCGGGTCCGTTGTCGCGGATTTCCAGAAAACCCTCGTCGGCATTCTGCTTGCCGGTGACCGCCTGGATTTCCGCGCCCGCCGGCACGGCTTGAATGGCGTTGAGCAAAAGGTTGAACAACACCTGCCGGAGTAGTTGTTCGTCGGCCTCGATGGAAACCGGTTCGCCTTTCACCGCCACCTGAATTTTCTTTTCCTCCAGGTCGTGGTTCAAGGCGCGAACCACTTCATTCACGACGGAAGCAAGCACGAGCTTTGTGCGGCGGATTTCACGCGGACGCGAGTAGTTGATGAATTCGTTCAACTGCACCGTGACCTTGTCGGTTTCGTCCACGATGGCGCGGGCTTTCTCGCGGATTTCCGGTGGCGCTTCGTTCTGCTTGGAGAGCATTTGCGCCATGCCGCGGATGATGTTGAGCGGATTGCGCGTCTCATGCGCGAGGCCGGCGGCGGCGAGATTCATTTCCTTGAGATGCGAATTCAATTCGCTCGCGCGCACCAGCCGGATTTGCAAGTCCGCCGTTTTGGAAAGGTTGCGCAGCGCCAACCCTGCGCCGGCGGCGGACAGGCCCGCGAAAAAAACGATCACAAACCGCAGCCACAAATCGCGCACGCAAATGGCGCGGTAATTTTCCGTGGACATGGCGAGCACCAGCCCGTGCAATTCATGCGTGGTGGCAAGAGCTTTGAAATCCGCGTCCGACATCCAGCGCATCCACGGCGGCCGTCGTGATCCGTCGCGCGGACGTGCGCCGGCATTTTCCGGTGGGCCGCCAGGTCCGCCGTTGGTGAATGTATTTGCAAATCCATTCGTGGGCGGCGGTCCGCCCGGCGGCGGTTCCGGCCGGGGAAAATCCCGTTCGCCGCCGTGCATTCCGTTGGTCAGGTCGCGGAACGACGGCAGGACGACGGTGGCATTGTTGGTCACGCCTTCGGACACGCTCGCGCCCTCGACCGGATTCACGAAGGTCACGCTGTTTTTCCCCCAATGCTCGCCTTCCTGCAAAAATTCCTTGGCGTCGAAATTCGTCCGGCCGACCGCGACGACCGGGTCGCCGGCGGTGTTCAGCAAGATGACGGAAATGAGCTCGCTGGATTTGACAAGCTGGTTGGTGCGGCTGTTGACGAGCAGGTTGAGCACCGGTTCGAGGCGGTCCTGCAAGACCGTGCTGCGAAAGCGCAGCGCCCGGATGACCGCGCTCAAGGTATTGGCGATTTCGTTGGACCGGTTGCGCAGATCCGACTTGGCGGCCTCGCGAACGCGGACGTGCTCCTCGACCTGCCAAGCGACGACGAGCAGCCACATGCCCAGCAGCAGGCCGTAAATCAAGAGGCTGTTGCGTCGGGGTTGCATGTGCAGATTGAGTTAGCCGCTGGCTGATGAAAAAGCAATGCCGGCCTACGGTTTTTTCTTTACCGGCACCTGGTCCAGAAATTGATCCAGTTCCTTTTCCGAAATCGAGTTGGTGATCATCTGTGCCTGGCCGGTTTCATGCACGGACATGGCGGCGAGCTGCGACGGCATCTGGACGATGTGCGGCGTCAGGAAAATCAAAAGCTCATTTTTCGTGCTCGACTTGGCGCTGAACCGGAACAACTGGCCGAGCAGCGGGATGTCGCCGAGAATCGGAATCTTGCTGTCATTGGAAGCCTTGTCGTTGGCGATGAGGCCGCCGATGACGACCGGTTCGCCGTCGGGCGTGACGACCACCGTGTTGGCGGAACGCTTGTTGATGTTGGGCGCATACACGGCGGACGAAATCAGGCTGCCGCCTTCGATCACCTGGCCGGGCGTCGAGGTGTCAATGGACGTGATCTGCGGTTCGAGGATCATTTGCACCAGGCTGTTTGCCCCGATGAATGGCGTGACATCGAGCTGGATGCCGACGTTTTGGTAGCTGCCGTTGATGGTCGGCACGGTGGCGGCGCTGTTGCCGACGGCGGTGAAGCTGACGCCGCTGGGCAGATAAATGCTCTGGCCGACGACGATTTCCGCCATCTGGCCGTCCCGCGCGAGAATGGACGGGCGCGACAGCACCTGCGCCTTGCCGGCGGTGGCCAGCGCCTGAAGGGTCGCCGTGAAATCACTGCCGAGGATTTGATAAATCCCGCCGCTGCCGGTGGCCCCGGTCAAGGACTGTGGCAGTCCAAAATTGTTGCCGGCGGTCACGCTCTGGCTGATCGGCGTGACGCTCGATGGAACCACCGCCGCCGTAGTCGTGCCGGGGTTGGCCACCGAGTAATTGGTCATGTAGCCGGTGACCTGCGAAAAGTTTTTGTTCAGGCCGGTATAGCTGCCCTGGACGCCGATGGCGGACGCCTTGTTGTCGTCCACCTCAACAAATGCCACCTTGATGAGCACCTGCGGTTCGGGCGCGTCGAGGCTCGCGACGACATTGCGGATTTGTTCCATGGTCTCCGCGTCGGCGACAATCACGAGGTTATGCGTCACGGGATCCACGGAAATGTTCGCGGTTCCCACCGTGCCGTTGTTGTTATATTGGCTGCCGCTGGTCGTGGCACCGCGGTTGGCGTTATTCCCGCCGCCGCCGAACCCGCCGAACCCGCCAAAGCCGCCGAACCCGCCAAAGCCGCCGCCGGCCGGGCGCTGCTGGGCGTGAATGGCCGTGGTGGCGCTCAAAAGAATTACCAGCACGCCACCGCGAAGTTTTTGGAAACATTTTGTTTTCATAGTTTGCCTTTTCATTTACAAGCTCGTCATGTCCTAATAAGCCCGCCCGCCGCCTCCGCCAACGCCGCCGCTGCCGGTGCCGCTGATGCCGGTGGACGAGGTGGTTGTGCTCATGGTCGTCACGCCATTTTGATAGCGAGTCTGCAGCGGGCTGCTTTGCGACGACGACGACGAACTTGAACCGCTGCGCGACGTATTGCCGTTCGAGAACATGCTTTGCAGCACCTGCGCCACCTGCTGCGGATCGCCGTTTTGCAACTGGATGGTGGCAACATTCTGGTCGCGGTCCGAGGCCACGTCCAAATCCGCCATCATGCCGGCGATTTCCTCCATCAAATCCTTCGGCGCAGTCACGATGACCGCCTGGATGCGCGAGTCGGCCACGGCCGTGACCTGTGTCGCCTTTTGAATGCGTTGCTGGCTGCTGTTCGCGGTTCCGGCCGCACCGCCAGCAGCTCCTCCGAATCCTCCCCGACCGCCGCCAAAACCACCGCCAAAACCACCGCCAAATAATCCGCCACCGAATCCTCCCCGGCCTCCAAACTGAATGGGCGCCTGGTTGCCGGATGAACTGGAGCCTGGGAAAACACTGCTCAACTCATTGGCCACGTCGGTCGGGCTGGCATATTTCAAACGGAATACCCGGATTTCCGTCTCCGCCTCGGCGCTGTTGTCCACCGCTTGGATGATCTCGGCCAGATGCCGGATGTTGGACTGCGTGTCGGTGACCACCACCGAGTTGCCGGCCTCGTTGGCGACAATCGTCGCCTGCGGCGAAACGAATGACGACAAATCCGAGACCAGTTGCCGCGCCTCGACAAACCGGATGGGAATGATCCACGTCGCGATCTCGGCGTTGTTCGGAATGTCGCCGGGCTTGTTGCCGGTCTTCACCGGAATGTTGCGCGTCTTCGCATCGGTTTTGTCCACGATGGTCAGCGTCCGCCCGTCGCGGATGGCGGCGTAATTGTTCCGGTTCAATTCCGTGTTGAGCAAATTCACCGCCTCGTCCTGCGTCACCGGATGCGTGCTGGAGATGGTGACGGTGCCGTTGACATGCGTGTCCTGCACGATGATGAAGCCCGCTGCATCGCTCAAATAATTCAAAACCATTTCCAGCGGCGCGTTGCGGAAATTCAAAAGCAGCGCGTTGGAATTGTTCGTGCCAACGGCCTGTGCGGGCGGCGTGAAGGGCGACGCCACCGCTTCCGGCGCATTTCCCTTCGGCAAAATGACCGTGGATTCGACCGGCTGATTTGCTGCGGGCGCGGCTTCCGCCGGTGCCGGGTTTGGAGCCGGCGTCATGTCCGGTGGCGCGACCGCTTCTGGCGCGTTGGTGCTGTTGGTGTCGGCGCTGTTGGCCGCCGGCTGCGCGGCGGCGGAGAGCAGCAGCCCGGAAACGCAAACGGCCGCGAGAAGGATGGTGGTTTGGATCTTCATTTTAATTCCTGTTCTCTTTGTTGCATGAGTTTTTTCAAAATGTCATTCGGTGCGCTGGCGGAACCGGGAACAGCGCTGGCATCGGAGCTGGGGCTATCAACTGCGGCCGCATTGTCCGGTGCGCTTTCAAACGATCCACCCGAATCGGCCAGCCGCCATGCGCTGCCTTCCTGCCGCATCATGTCGCCGATTTTCAACCGCACGGTTTGTTTTTTGTCGGCGGATTCCAGTTTGACGCCGGCCAGCGTGATTTCGGCGACGGTGTAGCCGGCGATGCTGTTGCTGTCCGATTCATAAAGCACTTTTCGCAGGTCGGAGTTGTTTCCGTCAAAAAACGCGAACATCCCCTTTTCATAATTCATCGTTCCGACCAGCGTGAACGCCGGAGCCGAGCGCGACACCTTCGGCCGGTAGGTGGCCGCGCCGGGCGACGAATGTGCGTAACGGCCCGGATCAAAAATGTTGCGCTCCGTGATGAACCGGCTGAACGACGCGTAATCCGCCGCGCCGGGCACGCCGTTCGACTGCGCGGCGGCCCCGAAGCCGTTCGCCAGCGCGAACGCCAGCACGATCAAAAATTTTAATTGCGTCGGTTTCATGGTTTCGATGTCAGCGCCAGCCCGCTGAGTTGCAGGCCGAGGGTCAGTTGCTGGCCGGTGGCGTCGTGTGCGCTCAATTCGACCGAGTCGGCCTTGAGCGGGATCGGGCCTTTTTCAACCTGATAAATAAACTGGCTCAACTCGCCGAGCGAGCCGGTCGCCTCGACGCGGCAGTTGAGCGTCATATAATTCGTCGAGTCGCTTTTCCATTGCGGCAGGACGCTGGTGATTTCCGCGCCGCTGCTGCGCGACCATGCGTTGAACGCCGTGATCACCTGGTTCTCGGCCAGCGACGTATTCGCCGGCAACGCATTTTCACGCATGTTGTCCCAGCGGCCGCGGATGTCCGCCTCGCGTTTTTTCAGGAAATTCCCGTCGGCGACCTTGACGCGCAGCGCCTTGATTTCCTGCGAGCGCGCCGACCACATGCCGGCCACCGGTTCGTAAATCCAATTGACGCCGATGAGCAGCGCCAGCGCCGCGCCGGTCAGCATGATTAAAAACTGCTGGCGATTTTCCATTTTCATTGCGCGCCTCCGTTTCCGTATTGGAAATCAAACGTGAATTGCATCGGGTTTTTGCCGCGAATCGTGTCCAGCTTCAAACTGCTCACGCCGTCCGCCGTCCGCAGTTTCGCCTGCATCGCCAGCAGCGCCGCGCTGTCGCGCGCCGTGCCGGAGCAGCTCACCGTGTTGTCGTCGCGAATTTCGATGGTCTTGGCCGTCACCGCGCCGTCTTCGGGAAACGTCAGCGACAACTGCCGCAAAATCGCCAGATCGCGGAACGAGTCGTCGAACCACGGGCGATACTGCCGGATCTGGTCCTGCACGGCTTCCAACTCGCGAACTTTCGCCGACATGCCCGACCATTGCGACCGCAGCCGCCACAACTGGATTTGCTGGATTAAAAATAGCCCGCCGATGATCGCCAAGATTCCTGCGGCCACCGCGCCAATCGTCCGCAGCCGTCCTGACGAATATTTCGTGGCGAATTGTTCGATCAGCGTCGGCTTGGGAGGCAAAAATTCGAACGGCGGCAATTGTTCCACCAGCGCCCGCGCTGCGAGGCTGAACGCCGCCGACACCGGCGCTTCTGCCGGAAGCTGAACGCCAAATTCATCCGACGCGTAGGCCGAAACCAATTCGACCTGCAAACCCATCGGCTCGAAACGCAATTCCATTTCGTCCGCGAGTTCCTGCGCCAGTTCGCGCGGGCCGAAAATGCGGATGCGCTTCACCGCTTCACGCAATTCGGCGGGCAACTGGCCGAGCGTGATGCGCGTTTCGCGCGCGACAAGGTCGGAGTGAAGCGTGCGCCGGCCGCCTTCGCTTTCAACCGCGCCTTCGAGCGCGCGTTGCGCCGCCACGCCGCCGCCGCAGGTGACTTGCAGCGACACCGTGCTTTCGCCAATTGCCAGCGCGAACACGCCGTGGGAATTTTTCGCCATCGGCGGCTGTAACGCCGTAAGGCCGAGCGTGAAGCTAACCGGCTTCAATTTCGCCGCCGCCAAAACCTGCTCTATCGTTGCTATGTGCGCGCCGGGAATGCCCGCAAGCAAAACATGTTTTTTGTCGCCGGCGAACGGACAGCGCGAATTCGCCAGTTGCAGCGTTGCGACATCGGCGGAAAATCCGCGCTCGGCCTCGATCTGCAACAGGCTCGCGGCGTCGGCCTCCGGCAGCGACGGCAGCTCCGTGTGCGCCATTAACACCCATTTCAGCGGCAGGCCGAAAACGCAATGCCGTTCGCGCACGCCTGCGGCGTCGAGCTGGTTGCGGATTTCGCGGCCGACGAGTTCCGGCGCGGCGGTGAGCGGATCGAGCGTGAGCGCGATGGAAAAACTCTGCTGCAATTGCAGCGAGCCGTTGACGCGCCGCAGCACCACGCCGTCCAGCCGGCTGCCGTCCAGCGCCAGACCGAGCACGCCGGACAGTTTTTTGCGTTTGCGGAAATTGCTTTTCAAAAGGTTGTTCATGGCGTCGAATTGTTCGCCAGCAAAGCCTGACGCGCCTTGTCGCCGAGCGCCCAGCCGAGCCGGCTCAAATCCTGGCGGTAAAGAATGATCGGCGTGCCTTCGCTGGTGTCGAAAATGAATTTCGCACGCCGGTAACCGCGCCCGAACGGGCCGACGGCCGCAATGTCGGCGGTGAATTGAAAACTTTTCGTCGTGACATAATCGCCGCGTTGCAACGCCGAGATCACCGGGCTGTTGTTGCCCAGCGCGTCAATCAGCCAGCCAACGGTGCCGAGGTTCTGTTGATTTTGCTGGCGATAAGTGATGAGCGTTTGCGCCGTGCTGGCTGCCGTCTGTTCGTCCCCGTTGTTCAAGCCCTCGAACAACGCCGTCAGCACATCGGCGTCGGCGGTGTTGACGTTGATACGCCCGCGAAGATAAGTGTTCGTGCTGGTCGTGACGTCATTGTAAATCTTCGCAAAATCCGCCGCGCTCATGCCGAAATTTCGACAGCGGACGGCCAAGTCCAAAATGCCGTTGCAATTGTTCACTCCGCCGGCGTTGGGATGAATGCTGCGGCGAAGCGCGGTGGCTAGGGCGGCGGCGTTGTCGACGCCTTCGCTTTGGAAAAATGTGTTCAACCGCGACTCACTGGCCGTGTTCACATTCGTCAATGACGAGCCGTCAGAATGAAAATTCGGCTCGCGCGTGTAAACCGTCGCGTATTCGAGCAGGCCGTAATTGATTTCGCCGGCACCGCCGGAACTTTTTTCATTAGCGTCGAGCACACCGTTGCGGTTGACATCGTCGCCGGCCAGCAGCTCAACCGTCGCGCCATAGACGAGCCGCAGTTCGTCCACGGTTTCGAACGGCGCATATTTGGGAACGTAGCCGAGCGACGCGTAATCCAGCGACACGACGCCGTTGGTGCCGCGCCAGTCCATGATGGCGTTGGCGAAATCAATCGTCATGTTCGGCAGATACGAAAGGACGTTCGTGTTGACGGTGTTCAAATTCAGTTTCGAGCCTTCGTCAATCAGGCCAAAAGTCGGCTCGGTCAGATTCTGGCCGCTCGTGTCGCGGCCGATGAGCCAGAATTTCGCGTCGCCCACCGGCACGGCTTCACACACAAAATAATTGGTGGCCGGCACCGCGCCATTCGTCGCGTAATTCTGGAGCACATAGCCGACGTAGCGCGCCGCGCCTTCGATGGCCTGGTCCGCCGCGAGGCCGCTGGTGCGGTTGTCCGAGGCCTGCAGCTCATACGACATTGAGTTGGCGAAATACAGCGCGATGCTCACCAGCCCGATGCAAATCCACATCACAATGATGAGCACCGAGCCGCGCTCGGCGCGTTCATCCGTTTTCAAAGTGTGATGGTGCAGTTTCATTTTAACTTCCGGCGGTCGCGGTCAACACCATATTCGTGCGCGACTGCGAATCAATCGGCACAAGGATTTCAACCAGCTGCGCGTTGTTGTTGCCCGACATCTGGATGTCCACACGGACGGCCAATGGCAAATTGGTGTTCACGGAAGTCGCGCCGGTCGTGTCCCAGGTGTCCTGCCATTGCGCGCCGTCGTAGCAGGAAAATTTGATGCTCACGACGCCGCTCAACATGACCTGGTCTTCCACTTCCGGCGTTGTCACCGTCAAAAGATTTCGCGCGACGCTGCGGACCAAATCCTGGCCGGCGGCGGTGCGATCAGCCGGCTGCTTCAATTCATA
>Ga0181528_10001395_pt1 | contig 15128 bp, 11 predicted proteins | sample PEATcosm2014_Bin_47_FD_119742 | JGI IMG/M metagenome (GOLD analysis project Ga0181528, IMG submission 119742) | Peatland microbial communities from MTU Mesocosm Facility, Houghton, MI, USA - PEATcosm2014_Bin10_10_metaG | ecosystem: Environmental > Terrestrial > Soil > Wetlands > Peat | place...
CTGGTCTGCGTCAACTCCTCCAGCGTCAGGCCAGTCCGGGACAGGCAATCGTCCACTCGAATGAACGACGGCAGGTCTTCGTCCAGCCCCGACCAGAACTCCACCAGATAGAGGAAGGCCGCCAGCGCGCAGTCGGACCTTTCGGGTTGGTGGTGGAATCGCACCGCCTCGATCTGACTGCCGGAGAAATCCCACTGCGCCAGAATGTCCGCGCCGATTTCGCCATGGTCGCATCCGAACAGAAGACGCTCCACGTAGGCCGCCGGGCAGCCCCGTTCCACCAGGCGGGCATAGATGTCGCGGGTTTCGCGGGGGGCAAACTGAACCGCCATGGCGCCAAAATCGTGAACCAGGCCCAGGATCAGCCCCTGCTCCGCGCCGACACACTGCGTCTGTCCGGCGAGCGCCGAGGAGAACTGAGCGGCGGCCACGGAATGGGTCCATAGCTGAGTAAGACCGGCGGACGCAAACAGGGGACGCAGCACCGCCGCCAGCATCACCTTGCGCGCCTCCACGGTGCCGATGTAGGAGATCGCCTGGCTGACCGAGGAGAGCTTGGCCGACGGCGAATACAAAGACGAATTGGCAACCCGGATCAGACTGGCGGCCAGGACCGGGTCGGTAACTGCGCTGGCAGCCAGTTCCCCGACCTCATATTCGCGCTCTCGCGCCAATGCGCGGAAGGCCCGCCGAGCGGCCAGCGCTTCCACGGGAAGACCGGCGCCGCTGCGGATCTGCTGGGGCAGGTCCCGGCACCGCATTTGCCGGAAGTGTTCCACCAGGGCCGGGTGAAAGCCCTCCAACGGGGCAAAGCTCTCGATCTCGTCGAGGATGGTATCGACATCCTTGTGATCGTAGGGAAGCGCTTCGAATTGCTCGTCCACCATGCTGCAAAGCCGGACAATGCCGGCCAGAGCCCGATGCTGCCGAGGATCGCCAGGCGCTCCGCGATCCTGGTCATCCCGGCCGGCAACTTCCCGGGCCAGCCGGCCGAGCGCCGAGTGGCTGGTCAACTCAAAGGAATGGTGGAACCGCGCCGCCTGTTCCATGAGCGGCTGGGGCGAAGCGGAAAGGCCAGCCAGGCGGCTGATTTCCATCGCCAGCGCCGCAACGCGGCGGCAATGGGCGAGTATGGCTGCATCTAAGTCCCCCGGTTCTTTCCGGGACGGACGCGCGCCAACGGTCATGCTTAAATTTCGCGCTATGTATCGAGGCAGCGCAAGAGCAATTTCAACCTAGGATGTAGTGACGATATGTTAGGCCCGGTTCTACTGCAAATCCTCGGTGCCGATTGAGTGTTCTGTCTGCATTTGAGCCAGCGCCGCGCGCCACTGGGTCCGCGGGGCGTTGTCCCAGCCTCCGGCGGAAACAGGGGACGGGGTGCACGGCACACTCACCGCTGCCGCTTCAGCACGTCCGCCACGCTGGCCAGCAACGAACCGGGGTCCACCGGCTTGGTCAGGATAGCGTCGGCCCCCACCATCTCGGCTATTTGCAGGAACTGGCCTTCGAAGGCCCCCGAAACGGCGATGATCCCTATGCCGGGAACTTCTTTGCGCAAGGCTCGGATGGTTTCGATACCCTCCAGTTCGGGCATCACCAGATCCGTGATCACCAGGTCCACCCGCCCCGCCCGGACCTGCCGCAGCGCGTGCCTTCCGTCCGCCGCTTCGATAACGTGGTAGCCGGCGCCCTCCAGCAGAATCCGCAGGAAGCTGCGAACCCCAGCCTCATCGTCAGCCACTAGAATGCGAATCGCGCGTTCCGCCATCGGTCACCCCGACATTTGCCGGACTTATTCAGCCAACTCGCCCGGACCCGGCCTGCGCGGGCCATGTGAAAAACATCACCTAGACTCACCTTCAAAGCGTCAGCGCCGATTCTGGAATGCAGGTATGTCGGTGCGACGCTCTTCACTCTTCCTAACTTCAGACTATCAGGTTTGCGGTTTGCAACGCAATTTCCGCATTCGATGCCGAATCCGGGGCCAGGCGGAGTAAGTGCGGCCAGTCCCTTAGTCCGCAGCCCGGTGAGTAATGGCCAGCCTAACTCCCGCTAACGCCCCGCTCTGTCTCAGCGGTTCGATTCGGGTGCAACTGAGCGCTAGGTATTCCGTTCCGAATTACGGCGGCGTATTGTTCGGCCGTTGAGTGGGACAGGGGGCCTGTCGTACGCGCGGAGCGCGCCTTCGGCGCGACGACAGGCCGGGAGGCCTGTCCCACTCAACCAGAGAATGCGTCAGTGCATTTCGGACTAAGTTAGCGTCCAGCCCTTGCGGAACACCGGCTTCAAATACTTATTGGCTTCGGCGTTATTGGTGATTTTCATGTGTGCGGCGTCGTACTCAATCTTGCCTTCCACGCGCAGCGCGATTACGCCGAGGAGCATCCACTCCACAAACGGCGCGGCGACGTTGAAGTTGGAGCAGGCCGGGTCCCCGCCTTTGCAGGCGCGGATCCAGTCGCGATGGTGGCCCGGCGAGCGGGTCAACAGTTCCGCGGGCATGGTGTAGTCCTTCATTTTGTCCGCCGGGATCAGGCGCGTGGCCTCGCCATAGGTGCCGGTGGTCATGATGCCCTTGTCGCCGATGAAAACGCTGCCGTCCGGCTTTGGAATGCGCGGCCGGGGATCCTGGCGGACGGTCTGGTAATTGGCGTAGTCGAATACCTGCCCTACCAGGCCCGGAGTTTGCGCTGGCCGCGCCGGCCTGGCGCCGCCCCGGCCGGCGGCAGCCCTGTTGCCGGGGGTGGGAAGGTCGCCCAACCACTCGCCCTTGGGCACGCCGGGGATCTCGGGCGACGCTTCCAAGCCGTCGTACCAGAACAGTTTCACCGGGGGCATGTTGCCGCGGGCCGGGAAATCGAACCGGATGATGGATTTCTTGGGGAACATGAAATCGCTGGTTCCCTCTTTCTTGATGCACTCGACGGCGGTGGGCAAGCCCAGCTTCAACGCCAGATTGGGCGCGCCGAGGATGTGGCACGCCATATCGCCCAGGGCGCCGCAGCCGAAATCGTAGAAGCCGCGCCAGTTGAAGGGCTGGTAGAAATTGTAGCCGTTGTGGTCCGGATAACCTTCGCCGCCCGCCGTGAACGGACGGGAGGGGGCGTTGCCCAGCCACAGGTCCCAGTCGAGACCTGCCACCACCGGTGTAGGGGCGGGAATTTTGGTGAGGCCCTGCGGCCATATGGGACGGTCGGTCCAGGCATGCACTTCGGTGACGTTGCCGAGTTCGCCGGACCAGATTATCTCGGCCGCCTGCCGCGTGCCTTCGTTGGAGTAGCCCTGGTTGCCCATCTGGGTGGCCACTTTGTACTTGTTGGCGGCATCCCTGATCTGGCGCGCTTCCCACACGGTGCGGACCAGCGGTTTTTCCACGTAAACGTGCTTGCCGAGCTCCATTGCGTGAATGGCCGCCGTGGCGTGCATGAAATCGGGGATGGCCACGATGACCGCATCGATGTTGTTCTTTTCCGTATCGAGCATCTTACGGAAGTCTTTGTACTTGGGAACCTTCTCGTACTGAGAGAAGACGCGCGTGGCCGAATTGTCGTCCACGTCGCACAGCGCCACAATGTTCTCCGACGAACAACCGCCGATATCGGACGCGGCCCGGCCACCGGCGCCGATGGACGCGATATTCAGTTTTTCGTTGGGAGACTTGTAGCCCAATCGGAGCAGCGAGCCGGAGCTGCCGAATCCGCCGCTTGGGACTGCGCCCGCCAGCAGGGAGCCAAAAAAGAAGTAACGCCGCGTGAATGCCATAGCCGAATAGCCAACCTCGCGTTTATAGTACCTCCGTGCACGCCGGGTTGCACGTTGGCCATGGCGGATTTCGGGACCGATTTCAGGGTTTGGGAACGGAAACCCGGATATTGCGGTATTTCATCCCGCCGGTATGGTCGCCCTGAATGTAGAAAGGCCCAGGCTCGCCTTCGTTGGCGTCCAGCGCGCCGCCGGTGATGCCGGGAATCTCCTTGCGGTCGATGGTGAGCGTTCCGTTGCGGATCACGGTCACCGTGCGGCCCACGAGCGTGACGTCATAGCTCTCCCATTTGCCCGGTGTGCGGGGCAGCACCACGGAGGGCGCCAGGAAACCGTAGATCGAGCCGATGGCGCGCTCGGGAGGGTTCCGGTCGAGCGGCTCGTATTCCACCTGGACCTCGTACCGGCCGCGGAGGTAGACGCCGCTGTTGCCGTCGACGGGGCAATTGAATTCGATGTGGAGTTTGAAATCGTCGAACTTGCGCGTGGTGCGGATGTTGGCGCCTTTGGTTTCATTCAGCAGCTCGCCGTCGCGGGCCACCCAGTGATTGTGGGCGGGGTCGGTAGGCTCCCAGCCGCTCAGGTCCTTGCCGTCGAACAGGGGTTCGGGATCGGTCCAGGCGGCGGGCGCGTTGCGCTTCAACTCGGGCGCGCGGACCCCGGTCAAGGCCAACTGGTTGCTGCCGCGCTTCTGCGTTCCGGTGAGCTTGTCGCCGGCGGCATCGAGCTCCCAGATCAGGCCAGGATTCTTTCCCTCGGCCTTTTGGAGATTGAGGGTGAGGTGCGATCCGGTGAGCTTGTAGTCCTTGACCTGGTAAACGTTGCCTCCGGTGGGTTGGAACCAGATGTCCAGGGCGCCCTGTTTCCCGGTGACGCCCAGCCAATTGGCGCGTAGCGGGCCGGTATTAAAATCCCAGCGTCCCACGAACGGCGACGGGGCGTTTTGCGCAAGAGCCGGCAGCAGGCAAACGGAGCCAGCCAGCAGGAAAGCGGCGATTCGCTTCATATAGACCCAGTGTGGCACGGGGAGCGCTATGGGGCAAAGCGGGGATGGCCCGATGGCCCGATGGCAAGCTGGAGGGCCGGGTGGCGACGCTCGCCCTGGCGCGAGGTCGGGAGCCTCCCTTTCGCGCTCGCGCGGCCTTCCCCCGCGCAGGCGCCGCAATGTGCCAAAATGCCAGTAGAAACACGATAGGGGTTGCCTCGCTTGTCCATTGACCAGCTCAATCGCGACTGGCTGTACCAGCCGAACGCCGGCTACTACGACGAAATGGTGGCCGCGCAAGGGAATCTGCGGCCCCATTGGCGGCCGCTGATCGAGCCGCTCGAACAAATGGGTGAGGCCGGATTCGCGCGGCGCTGGCAGGAGGGCCGCCGCGTCATCCGCGAGAACGGCATCACCTACAACGTCTACAGCGATCCGCAAAGCAACCCGCGGCCCTGGCCGCTCGATCCGCTGCCCCTGGTTTTGGACAGCACGGAATGGGCGTTCCTATCCGCCGCCATCGAGCAGCGCGCCCGGCTGTTGAACGCTATTCTGGCCGATCTGTACGGCCCCCGGAAGCTGCTGCACCAGGGCCTGCCGGCGGAACTGGTGTTTCCCAACCCGGCATTTCTGCGGCCCTGCTGCCAGGTGCCAGTGCCCGGCGATGTCTACCTGCACGTGTATGCCGCCGATCTGGCACGCTCCCCGGACGGCTGCTGGTGGGTGATTGCCGACCGCACCCAGGCGCCTTCGGGCGCAGGCTACGCCTTGGAGAATCGCCTGGTTTCGTCCCGCGTGCTGCCCGACGTCTTCCGTACCGCGCACATCCAGCGTCTGGCCAGTTTCTTTCAAACCTATCGCGAGACCCTGCACTCGCTGGCCCCCGGCCCGAAGGAGAATCCGCGCGTGGTGGTGCTCACGCCGGGGCCGTACAACGAAACCTACTTCGAGCACGCCTTTCTGGCCCGCTATCTGGGCTACGCGCTGGTGGAAGGCGGCGACCTGACGGTCCGCGACAACCGCGTGTTTCTCAAAACCCTCGGGGGACTCGCGCAGGTGGATATGATTGTGCGCCGGCAGGACGATGCCTATTGCGATCCCCTGGAATTGCGGCCCGATTCCATTCTGGGCGTGCCGGGGCTGGTGGAAGCCGTGCGCTCCGGGACCGTGGCCGTGGCCAACGCTCTGGGCGCGGGTCTGGTGGAATCGGCCGCTCCGGCGAGCTTTCTTCCGGGGCTGTGCCGGCGCATCCTGGACGAGGAGCTCAAAATGCCCGGCGTGGCCACCTGGTGGTGCGGTGAAGAGGCGGCGCTGGACTATGTGGCCGGGCATCTCGCGAAGCTGGTGATCAAGCCGGTGTTCCCGGCCGCCGGCGTGCAGCCGGTTTTTGGCGCCAAGTTGAGCGCGGCGGAAAGAGCCGCGTGGATCGACCGGATTCGCGCCGCGCCGGCCAGGTACGTCGCCCAGGAACAGGTGGCCTTGTCCACGGTTCCGGTTTGGGACGATGGGCAACTCCGCCCGCGCCACCTGGTGCTGCGGGTCTACGCCGTTGCCGCGGGCGGATCCTACAGCGTTATGCCCGGCGGGTTGACGCGGGTCACCACGTCGCTGGACACTCTGGTAACGTCCATGCAGGCCGGCGGCGGCAGCAAAGACACCTGGGTGTTGGCCGGTGAGCCGACCTCGCAATTCACCCTCCTGCCGTCGCCATCGGCCCCGCTCGATGTCAACCGGGCCGCCTTCGCCCTGCCCAGCCGCGCAGCCGACAATCTCTTCTGGCTGGGCCGGTACCTGGAGCGCGTGGAGCCGGCCGTGCGCGTGGCGCGCGCCATCCTGCCTAGACTGGTCCAGGAATCCGACCTGGCAGCCATGGCGGGGGTTGCGGCGGGGCGGCGAATCCTGGCGGGGCTGGGCTTCATTCGCCAAAAGGCGGAGCCTTTGAACCAGCTTGCGGCTTCGCCCGAGCGGGAAGTGCTGGCCATGATTTTCGACGGCCAGGCGCGCGGTGGCCTTCCCGCGAGCATCCACCAGGTGCACCGGGTGGGGTGGATGTTGCGCGACCGTATTTCCGCGGACGCGTGGCGCATCCTGAACCAGCTCGACCTGCAAGTCTCGGCGCCGCCCCCACCCGAGCCCATCCGCATCAGCGGGGCGCTCAATCTGCTGAATCAGGCCATCGGCACGCTATCGGCCTTCAGCGGCATGGTCATGGAGAGCATGACGCGCGGCGAGGGCTGGCGCTTCCTGGATATCGGCCGCCGCATCGAGCGCGCCGCTCAAATGGTGGACCTGGTCCGCCACGGGCTGGGTTTCGAGAGTGAGGCCGACAGCGGCCAACTGGAGGTGCTGCTCGAAATTGCCGACAGTTCGCTCACCTATCGGTCGCGTTATCTGGCTTCCATGCAGCCCGACCTGGTGCTCGACCTGCTGCTTCTCGATGAGGCGAATCCGCGTTCCGTGGCCTATCAACTGGCGCGCCTGCGCGAGCACATCGACCAACTGCCCGGCAGCCATCCGCCCATCGGCCGCGCGCCGGAGACACGCGTCGCCATATCGCTCCTGACCGCCGTGCAGCTCTCCACCGTGGAGGATCTGATGACCACCGATTCCCAGGGCTGGCGCGGCCATCTGGAGACCTTCCTAAGCCGCCTCACCGAGGATCTCCGGCTGCTGTCGGAAACCCTGACGCGCCAATACTTCAACCACGCGGTCCCTTCGCGCCAGTTTTCCATTTCGTAACCCTCGCCATGTTACTCCGCGCCACTCATTCCACCACGTATCTTTATAGCGCGCCGGTATCCATCTGCCATACGGAAGTGCACCTGACGCCGCGCGACGATCGCAAGCAGCGACTGCTCGACCACAACCTGACCATCGTCCCCATGCCGGAGGCGACGTTCCGGCACAGGGATTATTTCGGTAACGACGTCACCTATTTTTCCATCCATGAGCCGCACCAGACGCTGACGATTTCCGCCGCCAGCCTGATTGAGATGCAACCGGGCGACCCAATCGAGCCTTGTCTGACGCCGGCCTGGGAAGCGGCGCGCGGCGAGGGGTGGGGCCACGGGGAGGGCGACGCGCTGGAGGCGTACCAGTTCGTGTTCCCGTCGCCGCGCGTCGCGCCCGCGCCGGAATTCGCCGCGTATGCCCAACCGTCGTTCACCGCCGGCCGGCCGCTGCTCGAAGCCGCCCTGGATTTATGCCATCGCATCTACACGGATTTCCACTATGACCAGCAGGCCACCACGGTAGCCACGTCGGTGGCCGAGGTGCTCGAATCCAGGCGCGGCGTGTGCCAGGATTTCGCGCATTTCGCGATTGCCTGCCTGCGCTCGCTGGGCCTGGCGGCGCGCTATGTAAGCGGCTATCTGGCCAGCGCGGAGCTGATCGGCGGCCAGGCCTCGCACGCCTGGGTCTCGGTCTATTTCCCGGGCCTCGGCTGGCTGGACCTGGACCCGACCAACGATCAACTGACCAACGGCAATCACGTCACTCTGGCCTGGGGCCGCGACTACTCCGACGTGGCGCCGGTGAAAGGCGTGGCGATCGGCGGCGGCGAACAGGTGGTGAATGTTTCGGTTGCCGTGCTACCGGCGGAGTAAGGGGGAGCACCCGTTGGGGCACGCGTCCGCCCGCTCAGGGAGCGGTTTCCGCCAAACTCGCGAAACGGTTATCCACCCGGGGAGTGAGCTATTACACACGCGATGTGTATATAATGTGGATGAGGATCGCTGGAGAATCATTCCCATGGCAAAACGCATCAATGTCATTCTGCCGGAAGCCACTATCCGCGTCATTGACCGCCTGTCCCGGCCAGGGCGGCGCAGCCGCTTCATCGATCGGGCCGTGAAGCACTACGTGACCACGGCCAGCCCGGAAGCCCTGGAAGAGCGGCTGAAGCAAGCTGCCATCCGTGACCGCGACCTCGACGCAGAAATCGCCAACGATTGGTTCGCAGTCGATCGGGAACAATGGCAGAAACTCGAAGACCAGGAAAAGCCTCCGGCCAAAGCTGGCCAAAAAGAGGCGAGATCTACCTCACGGCGCTCGACCCGACAGTAGGGCGGGAAATCAAGAAGACCCGCCCCGCCTTGGTCATCCAGAACGACACTTCGAACCGCTACAGCGCGATGACCATAGTCGCGCCGATCACGTCGACGGTCCGGCTGCCGCTCTCGCCGCTCCACGTTCTTGTGCCCGCCGATTCCTTCACCGGGCTGGCTGTGGCGTCGGCAGCGGTCTTCAACCAGATCCGCGCAGTGGACCGGCGGCGGCTCATCAGGAAACTGGGCGAGGTAGGCGCCTTGGTCCTGGCCCAAGTGGACGAAGCGATCAAAGCCGCTTTTGGTCTCGCCCCGGCCGGCGCCGGGGACAGTCGCGAGGAGTAACAGGATAAACCGGGTCCGAACGGAACCGGTAGAAGGAGACTCGGCTGTTGCCATGCCCCCCGCCCGCTGCCGGGGGCTCGGATGGACTGCTGGTTTTTTGAAAAGCGGCCGATAAGGCTAGGGTGGACGTGTTCCTTGCCCGCCAGCCGATTTACTATGCCGACCGCCGGATCCACGGCTTCGAATTGCTGTTTCGGGGCGCGGCCACCGGGGATGCGAACGTGCGCGACGGGACTGTCGCTACCGCCCGGCTGTTGCTGAACGCGGTGGTGGATATCGGGCTCGAAAAGATCTGCGGGCAGGAGCTGCTCTTCATTAACTGTACCCGCGAATTCCTGATGATGGAGCCTTTCATCCCGCCGGATCGCTGTGTGCTGGAAATCCTGGAAAGTGTGGATCTCGACCGCGAGCTCCTGGAACGGATCGCCGAGTTGCGCCGGCAGGGCTACCGGATCGCGCTCGACGATTTCACGCTCAACGGCAATCTCTCCGCGGCCGTCCCGCTCGCGGATTACATTAAACTGGACGTGCTCGCGCTTTCGGAAGCCGAGTTGCGCCGGCACACCTGGCTGCGGCGGCCGGGGCTCCTGTTGGTTGCCGAAAAAGTCGATTCGGAAAGCCAGATGGAACATTGCCGCGATCTGGGCTTCGACCTGTTCCAGGGCTATTTCCTGCGGCGTCCCGAGACTCTGAAGGGCGGCCGCATCCCCACCGGGAAACTGGCCGCGCTCAGACTGATCGGGGCGTGCCAGGACGGGGAGTCGTCCATCCAGGAGATCGCGGCCATTATCTCGCTCGATGTCTCCATGACCTACAGCCTGCTGCGCCTGGCCAATTCCGCTATGTTCGGGAGAAGCCGGCCGGTGAGGTCGGTGGAGACCGTAGTCACCTCGATGGGTACGGAATACCTGGCGCGGTGGGCCACGCTGCTCGCGCTGGCCGCCGACCGCGGATGCCCCACGACGTATCTGGAAGCCGCGCTGCAGCGCGCGTTTATGTGTGAATCGCTGGAAGTGACCTGCGGTGAAGAGGCCGCGGGCGCCGGGTTCTTCGTGGGGCTGCTCTCCATGCTCGACTCGCTTCTGAATATGCCCATGAAACAGATCCTGGAGCACGTTCGATTGGCCAGCGACGTTCGCGATGCGCTGACCCGGCACGGCGGCAAACTCGGCCACCTGCTGGCCTACACCCTGGCATATGAATCCGGCGATGCGAAAACGCTCGACCGGTGCGGCATCGACGGCCGATTGTTGCGCGAGGCCTACTGGCGGTCCATCGCGCAGGCCCGCACAGCCTTGCGGGAGCTGTACCTCCAGCAGGTGGCCTGACCTCTACCCCGTGACGCTCATGTCGCTCGACGTTCCGCCGGCCGCGTGGACGTAACATCGGAGGGTGTAGTCCATCACCATGCGGTCGGCGTTGAATCGCCAGCCCAATGTCCGGATGGTGCGCTTCATGCGCCTGATCCAGCCGCGCGGCAGACCGTCATGGTCGCGTTTGTAATAGAGCGGGATCACTTCTTCGCGCAGCACGCGGTACAGATCTTCGCCGTCGCGGCTGTCGTGCACGTCCATATTGGAATGCGTACGGCCGGTGCCGATGGCAAAGCCGTTCGCGCCGTCGTACGCCTCAGCCCACCAGCCGTCCAGCACCGAAAGATTCAATCCCCCGTTGAGAACCACTTTTTGACCGCTGGTGCCGGAGGCCTCGAGCGGCCGGCGCGGATTGTTCAGCCACACATCCACGCCCTGGACGAAGTGGCGGCCCACGTCGACATCGTAATCCTCCACGAAGACGAACCTGTCGGCAAACTCCGGGTCGCGCATCAACCGGGCAATCTGCTGCAGCACCCGCTTGCCCGGTTCGTCGCGAGGGTGCGCCTTGCCGGCGAACACGAATTGCACCGGGCGTTTCGGGTCGTTGACCATGGAAGCCAGTTTTTCGATGTCCCGCAGCACCAGGTCGGCGCGCTTGTAGGTGGCGAAGCGCCGCGCGAATCCGATGGTCAGGGCGTCGGGGCTGAAGAGGCGGCTGAGCTTTTGCAAGGTTTCCGGGGGCTCGTCCCGGCGACGCGCCTGCTCCACCGCGCGCCGCCGCATGAATTCGAGCAGCCGCGCTTTGAGGCTGAGGTGGGTTTCCCAGAGCTCGCCGTCGTCCACATTTTCGATGCCTTCCCAGATGTGCGGGTCACCGCTACGTTCATGCCAGCCGGTTCCCAGATGGCGGTCGTAGAGGCGAAACATCTGTGGCGCAAGCCAGGTGGGGACGTGGACGCCGTTGGTGACGTGGCCGATGGGGACGGCGTCTTCCGGCCGTCCGGGATAGAGCCCCGTCCACATGGCGCGCGATACCTCGCCGTGCAGCGCCGAGACGGCGTTGGAGCGCCGCGCCAGGCGCAGGCCCAACACGGTCATGCAGAACTCTTCGTGGGGATTGCCGGGATTCTCGCGCCCGAGCGACATCAGGCCGTCGTGCGAGAGGCCCAATTGCTCGCGCAGCGGTCCCAGGTGTTCCTCCATGAGGCCGGCGTGAAACCGGTCGTGACCGGCGGGCACCGGAGTATGCGTGGTGAAAACGACTTCCCGCGATACCCTGGTGAGGGCCTGGTGAAAACCGACACCTTCTTCCTGCATGCGGGCGCGGATGGCCTCCAGCACGGCGAATCCGCTGTGGCCTTCGTTCAGGTGCAACACCCCCGGCGTGACGCCCAGGGCCTTCAAGGCGCGGAAACCGCCGACGCCCAGCAGGAGCTCCTGGCGGATGCGCACACGGCCATCGCCGCCGTAGAGGCGGGAGGTGAGCTCGCGGTCCTCAGGCAGGTTGCCCTCCACGTTGGAGTCGAGCAGGAGCAGATCGCAGCGCCCCACTTTCACGCGCCAGACCTTGGCGCGAATGGCGCCGCTGCGCGTTTCCACCTGCACCGTGACTGGTTCCCCCTTTTTGGCGATGGCCGGTTCCATGGGCAACTGGGCGACGTCCGTCTGGAGGTACTCTTCGTGCTGCCAGCCACCGGAATCCAGGTGCTGGCGAAAGTACCCCTGCCCATAGAAGAGGCCGACCCCGATCAGGGGAATGTCCAGGTCTGACGCGCTCTTGATGTGATCGCCGGCCAGGACGCCGAGTCCACCGGAATAGATCGGGATGGATTCGTGCAGCCCGAACTCGGCCGAGAAATAGGCCACGGGACGGGGGCGCAGGACGCCGGCGTTGGTGGCGCCCCAGGTTCGGTCCAACTGCAGGTATTCCTGCTGGCGGCGGTAGGCGTAATTGATCCGGCTGTAGAGCACCAACTCTCCGGCGCGGCGCTGGAGCGTGGCCAGAGGGATCTCGCTCAGCAGCGAGATGGGGTTGTGATGGAGTTGCCGCCAGCGGACGGGGTCCAAGTCGCGGAACAGGCTGTTGGTGTCGTTGTCCCAGCTCCACCAGAGGTTGCGCGCCAGGGCCCAGAGCTTCTCCTGCGCGGGGGCGATAAAGCGGTCGAGCGCGCGGGCTTCGCTCACCACCGGCGCCACCTGGGTGGCGGTTTCGGCCAGCATGCGGATCTCATGTTCGTGGAAGACGCGGGCTTCCACGGTTTGCACCACCAGCACGCCCTGCAGGACGCCGCGATCGATCAACGGGACGCCGAGGAAAGATTGGTAGGCGTCTTCGCCGGCTTCGGTGAAATATTTGTATCGGGGATGATTCTTGACTTGTTCGACGGCGACCGGGCGCACCTGCTCGGCCACCATGCCGGTGAGGCCTTCGTGCAGAGCGAGCCGGAGCGTGCCGATGCACTGGGGACGAAGCCCCACGGTTGCCGCCAGCACCAGGTTGGCGCGATCGGGTTCCAGCAGATACGCCGAACAGACATCCGATTGAAACCGGTTGGCGATCAGCGCGACCACGTTCATGAGGGTCTCGGCCGGTTTTCCGCCCTCCGCGGTCAGTTTGGCGATTTCCTCCAAAGTAAGAACGTGATGAGCATCGTCACTATATGCCGGTGTGGTCATGGGGGTTCCTTTAGCCTTCCTGCAGGAGTAACGACCGGGTTGTGGGCGCGGACGGGGCGAGAGCCAGTTCGGGAAACACCCGAACTTTCCTCCCAGTCTAAGCGCATTGCGGGCAGCGGCGCAAATATCCGATGGAAATCGTTGCGGTGGCGCAACGTCCGGGAGAGGGCCGCGCGAGTTCGGGGGGCGCCCGCGCCGCGTTGGCGCGCTACGCTAGGGGGAGATGTCCGATAGCGAAGGAACATTGCTGCCCGGTTTTCAGAGTTCCCTGTTTTTCGAAACGCCGGAAGAGATCTATGCACGGGTGTTCCGGGAGCTGAAACCGCGCACGCCGGTTCCGGAACTGCATGTGGAGTTCTGCCGGTTCGCCAACGCGGACAGTTTCATCCGGCTGGAAAACGGGCGTCTCGGGGTGCGGATTTCCGACTTGCTGGCGGCGGCGCCGGCGCCGGTGATGGAGGCGCTGGCGCACATTCTGCTGGGAAAGCTTTACCGCAAGCCGGTGGCGCGTTTTTATCACCATCGATACCGGCTCTACCTGAATCGGCGCGATATGCGGCGGCAGGCACATCTGGTCCGGCAAATCCGCGGCCGCAAGTTCGTATCCGGGCCGAAGGGCGAGGTCTACGATCTGGAGGAGATTTTCCAGCGGCTGAACGGACAATTCTTCGATGGTTTGCTGGGAATGCCGCGTTTGGGTTGGAGCCGGGGCGCTTCCCGCAGCATGCTGGGGCATTTCGACCCGTCGCACAATGCCATCATTATCAGCCGGATTTTCGACCAGCCGGGCCGGCCGCCGTTAGCCCTGGAGTACGTGATGTTTCACGAAATGCTGCATTTGCGATATCCGGTGGATCATCATGGGGCCAGGCGGAGGGTGCATACCAGGGATTTCCGGGAGGCGGAAAAGAAATTTCCGCAATTAAAAGAAGCGAAAGAGATAATCAAGCGGCTGTAGCGGCGGACTCTTCTATGTAGCCGCCACAGCCGCTCCCGAAACCGGCGAGATACCCGGGCCGGATCAGGCGACCATGGATTCGGTAGCCGGGACCAGGCTTCGTAGCTCAAGGCGCATCAGGTCGAAAATGCCGACCAGTCTCGTCACGTCAACCCCGCAGACACCCCAACGATATAAAAACAAACGGAAATAAACGCTGCCCATACCCCAGGCAAACAACACCTGGTGCTGGACCAGCACGGACGCCAAATCGGGCCGGTCATGCCGGGACTGCAGCATGAGGACCTTCAAGGCGGCACAAACGCGCGCAAAATCAGCGCTCAGGCAGCGCAGATAACCACGAAAGATCTGGCACCTCTGAGCACGGAGTTTGGCAGCCATTCGGGAAGTGAAACCGGGTTGGGACCGAAGAAATTCCAGGTCACCGCCATCGAGCAACCGCATCATTGGACGATAGCGTTCGATGGAAAGTTCATCGATCCATTCGGCGGTCAATGGTAAACCTCCGCCATTGGACGCCACTTTCTGGACGAGCAGAAACAGCGCTACAGCCAGCGCCAGGAATGTCACCATCGATATGCCAATCATGTATTCCATGACACCCTACTTTCTTCGTCAATTAGAGGATAGAATTGTCCGGGCCATAATACAATATAACGACATTAATATCCGCTCTTATTTTAATAAAGATGGCGCCTGATTCATGGGGGAAATGTGCCTTATTGATGGGAAACCTTGAGGAGGGTGGCATTGAGAGCGTCGAGCTGGTGCAGGACGTGTTCTTCCGAGCCGGGGCCAAGGTGAGGCATGCTGGCGTGGACGGCCTCTCCCCGGGCGCTGAGCAACAGCCACCAGGCCAGGGAAGCGGCGGCGGTGACGCCCGCAAACGTTACATTCAACGCGGAGCCGACACTTACGGTAAACAATGTGCGCAACAGCAGGGCCAGCGTGTTGCTCAGGAAAAAGACGGAATAAATCCCCGTATGGACGATCACGTTCCGGCTCAATGGCACCGGAAAGCGCCCCAGGAAGAGCAC
>Ga0181528_10001396_pt1 | contig 15128 bp, 11 predicted proteins | sample PEATcosm2014_Bin_47_FD_119742 | JGI IMG/M metagenome (GOLD analysis project Ga0181528, IMG submission 119742) | Peatland microbial communities from MTU Mesocosm Facility, Houghton, MI, USA - PEATcosm2014_Bin10_10_metaG | ecosystem: Environmental > Terrestrial > Soil > Wetlands > Peat | place...
GACCAACGATCTGGACATTCCGACACTCGAGATCCTGGAAGAAAACCTCCTCGACTTTCCCGGCGCGTTGGTCCTGGTCACGCACGACCGCTATCTGCTCAACCGCGTCTCCTCGACCGTGTTGGGATTGGACGGCCGCGGCCACACCGGCCGCTTCGCCGACTATGCGCAATGGGAGGACTGGATGGAAGAGCAAGAGCGAGCCGACCAAACAACGTCGGAGCCCAAAGCTAACTCCGCCAACCCCACTAACTCCGCTAGCTCCGCTAAAAAGAAGCTCTCCTACCTCGAAGCCCGCGAGTTCGCTGCCATCGAGCAGCGAGTCGAAGTGTCAGACGCCCGGCTAGCAGCAGCTCACAACCGCGTTGAAGATCCCGAGATCGCCAGCAACGCCGCCGCCCTCCAGCAGGCATTGCTGGAACTGGACGCCGCGCAGCACGAGAATGACGCTCTCTACGCCCGCTGGGCTGAACTGACCGAGAAGGCAGGTTAGGGCGATTTGCGTTGGCTTCTGCTGTTTATAGTTCTGATTGCGGTTCAACTGTGGTCGACCATATTGTTCCGATGCGGTCATTGGGACTTCGCGGTCACTGGTTCGGGCACCGTAAAACACGCCGTATTTGACTTTACTGTCAAGCTCTTTGTGGAATCGCCCGCGACTGCGTCTTCCGTGAGTGTGACTTCATATCTGCCTGACTTGGATAGGTCGTAGAGATCTGAAAGGTCCAAAGGAATCCGGATTACGCCTCCCGGCCCGGCCCCTTCTTCCCAAGACACTCCATTGCAAAGAGCGGGATGTTCTCTGGCCTCTTTAAGAGATCGAGCAACCCAGCGCCTCTCGTCCATTTTGATCGGCAAGCCATCGTGCATAACAAGTATGTTGAATGCCGGTGGAATGGTAAGGGGCAGACATCCGTTCTCGTGGACTACGCCTCCAGGTAGATTGGTCTCGGTGACGAGTAGGACGGGGTCGCTCGGCTCACAATCGCTGGGCGAGAATTGCAGCACTCTGAGCGCAAAATCAATTGCATCGCGAGTTGATTTCCCAGCGAGCGGCGGGGTCAGATTAAGTCGCATTTCAAAGGGAGGCTTCTTCTCACCTTCAGGCGTCCCTTCAGTACGAGTGCTTTCCGGCTCTGGCACATGTATTGTCAGCTTGTTGGACTGAATCGTAACACTCTTTCCCGTCGGAGGAAGAAACGCTTTTCGCTCGACGGTGAATTCATAGGTGCCGGGTTTGTCCGTTTCGTAATAGATAGGGTCTTCCATAAACTCACCATGCGAGATTCGCCTTCCCGGGTTGCTTCCAAAGCAGCCCCTTCCTTGTTCCCCCGCTTCCATGTCCTCTCTATGCCTTCGTCTTGCGTCTGGTTCCCTCAGTTGTATGCCGTTATACACGACTGAGAGCTTATATAACCCACCGAAAGCCGAGCACCAACTGTCGCCAATCAACTTATCCGAAATATTGGTTAACGTCGCCACCATTACCCGATTCGTTTTGCCGAATTCCCCACTATGCATTCCCATGGAAAGGCTCAGTGTGAATCCCGCCTCCAGCTCATCTGGCGTTTGGGCGGAGACATTGACCACCGGCACTGTCATCAGTAGTAAAAGGAAACACTTCCCCAGCTTCTTCACCTGTGGCTCCTCATCTCCGGTTTTACTCGGATGCAAGCAGGTCCCTGAGTTGTATATTCATGATCGCGATAATGGTACTCCTCCAGCGCTGGCAACGGAAATGCCACTTGGGGTAAAATGTGCGAAATGTCAGATTCAACAAGCGAAACGAGGAAGTCGGTTCGGCAGCTCTTGGTCATAGCCGCACTCATGGTCCTAGGTTATACCTGTGTTCATACGTTGCGTTTTACAGTGGGAGCGCTCAATTTCATCATTGAATGTACGTTCTACGCGGTTCCAATTCTTGCCATTCCGCCCGTGCTGCGCTTGCAAAAACGGGCCAGGACCTGGGGGTTCATACTCCTGGCTCCGCTGCTGTTGCTATCGTCGTTTCTTCTGCTGGGAGCGTTGGTCTTTGACGGACTGCTTGGCGGGTCTGAACACAGAGACCCGCTGCAATCCTTTCAACAGGGGAGCAGCACGATTCAGCTTCAGAGATATGAAAACGGCGGCGCTGTGGGGGTGCATGGATTGAACTTGGAACAGCGGAGGCTCCTTTGCCCCGGCCTTTATGTCGTCAGGTCTGTTGATTTCTTTGACGATGCACGGGAAGGCACGCTCTCTGTGGAAGGACTGTACCGAGTGAAGGTGCTTGCAAAGGGGGATTATTACCGCAACGACTTTGTAGTCGAAAGAGCTTACACTCTGAAGCCTTGGGTCTATTTCTAAGCTCATTTTCAGCTTGAGCCTCACGGCTGAAGGTCTAACTGAAGGTTGAGGAACTACCCGACTGCTCAGCGGTTTCCCCGAAGATAACGTTATCATCTATAATTCCTTCGCGAAGGTGCATTCACCATGCGATTGAAACGGGCCATGTTTTTTCTTCTGGCAGCCTTTCTGGGCTGCTCGGTTTGGGCACAGACGGCTCCCGAGCCGGTCAACCCTCATGCAACGCCGGAGGCGCGGGCGCTGCTTGCTTTTCTCAGTTCGATCTCCGGCAAGGCGACGATTGCCGGGCAGCACAACTTCCCCAACGTGGGCGCGCGCTGGACCGACATGGCTTATGACCTTACGGCCAAATACCCTGGACTCTTCGGCGGCGACTTCGGCTTCTCCGGCGGCGACGACAAGGACTCGGTGCTTGCGCGCCCGGCAATGATCGAGGAGGTCGAGCGGCAGTACAAAAATGGAGCCGTCATCGCGCTCACTTGGCATGAGGTTAGGCCCATCGACGACGAGCCGGTCACCTTTCACGACAGCGTCCAGGGCCATCTGACCGACGCCCAGTGGAGGGAACTGCTCACCCCCGGCAGCCCGCTCAATCTTCGCTGGTGCGCACAGGTGGACGTGGTTGCCGGCTACCTCACGCAACTGCGCGATGCCCATGTGCCGGTTCTCTTCCGGCCCTATCACGAGATGAACGGCAACTGGTTCTGGTGGGGCGGGCGTCCGGGCAAGGACGGCTCAGTCGCGCTCTATCTCCAGCTCTACGACCGTTTTGTCAACGTGCATCATCTGGACAACCTGTTGTGGGTGTGGAATGTAAACGCGCCGGGCGGCAATGCAGGGCCGATCGCCGACTACTATCCCGGCGCGCAGTTTGCCGATCTGCTCACGATGGATATCTACGGCGAGTTCAAGCAGGAGTACTATGCGAGCATTCTCGCGCTGGCCGGCGACAAACCGATTGCGCTGGCCGAGGTAGGCAAATTGCCCGGCCCCGAGGTGCTCGAAAACCAGCCGCGCTGGACCTACTTCATGTGCTGGAGCGAATTCATCCAGAAGGGCAACCCGCTCGATCTGGTCAATGCCGTCTATCACGCACCGCAGGTTCTCACTCGCGACGATGTGCGGCAGGCCGCACCGCTGGCGGCCATCCGCAAGGCTACGGCCGAGCGCATTAGCGTCGCGCCTGAAGCGGTTCCCCCCGCTCCGGGCGCCATCCCTGCTCCGGCGCATTGATTTGCAAGCCTATAGTCGAGACTTTGATGGGTTGCATGGTAGAAAGGTAGATTAAAGGTTAGCTACATAGAAGGAGTCATGCAGAACTCGGTCAAAGTCCTGATTGTCGAAGACGAGCCTCACGCGCTGATGGGGCTCGCCGAGTTGATCTCCGGCTGGGGATACCAGACCGAGACGGCGCGCGACGGCATCGAGGGCTGGGAGAAGGCACAGTCCTGGGACCCGGCGATGGTGGTCACAGACCTGAAAATGCCGCGGCTTGACGGCATCGGACTGTTGCAAAAGCTCACCGAAGAAGGGTCGGGGTTAAACGCCAATCTGGCCGTGATTGTGCTCACCGCCATGGGCTCCATTCAGTTGGCCGTTGACGCAATGAAACTGGGCGCCTACGACTTTCTCCAAAAGCCGGTGGACGCCACGCGGCTCAGGACCATTCTGGCAAACGCCACAAGGCAGCGCGAGACCGTCATTGAGCTTGAGATTGCCCGCCGGCGGTTGCGTGAGACCGGCGTGCTCGGCTCGATGGTGGGCAGCTCCAAAGCGATGCGGGAAATCTTCGGATTGATCGAGCAGATCGCGCCCTCCAATGTCTCGGTGCTCATCACCGGCGAAAGTGGCACGGGCAAGGAGTTGGTCGCGCGCACGCTGCACGAGCTGAGCCCGCGAAAGCCGCGGCCGTTTGTCGCTGTCAATTGCGCGGCCATTCCCGAAACGCTGATCGAGAGCGAAATCTTCGGCCATGAAAAGGGCGCCTTCACCGGCGCGGTCGAGCGGCGAGCCGGCTGCTTCGAGCTGGCGGCGGGTGGAACGTTGCTGCTGGACGAAATCGGCGAGATGCCTCCCGGCACGCAGGCCAAGCTGCTACGGGTTCTGGAGGAGCGCAAGCTGCGCCGGCTGGGCGCGCGCACCGAGCAGGATGTGGACGTTCGGGTGCTGGCAGCCACCAACCGCGACCCCGGCGAAGCCGTCGCCGAGGGCCAGTTGCGGCCCGATCTCTACTATCGCCTCAACGTTTTTAATATCCATATGCCACCCTTGCGCGAACATATGGAGGACCTGCCGGCGATGACCGAAGCAATGCTCGTGCAGATGAATCAGAAGCATGGCAGGCGGGTCTCGGGCGTAGCGCCGTCGATGCTCGACCGCCTCATGGCCTACGGCTGGCCAGGCAATGCGCGTGAGTTGCGGAATATGATCGAACGCGCGGTGGTTCTCTGCTCCGATGGAGCGCCGCTCGATGCCGGCCACCTGCCTTCGGGCTTCGGCAAGGCGCTGACCCCAACCGCGCAGCCCGCGGATGCAAGCATGGTGCAGGTGCGCGTAGGCTCAACTGTCGATGAGATGGAGCGTTTGCTGATTCTGCGCACCCTGGAATCCACCGGACAGAACAGGACCCGCGCCGCGGAGATTCTCGGCGTAAGCCTCAAGACCATGCACAATAAACTCAAGGAGTACAGCCACGCACGCGCGGAACTTGAGCCCTAGAGCATGCGACTGAAGACAAAACTCGTTCTGGCCATCACACTGCTGGTATTGCTGATAGGCGGGCTGCTGTCGCTGGTCTATGTGAGCGAGTTGCTCCATTCTGCTGTTCAGCAGTCCTACGACACCAACAAGATGGTGGCAAACCAGGTGCGGTTTGCCCTGCAAAATGCTCTTGAGGCCGGGCTCAAAGACCGCCAGGTCGACCCCAACAATCCAGCCCAGTTGCGCAACCTTGAGGCCGAGGCGGTGCGCGACAACGCGCCGTTGCAGGCCGTTGTCGACTCGGTCAACCGCTATTCGCTCACCGTATACGACATCAATATCGGCGACAAGCAGTCAACCACCCTGCTCAGCACCAATCCAGAGAACGAAGACAAGCCGCTGCCGCTCCGCCCCAACTACGAAGAGCTTGTTCATGCCAATCCGATCCAGTTCATGAAGCAGGTCTTCGGCCCGCCCAGGGTCTTCGACGTTGTCGTGCCTCTCGATCGCAACGGAGAACCCTTCGCCACCGTTCATGTAGGAGTGCGGACCACGCTGCTGCGCGCCGTGTATGCGCCCTGGCTCTCGGCGGCCGTCACGCTGATGGAGCTTGTGCTGGGCACGGCTCTCATCGCGGCCTTCCTGCTGAGCAACCTGGCGCTCCGGCCCCTGGAACAGATCAGTTTGCAACTCGACTATTGGACTGCCTCCGCCGAAGCGGCCGGCGAACTTGCCAGCGGGAAGAAAAAGGCCCACCTGCAGGATACGGCGGCGCGGGTCTCCAACAAGATCGAACTGATCGGCCAGCGCATGCGCAGTGTGGAGGAAGTCTTCTCCGCCCTGAAGGAGAACCTGGATCAGGTTCTGCTCAAATTGCAAGACGGCATCCTGCTCTTCACCGGAGACGGACGCGCGGTGCTTGTTTCAGAGGCCGCGCGGCGGTTTCTCAACGTGGACCGGGGCAGCCTGCTGGGCCTGCACGCGCGGGAGATCTTCGACCCCTCGACGGTACTGGGGAAGACCCTCCTCGACGCCTTCGAAGCCGGCAACACACTGGTGAAGGAAGAGGTCCTTACCGAGACCTGGCGGCGAATCGAAGCTTCGCTGGACTTCATCCACGACGACCGCTCCAGTCAGGCATTGGGCGCGCTGGTCACGCTCCACGACGTGGAGTCGGTCGAGGAGATCGAGTCGGAACTGGAACTTTCGCGGCGCATGGCGGCTATCGGCCGGCTCACCTCCGGCGTTGGCCACGAGGTCAAGAACCCCATCAACGCCATCGTCGTGCATCTTGAGCTGCTCAAAACCAAACTGGGCGACACCAGCGCGCCGGCGATGCGCCATCTGGAGGTGATCGACGCCGAGATTCATCGCCTTGACCGGGTGGTGCAGACCCTGGTGGACTTCTCGCGGCCCGTCGAACTGCAACTGCGCGAGCAGGACCTGCGCCCGGTGATCGCCGAGGTGGTGGCGCTGGCCGCCGAGGAACTCTTCAGAAACAATGTCACGTTGGTAAGCCGGCTGCCCGACAAGCCGTTGGTTGCCAATCTCGATTCGGACCTGCTGAAACAGGCGGTGCTGAACGTTATTCAGAACGGCGCACAGGCCATGCCCCAAGGCGGCACACTGGAGGTGATTCTCGAGGAGGACCGCAAGGTTGCGGTTCTGCGCATCGGCGATGAGGGGCCGGGCATCCCCGAGGAGATTCGGGAGAAGATCTTCGACCTCTACTTCACCACCAAGAGCGAAGGAAGCGGGATCGGCCTGGCCATGACCTACCGGATTCTCCAGTTGCATCACGGCAGCGTAGACGTACAATCAAAGGCAGAGCGTGGCACGGAATTCCTGCTTCGAATTCCACTCACCGCCACCGAGTGGGGACGCCGGCATCTTCTGCCGGCGAGCGTTGCAAACGAGAAAGGGCTCGCGGGATGAAGCTGCCTGGCAGGAAAGTTGCGGGGTTGCTGCCGTTGATGTTACTGGCGGGCTGCTTCCACTTTCACAAGACAAATCAGAATCAGGCTCCGCCTCTCGCGCCTCCCATCGAGGTTACGCCTCCGCCCATTCCGATTCCGTTGCCCGCCGAACTGCCACCTCCGGGCGCAACTCCTCCTTCCAAGACCCCGGCGACACAACCTGTCGCCCAGCAAGAGAAGCCCAAACCCCCGGTCAAGCATAGGAAGCCCGCCCCAGCGCAGCCGCCCCCGGCGAACAATACGCAGCAGGCCTCTGCCGGCAGCCCTGGGGTCAGCGCTATCGGCCAGCTTTCCTCCGGTGACCCTGCTGACCTGCGCTTCCAGACCCAGAACTCGATCACGGCCACGGAGAACGGATTGAAGGCAATCAACCGGGAACTCAGCGACCAGGAGAAGAAGACCGCCGACCACATCCGGGAGTTCCTGAAACAGGCCAAGGCGGCGCTCACCTCAGGCGACGTAGATGGAGCCGCAACGCTGGCAGCGAAAGCAAAAGTGCTGCTCGGCGAACTAAGCAAATGATCGTTGGTGGATTGTAGAGGGCGTTTGGTCAATGCGCTTCTATGCGTTCCAACTTTTGTCCGCTTAACATTTGCGTTTCTGATCCCTGTTCCCTGCCCTTCACCGTTCTCCCCAGCTCAGCTTGCTGCGCAGCGCCTCGAAGAACCCGCCCTCGCTGATCCGAACCAGGTTGACAGCGTGCGAGGACTTCCGGCAGCGGACCTCGTCGCCCAGCAGCAGCTCGACGGCCGTCTGGCCATCCACGGTCAGCAACGCCTGGTTCTGGATTCCCTCGACCCGGACAGTGAGGGATGCGTCGCCCCGGACCACAATGGGTCTGAGCGTGAGCAGATGCGGGCAGATGGGCGTAACCACCAGCGCGTCCACGTTGGGCGTCAGGATGGGGCCGTTGGCGGCCAGCGTGTAGGCCGTGGACCCTGTTGGAGTCGACACGATGACCCCGTCGGCGCGAAACCTGGCCACCATCTTCCCCTCAAGTTCGACAGCGAACTCCCCCATGCGCGCAATGTCACCCTTGGAGACGACGACGTCGTTCAGCGCCCGATAGGTTGAGCAGGCCTCTCCGTCACGCCAGAGTTCGGCGTGCAGCATGGCGCGCGTGTCGAAATCATGGCGGCCGCTATGCCAGCCCTCCAATGTCGAATAGAGCTCGGCCAGGCGGACCTCGGTCAGAAAGCCGAGAAATCCCAGATTCACGCTGAGGATGGGCGTGCCGGTCAGGGCGAAGATCCGTGCCGCGGCCAACAGAGTTCCGTCGCCGCCCAGCACGATCACCAGGCACGGTTCCTGCTCGGGCATTGCCGCGCGATCCACCGCCGGTGCCGCCGATGTATAAGCGCCGCCCTCCAGATCGAGCAGCGGCTCATAGCCGTGTTCGCGCAGCCAGGCAATCAACTCCGGCAAAAGCCGGACCAGCTCTTCTTTCCGTGATTTACAAACGATCGCAACACGAACCATGCGGTCTCAGTGTACCGGAACGCCTGCGGTGGGACCAAAATTGCCTGCTGTGAGGCCGGCGATGTGACTAGGTTCACTCCGCCGCGCATACAACAGAAACTCCCGGTTGCCCTCCGCGCCGGTGATCGGCGACGGAGTCGTCTCAACCACCTCCCAGCCCAGCGAGCGGACACAATCAGCCACCTTGTCGATTGCCAGTTGGTGCGCCTCGGGGTCGCGCACAATGCCGCCCTTGCCCACATGTCCGCGCCCAGCCTCAAACTGCGGCTTGACCAGAACGACAGCCTCTGTGAGTCCAGGAGCCGCGGCCAGCACCGGCCCCAGCAGCAGCGTTGCCGAGATGAACGACACATCCATCACCAGCAGTGTGAGTGGCGGCCCATCGCGCCCCTCTTCGAGCGCAGTTGGAGCGAGGAACCGGGCATTCGTGCGCTCCACCAGGCGCACGCGCCGGTCGTTGCGCAGCTTCATGGCGATCTGGCCAAAGCCTGTATCGACAGCGGTCACATGCGCCGCGCCATGCTGCAGCAGGCAATCGGTGAATCCACCCGTCGAGGCGCCCACATCCAGGCAGGCGCGGTCCTTGACGTTGATCGACCAGTGATCGAGCGCCGCCGCAAGCTTGAAGCCGCCGCGGCTGACATAGGGTTGCTCCTCGCCCAGCAGCCGGATCGGAGCGTCTTCCGGAACAGCGGCGCCGGCCTTGTCCACCTTCTGTTCCCCCACCAGCACCCGCCCGGCCAGTATGAGCGCACGCGCCCGTTCACGGCTGGGAACAAGCCCTCGCTCGACCAGCAGCAGATCCACGCGCATCCTGGGTCCCGCCGGCATCGTGTTTGTGAACCTCGCTGGAAAACGCTTTTGAGCATCTTCGGGAATGCGGCCGACCGGAACCATGACCCCAGGCTGACGCTACTTCAAGAGAGGGACTGCTCAGGTTTCAGCGACAGGATTCGCACGATGTCCGAGAATAAGTTAAAGGGTCATTCCATCGCGGAAACGACCCTTGAGCCGGAGATGCTTCGGTCGAATGGAGGACTCGTTATGGCTGCTGCTGGCATTGGGCAATCGTATAGGCCGCGCCATAAGTGGACACCATTACCGCCGGCGGCAAATTGCAGGGCTGCCCGTAGCCCGGGATCCGGCTCAGCGTGTTGTTGTTTCCGCTGACGGCGTTCTGTGTGGTCACGCGCACATCCACGATGTCGCCCTCCAGCAGCACCGTGGTGTCGATAATGTCCTGGTCGGTGCGGATGATCGTCAGATAATCGCTGTTTGGCGAGGCCACGTAGACCTTGCCAAAACTCGAATTCTGCGTCGAGACCACAGTGCGCGGATAGCCGGTGACGGACAGAGTCTTTTCCACCGTATGGCTGGTCAGGTTCGCAATCGTCACCGACTGGTCGGTCTGGTTGGCCGTGTACGCGCGGCTGCCGTCGACCAGAACGGTGACGCTGGCAGGATTGTTGCCCACGGGAATCGTGAAGGTCGTTCCAAAGGTCGCGCTGTCGTTGCCATACTCGTCAAGGCTCACGTCGATGACGCTGATCGAGTTGCCATCGTAGTTGGCCACGACGAGCTGGTTGGTAGCCGCGTTGTATTCGGCATAAACGGGGCCGGCGTGCGTCAGTCCTGGTGCCGGGCTAAGTGGCAATGTGGGATGGCAGGTATAGCTTTGGTTGTCCAGGTTCAAGCAGCCCGTGGACGGGCATACGCATTGGTCCAGCGTGTCGTCCTGGGTGTTGATCACCGAGACGGTGTCGCTGCCCCGGTTGAGCACAAAGACCCGCCTGCCATCGCTGCTTCCAACCGCGTAGACCGGGCACCGGGCATTCATGGTGCCGGCGGGATCATTGGTGGGGTTGGTGGGGTCCAGCACAATGCTCGCCGAGACCGCGGAACTGGAGATCTCAATTCCATCCGCCACGCCGTTCAATGGAACCGTTGTCGGCGAAACATTGCATTCCAGCCCGGTGGAAGTCGAGAAGCCCTGGCTAATGCCGAACAAGCGCGCGGGGGCAGCGGCGGTACCCACCACCATCACCGGCGTGGGTGCCAGGGGAATGGAGCGCTGGAAAGTCTGTGGGAATCCGGTGAACGTATCGGCAACGTCCCCATCGAGATCCGCAGCCCACAGTGCTCCTGCCTGAACCGACAGGTTCACGGGCACCGCCGCCGTTGGCAGGGTAGTGTAATTCACGTTTTTGGCCTGCAAAGCGCCACCACCGGTAACGCCGAGGGGAAAGTTGGTCAGGGTGTGGTCGCTGTTGACGGTGTAGCCGTTGCTGCCAGTGCCGTCAATCGTAAATGTGGTTGGTCCCACCCCAATGGGAGCCGAGGCCATCAGCGAATCGCCCGAATAGTCGATGATCGTGGCGATGCCGGGCTGTGCTGTGCCGGCCGCAGTTGGGGGAGGAGCGGATATTGTCACCACATACGACACCGGCTGCGGAGAGGGCCCGGTCGAATTGATGGGCGTAACCACAGGGCGGTAGGTGTTGCCGCATCCGGCAACCAGGGCGGCAGCCGCAAACGCCGCACCCGCCTGAACCAACCGCACACGCGCGGGGCCAAAACTCATGCTAAAAAACCTCATTCAGTTCGTTCCTGCTTACCTCGTGATTGTAAATCAGGAGGCTCGGTCAGGACCGTGGCCTGCACTGCGCCTTGGACGAGCCGGCATCGCACAACGCTTTCGTCCCTGAATCAATGGCCCGCGATCTCCACAATCGCGCTCTCCGGCGCGCTCCAGGCGGGGTCGCCCTGGCTGGTCAGCTTCTGCCCGGCCTCATCCCAATGCACATGGGTCACGCTGCCCGCGCCCTTTTCATAGGCATAGCTTGTCCCGTCGTCGGAAAAGAGCGTGAAGTCGGCGTCCGCGCCGGGATAGACGCGAACTTTGGAGATGGCCTGGACCTGATGAGTGCTCTCGACCGGGCTGCCAAGCGGAAGGATCGAACCGGCCCGGACGAAAAGTGGCAAAGTATCGATGGGAGCAGCAACGGTGACCGTCTGGCCGCCATGCAACCGTTCATTGCTCCAGAAGTTGTACCAGTCCGCACCGGCGGGCAGGTAAACCTGCCGGCTGGTCGCGCCCTGTTCTGTAACCGGAGCCACCAGGAAGGCCGGACCAAACATGTATTCGTCCCGTAGGTCCGTCACCTTTTTGTCGTCCGGAAAGTCCAGCGGCAGGGCGCGCATGAACGGCGCTCCCGTCTTCCAGGTCCGGTAGCCGAGCGAATAGATGTATGGCATAAGCTGATAGCGCAGGCGCAGGTACTTCTCCAGGATCGGCTCCGCCTCTTTGCCATACGACCAGACCTCGTTCGCCGGGCGGCTGCCATGCGTGCGGAAGATGGGCAGGAAGGTCGCGTATTGGAACCAGCGCGTATAAAGCTCCGGATAATCGTCGTAGCCGCCTACCGTGTCCCGAGCGTCGGAGGGGTCGAGCAGTGGTTTGTGCAGCGGGTGATGTTCGCCGGGAAGATACTGCCAGCCGCCCGTGTCGTTGGACCAATACGTCAACCCCGAAGCAGCGAAGTCAAGCCCGGTCGGTATCTGCCTCCGGAACGCGTCCCACGTGGGGGAGATATCCGAAGACCAGAAGATCGTTCCGTTGCGCTGCGCGCCCAGGTAGGCGTCGCGGGAGAGAATCAGCGCCCGCCGCCCCGGCTCGTCCTTGCGGAAGCCGTCATAGAGCGCCGCCGTGTGGAAAAGTGGGTAGATATTGAAGTATTGCGTGCCTGGTCCGACATGAAAATACGCGCCGTTGGGCGGCAGGTCGGGTTCGGTTTCGTCGGCCCACAGCGAGTCGAAGCCCTGGCTGATGATGTTCTCGTGGATCGTCTTCCAGAACCACTGCGCCGCTTCGGGATTGGTCGTGTCGATATCCGATCCGGCGCGGTCATACGGCAATCCATTGACCGGCTTGCCATCGGCCGTCGCGAACAGCCAGCCCTTCTTGAGCAGCTCGTCATAGTACCGGTCCTCGGGAACAAAGCGCGGCCAGACGCTGATCATCGTCTCAAAGCCCATCTCGTGCAGCTTCTTGTTCATCGCCGCCGGGTCGGGCCAGTGTGCGGGATCGAAGTCGAATTGCCCCATCTTGGTGAAGTAAAACCAGTCCACCACCATTACGCTGGCAGGCAGATGGCGGTCGCGATACCCCTGCGCCACGTCCAGCAACTCCTTCTGGCTCGCGTAGCGCTGCTTGCATTGAATGTATCCATAAGCCGCCTTGGGCAGCATAGGCGTCGGCCCGGTCAGCAGCCGGTAGCCGGCATAGATCTCGTCCGCCGTGGCTCCGGCGATCACGAAAAAGCTGACCCGGTCGCCCACCTGCGAGGTCCACTTCGTTTGCTCATTGAATCCGGGCTCGATGGTTGTCTTGGATGGGTTGTCCCACACCAGCCCGTAGCCCTTGTTGGTGATCATGAAGGGCACGCAGACGCTCTGGCCGGCCGTGGCCAGGTAATCCTGCCAGCAGCGCACCGGGTGGCCGCGATGATCGAGGAACCCCTCCTGGTTCTGGCCCAGTCCGTAGTAGTGCTCGTCCTCGGGCGAGACGAAAGTCGCGCCGACGGTGAAAAACTGCGGGTCCGTCGCGCGGCGGTCGTGCAGCGGTTCGGCGGTGCCATCTTTCTGATTGAGAATCGCCTGCTCCCAGCCGGCCATCTCGACGAGCTTCTTTCCCTCCGGCGTCGAGAAGGTGATGTGAGCCCACGGAACCGAGCCGCTGAAAAACTTGCCAAGAGCCTTCTGATTCGGGTCGGGAGGCTTGTTGCTCGGACGATCGCGTTCCACAGTAGCCACAATGCGAGCCGATCGGTAGGTGTCGGCCAACTCCGTCTGGCTGGCGCTCCAGCCCTCCGCCGCGGGAGAGGCAACAAAACCATAGCCAGGCGCGGCCAGGGCTGGCGCACGATTCATGCTCAGCGTGACACGGAGGATGTTTGGGGCGTAGGGCTCCAGCACGATGGTTTCGCCCTTGCGGTCGAGTTCCAGCCTTTGATCGGGTGATTGCGCCGGGACGCTGCCCGCTGCCAGAACGATTCCGCAAAAAACTGCAAGGAAAACTGAAAGCCTTTTCACCGAAAACTCCGCAGGCGTTGTAAACGCCTGAAAAACTGCCGCGTAGTAGAGTGTAAACCGGCTTGCCCGTATCCTTCTCAACAGGAAGGAGTGCGCCTTCCCTACCTTGCGGGCAAACGCTACGATGGAGCGTGGCCCAAATCAAGCTGGTCTGGCAATCGAAACTTGTCCTCCTTCTCGTGCTGCCCTGTGCGGCCGCAAGTGTTGTGCTGCAGGGCCACTGGTGGGCGATCAACGCCGCACCGGTAGCCATCTGGACTTTGGGCTTGAGTTTGATCTTCGGGCTGATTGTCCACCGGATGCGCGCCGCCACTCCCGCAGCGGCCTTCGCCGGCGCAGCGATCACAGCCGACCTGATGTTCTCCACCGCAAGTTTCCCCTACCAGCCGTGGCGAACGGCCCTGGCTCCGGTGCTGGCGGTTTTCCTTCTCTCTTTCCTCGCAACTCGACTGGGCCGCGCGCGGAAAGAACAACTGGGAACGGCCGAGAGGCGGCAAGGTCGCACCGCTGCACAGGTGGCGGCAAATCTTGGAGTCGCGGCAATCGTCTCCAACGAGCTTGTCCAGTCCTGGCTGATCGATTCGGGTAGGTTTTCGGCCAATGGCGTCGTCCAGATGCCCTTGTTTGCGCCCATGCTGGCCGCGCTGGCAGAGGCCGCGGCTGATACGGTCTCCTCCGAGGTCGGACAGGTGCTGGGTAGCAGGCCGCGCTTGATCACCACCCTGCGCCAGGTCGAACCCGGCACGGACGGAGCCATCAGCCTTGCCGGAACCCTCGCCGGAGTGGCGGCAGCCGTCCTCGTCGCCCTCGCTGGAACGCTTGCACTGGGCAGCGACCGGACCGTCTTCGCGATCAGTTGTGCCGGCGGCATCTTTGGCTTGTTCTTCGATAGCCTGCTGGGCGCAACGCTCGAGCGCCGAGGTTGGCTCAACAATGACGCGGTCAACTTCCTCTCAACAGCGAGCGCCGCGGCCTTTGCGCTGGGCCTGCTCGCAATGCTTCTTCACTTTGGATCGCTGTAGGCTCGCCAAATCTCCTGTGGCTTTCGTCAACAGCTCGGAAAGATGAGGGACAAGGCTAACTCCGCTCTCTCCGCTAACCCCGCTCTCAATGCAGGTGCATCCGCCACGCCGTATAGCTGAGAATCTCGTGCAGAATGCGCTCAAACTGACCCACCGTGTTGCCTGTGCCGCCATCGATGGCCGTCTTTGGCCGGGGCGACGTCAGCACATCCAACCCTTCGGCGGCGCAGATCTCATGAATGCGGAAGAGGTGCGTCCCGTCGCTGACGATCACCAGCCGCTTCAAACCATTAGCCCGTGCAATCACGGCAATGCGGCGCGCCGATTCCTCCGTATTGCGGCTCTCGGTTTCGGCAATGATGGCGCTCTCAGCGACACCCATGGCCATCAGGTATTCGCGGCCCACGGCGCCCTCGTTGTACTGGTCGCCGCCGTTACCTCCCAGCGTGATGATGAGCGGGGCGACGCCTCGGCTGTAAAGCGCAAGGGCGTGGTCCAGGCGGGCGCGATAGAC
>Ga0181528_10001397_pt1 | contig 15091 bp, 10 predicted proteins | sample PEATcosm2014_Bin_47_FD_119742 | JGI IMG/M metagenome (GOLD analysis project Ga0181528, IMG submission 119742) | Peatland microbial communities from MTU Mesocosm Facility, Houghton, MI, USA - PEATcosm2014_Bin10_10_metaG | ecosystem: Environmental > Terrestrial > Soil > Wetlands > Peat | place...
AAGCGGGCGGGAAGTGGCGCAGGCGGGACTTCAGACCCGAGCCAGCCTCGAGAGTCTGCGCAGCACGGCGAACTTTGCCGCAGGTCAGGCGCGGCGTATGCGGGAGGCCACGGAACAGATGCACCGGGAGATTGTTGCGGTGCGGGCTAGCGGCGAGGTTCTCGCCTCCTGTTACGAACGCTTTGAAGGAGTGAAGATCGAGGTGGAGCAAGCGCTTTGCGCTTTGGCGGTTGGCCATGCCAACTGGAAGGCGGAATTTGACGCGCCCGAAGTGGAAAGGGTGTTCTCCGCTTCCTACACCATTGAGATGGAGCGGCGGGTTCTGCGGGCGGCTCTTTGCGGAGCGCCGCTGCCGGTGGAAGAGGCCAAGTTTTCGGGCAATAGCGCGGAGCTTTTTTGAAATGCGGAAGGCTACGAATTTAAAGCCGATGACCTGCGGCATGCTACAACGACGAAAAGGAACTTCGCCTTCAGGATTTGGTAACGGTGATTCGGGAACGATGGTTCAAGACCGGTGGTGCGACGAGGCGAAATTATGCGAAAAATCTTGACGGTGGATGACTCCAACAGCATTCGGCAAATGGTCTCTTATACGCTGCGGAAAGCCGGCTACGAAGTGACTGAGGCGGTTGATGGCAAGGATGGACTGGCCAAGGTGAATGCGGCCAAGTTCGACCTGATCGTTACCGATCTCAACATGCCCCTGATGGATGGCATTCAGATGATTGCGGCGGTCCGCAAAGTGCCCGGCTACTCTTTCATCCCGATCCTTATGCTAACCACGGAATCGCAGGTGGAAAAGAAAGACGCGGGCAAGAAAGCGGGTGCCACCGGCTGGATCGTGAAACCATTTAATGAGGAGCAGTTGGTTTCCGTGATCCAAAAGCTGGTGCGATAAGGCAACCTCCCGCAAATCATTTCAAGCCCTTGTTTTGATCCTGCCCCCGGTCGCCTTGCATCGGCGGCGACTCAGGCGATCACAGGTAAATGGGAAACCCCCACCACTCCAAATACCCGCCGGTAACGCTCAATCTCCTCCGGTGGGCCCAGGGCTTTCGCGTAGTTATCCGAGAGCTTGACCGCTGGGCGGCCTTCGACGGTAGACACCTTGCAAATTAGGCTGATGGGGTCGAACCCGTTCTCTCCGCTGGGATCGCAACCGCGGAAGTCATTGGTGAGCAACGTCCCCCAGCCAGCGCTGAAGCGGATGCGGCGCTGCGCAATCCACTTCCGTTCGTCCCGGAAATCCTCGGCGCTCTCGAAATCGCTGGGGCGATGACCGGGTTGAATCCTTCCGCCAAAATACGCATGTAAGCCGAGAATATCGTCGACGTCGAGAGCATCGGAGGCGATGATCAGTTTTTCTTCGGGATTTCTCCCGTGAGCCCTCAGCCAGTCGATGTATTCATCGCCCGCGATGTAGGGATCCTTGCTGTCGATGCGCTGCCCCGTCCAGTCCGCAATCCAAGGCGGCGCGCCATTCAGGAATTGCGTTGTGCCAAAGGTGTCCGGCAACATAATGAGCAGCGCGCCTTCGTAGGTCTTCTGCCACAGTTCGAGCACCCGATACTGCGATTCCCGCAGGGCCTCGTCGTCCGGGGCGAGGGCGGCGATCGCCATGGGAATTTCATGGGCATTGGTGCCAATCGCTTCCAGATCGTGTTTGTGAGCCAGGAATGCGTTGGATGTGCCCACGAAGCCGCGCCCCAAGTTCGAGGCCATGGCATTGACCACATATTCCTGCCACAAAAAACTGTGGCGGCGGCGGGTTCCGAAATCGCCCACCCTGAGGCCGGGAACTCCCCGCAGCCGTTCGATCTTGCCCCACAGCTTGGTTTTCGCCCGAGCGTAGAGGATATCGAGACTGAACTCGCTCAGTCGCTTCAGGTTCGCTCTGGTCTTCAATTCGTCGAGGATGGAAAGGGCGTAAAGCTCCCACATCGTAGTCTCGCTCCACGCCCCGTCGAAGCTGAGCTGGAACTGCCCGTCTTTGACGGATAATTCGTAGTCAGATAACTTGAAATCATTTTCCAGCCACTCCAGAAAGGCCGGTTCAAAAATCCCCCGTCGGCCGAAGAAGGTGTTGCCGGCCAACCACACCAGTTCCGATTTTCGAAAGCGCAGCTTCTTCACATGCTCGAACTGCGCGGTTAAGTCATGGACGGAAAACAAGTCTCCCAGGCGTTCTCGCGAAGAGCGGTTAAATAAGGAGAATGAGACTTGAAGTTTGGGGAAATGCTTCCAGATGAACTGCAACATCAAAAGCTTGTAGAAATCGGTATCCAGCAACGACCGAGTAACCGGGTCAAGTTCCCAGTTGTGGTTGTGCGCCCGCTCAGCGAAATTGACGATCATCGGGCGATGGATTCTCTGGGATTAAGCTTTGGGGTACGGCACAGCGCCGCCTGCAGCCGCCGCCATTTAGATTGAATCGGAATGCGCGACAACTGTCAACGCCAAGTTATGACGAGGGTAGCGCATGCACGTCGAAAATATATCCCTTGGTGTTGGGATCAAAAAGTAGCCGCCAATACAAGCGGCGGTTAGTGGCCGCTAAAGCCTGGAGAAGAAGCGTCCGGGCAGGAATTTGCTTCCCGCCTACCTCCACCGGCGCGTATTGCGTGAACTTGCGCGGGAGAATTCCGATGATGACTTGTATGTGTTGGCGCTCGCCGGCCCGAAGGCAGATCAGCTTCACCGTTTCCTCAACCGTGCGCTTACGCTTCACCAGCGTAACCGGCGCATCCAGCAGGGGATGCTGCGGAGAAAGCTGGCCTTTCAGATTGCGGGCCTGCGTTCCCACTGCGTAAAATTGATCCGATTCACCCTTGCGCAGCTCGAATTTCCCGGGATTGTCGCTGGCATCATAGGCATCCACCAACGATTGCAAGACATTCCCTTCATCGACGCCACTGGCGGGAAAGTCAAACTTAAACTGGTGACCGGCGGGAAGCATCGGTTTGCCGGGACCCTGCGCTTCGGTTAAATCCAGTTTCGACAGGAACTGCGGGTCTTCATAGTCGACGACCCATTTATATTTCTGCTGAAGGGACTCGAGGGCTTGCGCCAGGGGCCGAGGACCCTCCACAACCACATGGACGCTACCCTCGCCCTCGGTAATTTCGGGTGGCCTCGAATGCGAACCGGAGGGGGACGCGGTCTGGGAGCCATACGCGGATAAGGCGAACCCGAGCAGAATGGTTGCACACTTGTTCAATGTCATCGCGCCATTATATTCGCTACGTCCGCTCGATTTGTAGTCGCATTCAACCATTGATGTAGTCAATCGGATGGATGTTTTCAGCTGGGCCATGGCATGTAAACTAAGCACTTAAAGCCAACAATTGACCGGACGGACATTTTTTATGAAGGCTGACCCGACCGTTTCTAATCATCCGGCTTCGAGTAATTTCGAAGAGGAATGGATCGCAAAGTATCGTGAAGCCCTGGCGCAGTCGGTAAACGTAGAGCGGCGGAAGAGCAAAGTGCGGGAGTTGATTGGCGGAGTTCGCCGCTACGTTGTCCTTCGCGTAGCCAATCTGCCACGGTCCGCAACGCCAGTCGAAAACTCAGTTGCGGCGGAAGCCGGTAAAACCTCGCCGAGAAAGCCGTGGATCCCCGTAGCTGCGATGAAGTCGCTAAAGTCTGTCTTTCCACCTAAGTCTACTCGATAGAAAAGGGAAAAAGCTGAGCTTGTTCTCTCCCACTGACCCATTTGGGCTAGGTTTTGGGGACTAACTTCTCTAGAGAGTGTGAATTGTTTTTTAAATGCCAGTTTGTCCCTTGACTTCCCTTAGGTCTGTTGTCACAATAAGCCCGATTTCCTCCTCATCCTCCTGAGCGGGAAGTCAGGCACCGCTTTTCCTACCCCCGGGAGAAGAGATGGTCTGAGTCCAAGTCGAGTAAAAGCTTCACCTCGTCTGATTTCTCTTTCGTCTGCTTAATTTTGTCCCAATAGGCGGCTGGGATGTAGGCTGAGTTGGAGCATAGTTGCTAGAAGTGGCCATGAAAGTTATGGTCGGGCCCCAAATCGATGGAGTCGAGGCACAGAAACAACCGCCTCGGAAAAAGGGGAATATTCAGTGCACAGTGTTGCTGCACGACCTGGTCTGATCGTGGTCGACGACTCCCTGGGAGTCGTTGGATCCAATGTGGAGGCGCTCCAAATCCTCGCCTTTCCCGACCGGCCGGAGAAAATTCAGCGTCTGGACTCCTGGCTCTCAAACAAGATCCGGACGAATCTGGTGGCACGGCGTGCCCCTTTCCGGGTGGTGGGTGAATTTCGCTCCGCCAAGCGGACTTATCTCTGCCGATCCTTTCCATTGGCGTATGCAGGTGCTCAGATCAATGCCGGTCTGGTGGAAGCCGGCCAAATCAATGCCGGCCAGAGCAACGGGGAACCTGCCAACGGAAACCATTCCCATGGCAATTCTTCGCCGGGCGGCTTGCTGATTGTGATGTTGGAGAGGAAAAGCAATGAAGCGGTCACCATCGCCGAGCTTTCGGAACGCTTTAATCTCACGGCGCGGGAACAAGAGACGGTAAAATTTCTTCTCGAAGGCTTGACCAGCAAAGAAATTGCCGAGCGCATGAACATCAGCCCGAATACGGTCAAGGCCTTCATCCGCCTGGTCATGGTGAAGATGAATGTCTCCACCCGCTCCGGCATCATAGGGAAAATCGTTGGATGGAAAGCCGGCCATGGTCTGGAAACTGGCTCCAGTGGCGGGATTTCACTGGACTAGTAAAAATGGATTAGTGCGCTTGGGGCTTATGCGCGTGAAGCAAACTGCGATAGTGTCGCGATGCGCCACTGAAAGCCGAGCCAACCCCTCCCCAGCTTGGCGGCGTAATCACAAGGAGGAAACAATGCGTCGAATCACTATGCTCGTAGTTTGTACGCTGGCTCTGGCTTTGTTCGCTGGCTACGCTTCGGCGAGCACCACCACACCGCCCGCGGATACTCTCAAGGTGAACTACTTCTCGAACGCCAACACTGCTGGCGCTCCGGATGGCACCGTCCGCATTACCAACCCCGGGACGTCCGGTGGCAATCTGTGCGCTGCCATCTACGTCTTTGACCAGGACCAGGAACTGTCCGAGTGCTGCAGCTGCTTGATCACTCCGAACGGCTTGCAGACCCTCTCGATCAACAGCAACCTGACCAACAACCCGCTGACCGGCGTGACTCTTGCCACGGGATCGATCTCGATCGTTTCCACCAAGACCGTCGGCGGCACCTGCCCGCTGCCTGTTACGCTGACCCCCACGGCTGGTCTCCGCTCTTGGGGAACTCACATTCAGAACAGCAACTTCGCCGTGACTGAAACCGAATTCATCGACTCGACTTTCAGTTCCGCGGAGCAGGGCGTGCTTCAGAACGACTGCTACGCAGTTCAGCTGATCGGCAGCGGCAAGGGCGTTTGCAGCTGCGGTACCGGCGAGTAATTGTTCGCTGTAAAATGATTCCAGGTGGGGGCTTCAACTTCGTCTGCCCCCACCTGGTTTCTTGCGAAATGGAAGTTTTTATCGTTGTGTTCGTCGGCTCAAGGGGAAAGTCTGTTGTAAATCTTGCGGTAAATCTGTTATGAGACGGGGGATCTCATGTTTGTTTCTGGAAAGGTTCGAAAGTTTGTGATCGGTGCCGCCATGGCAATGCTGAGCTCGGGATGTCTCTGGGCCCAGAATGACGCCAGCAGCGTGGTAGCGGAAATCGGCGGCGTGAAAGTAACCATGGGCGAACTTGAGCAGCAAGAGTCCGCCAAACTCTTATCGGCACATTACCAGTACTACCAAGCGGAAACCAAAGCTCTCAACGACCTCATCGACAAAAAACTGCTGGAGCAGAAGGCAAAAAGCGAACATCTGACCGTGGAACAATTGCTCGACCGGGAGGTGAATTCGAAGGTGCAGGATCCCACCGAGGATCAAATGAAGGTCTACTACGAGGGCCTTGAAACCGATCAGCCCTACGAGCAGGTTCGCGGCAAGATTCTGGAAAAGATTCGTGAGCTGCGCAGCAACAAGATCAAAGCTGCGTATATGAAGGACTTGAAGGCATCGACTCTGGTCGCGGTGATGTTGGAACCACCGCAAGCGTCAGTGAACACTCAGAACGACCCCACGCTGGGATCGGACAAGGCGGCGGTAACGCTGGTCGAGTTCGCCGACTATGAATGCCCGTACTGCCAGAAAGTGGCGGCGGACGTGAAGCGCCTGAAGGCCGATTATGGCGACAAGCTCACCCTCACCTACAAAGATTTTCCTCTGCCGATGCATTCGCGGGCCGAAAAGGCAGCTGAAGCCACACGTTGCGCCGGGAAACAGGGGAAATACTGGGATCTGCACGACGAAATCTTCAAAAGCAAAGAACTGGACGTGGATCAACTCAAAGCCCAGGCCCGCGCTCTGAAGCTCGATGCGGATTTGTTCGACAAGTGCCTGGACTCGGGTGAGGAAGCCTCGATCGTGGAACAGGACAAGAAGGAAGGCATGCGCTTGGGCATCAACGGTACGCCCAGCTTCTTCATCAATGGACGCTTCTTGAGCGGAGCCGTCGATTACGCGGCGCTTCGCCAGGTCGTGGATCAGCAACTGGCAGCACAGAGCCACGGCGGTGGAAACGCAGGCGGCAGCAAATAAGAAAAAAGACTCTCCCCCGCAGAGTCGAAAAACCATCAGCCCAAGTGCTCTGCACTTGGGCTTTTTTACTAGGCTAAACTCTCCTCCTTTTGAATGCTTTAGGCTTTATTCATTCGATGAACCCCGAATGGGCTATTGCTTAACACCTATGGGCGGGGTACATTGACTCTGCCCGAAAGCCGTAAGCAGTTCCCCCGCGGCCGGAAGGCGTAACTCCCCTTAATCTCCCCCGCAACAGCCGTGTTTCTTTGCTTGCTTCGGTGCGGAGCGCTTGCATTCCACTTTGAGTTAGGGTGCTCGGAAGCTGAAGCGCCGCGAATACTCGCTCTGCGCGCAGCGAAGAAGCCACGGCGACCGAATTTCGATTCTATCGGAGCGATTTTTATCGGAGGCACTTCATGTCGAAATCCCAGATCTTGAAAACCAGGCTGTCATTCCTGCTGCTTGTGCTGTTCACCGCTCTGTTGGCGCACGCGGGACAGTTTGTGCAGGCACCGCAATATCCCGTCGGGAACAATCCCGAAGCCGTGGCCGTGGCCGATTTCAATGGGGATGGAAATCTCGACATCGCGGTGGCGAACTCCGCAAGCAACAACATTAGCGTTCTTCTGGGCAAAGGCGACGGAACTTTTGGCGCCGCCGTCAACTATGCCGCAGACAGCACTCCGCTGGGCATTGCCACGGGGGATTTCAACGGGGACGGGCGTATCGACCTTGCAGTTACCAACTCGGGCAGCAATACCTTGAGCATTTTCCTAGGTAATGGCAATGGCACGTTCCAGAGCAAAGTCGATTACGCGACCGGCAGAAAGCCGTGGGGCATCGCGGTCGGCAAGTTCAGCGGAAGCGGATATCTGGATATCGTGGTTACCAACGCCACCGATGACACCGTGGGCGTATTTCTCGGCAACGGCAGCGGGGCCTTCAGCAAGCAGGTGACGTATAACACGGGCACCAACCCGTCCTCGGTAGCGGTGGGAGACATCAACAACGACGGTGTGCTCGACCTGGTGGTGGCTAACAATAACGACTTCAATACGGTCAGCGCGCTCCTGGGCGTCGGCAACGGAACCTTCCAGGGCGACTATCAATATCCAGTGGCGGGCGCTCCCATCGCAGTAGCCCTGGCGGATTTCAATGGAGACGGGAATCTGGATGTTGCGGTTGCGGTCGCAGGGTCGCAAGGCGGGCAGCAGACCAATCTCGTGAGCATCCTGCTGGGCGTGGGAAATGGCGGCTTCCAACCCCACGTGGATTATCCCGTTGGCGTCTTTCCCACGGGATTGGCAGTGGGTGACTTCAACGAAGATGGCAATGTCGACGTAGCGGTTTCCGCGGGCAACGGAAATACGGTCACCGTGCTCTGGGGAGCCGGTACCGGCACATTCCAAGGCCAGGTGGCTGCGGGCACGGGAGACACGCCCTACGCGGCAGCCGCCGGCGACTTTAACAACGATGGTAGGACCGACCTGGTCGCGGTCAATTTTGGCGAGAATTCCGTCAGCGTCATCTTAAGCAATGGCAAAAGCGATACTTTTCAGGATCGCGCGGATTACGCCGCGGGCGTGAGTCCCTACTCCATCACCACAGCGGACTTCAACGGCGACGGGCATTTGGATCTGGCGGTCGGAAATTACACCGCCGGGACGGTTTCTGTCGAGTTCGGAAACGGGGATGGCACCTTTCAGACACCGAATGCCTATCCAGCCGGCAGCCCCTACGCGTTGGCGGTTGGGGATTTTAATGGAGACAAGATTCAGGATCTTGCCGTCGCCGACTACACCACGGGGACGGTAAGCATCCTGCTCGGCATCGCAGGCGGTACGTTCCAGCCGGCCACTACGTTCCCAGTCGGGAGCGAACCGGCATCCATTGCGGTGGGAGACTTCAACGGCGACGGCAAACTCGATCTCGCCGTCGCGAACTTTCATAGCAACACCTTGAGCGTGCTGCTGGGCAATGGCAACGGAACTTTTCAGGCCGCAGTCACCTACACCGTGGGTAATGGTCCGGTCTCGGTCGAGCAGGCCGATTTCAACGGGGACGGCGTGCTCGACCTTGCGGTCGTGAACGAAACCGATAACAGCGTCAGCATACTTTTGGGCATCGGCAATGGCACCTTCGGCAAACAGACCACCTACTCCACCGGCACCGGCGGCAATCCTCTTTCGCTCGTAGTGGGAGATTTCAACGGGGATGCCAAGCTCGATCTCGCCGTGGCTGATTATCAGACCAAAGAAGTCAGCGTGTTGCTGGGCAATGGCGATGGCACGTTTCAAACTGTGCAGCAATATCCCACGGGCGCCAACCCATCATCCATTGTTGCCGCCGACTTTAACGGCGATGGCAAATTGGATCTCGCCTTAACCAGCACGCCCTTAGGAACCAATCCCGGCAACCTGGTCAGCTTGCTCCTCGGCAATGGAGATGGGACATTCGGCCCGCCCGCTCTGTTCGGCGTCGGATATCTCTCCTATTCGGCGGTGGTCGGCGATTTTAACGGCGATGGCGCTATCGATGTGGCCGTGGCTAATGAAGCCAGCAACACGATCAGCGTATTGTTGAATTCCCAAGGTACCGAAATTAGTACGGTTGCTTCGGCCACTCCATCGAGCTACGGTCAGGCGGTCACCTTCACGACTACGATCACCGCGAGCGTCCCCAGCGGAACCGCGCCTACCGGAACGGTGAGCCTTAAAAACGGCAATACGCTTCTCGGTTCCGGAAACCTTTCCGGCGGAGTTTTTGCACTGAGCACCAGCTCGTTGCCGGTTGGAGCGAATTCCATTTCGGTAATCTACTCCGGCGACGCCAATTACCAACCGCACACCATCACCCTGACGCAAACGGTGCAGCAGGGCAGCACCAAGGTGACGCTCGGCTCGTCGGCGAATCCATCCTTCGATGGCCAATCCGTAACTTTCACAACGACGGTGGCCTCGGGCACGTCCAACATGCCGACGGGCACCATTAAATTCGGCGATGGCAACTCGGTGATTGGTACGTCGACGTTGAACGCCAGCGGGGTCGCAACGTTCACGACTTCGACGCTGGCGGTTGGAACGCACACCATCACTGCGGCGTACTCGGGCGACAGCAACTTCAGTCCCACCAACTCGCCCGTTTTATCGCAGGTGGTGCAGCAGAGCAACAGCGGGACCACCCTGGCCTCGTCACTCAATCCGTCCACCGAAAGCCAAAGCATTCTATTCACGGCTTCGGTCACTTCAAGCGCAGCGGTTGCCCCCACGGGCAGCGTCAGGTTTATGGATGGGTCGACGCAGCTCGGGGTTGCGAACCTGAGCTCAGGCGGGACCGCTACTTTCTCGATCGCATCTTTAGCGGCGGGTACGCATAGCATCACCGCCGTCTACAGCGGCGACAACAATAACGATGCCAGCACTTCCAACGTGTTAAGTCAGGTCGTGCAGAAAGCAAATACCGCGACGGCCATGACCTCGACACCGGCCCAGCCGTTCGTGAACCAGCAAGTGACTTTCACCGCGACCGTCACTCCGAGTATGGCCGGAATTCCGACAGGCACGGTCACGTTCACTGACGGCACGGCGCAATTGGGAGCCGCAGCCTTGAACGGCAACGGCGTTGCCAGCTTCTCGATCGCAACCCTGGCGGTGGGAGTTCACAGCATTACCGCCAATTACAGCGGAGACGCGAACTTCAACAGCAGCAGCACGGGAGCCGTGAGTCTTGTGATTCCGGCACCAGACTTCGGTCTGGCGGCGGGCGCATTTTCACCCTCGACCGTTGCCCCCGGATCGTCCTCCGCCTCGACCGTAACCATCAACTCGATCGCGGGGATGGATGTTTCGAAAGTGGCGCTCACTTGCAACATCTCTCCCGCCACAAGCCCGGCGGCGGCTTGCTCGGTTGGAGCGGTCGCTATCGCGAACGGCGTGGGCACATCAACTCTCTCGGTAACCACGGCAGGCCCGTCAGCTGCATTGAACCTGCCAATGCAGAAGAACAGCTCGGGTACGCTGCTGGCTCTCGGATTGATGATCCCCGCCATGCTGCTGGGGGGCGCGGGGCTCAACCGCGCAGGAGGGAAAAAGCTGTTGAGCTTGATGCTTATGCTGCTCGTGATCTCTGTGGCTGGATTTGAATCCGCCTGCGGCGGCGGGCAGTCGAAAACTCAAACCGTGACCGGCAATTCTGGAACGCCGGCGGGCGTCTACAAGGTGACGATCACCGGAAGTGGAGAAGGCGTGAGCCATACCGCGACGGCGTCATTCACGGTTCAGTAGTCAGCCGCTCGGAGGCGTTTCCTGGCGTAGGCTAAAGAATTCTTTCGTGAAGATACCCGGCGGCGAGTAACGCCGCCAGCAGTTCGGCGATGTGCGCCGGGCCTCGAGTTTCCAGGGTGATATCGATGGCGGTATCGCCCAGGTTCACTCCATGGTAGGCGCGGTCGTAAGCGGTTTCGACAATATTGGCGCGGTGGTCGGCCAACGTTCCAGTCAGCCGGTGCAGCGCTCCGGGATAGTCCGGAAGATGGATGCGCAAGCGCACCAGCCTGCCATCCTTCACCAGTCCGCGCTCGATAATGCGCGCCAGCAGGGTCACATCGATGTTGCCGCCACACACCAGCACTGCCACCTTCTTCCCTTCCAGCGGCAGTTTGTGATTCAGCATCGCTGCAATCGACGCCGCGCCCGCGCCTTCCGCCAGAGTTTTTTCGCGCTCTAACAACAACAGAATCGCGTTCGCAATCTCTTCCTCTTCCACCGTAACAATGTCATCCACGTATTTCTGCACAAGAGGGAACGTGAGGTCGCCCGCTCTCCGCACCGCAATTCCATCTGCGATGGTCGAGGCCGCCGTGAGAGTTACGGGGCTGCCCTGCTCGATGGCGGCTTTCATGGAAGGCAGCCGGGTCGGTTGCACGCCGAACACTTTGATCTCCGGTTTGATTGCTTTCGCGGCGCAGGCAATGCCGCCGATCAAGCCGCCGCCGCCGATGGGAGCGACGATGGCTTCGATATCCGGCTGCTGCTCCAAGATTTCAATTCCAAGCGTTCCCTGACCGGCGATGACGGCGTCATCGTTGAACGCAGGAATCAGAGTGAGATGTTTTTCTCGGCTGTGCTCAACCGCTTTCTCGAAGGCCTCATCGTAATTTGTACCGCAGAGAATCACCTCTGCGCCGTACGCGCGCGTGGCCGATACTTTGGTGAGAGGCGTGGGAAGCGGCATGCAGATGACGGCACGAATCCCCTGCTTCCCCGCGTGATAAGCCACGCCCTGCGCGTGATTCCCGGCGGAGGCCGCAATCACTCCCTGGGCTTTTTCTTCGGAAGTCAGCGTCAGCAATTTGTTCAGCGCGCCACGTTCCTTGAACGCGCCCGTGCGTTGCTGATTATCGAGCTTGAGAAAAATGGTGTTGCCGGTGAGCTTAGAAAAGGTTTCTGACTCGCGGCAGTCGGAAACGCGGATGGCTTCGCGGATGCGCCCCATCGCAGCTTGGATGTCTTGAATGCCGATCATGGTGCCTTCTCGCAACCATCTTACATGGGAGGCCGCATGGCGGAACTTTCTGCGGGGCGCGGCTGGTTAGAAGATCACAGTTCAATTTGTTGCCGGGAAGCCGTCAACGAAGCGGCATGCAACACTTCACTGTTGAGATTAAGATGCTGATCCACTGCGGCTGCGGCTTTGCGCCCCTCCGCAATCGCCCAGACTACCAGCGATTGCCCGCGCCGCATGTCGCCGGCGGCGAAAACTCCCGGCACTGACGACATGTAATTCGCATCCGTCGCGACATTTCCGCGCCCATCGAGCGCCAATCCCAATTCTTCGATCATTCCACTTTTCACCGGCCCGGTGAAGCCCATGGCGATGAGCACCAAGTCTGCTTCGATGATGAATTCGCTGCCCGGGATCGGCTCAAATTTTGGGGGAGGGCCAACCCGCACAGCGTGCAGCTGCTGAACTCCATTCGCGTCACCGCTGAACTTTGTGGTCGCGATGCTCCAATCGCGAATGCCGCCTTCTTCATGCGCGGCCTCGGTCCGAAGTTGCATGGGCCACAGCGGCCAGGGAGTCGAGGGCGAGCGCTCTGCCGGCGGCTGCGGCATAATTTCGAATTGATGCACCGAGAGCGGTTTCTGCCGGTGCGCGGTTCCCAAACAATCCGCGCCCGTATCGCCCCCGCCAATGATGATGACTCGTTTGCCGGCGGCGAGAATCTCAAACTCAGAAGCAACCACATCGCCATGGCACCGGCGATTCTGCTGTGGAAGGTATTCCATCGCGAAATGAATTCCCTTCAACTCTCGACCGGGTACATTAAGGTCCCGCGGAGATTCAGAGCCTCCCGCAAGAATGATGGCGTCGCTCTCGCGGCGAAGTCGCTCCACAGAAAAATTCCTGCCCACTTCGGCGCTGGTCTCGAACTTCACACCCTCGGCCATCATCTGCTCCAGCCGCCGATCGACGATGTGCTTCTCCAGCTTGAAATGCGGAATTCCGTAGCGCAATAATCCGCCAATGCGGTCGGATTTTTCATACACGGTTACGCTATGCCCGGCGCGGCATAACTGTTGCGCCGCCGCCAGACCCGCCGGTCCTGAGCCCACGATTGCAACTTTTTTTCCGCTACGAAACGTCGGCGGTTCCGGCCGAATCCAGCCCTCGGCAAATCCGCGCTCGACGATGTTTTTTTCGTTTTGCTTGATCGTAACCGGAGGTTGATTAATGCCCAGCACGCACGAGGCCTCGCAAGGCGCAGGGCAGATGCGGCCGGTAAACTCGGGAAAATTGTTTGTGGCGTGAAGTTGGCGCACCGCCTCCTTCCACCGTCCGCGATACACCAGATCGTTCCAATCGGGAATGAGGTTGTTGACCGGGCATCCCGTCTGGCAGAAAGGAACGCCGCAGTCCATGCAGCGCGCGCCCTGTTTCCGCAAGGCTTCTTCGGGAAGATCCAGATAAATCTCGAACCAGTCATTCAACCGCTGCGTGACCGGCCGCCGGGGGGCCAACTCGCGAGAGTGATCAAGGAAGCCCGTCGCCTTACCCATGTTGCACCTGCGCGGCTTCGAACAGTGAATGCGCCTCCTGGGCGCGCAGTGATTCCATGACGCCTGCCGGAGCTTGACTCGGGGCGTAGGGTTGGTTGCTGCGGCTCACGCCGCGCACCCGCTTGAATTCATGAGGGAAAACCTTGATGAATCGAGGGAGAGCTTCCTCCCAATTTTCCAGGATCCACCTTGCCCGCGGGCTTCCGGTTAACCGGAGATGCCGAGCGATCAGATCGTTCACCGTCTGCACGTCCTGCGGATCGACCAGAGCCTCCAGATCGACCGAACCGAGGTTGCAGCGCTGGTCGGTGAAATTGCGATACTCGTCAAAGACATACGCGACGCCGCCGCTCATGCCCGCCGCAAAATTTCTGCCGCATGCGCCCAGCACCAGCACCAAGCCCTTGGTCATGTATTCGCAGCCGTGATCTCCTACGCCTTCCACGACGGCGGTCGCGCCCGAGTTGCGCACTGCGAAGCGCTCTCCCGCCACTCCGTTGAAAAAGGCTTCGCCGCTGGTCGCACCATACAGTGCTACGTTCCCAATCAAGATATTCTTCTCCGGCGCGAACTTGGAAGCCCGTGGAGGGAATACGATTAAACGTCCGCCGGACAGGCCCTTTCCCACGTAGTCGTTCGCTTCGCCCTCCAGCGTGATGCTGACGCCGTGGGTTAGAAAGGCTCCCAGGCTCTGACCGGCGGAGCCGGTTAAATTGACCTGAATGGTTTGATTGGGCATGCCCGCGGAGCCGTATTTTCGAGCAATCTCCCCGCTGAGCATCGTTCCTACGGTGCGGTGAACATTGCGAACCGCCAGGTTGATTTCAACCGGAACCAGCGTGTCAATCGCACCCCGCGACGAAGCCAGAATCTGATGATCCAGCGCGTCGGCGAGTCCATGATCCTGCGAATGCAAGCAGCGCCGGGCGACTCGCGAAGGCAGAGGCGGGCTATAAAGAATGGCCGACAGATCGAGGCCGCGAGCTTTCCAATGCGCGACTGCCGGCTCAACCTCCAGCATCTCAACCCGGCCCACCATTTCGTCGAACGTGCGGAAGCCGAGTTGCGCCATAAATTGCCGCACCTGCTCCGCCAGAAAGAAAAAGAAATTGATGACGTGCTCGGGCTGGCCTTTAAATTGTTTGCGAAGCACCGGATCCTGCGTGGCAATTCCCACCGAGCAAGTGTTGAGGTGGCACTTGCGCATCATCACGCATCCCATCGCGATGAGCGGAGTGGTGGCGAAGCCGAATTCTTCCGCGCCCAACAGCGCCGCAATCACCACATCGCGGCCCGTCTGCAATTTGCCGTCAGTCTGCACTCGGATGCGGCTGCGCAGGTCATTCAAAAGCAAAACTTGCTGTGTCTCCGCCAAACCCAATTCCCACGGAATGCCCGCATGCCGGATG
>Ga0181528_10001400_pt1 | contig 15079 bp, 13 predicted proteins | sample PEATcosm2014_Bin_47_FD_119742 | JGI IMG/M metagenome (GOLD analysis project Ga0181528, IMG submission 119742) | Peatland microbial communities from MTU Mesocosm Facility, Houghton, MI, USA - PEATcosm2014_Bin10_10_metaG | ecosystem: Environmental > Terrestrial > Soil > Wetlands > Peat | place...
CAGGAGCAGGTCAGCCGCCTCGAACAGCGCGAGCTTCGCCCGGGCCATGCGCACCGCCGTCATGGACAGTTCGGCCAGTCGTGACTGGCTGTTCATGGCGGCGGCGGCGAAGGTGCCGGCCCGCCGCACCCGGCCGAGGAAGGAGCGCAGCGTCAGCCCGGACAGGCCCTCGGGCCCGTAGCGGAGGTCCCAGTAGATGGGCGACACCGCCACCGGCAGACCGCGGTCGTGGCACCGGTGGACCGTCTCGGGCCGCATGTCGAATCCGTGCACGAGATCGAGTCCCGACAGGTCGGGCTCGGCGTCGAACGCCGTGGTGGCGATGATCCCGTAGCGCCGCAGCGCCGTCGCCGTCTCCTCGAGCTGGACGATGTGGCCGCCGCTGACCCGGTTGGCGGTGGCCATCCACAGCAGCACGCGCAGTTCGGGCCCGGTCGGGTCGGGTCCGGGCCCGCTCAGTTCGACGGCGTCGCCCGACGGACGCAGGTGCGTTCCCACGGGCAGAGACTACTGGCCGCGGGCGCGATCCCGGTGAGCCCGGTCACCCGGCGCGCCCCGGACGCCGCGTCAGTGGCGGAAGCGGCGCAGGCGGGCCACCAGGGGGTCGCGGAATTCGGGTTCGACCCGGAACAGCACGGCCAGGAGGGTGGCCAGGGCGGCAAGCACGACGATGACGGCCTGCACGACGGCCACCACACCGTCGTGCAGGGTCGAACCCCCGTGGAGGGGGTGGGCCAGGAGGAAGATGGCGGCGATCAGGCCGGCGACGAGCCCGCCCGGAACCACCGGCAGCAGGGCCTGGCGCGCGTACCGGCCGAACGGCATGCCGAGCACGCGGCACACCATGACCGGCAGCACGAAGAAGTCGAGGACGACCACGACGGGGAGCGACCCGACGGCGGGGCCCACCGGGCCGAACAGGTACGTGGCGGCGATGCTGCCGGCGAGGTTGACGGCCGCACCGATGAGGGAGAGCCGGATGAGGATCTGGTTGCGTCCGATCCCCGTCAGGAAGATGAAGCACTGGTGCCCCGGGAGCTGGATGGCGGTCACCAGGCCGAGCGCGATCACGATCTTGTAGGTCTGGGGCGGCACCACGCCGAGCCACAGCTTGAGGATGGGTTGCCCGAAGGCGGCCAGGGCGATGACCATGGGGACCGAGATGGCCAACGAGGCCATGACCGCCTTGCAGAACAGCCAGCCCTGGCGCTCCTGGTCGTCCGCCGTCTCGAAGTGGGCGTAGGTGGGCAGCAGCATGTCGGTGCCCTGGGTGGTCAGGTTGCGGGTGAGGTTGGCCGTGCTGAGGGCGATGTCGTAGGGGGCCACCTGGGCCACGGGCAGGATCAGGCCGATGACGAGCGCGTCGAGGCTGTAGGCGATCATCCCGCCCACGGCGATCGCGGTGTTGCGGCTGCCGAACCGCAACAGCTCGACGAGGAGGGTGCGCCGGAACCGACCGTGGTACACCGTGGAGCCCGTCGCCCGCCGGACGGTGCCCGACATGACGACGAGACTGAAGAGCACGCCCCCGACGGTGACGAGGGCGAGACCGACCAGCCCTCCCCCCGCCAGCACCACGAACACCTGCGCCACCTGGGTGAGGATCAGTCCGAGTCCGGCGATCTGGGACTGGCGGTCGCCGCGTCCGGCGCCGAAGAGGACGGCCGACGGCACCGATCCGAGGAACCTGACCGCGGTCATCACCCCGAGGATGATCAGCGTCCGCCCGGCGACGCTGCCGCTGACGTCCCCCAGGTTGAGGAACGACGCCACGAAGGGCGCCAGGGCCACGGTGACGAGGACCGCCACCGCGCCGGTGGCGGTGAAGAAGACGAGTGAGGTGCGGATGACGTCCGCCGTCTCCTCCTTGTCGCCGATGGCCGCCAGCCGGGCCACGCGCTGCACCACCGCGGTCGACACGCCGGTGTCGAGCAGGCCCAGGTAGCTCACGATGGAGAGCAGGACGATCCACAGGCCGTAGGTGCCGGCGCCGAGGTGTCGGAGGATCACCCGCGTCAACAGCAGGCTGAGGACGATCCCGATGACGAGGTTCAGGTACGACGACGCCGCGTTGCGGGCGAACTGACGCCCGCTGGCGTTGGCCGGTGGCTCGTCCGCGGTGGTCACAGCCGGCGCTGATCAGAGGGACGCATGCTGCCCGCAGCGTACTCCGGTTGCCTGCGTCGGCCGGACCCCCCGGATGGGCGCGCGACCGGCTCTGGTACCATCCCCGATGGTGCGCGTGCTCCACGTCCCTCTGCCGCTGTCCCGCCGCGGCAACACGCTGATGAGCGTGGTGGCCGCCCTCGGAGCGTGCCAGTCGGCGGACGGCGACGATGTCGGGGTCGTGGTCAGCGACAACCGCGACGTCCACCTCGACGGTCTCGACAACCTGGCCGTGGACTACACGCGCCACTGCCCCCGCCAGTGGCTGAGCCGCTCCGAGCGCCTCCGTGACGACGTGTCGGGTCGCCTCGGTCGGCGGCGCCGGTTCGCCGCCGACCTCTACCGGCCGGCCGTCGAGGCCGCCGTCGCGTGGCGACCCGACCTGCTGCTGCTCTACGACGGGCTCTGGGCCGCCGCCGACGTGCCCGCGTGGCGGGCCGCGCTCCCCGACGCCCGCATCGTCGTGTACATGCACAGTCCACTGGCCCGCAGCTACGGGCGGGCCGAGTTGACCCGGGCCCTGGCCGACGCCGACGTCGTGGTCCTCGTGTCCGAGTTCCTGCGGTCCCGGTTCGTGGCGCGGGTGCCGGCGGCGGCCGGCTCGGCCGTGGTGGTCGGGAACGGCGTCGACCGGACGGTCTTCCACCCGGCGGACCGGCCCGCGGCCCCGGCGTCGGGAGCGGATCCGTTCGAGCTCCTCTTCGTCGGCCAGATGGCGCCCCACAAGGGTCCGCACCTGCTGCTCGAGGCCATGTCCGCCGCCCGGCAACTGACGTCCCGACCGCTGCGGGCCACCCTGGTCGGCAGCAGCGCCTACGACGCCGGTGACGAGCTGACCGGGTACGAGCAGTCGCTGCGGCGCACGGCCACCGGGTCGGGGTTGGACGTGGACTTCGTGCGCTTCGAGGCCAAGGACCGACTGGCCGACCACTACCGTGCCGCCTCGGTGCTGTGCGTACCGTCGGTGTTCGACGAGCCCTTCGGGATGGTGGCCGCCGAAGGCATGGCGTGTGGCACCGCGTTGGTGGCGTCGCGCCGGGGCGGACTGCCCGAGGTCGGTGGCGACGCCGCCCGCTACGTCGACCCCGAGGACACCGCGGCGTTCGCCACGCTGCTGGCGGAGCTCGCCGACGATCCCGTCCGGGTGGCGTCGATGGCGACCGCCGGGATCGAGCAGGCCGCCCGCTACACGTGGGAGCGGTCCGCCCGCCGCATCGCCGACGTCACCCGGACCGGCTGATCCGGCCGATCAGTCGTCGAGCTTGAGCGCCGACACGAAGGCCTCCTGGGGAACTTCCACGCGACCGATGTTCTTCATCTTCTTCTTCCCCTCCTTCTGCTTCTCCAGCAGCTTGCGCTTGCGGGTGATGTCACCGCCGTAGCACTTGGCCAGCACGTCCTTCCGGCGGGCCTTGACGGTCTCGCGGGCCAGCACCCGACCGCCGATGGCGGCCTGGATGGGCACCTCGAACATCTGTCGGGGGATGAGCTCCTTGAGCTTCTCGGTCATCCGGCGGCCGTAGGAGTCGGCCTGTGACTTGTGGACGATGGTGGAGAAGGCGTCGACCGGCACCCGGTTGATGAGCAGGTCGACCTTGACGAGGTCGGCGGTGGCGTACCCGCTCGGCTCGTAGTCCAGGCTGGCGTACCCCTTGGTCCGGCTCTTCAGCTGGTCGAAGAAGTTCACCACCACCTCGGCCAGCGGGATCGTGTAGACGAACTCGACCCGCTCGGGGGACAGGTAGTCCATCTTCAGCATCTCGGCGCGCTTGGCCTGGCAGAGCTCCATGATCGTGCCGGTGTACTCGGCGGGCGTGAGGATGGTGGCCCGCAGCATGGGCTCGTCGACGTGGTCGAGACTCGACGGATCGGGCAGCTCGCTCGGGTTGTCGACCGCCACCTCGGTCCCGTTGTCCAGGTAGGCCCGGTAGGCCACCGACGGAGCGGTGGCGATGAGTGAGAGGTCGAACTCGCGCTCGAGCCGCTCGCGCACGATCTCCATGTGGAGGAGGCCGAGGAACCCACACCGGAAGCCGAAGCCGAGCGCCGTCGACGACTCGGGCTCGTAGGTGAAGCTGGCGTCGTTGAGCCGCAGCTTCTCGAGGGCGTCGCGCAGGTCGGGCAGCTCGTCGCCGTCGATCGGGAAGAGGCCGCAGAAGACCATCGGCTTCGGATCGCGGTACCCGTCCAGCGCCGTGTCGGCGGGGTGGGTGGCGGTGGTGACCGTCTCCCCCGAGCGCGCCCCACCGACGTCCTTGATGCCGGCGATGAGGTAGCCGACCTCGCCGGGGCCGAGCTCGTCGACCGGCACGGTGACGGGGGTGCGGACCCCGATCTCCTCGATCTCGTGGTTGGCCCCGGCCTGCATGAATCGGAGCTTGTCGCGGGCGGTCAGGGTGCCGTCCATGACCCGGATGGAGCTCACCACCCCCCGGTACTGGTCGTAGGCCGAGTCGAAGATGAGCGCCCGCAACGGGGCCGTGGGGTCACCCGTCGGGGCGGGAATGCGGGCCACGATGGCGTCCAGCAGCGCCGGTACGCCCTCGCCGGTCTTCGCCGAGATGTGCATGATCTCGTCGGCGGCGAGGCCGAGCACGTTCTCGATCTCCGCCGCGCAGCGTTCGGGGTCGGCGGCGGGCAGGTCGATCTTGTTCAGGACGGCCACGATCTCGAGGTCGTTCTCCAGGGCCTGGTAGCAGTTGGCCAGCGTCTGGGCCTGGATCCCCTGGGAGGCGTCGACCAGCAGCACGGCCCCCTCGCAGGCGGCCAGCGACCGGCTGACCTCGTAGCCGAAGTCGACGTGTCCGGGGGTGTCGATGAGATGGAGTGTGTGGCCCTCCCACGGCACGCGGACGTTCTGGGCCTTGATCGTGATCCCCCGCTCGCGTTCGATGTCCATCGAGTCGAGGTACTGGGCCCTCATCTGGCGGGGGTCGACGGCTCCGGTCAGCTCCAGGATACGGTCGGACAGCGTCGACTTGCCGTGGTCGACGTGACTGATGATGGAGAAGTTGCGGATACGGTCGATGGGGAGCACGGGTCGCCCAGCGTACCCAACGTGGGCCCGGGCCCACCCCCGGTGACCCGCCGCTCGCCCGGGCCACGGGTCGCCTGCTATCCTGCACTGTCTGCTCCGGCGGCCTCCGGGTCCGTCGGGACCGGGCGCCCCGTCCGTCGGTCCGGCGGTGTCGGGCGTCGACCGGGCAGCAACCCGTCGCACGGCTCTCCTGGCCCGCGACCACGCACCGAGACAACGAGGAACCCAGTGGCCAACATCCGCAGCCAGATCAAGCGCAACCGCCAGGCCGTCAAGCGCCAGGCCCGCAACAAGGCGGTCCGTTCGGAGCTGCGCACCCGCTCCAAGTCGGCCGTCGCCGCCATCGACGGGGGCGCCGAGCACTCCGAGGAGGCGGTCCGACTGGCCATCAAGCGGATCGACAAGGCCGCCGCCAAGGGCGTCATCCACAAGAACCAGGCCGCCAACCGCAAGTCCCGCCTCATGAAGCGGGCGGCCAAGGCGTCGGCTGACGCCTGACGGTCGTCCCGGCCCCCGGCCGGGCATCTGCATCGCCGTACCGGTCCCGCCTCCGGCGGGACCGGTCGCGTCCGGGGTGTCTCAGGTCTCCGGTAGCGCCTCGATCAGCTCGGGGCCGTCGTTGCGCACGTTGCCCACCGAGGTCCCCACCGCCCGGCGGACGAGGGTGCCTGCCGGCGACGCGGCCAGCAGGGACTCGAGCTCCGGGCCGTCCCGGTTCGCCGGATCGAGCCACTCGTCGAGGACCTCGGGTTCGAGCACCACGGGCATGCGGTCGTGGACGCCCGCCATGTCGGGCCCCGCCGCGGTGGTGATGACCGTGCAGGTGCGTAGCGGCAGCTGCTCGCCGGCGGGCGGCATCGCGTCCCGGGCCCCCCACCAGAGCTCCCACAGGCCGGCCAGGGCGAGCGGCCTCCGGTCGGTCCGGGTGAAGTAGTAGGGCTGCTTGGCCGTCCCGGGCCCCGGCGACCACTCGTAGAAGCCGTCGGCCACCACGACGAGGCGCCGGGCCGCGAATGCGGACTGGAACGAGGGCTTGGAGGTCAGGGTCTCCGCCCGGGCGTTGAACGTGCGGCTGGCGACCGAGGGGTCCTTCGCCCACGACGGGACGAGGCCCCACCGGTAGCGGCCGAGCTCGCGGTGCAGCGTCCGACGGCCCCCGTCGTCGGCGGCGTCACCGTCGGGCACGTCGGCCACGGCCAGGATCGTGCGCGTCGGCGCCACGTTCCAGCTGGGGCGCGCATCGGGGTCGACGTCGGGTCCCAGTTGCGCATCGAAGATCCGGGCCAGGTAGTCCGGGTCCGAGTAGAGCGAGATCCGTCCGCACATGGTGGGGCAGCCTACGGCGGGCCGCCCCCGCTCACCCCCGCACCACCCCCGCGGTCACTTCGGCGGGTAGTAGTAGAAGCTGCCGTCACAGCGGTAGCCGTGCTGGGGGCCGTTGACCGGTGGGTCGTCGAGCCGGGTGATGACACCGTTGCGGATCTGGGCGATCACGTAGCAGGACGCCGGGGTCTTGGCGGCCGGGTCCGAGCTGGCGATCAGGTAATTGCCGTTGAACACGGTGATCTTCTTCAGCTGCTCGAGCACCGAACCACGGGTGGGATGGGCCCCCGCCGCCTGGAGCGCCTGGGTGAACAGCTGACCCGAGAGCCAGCCGAACAGCGTGTAGAGGTCGGGGTGGAAGCCCGGGTCGGCCTTCTGGACCCACGTCTGGAACGTCTTGGCCGCCGGCAGCACGTTGGCGTCCTCACCCAGGAACAGCGAGTTCACCATCTCCATGTAGGCGCCGTCGACGGCCGACGCGCCGCCCGAGTCGGGCACCAGCTGCTCGGAGTAGGTCGAGGCGCCGAACACCAGTACGGGGTGGTAGTCCTGCTGGTTCAGCGCCTTCACCACGGCGGCGGCGTAGTTCTCGGGCATCTGCTCGAGGAAGAGGATCTTGATGCCGTCCTGGCGCATGGCCACCACGTTCTGGGTGAAGTCCGACTGCGTGATGTCGAACTGCTGGTCGTAGGCGACCGTGTAGCCGAGGGACTGCATGGCCGCCTTCTCGCCGTTCCACTTGGTGATGGCCGACGGCTGGTCGGCCACCAGCGCACCGGCGTGCTTCACGTCCTGGGGGAACTTCTGCTTGAAGTACAGCAGGGGCCCGGTCGGCCATCCGATGGCCGCCGGGTCGGGGCTGAAGCTGTTGGGCAGGTCGCCGGTCGCCTGGTCCAGGTTCACCGTGACATTGGGCACCCCGGGGTTGGCCGCCAGGACCGTCCCGCCGTAGTTGTCCTCGAGGGAGAAGCCGCCGACCGCCGCGAAGTCCTTCTGGACCACCTCTTGCGTGGCCTGCTTGTTCGGGGCGCCGGAGTAGCCGTCGTCGTGGGAGTCGACGAGGAGCTTGCGGCCGTCGATCCCCCCGGTCGAGTTCACGTAGTCGGCCCACGCCTCGGTGCCCACGTCGGCGCCCTTGAAGAGTCCGAAGGCCAGCGTCGAGACGTTGCCGACGGTGACGGACGACGAGGTCAGCCCCGTCGTGTCACTGAAGGCCGACGACGGGATGCCGTGGGTGCCCGACGAGGTTCCGGACGTGGACGAACCCGACGTGGTGGTCGGAGGGGTCGACTCGGTCGACGAGCAGGCGGTCAGCACGACGGCGACCACGAGGCCCGAAACGGCCACCGCCACCCTCGCGCTGCGGCGCCGACCGGACATCCCGCCGTGGCGGCTGGCGTGCATCATGGTTGTCTCCCCCTTGTCATGGGCACCCGGCAGGTCGTCGACCTGTCCCCCCCTGGCACGTTGCAACGCTGCAGACTCTAGAGAACGGCGGGCCGTCGCGCCCGGCTCCCCCCTACCCGCCCTCCGCCTGCCGGTCCCGGTGCATGGCGTTGATGCGCTCGCGGGACAGGTTGACGAACTCGCCGGTCGCCTCGACCTTCACCACGCCGTCCTGGAGGAGGCGGCCCGTGCTGAAGGTCCGCCGGTCCGTGACCTCGGTGACCCACGACTCGAAGGTCGTCTCGATCCCGATGATGGTCGGCCGCCGGTAGCGGATCTTGAGCTCGACCGTGGGGCCGGCGGCCCCGGCCACGACGTTGGCCGCGGTCAGGACGATGTCGAAGGCGGCGGCGATGGCGGCGCCGTGGACGCAGCCCGGCGCACCCTCGTACTGCGGCGTGAACACGGTCCGGCCCGCCGCCCGCGGCGGATCGAACCAGATGTCGACGGGCGGGGCCACCGGGTTGCAGGTGCCGACCACCATGTCGAAGGGCATCGACGCCATGAGGTCGGGAGGACCGTCCGGCCCCGGCATCTCGACGTGGCGGCCGACGGGCTCGGCCCTCTCCTCGGGCACGGCGGCCGACAGCTCGTCGCACACGTCGTCGACCCGGGCGGCGGCGGCGGCCAGGGCGCCCGGTGCGGGGGTCGAGGTGACCGTGAGCTCCACGAGCCGGCGGACGGCGGCGGCCAGCTCCTCGCGGCCCCCACCGCTCCAGGGCCGGCCGTCGGGCCCCGGGCGGCCCGGTGACTCGGGCCCGTCGGACGGGGCACCGGCCCGGTCGGGCAGCGTTCGTTCAGTCATGGGGTCCCTCCGAAGCGTTCGACGTACGGGGCGTGGGCGTCGAGGACGGCCAGGATCTCGGCGGCGGGCCCGGACGGGACCCGCAGGACGACCTCGCGGATGCCGAGGGTGGCGAAGTGCTCGAGCTTGGCCTCGCTCGGGACGGTGCCGAAGGGGACCACGCGGGCGCTCGCGGGGTCCCGCCCCCGCTCCTCGAACGCCCGTCGCAGCGCGGGGAGCGCCTCACCGAGGCCGGAACCGCCGACCGGCAGCCAGCCGTCGCCGTACTCGGCGATGGCGGCGAAGTTGCCCGCCGAGGCCACCCCGCCGAGGAGGACGGGGACCCCCGGTCGCTGTGCCGGACTCGGGGCGCTCCAGCACGGGTCGAGGTCCACGTACTCGCCGTGGTACTCGGCCGGGTCGTCGCGCCACAGGGCCCGCATGCACAGCACGTGCTCCCGGGCCACAGCCCGGCGGTCGGCGAAGTCGACGCCGTGGTCGGCGGCCTCGGCCCGGTTCCAGCCGAACCCGATCCCGAGGTCCACCCGTCCGCCGCTCAGGTGGTCGAGGGTGGCCACCTGCTTGGCCATGACGATCGGGTCGTGCTGGGCGACGAGCGACACGCCGGTGCCGAGGCGCAGCTCGGAGGTGACGGCCGCCGCGGTGGCCAGGGCCACGAACGGGTCGAGACTGCGCTTGTAGTCGTCGAGGGACACCCCGTCGACCAGTCCGGGAGGCGTGTCGGCCCGCACCGGCAGATGGGTGTGCTCGGGCAGGAACAGCGACGCGAAGCCCCGCTCCTCGGCGGCCCGGGCGACCCCGACCGGGTCCATGTCCCGGTCGGTCAGGAAACAGGTCACACCGATCCGCATCCCGTCAGTCCCCCAGTCCGGAGGCCAGGGCCGCCCCGGGGTTGACCTCGGGATCGGCGAACAGGGCGGCGAACGCCGCCTCCTCGCGGCGGCGGGCGTCACCGACGGCGGGGCCGCGTCCGGCCAGCATCAGCCGCTTGATCTGCCGGGTGGCGTGCGCCGGGAAGGCGGCGATCGTCCGGGCGAGGGCCAGGGTCTCGGCGAGGACGGTGCCGTCGGGGCAGCTCCGTAGCGCGAGGCCCGAGGTCACGGCCTCGTCGGCCGTGACCCACTCCGAGGCGAGCAGGACCCGCGCCGCCTGCTGCCACCCCATCCGCAGCGGCAGGAGCACGCTGCTGGCCGCCTCGGGAGGGACGCCCATCTCGGCGAACGGGGCCCGCAGGCGCGCCGACTCGTCCATGAGCACCAGGTCGACGTGACCGAGGATCGAGCAGCCGAGCCCCATGCCCACGCCGTGCACGGCGGCCAGCAGGGGCTTGTCGAACCGCTGGAGGACGTCGAGCAGGTCCTGGAAGCCCGAGCCGGCGTCGGGGCCGCCTCCGCCCGTCGCGATGGCCGCCATCTCGCGCAGGTCCTGGCCGGCCGTGAACGCCCGGCCCCGGCCGGTCAGCACCACGGCGTGGACGTCGTCGTCGCCGAGCGCGCCGGACAGGGCGCCGGCCACCGCCCGGTACATCGCCGAGTCGAAGGCGTTGCGGACGGCCGGCCGGTCGAAGGCCAGCACCAGCACGTGGTCGATGAACTCGAGCTCGATCCGGTGGTCGTCGTCCGTCGGCGACGCCGGCGTCACGGTCGGACCACCTGGCCCCCGTCGACGTTGAAGACATGACCGGTGATCCAGGACGCCTCGTCGGACAGGAGGAACAGGCACATACCCACGAGATCGTCGGGCTGACCCATGCGCTTGAGGGCGAGTCCGGCCACGATCGGCTGCAGGAAGACGTCGGGGACGACGGTCCGGGAGGCCTCGGTGTCGATCGGGCCGGGGGCGATGGCGTTGGTGCGGATGCCGTCGCCCCCGAGCTCGTGGGCCAGCTGCTGGGTCAGCGAGTTCACCCCGGCCTTGGCCAGACCGTAGAAGCCGGCATAGAGGTAGGCGGCGGTCGACGACTGGTTCACGACGGCGCCACCGCCCCGCGCCTTCATGTGGGGCCAGCAGGCCCGCACGCAGTTGAGGGCGCCGAGCAGGTTCACCGAGAGGAACCGGTTGAGGTAGTCCCAGTCGACCGTCACGAGAAGGTCGAGCTTCATCGTCCCGAAGATGGCGGCGTTGTTGACGAGGTAGTCGATGCCGCCGAACGCGTCGACGGCCGCCCGGGCCAGGGCCTCGGCCGATGCGGGATCGGCCACGTCCACCGGCACCGCGAGGGCGGCGCCCCCCGCCGAGCGGATACCCCCGGCCACGGTCTCGGCCCGGTCGGCGTCGATGTCGGCGACGACCACGGAGGCGCCGGCGGCGGCCAGCGCCTCGGCGTAGGCCTGGCCGATCCCGCCGGCGGAGCCGGTGACGATGGCCACCCGGTCGTGGAAGTCGAAGGTGGTGGTGGGGGAAGCCCCCGCGGTGTCGGTCATGTCAGGACTCCTCGTTGTCGTCGGTCATGTGCCGCGTCGTCGGTCACGCCGGCTCGGCCAGCGACTTGGTCTCCAGGTACTCCTCGAAGCCGGCCACGCCGGACTCGCGCCCGACACCGGACTGCCGGTAGCCGCCGAAGGGGACGTCGGGGCTGAACCACAGACCGCCGTTGATGCCGACGGTGCCGGTGCGGATCCGGTTGGCCACGGCCACCGCCCGCTCCCGGTCCGCCGACCAGACCGAGCCCGACAGCCCGTAGGTCGAGTCGTTGGCCAGCGCCACGGCGTCGTCGTCGCCGTCGTGGGGGATCACGACCATGACCGGCCCGAAGATCTCCTCCTGGGCGACCCGGGCGTCGTTGTCGACGCCCACGATGAGGGTGGGCTCGACGAAGAAGCCGTCGCCCAGGCCCTCGGGTCGTCCACCGCCGAGGGCGAACGACCCGCCCTCCTCCACCGCCAGACGCAGGTAGCCCTCGACGCGGTCCCGTTGGCGGGCGCTGATGAGCGGTCCGCAGATGGTGCCCGGGTCGGTCGGATCGCCGGCCTGCAGCTTGCCCATCACCTTGGTCATCGACACCACGGCGTCGTCGAAGAGCGCACGGGGCACGAGCAGGCGGGTGGTGATGGCGCACCCCTGGCCGGCATGGGTGCAGACGGTGAAGGCGGCGGTGGCGCAGGCACCCCGCAGGTCGGCGTCGTCGAGGACCACGAACGCCGACTTGCCGCCCAGTTCGAGGAAGACCTTCTTCACGCTGTCCGCGGCCGAGGCCATCACCTTCCGACCGGTGGCCGTCGACCCCGTGAAGCTGACCTGGTCGACCCGGGGGTCGGTGGAGAGGCGCGCCCCGAGGACGGGGTCGGCCGACGGGACGATGTTCACCACCCCCGCCGGAATGTCGGTCTCCTCGGCGATCAGGCGACCCAGCACCGTGGCGCACCACGGCGTGTCCGGGGCGGGCTTCAGCACGACCGTGTTGCCGGCCGCCAGGGCCGGCCCGAGCTTGGCCAGGTTGATCTGGTGGGGGACGTTCCAGGGGGTGATCGCCCCGACGACGCCCGTCGCCTCGCGTCGGACCCAGCGGCGCGAGGGGATGCCCATCGGCTCGGCGACGCCGAGGTCGGTCTCCCACTCGTACCCCTCGGCCAGGTCGGCGACCCAACCGAGCGATTCGACCGGAGCGTCGAGCTGCGCGGTGTGGGTCATGAACAGCGGCGACCCCGTTTCCGCGATGGTCATGGCCCGGATCCCGTCGGCGTGCCGCTCGAAGGCCTGCCGGAGCTGGCGCAGACACCGCACCCGTAGCTCGAGGTCGGTGGACCAGCCCGTGGCGTCGAAGGCCCGCCGGGCGGCGCCGATAGCGTCTTCGATGTCCTCGGGGCCGCCGTCGGCGGCCACCCCCAGCACCTCGCCCGTCGCCGGGTTGAGTGTCTCGAAGACCCGCCCCGACCGGGCCGGCCGCAGCTCACCGTCGACGAGCAGTCGCTCCTCGCCCACCGTCGTCGCGTCGCTCATCGGTCCTCCTTCGTCACACCCAGGCCGAACACGTCGTCGGCCCGGGCCTCGGTCATGGCGGCGAGGGGCAGGTCCACCCCCAGCTCGTCCCCCAGGGCCAGGGCGGCCAGGAGGTCCTTGTGCGCGAGGTCGGCGCCGTTGCGCATCGCGCCGATCAGTCCGGCGTCGTCGGCGTCGGTGAAGGGTGCCACCGTCGTCCGGAACATGAGCGTGGCGGCGCCGCCGATCTTGACGTCGCTGGCCCGGATCACCTGGGCCAGCTTCGACAGGTCGATGCCCGCGGCCTCGGCCAGCACCTGGGCCTCGTAGGCGGCCAGCCAACTGGCGTACTGCACCAGGTTGCGGGCCAGCTTGGCGGCCAGGCCCGTCCCGAACGGCCCCATCCGGACGGTCAGCGACCCGAAGGCGTCGAACACCGGCTGCAGCCCGGCGACCACGGCCTCGTCGCCCCCCACCATGCAGATCAGCTCACCGGTGGCGGCGGCGCTCGGGCCCCCACTCACCCCGCAGTCCACCAGGTCCACCCCGGCGGCCCGCGCCTCGTCGCCGATGGCGCGCACGCATTCGGGGGTGATGGTGCTCACCACCACGAACACCGTGCCCGCGTGGGCGGCGGCCAGGGCGCCGTCCCGACCCGAGAGCACCGTGTGCACCTGCTCGTCGTTCACCACGGCCACCACCACGACGTCCGCCGCCCGCGCCAGATCAGCGGGCGAGGCGGCCACCGCGGCGTGACCGGCGTGTCGGGCCGTGGCCTCGTCCCGGATGTCGGCGACCACGAGCGGGAAACCGGCGGCCTGCACGCTCGTCGCCACCCCGTCGCCGATGGCCCCGAGCCCGATGACACCGACCGTGGGGACCTCCGGCGTCCCCCCCGTTCCTGCACCCTGTTCCGTGGTCACACCTGATCCCCCATTGCTGGACACGTGTCTGGACTATAGTATGGACACATGACCGATTCCAGCGCCGGGCCGCAGGGCGGCCCTCAGGGCCGGGACGGGCGATGACGTCCGCCACCGCGCCCCACGGGGGGGCCCGGACGATCGACTTCGAGGCGACGCGGCGGCGGCTCACCCCCCGCCAGGCCGAGGTCGTGGCCACCCTGGTCCAGGCGGCGGAGGACGAGACCGAGGAGGTCGGCTACGCCGGCCTGACGGTCCGGGGCGTGGCCCGGCGGGCCGGCGTGGCCCCCGCCACCGCCTACACGTACTTCAGCTCCAAGGACCACCTGCTGGCCGAGGTGCTCTGGCGTCGCACCGAGGCGCTACCGCCGGTCGAGGCCGACCCCGCCCGCCCGGTGGCCGAGCGGGTCGAGCAGGTCGTGCGGGAGATGATCCCCTTCGCGGCCAGCAGCCCCGCTCTCATCGACGCCTGCACGGTGGCGATGATCAGCCTCCATCCCGACGTCGGCCACCTGCGGGACCGCATCGGTGCCGTCACCCACCGCCGGCTGACGGCGGCCGTCGGACCCGCCGTGGACCCCCGGGTCGTGCGGGTACTCGAGGCGGCGTACTCGGGCGCCCTGCTGACGGCGGGCATCGGCCACATGTCGTTCCTCGACGTCCCGGCGTTCGTGGCCGAGGCGGCGACACTGCTCATCGACGGAGGCGCACGATGACCACGACCGGTGCCGTCGAACCGGCGACCTACAACCCGTACGCCTACGAGATGCACGAGGACCCGTATCCGACGTACGCCCGCCTGCGGGCCGAGGCGCCCGTCTACCGGTCCGACGAGTTCGACTTCTGGGCGCTCTCGCGCCACGAGGACGTGATCGGCGCGTTCCGCAACGTCGACGCCTTCTCCAACGCCTTCGGAGTGTCCCTCGACCCGTCGGCCTTCGGGGCCGACGCCCACCGCACCATGTCGTTCCTGGCCCTCGACCCCCCCAAGCACACCCGCATGCGGTCCCTCGTGGGCAAGGGATTCACCCCGACCAAGGTGAACGCCATGGAGGAGCGGATCCGCGAGATCACGCTCCAGCACCTCGAGCCCGCGCTCGAGTCCGGGTCGTTCGACTTCATCGCCGACTTCGCCGGCAAGGTGCCGATGGACGTGATCTCGGAGCTGGTGGGCGTCCCCGCCGCCGACCGGGCCGAGCTCCGGCGCTTGGCCGACCTGGTGCTCCACCGCGACGACGGCGTCTACGACGTGCCGCCCGAGGGGATGGCCGCCGCCCTCGACCTCGTCGTCTACTACCAGGACATGGTCGACGAGCGCCGCCGGCGCCGGACCGACGATCTGACCTCGGCCCTGCTCGACGCCGAGATCGACGGCGACAAGCTGACCGACGAGGAGGTCGTGGCCTTCCTCTTCCTCATGGTCGTGGCCGGCAACGAGACGACCACCAAGCTGCTCGGGAA
>Ga0181528_10001401_pt1 | contig 15078 bp, 12 predicted proteins | sample PEATcosm2014_Bin_47_FD_119742 | JGI IMG/M metagenome (GOLD analysis project Ga0181528, IMG submission 119742) | Peatland microbial communities from MTU Mesocosm Facility, Houghton, MI, USA - PEATcosm2014_Bin10_10_metaG | ecosystem: Environmental > Terrestrial > Soil > Wetlands > Peat | place...
GGTGTCTTCCTGGATCACGATGGCATCAGCGCCGTCGGGGATCACGCCGCCGGTAAAGATCCGGACCGCCTCGCCGCGGCCGACCGCCCGGTCGAACGGCCGTCCCGCCGCGACCTCGCCGATCACCTTGAATTTAGCGCCGGCCTGCGCGGCGTCGGTTGCCCGCACCGCATAGCCGTCCATCGCCGACATCGCCTGCGGCGGCTGGGTGCGCCGCGCCTCCAGGTCGCGCGCCAGCACGCGGCGGTGGCCGGCATCGAGCGCGACCATTTCCTCGGGCAGCGGCTCGGCGCCGGCGAGGATGGCAGCTAGCGCGTCAGCGACCGGCATCAATGCCAAGACAAAACTCCCTTAAATTCCGAGCGCCGACAGTGCCTTTGCCACGTCATTGGGCGAGGTGACATGGACGCCGATCAAGCCCTGCCTGCGCGCGCCCGCGATATTCTCGGAGAGATCGTCGAAAAACACGATGCGCTCAGCCTTTACCCCGATCGCCTTTATCACATGATCATAGGCGCACGCGTCAGGTTTCCGAAGCCCGATCGCGCAGGACAGGAAGATTTCGCGGAAATGCCCGAGCACGTCGGCATAGGGTTTTGAAAAATGCGCGACATGGGGCCGGTTGGTGTTGGAGAAGGCATAGAGCGGCAGCCGTTTTGCGGCGCGCGCCAGCAACGCGTTGATCCCAGGCATTTCGCCGGCGAAGATACTGTTCCAGCCTTCCAGCAACTGCTCGTCTGAAATTCCGATGCCGAGCGTCGAGCGCAGCCCCTCGAAGAACTCGGCATCGCTGGCGTGCCCGGTCTCGTGACGCCGAAACGTCTCGCTCTGCGAAAACGGTTTCGACAGATCGGCGGGGCTACAGCCGGCATGGCCCGCCCAGCACGCCAGCACCTTGCCGAAATCGATGTCGATGACGACGCGGCCGAGATCGAACAGCAACGCGTCGGCGGCGCCGGGAGCTAACGGTGGTGACGCCATCGTTTCCTGCGTCAGTAGTGATACGGCTCGATGTGCAGCAACGGGAAGGCGCTGAAGACCGTCGGCAGGTGGGTCGGGCTCGCCGGGTGCACATAGGATTTGTCGAGCTCGGCGAAATTCTTGACCCCGAGCAAACCAAGGCAGCGGATCACCTCGTCCTCCAGCAGTTCCAGCATCCGCAGCACGCCGGTTTCCTGCTTGGCGGCCAATGCCCAACACTGCAAACGGCCGACGCCGACCAGGTCGGCGCCCATGATCATCGCCTTGACGATGTCGGTGCCGCGGCACATCGAGCCGTCGACCATGATCTTGGCGCGGCCCTTCACGGCGTCGACCACCTCCGGCAGCACCTGCATCGAGCCGCGGCCGTGATCAAGCTGGCGGCCGCCATGGTTCGAGACATAGATCCAGTCGACGCCGTGCTCGACGCAGAGTTTTGCGTCTTCGGCGGTGGCGATGCCCTTCACCACGAGCGGAATCTTGTACTTGTCCTTGATCAGTTTCACCGTGCGCCATTCCAGCCCCTTCTGGAAATCGCCGCCGGTGGCGCGCAACCGGCTTTCGCGCACGTAACGTTTGGCAATATCGCGCTCGCGCCGGCTGTAATGTGCGGTGTCCACCGTGAGGCAGAACGCCTTGTAACCGTGCTTGACGGCGCGGCTGACGCAGTCCTCGACAAAGGCGTCGTCGCCGCGAACGTAGAGCTGGTACATCCGCAGCGCATCGGGCGCGGCCTCGGCGACCTTCTCGAGGCCGGGCTGCGACACCGAACTCAGCATATGGCCGGCGCCGAAGGTGCCGGCGGCGCGGGTGACGCTGGCGGCAGAACCTTCGGGATCGAAGATCTCGAGCGCGCCGACCGGGGCCATGAACACCGGCAGCCGCATCTTGCGGCCAAATTGTTCGACCGAGGCATCGACCTTGGCGACGTTGCGCAGCACCCGCGGCCGGAACGCGATCTCGTCCAGCGCCATGCGGTTGCGGCGCATGGTGGTCTCGGTCTCGGCGGCGCCGGCGATATAGTCCCAGGCATTCTGGTTGAGGTTGCTGCGCGCCTTGCGGACGAATTCGTGCAGGTTCTGGAATTCCTCGGGGCTCGCGCCGAGTTCACCGACTGGCGGCGCCGGTTTGATGCGGGTTGCTTCGTTCATGGTTTCCTCCCGGGAATGCCTGATTGATAATTTGATTGTTAGCGGGGTGGTCTGGCTTGACCAATCGCCTATCGCTTCCGGCGCTTCCGCGCCATCCCGAAAATTGCTATGGCTGCTATCACGGAAGGACCTGAGCGAGAGTTTCGGGCCTGTGAAGGGGAGGAATGGTCGTGAAAAAATCGACGGTTTGGATGGCGGCGCTGGGTTTGAGCGCGCTCGGCGGGACGGCGGCGCATGCGCAAAGCATGACCTTGACCAGCACCGACATCAAGGAAGGCGGCACCATCGCCAACGAGCAGGTGTTCAAGGGCTTTGGCTGCACCGGCGGCAACGTCTCGCCCGAATTGAGCTGGAGCGGGGCGCCCAGCGGCACCAAGAGCCTGGCGGTCTCGATCTACGATCCGGACGCGCCGACCGGCAGCGGCTGGTGGCATTGGGTGGTTTTCAACATTCCACCCGGCACCACCTCGCTGCCCAAGGGCGCCGGCGACGTGAAGAAGAAATCGATGCCGAAGGGGGCGATCCAGAGCCGGACCGATTTTGGCGCCGACGGCTATGGCGGGCCCTGTCCGCCGGCCGGCGACAAGCCGCATCACTACCAGATCACGGTGTTCGCGGTTGACGTCGACAAGCTGCCGGACGCCAAGGACCATTCCGCTTCCGCGGCATTGGTCGGCTTCGACCTGCATTTCCATACCCTGGCCAAGGCGACCCTGACCGGCCTTTACGGCCGCTGAGGTTTTACCGCCGGTCAAGCGTGCGCGCCCCTTGAGCCTCTCACGAGGTTTTGGGGTGCGCGCCGCGGCTGCCGAAGTTCTGTGCATTGCCATGCAAGCCGTTAGCCGCGCGGGCAAATTTGCCGATATGGCCGCGCGATTCGATGGCGCTCGCCCAATTACAAATTGGACAGAAAGTGGAATTCCGGCTTTGCCGGGACGGCGCGACGCGTATACGCTCTCCTATCCGCCGAAAATCGCCGGCGAGGTGGCAAAGCTGCCTCAATGACACCAGAAAGTTATTGTGACGCTTCCGGTCGGCCCTATCTGAGACGATGACGCCGATCCCGTCCACATTTGCCCGATTTGTGGCGTGCGACAACTGACAGCGAGAAGGTTCCGCGAACAATGCGCAAGAATTCCCACTTTCTACTCGGTGCGTTAGCAGGCACCTGCCTGACCCTTCTCGTCGCCGGTCCGAAGCCCGAGTTCTGGATCGCCGCGGCCAGGGCCGCCACCAGTGCCGATACCTACGCGCAACTCAATCTGCTCGGCAGCGTGTTCGAGCGGATCAGGACCGACTATGTCGAAAAGCCCGACGATGCAAAACTCGTCGAAGGCGCCATCAACGGCATGGTCACCTCGCTCGACCCGCATTCGCGCTACATGAATGAAGCGTCCTGGCGCGACATGCAGGAGACCACGCATGGCGAATTCGGCGGCCTCGGCATCGAGGTCACGATGGAAGACGGGCTGGTCAAAGTGGTCTCGCCGATGGACGGCACGCCGGCACAGAAGGCCGGCATCATGTCGGGCGACTTCATCACCTATATCGACGGCGATGCGGTGCAGGGCCTGTCGCTGGAGCAGGCCGTCAACAAGATGAAGGGCCCGGTTCACACCTCGACCAAGCTGAAGATCGAACGCAAGGGCGCCGATAAACCGATCGACGTGTCGATCGAGCGCGAAATCATCCAGGTCAAGCCGGTCAGCTTCCATACCGACGGCGGCGACATCGGCTACATCCGGATCAGCTCGTTCAACGAACAGACCACCGACGGATTGCACAAGGCGATCGCCGACATCAACAAGCAGATCCCGCAGGACAAGCTCGCGGGCTACGTCGTCGACCTCCGCAACAATCCGGGCGGCCTGCTCGACCAGGCGGTCTCGGTGGTGAGCACGTTCCTGGCGCGCGGCGAAGTGGTTTCGACCCGGGGCCGCACGCCCGAGGAAACCCAGCGCTACACCGCCAAGGGCGGCGACCTCACCAAGGGCAAACCGCTGGTCGTGCTGATCAACGGCGGCGCGGCTTCGGCCTCCGAAATCGTCGCGGGCGCCTTGCATGACCACAAGCGCGCCACCCTGATCGGCACCCGCTCGTTCGGCAAGGGATCGGTGCAGACCATCATTCCGCTCGGCACCGGCAATGGCGCGCTGGCGCTGACCACCGCGCGCTATTTCACGCCGTCGGGCCACTCGATCCAGGCGCTCGGCGTCTCGCCCGACATCGAGGTGCTGCAGGACGTGCCGGATGAGCTGAAGGGACGCGTCGACACCAAGGGCGAGGCTTCCATGCGCGGCCATCTCTCCGCCGAGGGCGCCGAGCAGACGGGTTCGCAGGCCTATGTGCCGCCGGACGAAAAGAACGACAAGGCCCTGGCGGCGGCTTACGACCTCTTGCGCGGCGTCACCATCAAGGCCGACATGCCGTCATCGCCCAAGACCACGGTTCCGAACTGAATTCGGTCCGCATCTAACGGATGATTCGAACGGGGTGGCCGCAAGCCGCCCCGTTTTGGTTTGCATCACGCAACAGCGGACGATTTCCTGGCGTGCGCGAACAGCAGCGCCTTGATTTCCGCGGCCGGCTTGGCCGGGCTGAACAGATAACCCTGCATCTCCGAACAGCCGAGCATGCGCAACAACTGCTGCTGCTGCTTGGTTTCGACACCTTCCGCCGTGGTCGTCATGTGGCGGGCGGCGGCGATGTTCACCACCGCCTGCACGATACAGGAGGAGCCGTCGGGGTCCTCGATGTCGTTGACGAAGCAGCGGTCGATCTTGATCTTGTCGAACGGAAAACGCTGCAGATAGCTTAGCGAGGAATAGCCGGTGCCGAAATCGTCGAGCGCGATCCGCACGCCGATCTCGCGCAGCTGGTGCAGGATGGCGAGCGCCGCGTCGTCGTCGCGGATCAGCACCGCCTCGGTGATCTCGAGCTCCAGCCGGCTTGCCGCGAGGCCGGAGCCGGCCAGGGCGCCTACGATCTTCAACGCCAGCGTACCGCTCTTGAACTGAACCGGCGAAACGTTGACCGCGAGCTTGATATCCTCCGGCCAGGTGGTGGCTTCCGTGCAGGCCGTGGTCAGCACCCATTCGCCGATCTGGTTGATCAGGCCGGTATCTTCCGCGATCGGGATGAATTCCGCCGGCGAAACCATGCCGCGTGTCGGATGGCGCCAGCGCAGCAGCGCCTCGCACCCGGTGATCTTGTTGTCCTGCAGGCCGAGACAAGGCTGGTAGTAAACTTCCAGTGCGTTGTCCGCGATCGCCTGGCGCAGGTCGATTTCCAGAAGCCTGCGCGCGGTGACCTGCGCGTCCATGTCCGGCACGAAGAAGCGATAGGTCCGCCGGCCGGCCGATTTGGCGGCGTACATCGCCAGATCCGCGTTCTTCAGAATCTGGTGCAGATCAGTGCCGTGCTGCGGCGCCAGCGCCACGCCGATGCTGGCGTCGGTGGTGACCTGATGGCCGAGGCATTCATAGGGCGCGCGGATCGCCTCGAAAATCCGGGTGGCGAGGTCGCTGACTTCCGCTTCGTCCTTGATGGCGGTCTGCACCACGGCGAATTCGTCGCCGCCGAGCCGGGCCACGAAGTCATCACCCCGGGCGCAGCCGCTCAGGCTCACCGCCACCGATTTGAGCAATTCGTCGCCGATCAAATGGCCGAGTGTGTCGTTGACGCTCTTGAATTCGTCGATGTCGATATAGAGCACCGCCAGCTGCTCGCCCGGCGCGATCCGCGCGAGCTCATGCTTGAGCCGCTCGTGGAACAGCGCGCGGTTCGGCAGGTCGGTCAGCGGATCGTAGTGCGCCAGATGGGTGATGCGCTCCTGGGCCTGCTCACGTTCGGTAACGTCCTCGATCGTCGCCACCCATCCGCCGGCTTGCAGCGGCTGATTGATGATCTGGATGGCGCGGCCGCCAGGGGCTTCCGTGACCTGGTGTGTCACCTTGCCGAGCGCGACGTCGTGGATGATGTTGGCGCAGAATGCTTCCACGTCGCCGTCGAACGATCCGGTTTCCTTGCGGTGGTAGATCAGGTCCTGCATGGTGCAGCCGGGCTTGACCACGTCGGCCGACAACCCGAACATCTCGATATAGCGCCGGTTGCACACCGTCACGTGGGCGGTGTTGTCGTAGACGACGAGGCCTTGCGGAATGTTGTTGACGGCGGTGTCGAGGCGCTGCTTTTCCAGCCGGTGCTGCTGCGACAGTTTCCGCACCACCAGGAACAAAAGGCCGGCGATCAGCAGCACGAACAGCGCGGCGACCGCGATCAGGAACCTGGTTTGCTCGCGCCAGTCGGCCAGCGCCGCCGATACCGTCGTGGTGGCGATGATGGAAATCGGGAAATCGTTCAGCATGCGCGCCGCGGCCAGCCGGTCCAGCCCGTCGATCGGGCTGGTCAGCCGCATCGTGCCATGATCGGAATTCGTCAGCAGCTGACGGTGCGCAGGGCTGGATTCGAAATTCTGCCCCATCATCGCCGCGACATGCGGGTAGCGCGCCAGCAGCGTTCCGTCGCGATGATACATCGAGATCGCGGCGCTGTCCCCGAGCGCAAGGGAAGCGAAGAATTTCTCAAAACTCGCCGGCGTGATGGCGCGGGTGACGACGCCGAGGAATTCGCCGTTGCGGCCGCGGACCCGGTGCGCGAACACGGTTGTCCAGCCGCCGATGAAGCGGCCGTGCAATAGTTCGATCAGAACCGGCATCGCGGTGCTGTTGGATTTGAAGGCGCGGAAGAACGCCCGGTCGGAGATGTTGACATCCGGCACCGGCCAGCGTTCCGACGAATTGATCAGTCTGCCGTCGGCGTCGAACACATTGATGCCGGCGACGTCGGAATGACCGCTGCCCTTGTCCTGCAGGCTGTCGTGCATTTCAGGGGTCGACATCAGCGCCCTGAAGGCCGCCGGCGATGCCATTTGCGCGAACTGCGGTTGGGTCGCAATCTCTCTCTGGATGGTGACGAAATCGTCCAGATGCTGATCGAAATGACGCGCCAGCAGCAGCACGGTATTGTCGAGCTCGCGTTCGGCGCTTTGCAGCGCGCGCTCGCGGAATACGCCGACCATCATCGCGGTTCCGACCACGATGCCGGCAACCAGCAGCGCGCCGCCGACGATCAGCCAGCGGATCGGATTGCCGCGAACCAGCGCCTTGATATTGAACGTGGCGTTTGCCATGGCCGTCATGATTGTTGCGGACAAGTGCTTTCGCCAGAAGCAATTTCCCGACCCCCAGCCCCCACATGGTTACCGGGGCGATATGGAATTGCCGTTAGGAAGTTGGGTTAACGGACGGTTAATCGCCGCGATGGTGACCGCAACCTTCACGCGATGATGGAAACAGCCGGGCAGTGTTTTAAGGTTGCAATGGTTGCGCGGATCAGCCGGCGGCGGCCGGCCCGCGACCGGGTATCGTGGCCACGATGATGGCGGCGAGGATGCTTGCGCCGGCGCTGGCCATGATCGGCACCGTATAGCTGTGGCTGAGATCGAACGCGAAGCCCGCCGCGCTCGGACCGACCAGGGTGCCAAACGCCACGCTGGTGTAGAGGATTCCGATCAGGCCGCTGACGTTGCGGCCGCCGAAATAGTCCATCACCACCGCTGGCAGCACCGCGACCCAGCCGCCGTAGAAGATACCGAACGCGAAGGCGAACGCGCCAAGCGACCACAGGCCGGTCGAGACCGCCCAACTCGCCAATGCCAGTGCCATGCCGGCGAACATCAGCAGCAGCGAACGCTGGCGGCCAAAACGGTCGGCGAGGCCGCCGAGGAAAAACCGCCCGGCGGTGCTGCCGATCCCGATGATTCCGAGCAGCAGTACGGCGGAGGCGGCCGCGACGCCATGATCCCTGGCATAGGGCACGAGATGGACGAACGGCACGAATACGCCGAACGAGCAGATCAGGCAGGCCGCATACAGGCTGACGAAGCGGCGTGAGCGGATCGCCTCGCTGACAGAGGCGCCTTCCGTTCTGCCTGATGCCGCGCCCGGCTGCGGAGGATCGCCGTCGGCGCCGAGATTGCGGTCGCGCGGATCGTTCTCGATCAGCAGCGACAACCCTCCGCCGATCACAGCGGCGAAAATTCCGAGCACCAGATAAGCGCCATGCCAGCCGAGGCTTGCGATCAGCAGGGTCGCGAGCGGCGGCATCACCAGCGTGCCGACGCCGATGCCGCTCACCGCGAGGCCGGAGGCAAGGCCGCGCCGGCGGACGAACCATCGCTGCACCGTGCCGATCGCGGGCACATAGGCACAGCCGACCCCGAGGCCGACGCCGAGTCCGTAGGCGGCATAGACCTCGGTGAGGTTGCGCGCCAAGCTTGCCGCGGCGAGGCCAAGCCCGGTCAGGATCATGCCGGCAACCGCAAGACGGCGGGAGCCGAAGCGGTCGGCGAGCGGGCCGCTGACGATCCCGAGGCCGAAATACAGAAAGCCCGCCAGCGAGAACACCAGCGACACCGAGCCGCGCGAGGCGCCGAAATCGCGCTGCAGCGATTCGACGAAGGCGCTGAACGTATAGGCGCTGCCGAAACCGACAAAGGTGACCGCGAACGCGGCCGTGACCACCCACCAGCCGTAAAAGATGCCGGTGCGGGCAAGCGTTGTGTCGTCGTTCATCACGGACTCCCTGGTCATTGGCGCGGTTGCACGCAACACCGGTAAACGAGATATACCAGTGTCTCTTGCTGTCAACCAACAAAACTGCTTTACTGGTGTTCCCTGCGGAATCGAAAAATGTCGAAAGAGTCGCGAAAGTTCCAGGTTCCCGACGAATTGGCCCATCTCTATGATTTTGCCAATTCGCTCGATATCAGGCATTTTGTTCATCATGGCGTGCAACATCTGCAGAGCGATGAGCTGACGGGCCCGCGCCAACTCGGTGCGTGGATGGACAAGCACGGACTGGCGCGGGCCGGCGGGCGGATCACGGCGGCGATGTTCGAGACGGCCGTGCAGTTGCGGGCCGATATCCGGGCCTTCCTTGAAAGCGATCCGGCCGAGCGGCGACGTAACGCCCGTGTCGCGGGCCTGCTGAACAAGGCGCTAAAACAGTTTCCGCTGGTCGCGGAAGCGCAGGGCGAACGCGGTTTTGCGTTGCGGGCTTCGCGCGACGATGCGTTGGCGGGTCTATCGGTGGTCGTGGCCGAGCTTTACGATGGCGCGATCCAGGGCACGCTCGACCGGCTGAAAATGTGCGCTGCGGAAGAGTGTCGCCGGGTGTTTTACGATCGTTCAAAGCCCGCGACGCGGCGCTGGTGCATGTCGACGCTGTGCGGCAACCGGATCAAGACCAGAACCTATCGCGCGCGCCATCGCAGCGAAGCTTGAACGGCAGCAATTGCCGGGTCGCCGCGCATGCACCGGCAATAGGTTCCGTTCTGGCGCGGGTTAGAGAAATGCTAACCATATAAACCCTTGACGCAACTGACGGCCGAACTGGCACACATCTTGCGAATTGCCCCGGGTCTCGCCACAGGCAACAAGGATAGTTGGAGTAATGACACGCGTATTGCTCAAGAAATTTCTGGCCGACGAAACCGGCGCGACCGCGATCGAATATGGACTGATCGCCGCCGGCATTGCGCTCGCCATCATTGCTATCGCCAACGGAATGGGCTCGAAGCTAAGCACCAAATTCACATCGATCAATTCTTCGCTGAAGTAGCTTTGTGCAGGGATCGAACGGTGAGGGCGGTGGCATTCACCGCCCCGTTGCTGGGTCAGGCGCGGTAGTGCCCGGATTTGCCGCCCTTTTTCTCGACGAGGTGGATCGCCTCGATGCGGACGCCGCGCTCGACCGCCTTGACCATGTCGTAGATCGTCAGGCATGCGACCGACACCGCCGTGAGCGCTTCCATCTCGACGCCGGTCGGGCCGGTGACTTTTACGGTGGCGCGCACGATGCAGCCCGGCAGCTTCTTGTCCGGCGTAATGTCGAGTGTAACCTTCGACAGCGCCAGCGGGTGGCACAGCGGAATCAATTCCGAGGTGCGCTTGGCCGCCATGATGCCGGCGATCCGCGCGGTGCCGAGCACGTCGCCCTTTTTGGCGTTGCCGGACGTGATCAGCTCGAGCGTTGCCTTGCTCATGACGACGCGGCCTTCGGCGACCGCGCTGCGTTCGGTGGCGGGTTTTGCCGAGACGTCGACCATGCGCGCTTCGCCCCTGGCGTCGATGTGGGTGAGGGCGCCGCTCTTCGACGGCTTAGCCTTGGATGTGCGCGCCATCGCTAGCGCGTCCCTGCCGCGCTTACGCCATGGCCGCGCGCCAATAGCGCACGGGTGGCGGCAGCGACGTCGGCCTGCCGCATCAGGCTCTCGCCGACGAGGAAGGTCGACATGCCCACCCGCGAAAGCCGTTCGAGATCGGGCGGCGCGAAGATGCCGCTTTCGCCGACCATCAGCCGCTCTTTCGGGATCAGCGGCGCCAGCGCCTCGCTGGTGGCAAGCGTGGTCTCGAAGGTGCGCAAATTGCGGTTGTTGACGCCGATCATCGGCGATCGAAGTTTTAGGGCGCGATCGAGTTCGCTACGCTCGTGGATCTCGATCAGCACGTCCATGCCGTGCTCGAGCGCTGTCTCTTCGATGTCCCGCGCGGCGCCGTCGTCGAGCGCCGCCATGATGATCAGGATGCAGTCGGCGCCATGGGCGCGCGCCTCGACCACCTGATAGGGATCGAACATGAAATCCTTGCGCAGCACCGGCAGTTTGGTCGCCGCGCGCGCCGCCACCATGAAATCGAGATGGCCCTGAAACGACGGCGTATCCGTCAGCACCGAGAGGCAGGCCGCGCCGCCGGCCTCGTAGGCCATCGCAAGCGCCGGCGGATCGAAGTCGGCGCGAATGAGCCCCTTGGATGGCGAGGCCTTTTTCACCTCAGCGATCAGCGCGTAGTCGCCGCGCGCCAGCTTCTCGCGGATCGCGCGCACAAAACCGCGCGGCGGCGGCGCCGACCTGGCCAACGCCTCGAGGTTTGCGAGCGGATGCGCGCGTTTTGCGTTCGCGATCTCTTCGCGCTTGTAGGTCTCGATCGTGGTCAGGATGTCCGACATCGCAAAGCGCCTCAGCCGTTGGAGACCGCGATCAGTTGCTTCAGCTTGCCGGCCGCCGCGCCGCTGTCGAGCGATTGGGTGCCGAGCGCGACGCCTTCCTTGAGGTTTTTGGCGCGGCCGGCGACGATCAGCGCGGCCGCCGCGTTGAGCAAGGCGACGTCGCGAAAGGCACTCGGCTTGCCGTCGAGCACGCTTCGCAGCGATATCGCGTTGGCCTCGGCGTCGCCGCCCTTCAGCGCGTCGCCGCCGACCCGGGCCAGCCCGGCTTCCTCCGGCGTCACCTCGAAGGTGCGGATCGTGCCGTTTTCGAGGGCCGCGACGAAGGTAGGCCCGGTCAGGGTGATTTCATCGAGCCCGTCGGAGCCGTGCACGACCCAGACGGATTCGGCGCCGAGATTTTTCAGCACCTGCGCCAGCGGCTGCACCCATTGCCGGGAAAAAACCCCGACCATCTGCCGCGTGACGCCGGCGGGGTTGGACAGCGGCCCGAGCAGGTTGAAGATGGTGCGGGTCGCAAGCTCGACGCGGGTCGGGCCGACATTCTTCATCGCCGGGTGGTGCGACGGCGCGAACATGAAGCCGATGCCGGCCTCCTTGACGCAGCGGCCGACCTGGGCCGGCGTGATGTCGATCTTGACCCCGAGCGAGGCCAGCACATCGGCCGCCCCCGAACGCGACGACAGCGCGCGGTTGCCGTGCTTGGCGACGGGCACGCCGGTGCCTGCGACAATGAACGAGGCGCAGGTCGACACGTTGACCGAGCCGGAGCCGTCGCCGCCGGTGCCGACCACGTCGACCGCGCCGGCGGGGGCCTCGACCCGCAGCATCTTGGAGCGCATCGCCGACACCGCGCCGGTGATCTCGTCGACGGTCTCGCCGCGGACCCGAAGCGCCATCAGCAGGCCGCCCATCTGCGAGGGCGTGGCCTCGCCCGACATCATGCTGTCGAAGGCGGATGCCGCTTCATCGCGCGACAGCGTGGCGCCGGTCGCCACTTTTCCGATGATAGATTTGAGGTCGTCCATCGCGTGCTTTCAAAATGAAATCCTCATGGTGAGGAGGCGCGTTTGCGCCGTCTCGAACCATGAGATTTCATCCTTCGAGACGCGGCCAAGTGGCCGCTCCTCAGGATGAGGGCAATTCTGGATCGGATGTGAGTTAAGCATTTTCCGATCATGCTCAGTTGTTATTGTTGGCGTCGCTGCTCGCGCCGGTCACCTGGGCAAAGGCGGCTTCGTTGATGGTGGTGCCGATGTCCTTTTCGAGCTTGCCGACATATTGCGCGATCTGTTCGTCCTCGATGCTGCGCTGGAGCTGCTCTTTCATCTTTTTGATGTCGTCGGACGCCGGATCAACCGGCGGCACGATGACGTCGGTGACGCGAAACACGATCCATTCGCCGCCGCCGGCGCTCGGCGTCTGCCCGGCGCCGTCCTTGGCGGTGCGAAACGCCGCAGTGATGACGCTTGAGGGAACGCCTGGCGGGGTGGCGTCGCGCTTGAAATTGGCTGCGGTCTCGACCTTCAGGCCGCTCGCGGTCGCTTCATCGGCAAGCTTGGCGCCCTGGTCGAGCTTTTGCACCATGTCGGTCGCCTTGCTGCGCAGGCGGCTCGAGATCTGGTCCTCGCGCCATTTCGCCTCGACCTGGTCCTTGACCTCGTCGAGATTGCGTTCGCGCGACGGCGTAATGCCGAGCACGTCATACCAGACATAGCCGCTGTTGAACGCGATCGGGTCGTTGTCGACGCCGACATCGCTGTTGAATGCCTGGGTGACGACATCGAGGCCTTTGGGAATATTGGTCGCAAGCTGGCCATTGGGAAGGCGGCCGGAACGGTCGACGGCATCGATCGTCACGGCGGCAAGGCCGAGCTTCTTGGCGGCTTCCGCCACGCTGGCGCCGCCGCCGCGCTCGTCTTCCATCTTGTCGCGCAAATCCGAGACCTGCTTGCGCGCGCGCTCGGTGGCGATTTCCTTCTTCAGCGCGGGCGCCACGGCGTCGAACGGTACTTCGACCCCCGGCACGATCTTGCCGATCTTGACCACGGCAACGCCGAACTGGCCCTGCACCGGCTGGCTGATCTCGCCCGACGGCAGCGCGAACGCGGCGGTGGCGATCGCGGGATCGATGATCTCGGATTTCGAGATCATGCCGAGGTCCACGTCGGAGGCTTTCAGCCCGCGCTCCTTGGCAAGATCCTCGAACGAGGTGCCGGAGGCGAGGCGCGCACGTGCTGCCGTCGCTTCATCCATGTTCGGAAACACGATCTGCGAGACCTCACGCTTTTCCGGCTGGCCGAGCGTATCCTTGCGCGCCTCGTACAGCTTTTTGGCGTCGTCATCCGAGACCTCGGTCCATTTGCCGATCTCTTCGGGGGTGATCGCGACAAAGACGATCTTGCGATATTCGGGGGCGCGGAACTGGACCTTGTGCTCGTCGAAATAGCCGGCCAGCGTTTCCGGCGACGGCGGATCGATGGTTCCGGCCTGGCTGGCGTCGAGCTTGACGTATTCGACCGAACGCTGCTCGTTCTGGAAGTTGCTGAGCGCATCGATCATCACTTTCGGCGGCGTCAGGCCCGACGAGACCGCGCCGGCGATCTGCCGCCGCATCGATACCCGGCGCTGGTCGGCGACATAGCGCGCTTCCGCGTAGCCAAACTGGCGGATCGCCGCCTGGAAGCGCGCGGGATCGAACTTGCCGTCGGGACCCCTGAAATTGGGATCGCTGAGGATCGTCCGCCTTGTCTCTTCGTCGGACATCGCCAATCCGAGCCGTTGCGTCTCCTCGTCGAGGGCGGCTTCGGCGATGGTCTGCTGCAACACCTGGCGGTCGAGGCCGAAGGCGCGCGCCTGATCCATCGTCAGCGGACGGCCGAACTGGCGGCCGAGCTGCTGCAAGCGGTCGGTATAAAGCTGGCGGAACTGCTCGGTAGAAATCTCGGTATGGCCGATCTTGGCCAAGGTCGATTGGCCAAAGCCGCGGAAGATGTCGGCAATGCCCCAGATCCCGAAGCTGATGATCAACACGCCCATCACCACGGCCATGATGGTTTTGCCGATCCAGTTTGATGAGGCTTTGCGCATTCCTCGGAGCATGGGTCTATCTATCCAAAAAATTAAGAGGCTGATTTCGTTGGTTTTTTCGGTCTTCTGGCCGCGCCTCAGCCGGGGGCGCGGGAATGGACGGTTCTATTTTAGGTCTTGTTCAGGTCTTGGCACGGTCTAGCTTGCCGATGGCCCCCGCCGCAAGCCTGCCGGGCTTGAGTTGACCGGGTTACGGCCGCACTCCGTGGGCCCGATTTGCGGACAACCCGCGGCTCTGGCCGCACCTATGCGGGTCGAACCTGACGCCGCGCGCCAGCACCTGGTTTTGCCGCCTTGCGCGGCGATTTTGGTTCCGGTCGCGTTGCGGAAACCGCCTTGTTTGTCCCGGGCCGAAGGCCGTTTGCCGGACTTCCAAACAGGCCGGCATGATCTTCCCTAAGGGCATGTTCGACACATCCGCGAATGTGCGAGACCATGATGGTTTGGGCCTGCTTCCAGTCGCGGATCAGTGCGGCCTCCAGCAGCGCCTGATGCTCGCGCGCCGCGATCTCGCCGCGGAACACGACCGCAATCATCTGATAGCGAAGGTAACGGTCATACGCCGCGGCATGCGCCGCGAGCAGCACGTCCGATCCGCAGGCCGAGATCAGCGAATGGTGAAAGTCCCAATCGCACTGCTTCCATAGTTCCTGGTTTTCGCGCGACCCCTGCAGCATGCGCTTTTCCATCACGCCCAGTTTGTGGTGGGCGGAAACGACGCGGCCTTCCCAATCCAGATCGCCTGACGTGAACGACTGCTCCAAAGCGTGATTTTCGAGCAGCAGCCGCA
>Ga0181528_10001402_pt1 | contig 15075 bp, 10 predicted proteins | sample PEATcosm2014_Bin_47_FD_119742 | JGI IMG/M metagenome (GOLD analysis project Ga0181528, IMG submission 119742) | Peatland microbial communities from MTU Mesocosm Facility, Houghton, MI, USA - PEATcosm2014_Bin10_10_metaG | ecosystem: Environmental > Terrestrial > Soil > Wetlands > Peat | place...
CCGACGTGGCCGGGTTGAATTACGCGAGTCCAGATGTGCGCCGCTACATGATTGACATGATGAAATACTGGCAGACGGAATTTGGCGTGGACGGATTCCGTTGTGACGTGACGCCGACGGTGCCGATTGATTTTTGGGAAGCAGCCCATGCCGAATTGGAACAGGGCAATCCCCAGGTCATTATCATGGCCGACGCGGGTGCCAAGCCGGCGATGCTTTACAAGGCATTCGACTTGGATTCCTCATGGAATTTTGAATCGTCGCTGGAGATGGTCATGAGCAGTCTCAAACCCGCATATTTTTTGAAGGACTCATGGGATCACACCTACGAGCAATTTCCCAAGGGCGCGCTGCACCTGCGTTTCACCGACAATCACGAAACCACCCGTGCGGTGGCGCGCTATGGCGCGGATGGCGCACTCGCGGCACAGGTGTTGATGCTGACACTCGACGGCGTGCCGTTGTTTTACAACGGCATGGAAGTGGGCGATGCCACCGAGTCCTTCGACCCCGCTCTGTTTGAAAAAATGCCGGTGTTTTGGCAGCCCGCCGGACGTCCGCCGCTCCGCAGTATTTACCACGATCTGATCAAGCTCCGCCGGCAGAATCCCGCCTTCTACGAAGGGGAAGTCAACTGGCTTCAGAACACAGCACCCGGGGATGTCATCAGCTTTGTGCGGCGCGATGCCAAGGATGAGTATCTGGTCTTGATCAATCTGTCGAATCAGCGCGTAACCGGGACGATTGAATTGCCCAGCGCCGAAGGTTTCGTGCCGGTTAACATTGATGGCCGGCCCAAACCCTCGGTTGACACCGTCCTTCCTGATTTCAATCTTGGTGGCTTCGGGTGGTTCATCTATCACCGGCCCGTTCCCAAATAAAATTACGCGAACCTTGCGGGAAAGCTTCCTTGAGGCGTGTCTGGTCAGCCATTTGACCCGACACGCCACTTTTTAAGTTCAAAACTCGGCAGTGCCCTAATTTGAATTTCTGGCGGTCTTGCCTTTCAGGGGTTTGGTATGAAATTGCGGAATGGACGTATAAATTCCAGAGTCATTTCTTTGGTGAGTTGGATGGGAAGTCAAAAGGCACGAACATGCCGTTTGTTTCGATACTGGTTATCACAGATATAAAGGATGTTTGTGCCGGAATCGTAAAATCCTTTTTTACAGACCCGTTCAACGTCGTTAAGGTCATCTCCAATCTGCCGCGTAGAATTTCGCAGTGGATAGGAAGTATCAGGGCAATTGCGTCCACATCATCTGGCGTCAGTGAATTTGGATTATTGAAGAGACTATGCGGTTTGTCTCCCCAATACCCACCAAAATATAGGTCATATCCGAAAATTCCATTACCATCATTGCCACGGGTAACATTGTCTGACAATTCTTCTGTTGTCCCCCATTTGTCCCAATTGGCTGGCGATATTTCAGAAGCCCGACCCATTTCCAGTTTTACCACTCCGTTAAATTCATTATTCATTGGTTCCAGTGGTCTAAATTCAATCTGTGCATATGCTGAAACGGATTGGATTGGTAAATTATGCGGGTCATGTTTTGCAGCATCGGCTCTGATTTGTCTTATCTCAATTTCACCTCTGATTGCAAAAACGCCTGTGGACACAATTTCCAAAAACACCCCAATCAATACCCCAATTTCGCCGCACCTTTTTAGAGATTTCCAAAGCTTAAAATTGGCAAATGTTGGAAACCATTCTTTTTCTGCGAGCGTTTCAAGCAATAGCCCAACAAAAATACATATACCGCCAGCGCAGGCAGCGATGGCGATCCAAACCAACCAAGCGAGCCAAGTTGATGATGGAGAAAATTTGAGTGATGCAAGGATCATTTTGCTGTTATCAATCCCATTCGGAATACTGACGATAGTTTTTATCGTCGTCTTGATTTTAATGATTAAACACTATCGTAAAACCCCAATTTGACATTTACGAAATGCGTGCAAATTTCAAATCAGTTTGGGTGCGTAAGTTAATTGGCAAACTTGGCGTTCCTTACAATCGCAGATTGCGAGTCCGAGGCTCGCCGCATCCACTGTATTATGACGCTGATTTATCACTCCCCGCAGCGGATAGCAATGCTTTCCGTATCCACTCGGATTTACCCTGTCCAGACCGTATAACAGCGGCATTAACCACCTTCGATTCATCCGGCGAGAATCTGGCTCCAATCAGAATGTCTTTGGATTCACCTTTCGGCAGCTTTGGCCGTCCCATTTTCGGTTTCATATTTTGTTTAACAAAAGGTTTGACACAACGATACTTTTCGTTTAACATTTAGTCAACTTAAATAAACGATATGGCAAACATCCTTAAAACCGAAAAGAAAGTGGCTGTGATTTCGATGCTCTGCGAAGGCGCAAGCATTCGCGCCATTGAACGGATTACGGGCATTCATGGCGACACGATTGGGCGTCTGGCTCTGCGTATCGGCCAAGCCTGCCAGAAAATCATGGATTCCAAAATGCGCGGCCTGACCTGCAAGCAAATCGAAGTGGACGAAATTTGGGGCTTCATCGGCGCGAAGCAGAAGAACGCCAAACGAGCAGGCGCATACGGGGACGTTTGGACTTTTATTGCGCTGGATGCCGATACCAAGCTGATTCCTTCGTTCGTTGTCGGAAAGCGCGATTCTTACCACGCCAAAGAGTTTATGAGCGACTTGGCGAACCGCTTGGTTAATCGGGTGCAAATCAGTTCCGACTCACTGCGGGCGTATGAGGACGCCACAGAACGCGCCTTTGGTTCGGAAGTGGATTACGCGCAGGTCGTAAAAACCTACGCCGTTACCACGCTCGGTAAGGCCGCAGCCGTGCGGTATAGCCCTGCGGAAGTGGTTGCCATCGAAAAGAACGTCATTTGCGGAATGCCGCAGATTGACCGGATTTCCACGTCTCACATTGAAAAGCAGAATCATACGCTCCGTATGCACTGCCGCCGTCTGACTCGGCTCACGAACGCATTCAGCAAGAAGTTTGAAAACTTTGAGGCTGCGGTTGCGCTGAATTTCGCATATTACAATTTCTGCAAAACAAACCGTGCCATCCGCATGACGCCAGCGCAGGCCGCAGGCATTGAAAGCAGCGCGTGGACGGTTGAAGAACTCGTTAAACATTGTGGCGAATAAACAGGATTATCTGGACAGGTTGCAAGTGGCCGTCTCGCAGTTGCACAACTGCGGGGCGACTTGGCGCGAAACTGTGCCTGTTCACGAAGTCTTTCGTGGTCAAACCGTCTGGCAGGGCAAGGTTGAGGTTTTTGATCTGACAGGACACCCAAAGGCAAAACGCTGCTATGGCTGGTCGCACCGAGACGGCAGAAATGACGAAGGCGAACGATTTGTAACCGTGCTGGAAATCCCGCCAGTTGTATCCGCTTTAACCGCCGTGCGGGTTAGCATAGTTGCGGATGGTAAAAAGCGCAGAAATCAGGACCGGAAATGAATTTAACAAAAAAAATTCAAATTAGGGCACTGCCCAAAACTCCCGCGACTTGCCGCAGCGACTTTTTTCGGGCAACATTTTGCCCCGATGAAAAAGAAACATTCCGCAATCAACATCCGTCCCTTTTCCAGCATCCTATTAGATGGTCCTGAACGTGCCGCCGCACGCGCCATGCTTTATCCCGTCGGCTTCAAGGAGGAAGATTTCAAGAAGCCGCTCATCGGCGTCGCCTCCACCTGGAGCGATGTCACCCCGTGCAACATGCACATTGACAAGTTGGCGCTCGAATCCGAGAAAGGCGTGAACGAAGGCGGCGGCAAGGCAATCATTTTTAACACCATCACCGTTTCCGACGGCATTTCGATGGGCAGCGAAGGCATGAAGTATTCGCTCGTCTCTCGCGAAGTCATCGCCGACTCCATTGAAACTGTCGTCGGCTGCGCCGGCATGGACGGCTATGTGGCCATCGGCGGCTGCGACAAAAACATGCCCGGCTCGCTCATCGCCATCGCGCGCATGAACCGCCCGGCGGTCTTCGTTTACGGCGGCACGATTCTGCCCGGCTGCATCACCGGCGATCCGGCGCAGCGCAAGCTCGACGTGGTTTCGGTTTTCGAAGCCATCGGCGCGCACGCGAACAACAAAATCTCCGAGGAGGAATTCAAGAAGGTGGAGCAATGCGCCATTCCCGGCGCCGGTTCCTGCGGCGGCATGTATACGGCCAACACCATGGCCAGCGCCATCGAGGCGCTCGGCATGAGTCTGCCGAACAGCTCCGCGCAGAACGCCGTGTCGCCCGCGAAGCTTGCCGACTGCCGCGCCGCCGGTGCCGCCGTGGTGAAGATGCTGCATTTCGGCATCAAGCCGCTGGACATCCTCACCAAAAAAGCGTTTGAGAACGCCATCACCGTCGTCATCGCGCTCGGCGGTTCCACGAACGCAGTGCTGCATTTGCTCGCCATCGCGCACGCGGCGAAGGTGAAGCTGACCATTGACGATTTCACGCGCATCGGCAAGCGCGTGCCGGTGCTCGCCGACTTGAAGCCGAGCGGAAAACATTTGATGTCCGAAGTCGTCGCCATCGGCGGCATCCGACCGCTGATGAAAATGTTGCTAGACAAAAAACTGCTCCACGGCGATTGCCTCACCGTCACCGGCGAAACTATGGCCCAGACGCTTGCAGGCGTGAAGCCGTATCCCATCGGGCAAACGATTTTTCGCGGCTTCGACGATCCAATTAAGAAAGACAGCCATCTCGTCATCCTGCGCGGCAACCTTGCCAGCGAAGGCGCGGTGGCGAAGATTTCCGGCAAGGAAGGGTTGCATTTTGAAGGCAAGGCCATCGTGTTTGAATCCGAGGAGAAGGCGATGAAGGCCATTCTCAACGGCACGGTTAAAAAAGGCCATGTCATCGTCATCCGCTACGAAGGACCGAAGGGCGGACCCGGCATGCGCGAAATGCTTTCGCCGACTTCGGCCATCATGGGCAAGGGACTGGGCAAGGACGTGGCGCTCATTACCGACGGACGGTTCTCCGGCGGCAGCCACGGCTTTGTGGTCGGGCACATCACGCCGGAGGCTTACGTGGGCGGGACGATTGCGCTGGTGAAGAACGGCGACCCCATCCGCATTGACGCCGAGAAGCGGGAACTGACGCTGGCCATTCCCGCGAAGGAACTGGCCGCCCGGCGCAAGGCATGGAAGAAGCCTGCGCCCCGCTACACGCGCGGCGTGCTGGCCAAATACGCCGCCCACGTCACCAGCGCCTCGCTCGGTGCGGTCACGGATGATGACTTGAAGTTGTAAGCGATAGAGAATTGGATTATTGAAAAGGCATGAACGCGGCGACGGCATTGGACAAACAAATTGAACGCTACCGCCAGATGACCGGCGAGCAGAGGCTGGGCGTAGCGTTAGATTTGCATGAGATGTCCTGTGACATCGCGCGCGAAGGCATCCGCCGGCAACATCCAAAAGCCGATGCCGATGAAGTGGAACGCCTGTTGCACCACCGCCTTGAACTTGCCCGCGCCGCATGAACGAGCGCGAACTTTTGGTGGATTGTCTGCGCCGGTTGAACCGGAGCGGCGTGACCTATTATCTCACCGGCTCGATGGCGAGCAACTACTGGGGCATTCCGCGCACCACGCACGACCTGGATTTTGTCGTGCAACTGCCGGTGTCCGCCGTGCCGAGGATCGTTCATGAGTTCAGCGGCGACTTTTATATCGAGGAAGCCGCCATACGTGCGGCATATCAGCCGCCGCACCAGTTCAACGCCATTGACACCCGCTCCGCGTTGAAAGTGGATTTCTGGCTGCCCAAGCCCGCGCCGTTCGACCGCGAAATGCTCCGCCGTCGTGTGCAGGCAACTTTATTCGGCGAACCTGCATGGATTTCCACGGCGGAAGATGTCATCCTGCACAAACTTTTTTGGAACCGCATTTCACCCTCCGACCGGCAGCTTGGCGACGCGGCGGGCATCGTGGCCGTGCAAGCCGATGCTTTGGACAAAAATTACTTGAGACAGTGGGGACAGGAACTAAAACTCACCGTCGAATTGGAACGGCTGTTGTGCGGCGAAATCAAACCCAAGAATACATGAATGAAATTCGATCAGGAAGAACTGCGTAGGAATGCCAGCCGCTTTAAATTAGGAAGCAAATGATCCAACTTGCTTCTGAATTGTCCGGGCGCAGGTTCATTCTGAAAGGATTGCCATTTGTTTTCCTGACGTTACTGTGGGCCATGCCTTGCCACGCGCAATGGAATTATCCGCCGACCAGGACCGTTGACGTCTCGGACACGTATTTCGGGAAAACCTACTACGATCCCTACCGCTGGCTGGAAAATCTAAAGGACACCAATGTCATCACCTGGTTCAAGGAACAGGCCCGGTTGACCGACGATGTGCTTGCCAAGATTCCCGGAAGGGATGCGCTGGTGCAGGAATGGATGGCGCTGGACAAGCTCAAGCCGGCGTCTTATTCGGGAATCACCTATGAACATGGCCGCATCTTTTACAAGAAAACCTTGGGCGGCGAAAATGTGGGGAAGCTGTATTACCGCGAAGGGTGGGACGGCCCGGAAAAATTGATTTTTGATCCCACCACTTACAAGGCCGGTGTCATCACCACCATCAATGACGCCAGCCCTTCCTGGGACGGAAAACATGTGGTCCTCGCCTTGACCTCCGGCGGCGCGGAATGGTCGGAGATCCGCATCCTGAAGGTGGACGATGGCACGCTCCTGCCGGAGCGCTATTATCCTTCCGGCGGCGTCAATGGCTGGACGAAGGACGGTAAATCATTTTTCTACGACGCCAGCAAGGTCACTGACATCAAAAGCCCCGGGATCGAGCTGAACCGCCAAACCCGGCTGCACCAGCTCGGCACGGACTTCGCCGCCGACCGCGACATTTTCAGCGATGAGAGCAACCCGGAACTCGGCATCGCCGCCAAGGAATGGCCGTCCGCTTCCATCGAAGAATCCTTTCCAGATTATCTCATCGGCTCGGTGGCCACCGTGCAAAACGAGATGCGGCTGTTCTACGCGCCTGTCGCCGAATTGAAGGGCGGGAAAATAAAGTGGGACATCCTCTGCCAGCCAGCGGACAACCTCGTGCGCGGCTATGCCTTCAATGGCGATTATATATACGCCGTGACCCATACCGGTGCGCCGAAATACAAGGTCGTCCGCACGAGCGTGAAGCATCCCGACTGGCCACACGCGGAAACCGTCATTCCCGAAGCCGTCGATTCCATCCAATACATCACCAAGAGCAAACATTATCTGCTCATCGTTTATTCCGACGGCGTTCTCCGCCATCTCGTGAAATATGATTTTGCCTCCGGCCAGACGGAAACCGTCAAGCTGCCGGCGTCGGGAACCGTGGACGTCAGTTGTCCCGACAAGAAAACCGACCGCTGTCTGGTGAACATTTATTCCTGGACGCTGCCGCTGACAATTTACGATTTCGACGCGCAGAAGGACACGTTCGCAAAGAGCATTTTCAACACCGACGTTTCCTATCCGGGTTTTGAAAACCTGGTTTCCGAGGAAGTCGAAGCGCCCGGGCACGACGGCGCCATGATTCCGCTCTCCATCATTTACAAAAAAGGAATTCCGCTGGACGGCTCCAACTGCTGCATTCTGCGCGGCTATGGCGCCTACGGATTCAGCGCCACTCCGTCCTTCAGCATTTTCAATTCGCTGGCCAACCGCGGCGTGGTGCTGGCCTTTGCGCACGTCCGGGGCGGCAGCGAGAAGGGCGAGGCCTGGTATAAGGCCGGTTACAAGACCACCAAGCCGAACACCTGGAAGGATTTTATTTCCTGCGCCGAATATCTGGTGGCCAAGGGCTACACCAGTCCGTCCAAGCTGGCCTGCACGGGACGGAGCGCCGGCGGCATTCTCGTCAGCCGGGCCATCACCGACCGGCCGGATTTGTTTGCGGCGGCGCTGTGCAATGTCGGGTGCGCGAACGCTATGCGGATGGAATTCACGCCCAACGGCCCGCCCAACATCCCGGAATTCGGCACGGTGCAGGACCCCGTCGAGTGCCAGGCGTTATACGAGATGGACGGCGTCCAGCATGTCCGGCCGGGCGTGAAATATCCGGCGGTCTTGGGCGTGGCCGGCTGGAACGACCCGCGCGTGGTTCCGTGGGAGACGGGCAAGTTCATCGCGGCGCTGCAGGCGGCGACGATTTCCGGCCGGCCCGTGCTGATGAAGGTGAACTACGACAACGGCCATTTCACGGAGGAAAAAACGGTCACGTTCAAGGACACGGCGGGCCAGTTTGCCTTCCTCCTCTGGCAAACTGGACACAAAGATTTTCAACCCGTAAAATAGCACGTCACGAGTGTCGACGGATGATGACTTGAAGTTGTGATTGAAGATGACCATGCTCCATACAAATTAATTGGGCACATATGGCAACTAAAATAAAATATGGTTCTGAAATTTATTTAAGGCATGTCAGCACGGGCACGCTTTTGAAATCTCTGCCAAAAGCATATTGTCATCCTAATAGTTCCGGACAACAAATGGTCGTGGCATCGCTTCAGAAAACTGACGCAAACCGTTGGCTGGTTAAAGCCCAACATAGTCGAGGAAATGAATATGCAATCGGAGATGAAGTTGGAGATAAACACATAATCCGTTTAGAGCATTGCTCAACGAAACGAAATCTTCACAGTCATGGAGATAGGCATGCGCCAGTAACAATTGGACAACAGGAGGTAACCTGTTATTCAGGCCTCAATGCCATGGGTGACGAGAATGATAATTGGGTGGTTCAAATTGCAGATGGAGGTTCTTGGTGTTTCGATCAAAATATCAAACTGGTTCATCTTACCACTTCAAAGACGTTGCATAGTCACGGTATAAGCCACCCAGTTTTTACCGATGGCGAACAGGAAGTCACTGGCTATGCAGGGCGAGATGACAATGACCTGTGGGTGATTGCATCTGCAGATCAGCCGCCATTGCATCAACGAATTAAATTTCCGACTGTTTCAAAAACATGGCTGGACTTATTAAATATCGCAGGGTCAATTGCATCTATTACGGGGTGGACTCTTCTTACACTCAGTAAAACACTCCAAGCAACTACTTTTATCGATCTGATAAGCTATTTGATTTCCTCAACGCTTCTGCTCGGCCTTTTCATGATATTTCTTTCGATTGTTTGGAAATGGCACATTCGTATGACGGCGAATCCACAAACAATTTTTATGCGTGCCGGCTTATGGCTTACTACAGGCTCGGTAATTTTTCTCGCTTTTGTTGCATTGTGGAGACTTGTGACTGTATTAAATAATTTTGGAATTTCACCTGTGATTAAATGGGCATTAAAAGGATAAAGCCTTTTATCTTCATGCTTCCAAACCCCAACGGGGTTCCATCTATCAGCCCAAGGTTGGTCCGAGCCGAACTGGCGAGGAGCTACCCTGGGTCATCCGTCCAAAATCATTTCCAACCCCAACCCCGAAAAAAATCGGGGCAGGCGGGGTTGGCTCACCGTTCCGCGCACCAGAATTCGCGCCAGCGTGTTTTGGACTGCGGCGGGAAGCGCAGCGCCACGCCGCTTTCACACGCACGAGACGAATCAAAATTTTAAAGCCCGGCATCCGCTCGAAAGCGGTGTCGCCGCTCCCGCTCTGCCACCGCACTCCAAGACGCTTCGCGCATTCGGGAGACAGCGGTTTTCGCGCCAGCGTTTTGGACTGCGGCGGCCCTCCGCCGCTTTTGAACGCCTTAATCCCAGTCACGCCTCCGGTCCCGGCCGCTTTTTAAGACGCTTGTTCAGTCGCCCCAGCGCAAAATACAGCCCCGGCAGAATCATCATCAGGGCGCAGGCCGTGCCGGAGCTGATGCCGATGACCGTATCCAGTTTGCGATGGTAGGCGCCCGCAAAGGCCACGATCGTCATCAGGCTGGTCAGCAGGATGAACACCACCCGTTGCAGGCGGTTCGGCATCATTGTTCTCCCTTTGCCGAATTTGATTTCCCATACCCGCAGCCGCCGGTCCATGCGCGGAGACAACAGGCAGATGGCGTAGAGTGTGAACAGGCTCCACCCAATGCCGACCACGAACATGAATTTATCCACTGGTTGCATCCAAACGACATCCTATCATAAATTTCGGCACCCTGTCATTTTACCATTTTTGCTGTCCAAATGCCGGAGCGCGCCGTGGCAGGACTGAGCTGCGTTAAAGAGTATTTGTGTAGCTTGGGAGCGCGCCCGCCCCGGGCGCAGCCGGTGACGTCCTCGTCATCGGCCTCTGCGATGGGAGCATCAAAGCCAGGGCAAATGGTTTGGTTTCGTGCGAAGCGTTCGGCGCGAGGGCGCGCCGAACTACAGCCGGGGCGGCTGTGCTCCTAAACTGTCGCTTTTTGCCCACCGGAACGTTGGCCGGGCCGTTCCCAGTTCAAAAAAGACCGCTTTTATCTGTTTCAGCGCCTTTTTGAGCTTTTTAAGCCATTTCGAGAACTTTTTAAGCCGCTAAATCAGTTGTCGGAACCATTCCGCCAATTGCCCAGAGCCTCTAGGAAGTTTCCCGGAAGCTTGCGGCAATTGGCCAAGAGGTTCAGGAAGTTGCCTGAAAGGTTCAGCCAATTGACGGAGAGGTTGAGGAAGTTTCCCGAGACGTTTGGGAAGTTTCCCGAACTGTTCCACCAATTGCCCAAAGCCTTCAGGAAGTTGGCTGGAAGGTTCGGGAAGTTTCCCCAAAGGCTTGGGAAGTTGTCCGCAGGATTCGGCCAACTGTCCGGGAGATCGCGCCAATTGGCGCAGGGGCTGAGGAAGTTGTCCGGAAGACTTGGAAAGTTGTCGGCGTGGCCCCGTCACGGGACAATGAAGCCCAATTATTAAGGCTGGACAGCCACCGGACGCGGACATACCGTCAAACTCATGACCCGCCGCAGGAAAATCCTCCTCACTGCCGGCATTGTCCTCGCGCTGGCGATTCTTATTCCCGTGTTCCACCATTATCAACTGCGCGCCGCGACGGAAGCTTACATTGCCCAACTCAAAGCCAAAGGCGAGCCGATGGAACTGGCCCAAGTGATTCCGCCACCCATGCCGCCGGAGCAAAACAGCGCGGATACTTTTCGCGAGGTCGTTGCGCTGATAAATGCCGATAAAAGTTTGCTGTCAACAAACACCGTTTATGGAATGAGAATGGTCGCGCCGGGCAGGGCAATGGTTCGCTGGCAGCAGCCGGATGTGCGGGATAATGACGGAACCAATTCCTGGGATAATGTCACGGCGGCCGTGGCTCAAAACGCAAAGGCCGTGGCCCTGCTTCAGCAAATCATTGAAAAGCCGGCTTTCGATTTTCAAATCAAATATGACCGGGGCATTGCCGACCTTAATTTTACTAATTTCTATCTCGCCGAATCAAAACGGTCGGCGCAGCGGCTGGAATCAGCGGCCCTGTGCGCCCTGCATCAGGGCGACACCGTGGCGGCGTTGAAAAATCTGCGGGCCATGCTCACGCTGGTAAAAGCGATGCGCAATGAACGGCTGCTCATTTCCGAACTGGTCCGCATCGCCATCACCGCCATGGCCCAGACCGTCACCTGGGAAATTCTACAGGCGCCCAACGTGACGGATGCACAGCTCGCGGCCATGCAGCAGGACTGGATGGATTTGAATTTCATCCAGGGCGAGGAAAATGCGATGGCGATGGAGTTCGTGAGCGGAAGGATCACGACGGCAAAATGGCGGAGTTCCAGTTCAGACCTTCAAGATTACTTGGAAGGCTGGGCCCGATCGGGGCTTTCAGATCAACCGGAGACCGATTTGGATGCATTAAAAATAAAGGCCAAGGTTTTTTTATGGCGCTACTGGTGGTCCTATCCCGATGAAGTGCGCAACCTGAAAGGCTATGAAGTGTTAATGAAATCGGCACGATTTGCCGAGACGAATGCTTCATTTCAAACCGCCCTCGCCAACCAAAGAAACGAATTGGAGAAACTTAGCCCAACCAAAACCAACAATGACTTCGATTTCTTCGAAGATCCGGCGAAAGCGGATTTTCATTCGCTGCTTTCGGAAGAGTTGATTTCCATGAGCGCCGTTTTCAACAAAGTGATGCGGATTGAAACCGCCAAACAGATGACCGTGACCGCAATCGCCCTGAAACGGTATCAGCTCAAGAACGGGAAATATCCGGCGAGCCTGGATTCGTTGGTGCCGGGATTGGTCGCCGCGGTGCCGGTGGATCCGGTGAATGGCGAGCCGTTGCACTACCGGCCAAATCCTGATGGGACTTTTCTGCTGTATTCGGTCGGCGAAAACGGCGTGGACGACGGCGGCGATCCGTCGCTGGAAAAAGGCGTCACGGGTCCAAGCTATTACTGGCAAAATCCTCATGCGCTCGATTGGGTCTGGCCGCAGCCGGCCACGGCGGGGGAAATGCAAAAGTATTACGCAGCGCAGGCCAAAAAAGCGAAGAACTAGCAGTTTGCGATGGCTGTCCGCCTGAACTCGAGTCCCAGGTTAGGCGCGTGACCTCGCCCGCCCGGCAGCAAAAAGGAGGTGAACAAAATTCCGTTCAGTCGGATTCGACGAGTCGCGTCACAAATGGTTCACCACGCCCATGAACAAAATCATCCCACTGCGCGAGTCTATGATGGCGAACAGGAACGGCCGGTCCACTATCATTTCAAACGGTTTCGGTGGATTCATTTCTTCGACAGATGCGCCCGGCATAGAAATCATTGTCACCGCCGCCGCTTGGGTCCCTTCTTCGCCCACTTCCACAAACGCCTTCTGCACGACGGCGGAAATGGAATGCGGGTCGCTGAACATGCCGGAAAAATCCGCCCGCTTCGGTTTGAACGCCGTCTTCATTCCCAGTGCCTCCAACGGCTGGTTTAAATCAAAAGTGTTTTCGAGTTTGAACTTGGGCAGCACCACCAGGCCCTCGCGCTCACTGAATCCCGTCCACCATTTGTCGCCGTTCATGATTTGCAACAGCTTCTCCGGGCTGGAGCCGGCGTCAGGCAGGAACACATACATCGCCAGATCGTCGCCCATGTAAGGCAGCCGCACCGCCTGATAGCCGGAACCCTGGCGGTAGGTGAAAGTTTTTGACATCTGCATCATCGGCAAATTGGTCGCCGCGCCGGACGCGGGATGAAACGGACGCTCCTGCGTCAGGTTCTTGAGAAATGGATATTCCCATTTGCCCTTGAAATAAATGGCGTTGGCCAGGACCAAATCCGTGTAGAGCGGATCAATCATGCCGTTGGCGATGCCGGTGATGCGTCCATGCGTCTGGTCGCTGGCCCACTGGTTGATTTCCGCCTCCGCCGCCGGCACGTTGGCAAAGTTCAGCGGCTGGATGGTGGCCGAGAAAAATTTCTGGTTCGCCGCGAGGAAGGCGGGTTTGATCTGCGCGCTCTGCCGATACCACAGCGCATTGGCCGTGGTGAGAATAATGTTCGTGTTTCCCGAATTGAGCAAATCGGCGGCGGCCTTGCTTGCCTCTGCCAATGCGGTCGTCGAAATGCCGGACGTTTCCAGGACCTGCTGCATTTCGGTTCTGGTCCGGGCCGCCGCACCGCTGGCGGCCATCTGCAAAGCGGTCGCCGCGCTGTAAGGCGAGACGAAAATGCTCCTGCCCGGCTGCTCCGCGGACAGTTGCTGCAGCAGATTGAAGGCGAAGGTGTTGTTCGCGGCGGCAAGGGCTGCCAAGCCGGAATCCGCCGCACAATTGAATTGAAGGGTGGAGAACAATACGACGATCGCCAGCGAACGAAGGATTGGTTTCATGTCTGGACTTTAATCCGACGCGCCACGAATGGGAACTGTGAATTATTCACCGTTGCTGGCGGAATTAGTTTTCAACCTGAACGGCACGGTGTGCGCCGAAACTTCCCGGACATTGCGCGGCTGCCCTCGGTTATCGCCATAATAAATCTTCAGCCTGAACAGGCTTGCCCGTCGGGCGGGTTGGAAGCGGCAAGGCTATTGGCTAAATTTCCTTTTCATCACGCGTTTTCCCGGTATCCTGTCGCGCTCTGATTTAGAGAAATAATGGACGCCGCACACATACGCAATTTCAGCATCATCGCCCACATTGACCACGGCAAGACGACGCTCTCCGACCGGCTGCTGCACATGACCGGCACCATCGCCACGCGCGACATGTCCGACCAGTTGCTCGACGCGATGGATCTGGAACGCGAACGCGGCATCACCATCAAGGCGCATCCGGTCACGATGCTTTACAAGGCCAAAAACGGCGAGACCTACGAGCTGAACCTGATTGACACGCCCGGCCATGTGGATTTTTCCTACGAAGTTTCCCGCAGCCTGAGCGCGTGCGAAGGCGCACTTCTGATCATTGACGCGGCTCAGGGTGTCGAGGCGCAGACGGTCGCAAACGTGCATCTGGCGATGAAACAAAATCTTCTGATCATCCCGGTGATCAACAAGATTGATTTGCCGCACGCGAACGTTGAGCAGGCGAAGGTGCAGTTGGAGGACATCCTGGCGATTCCCGCCGACACCGCCGTGCTGGCGAGCGCGAAGATGGGCATCGGCATCGAGGACATTCTCGAGGCCGTCGTCGCGCGCATTCCGCCGCCGAAGCCGACGGGCGCGCCGAGCTTGCAGGCGCTGGGGTTTGATTCCTATTTCGACACCTACAAGGGCGTCGTCACGCACGTCCGCGTTTTCAACGGCGAATTGAAAGCCGGGCAGATGGTGAAGCTGCTGCACTCCGGCAAGACCGTCGAGGTGAAGGAAGTCGGCAGCTTCAATCCGAAACCTTACACGCGCGACAAACTGGAACTGGGCGAGACGGGTTATTTCACCGCGAACATCAAGTCGCCGAAGGAAGTGAAGATGGGCGACACGATCACGGATTCGCGCAATCCGTCCGAGGTGCTGCCGGGCTTCAAGGAAATTCATCCGATGGTGTTCAGCGGCATTTATCCGATCAACACGGCGGACTACGAACATCTCAAGGCGAGCATGGGCAAGCTGCAGTTGAACGACTCGGCGTTCGTCTATTCGTCGGAAACGTCGGTCGCGCTCGGCTTCGGTTTCCGCTGCGGCTTCCTCGGCCTGCTGCATCTGGAGATTGTGCAGGA
>Ga0181528_10001403_pt1 | contig 15058 bp, 16 predicted proteins | sample PEATcosm2014_Bin_47_FD_119742 | JGI IMG/M metagenome (GOLD analysis project Ga0181528, IMG submission 119742) | Peatland microbial communities from MTU Mesocosm Facility, Houghton, MI, USA - PEATcosm2014_Bin10_10_metaG | ecosystem: Environmental > Terrestrial > Soil > Wetlands > Peat | place...
ACGTCGGGTCGGGCGGCCTCGTCGGCCACCATGGTGGTCGTCATCTCGGCTATGTTACAGAAGCATGCCAACCGATGCAATCTCGTAATGCCGGTGGGTGAGCCGGCGGGTGAGCCGGTCGGGCGAACCGCGCCCCTCACCGCCCGGTCCGTCCTGGCCAGTGCCCTCCTGGGCGAGGACCCGCCCGAGCTGCCGGTGGCCCACCTGGTCCACCTGGCGGGCCTGTTCGGGATCAACCCGAACCGGGCCCGGGTCGCCCTCAGCCGTATGGCGGCCTCGGGGGAGGTGACCACCGACGGCGCCGGCCGCTACCGACTGGCCGGCCGTCTGCTCGAGCGTCGCGACCGCCAGGCCGACAGCCTGGAGGGCCGGAGCCGCCCCTGGGCCGGTCGGTGGACCGTGGTCGTGGTCACCGCCGGCGGGACCTCGGCCGAGCATCGCGCCGCCCGCCGACGGCGGCTCACCCTGGCCCGGCTGGCCGAGCAGCGCGAAGGGGTGTGGACCCGTCCGGACAACATCGAACTCCGTCCCGACCCACGGGGCGATCCGGACCTCGCCACGTGGACGGCGGTGCCCGACGCGGTGCCGGCCGTCGTCGCCGCGACCCTGTGGGACCTCGAGGGGTGGTCGGTCCGGGCCCGGGATCTCCTGGCGGAGCTCGACGCCGGACCCACCCGGGGGCCCGACGACCTCGCCCCCGGGTTCGAGCTGTCCGCCGCCGTGCTCCGGCACCTCCAGGCCGACCCCCTGCTGCCCACGGAGCTGTTGCCGGCTACGTGGCCCGGCCCCGCCCTGCGGTCGGCCTACGGCGCGTGGGACCACGGCTATCGCGCGGTACTGCGGGCCTGGGGGCGGTCGGCTTCACGCGCCTAGGCTCGCCGACCGGACGGTCGGTCCCGACGGCGGGACCGGGGTCCCGACCTCGGGAGGCGCGGTGACGCAGCAGGTACAGGACCGGTCCGGGCAGTTCGCCGGACGGGTCGCGGTCATCACCGGTGGGGCCCGTGGCCAGGGCCGGAGCCACGCCGTCGAGTTGGCGAGACAGGGCGCCGACATCGCACTGGTCGACCGCTGCGCCGACCTGGAGACCGTGCCCTACCCGCTCGCCACTCCGGACGACCTGGCCGAGACGGTGCGGTTGGTCGAGGAGGAGGGCGCCCGGTGCGTCGCCGCCCGGGCCGACGTGCGCGATCTCGCCGGCATGATCGCCTTCGTCGACGGCGTGGTCGAGGAGCTCGGATCGGTGGACATCCTCGTGGCCAACGCCGGGGTGTCGACCATGGGCTCCGTCTTCGAGCTCGACGCCGTCGGGTGGTCCGAGACGGTGGACACCAACCTGACCGGGGTCTTCAACGCCCTCCGGGCGGCCGCACCCCACATGCGGCGGCAACGCCGGGGCCGCATGGTGACCGTCTCCTCGATGATGGGTCGTTCGTCGAACCCGCTGATCTCCGCCTACTGCGCGTCCAAGTGGGGTGTCATCGGCCTCACCAAGTCGGTGGCCCAGGAGATGGCCCACTACGACGTGACCGTCAACGCCATCGCGCCGGGCAACGTGTCGACCGACATGATCCACAACGACACGCTCTACACGCTGATGCGACCGGACCTCGAGAAGCCGACGAGGGACGACGTCGCCGCGGTCATGGCCACCCTGCACGTGCAGCCGGTGCCGTGGCTGGAGGCCGACGAGATCACGGCCGCACTCGTCTTCCTGTGCTCGGAAGGGGCGCGCCACATCACCGGTTCGGTCGTCGACGTCGACGCCGGCGCGTCGGCCCGCTTCACGGCCTGACCGGCAGCCCCCGGCTGCGGCGGCGCTACTGCTGGGACATGGCGGCGCGCTGATCCGCGGCCGCGGCGGCCGGCGGCCTGCGCAGGACGTCGACCGCCACCTTGTGCAGGACGCCCCGGAAGGGGAAGGGGCCGGCATACCGAGCGCTGACCGGGCTGCCGTGGTCGTAGCCGACGCTCGGGCCCACGCTCGAGATGATGAACATGGCGAAGGGGACCTCGGCCGAGCCGCACGGCTTCCCGTCGATCAAGAGGAGGACGGTGGCGCCGGCGCCGACCCTGCGGAACTCCACGGTGACGACCGACGGCCCCGGCGGGACCCGGGCGTCGGACACCACGACGGTGTGGTCGTTGAAGCTGTTGTAGTCGAAGACGAGCCGGTCGTCCTGGACGAAGAAGCTGACTCCGGAGTTTTCCGTGCCGGTGGCGAACAGGACGCCGTCGTCGCCCTGCCGGCGGTCGATCGTCGCCGACATGTCGAAGCCGTTGCCGCCGAGCGTCGGGGACACCTGGGCCGGCATGGGCGCCATCGGCGGGAAGTACTCGTAGTGCCGGTCCTTCGGATGGGGCGAGTGGTCACGGAACCGGGTGAAGAACAGCTCGATGTTGCGGTCGTCGAGCGGGAGGACGCCCTGGTCCTCCGCTTCGACCCACCACTGCGCCACGAGTTCGGCCAGCCTGTCCGGGTGGGTGGCGGCGAGGTCGGCGCACTCGGAGCGGTCCTGGTCGAGGTGGTAGAGCTCCCACACGTCGTCGTCGAAGGGGACGCCCTTGTCGTGCCGCGTGACCGCCTTCCACCCGTCCGAGATGACCGCCCGGTGCCCGAACATCTCGTAGTACTGGGTCCCCTTCCGGGTCGGCTCGTCCGGACCGTCGAACGCGTAGGCCATCGACGTGCCCGAGACCGGCAGCTGCTCGACGCCGCGGTAGACGTCGGGTGCGGTCACGCCGAGGAGCTCGTAGACGGTGGGGGCGATGTCGTTGACGTGGTGGAACTGGTCGCGGATCCCGCCCGCGTCGGCGATGTGCGACGGCCACCGCACGATGAGGGGCACGTGGACGCCGCCCTCGTGGGTGTTCTGCTTGTACCACTTGAAAGGGGTGTTGCCGGCCTGGGCCCAACCCCACGGGTAGTTGGCGTGGCTGTGGGGCCCGCCGATGTCGTCGATCCGCTGGACCGCCTCGTCGGGGGTCTCGAGGATCATGTTGAAGTACTTCATCTCGTGCATGACGCCGAACTCGCCACCCTCCTGGCTGGCCCCGTTGTCGGACATCAGCAGGACGACGGTGTCGTCGAGGACGCCGAGCTGCTCGAGATCGTCGAGGAATCGTCCGATCTGGGCGTCGGTGTGCTCGAGGAAGGCGGCGAACGCCTCCTGGAGCCGGGCGGCCAGGCGCTTCTGGTTCTCGGGCAGCGAGTCCCACGGCTCGACGCCCGGGTTGCGGGGGGCGAGTTCGGTGTCGGCCGGTAGCAGGCCCATGTCGATCTGGCGGGCGAACCAGCGCCCGCGGGCGGCGTCCCAGCCGTCGTCGAACCGCCCGCGCCACTTGGCGAGGTACTCGGCCGGGGCCTGGTGGGGGGCGTGCATGGCGCCGAAGGCGAGATAGGTGAAGAACGGCCGGTCGGGCCGGATGGAGACGGAGTCGTGGACGAAACGGATGGCGTTGTCGACGAGGTCCTCGCTCAGGTGGTAGCCGTCCGCGGGCGAGGCCGGCGGCTCGATGTGGTGGTTGTCGTACACCAGGTCCGGCGAGAACTGGTCGGTCTCCCCTTCGAGGAACCCGTAGAAGCGGTCGAAGCCCCGCTGGAGCGGCCACTGGTCGAAAGGTCCGGCGGCGGAGGCGCTCTCCATCGGGCAGAGGTGCCACTTGCCCACCGCGAACGTGGCGTAACCCTCGTCCCGCAGCACCTCCGCCATGGTCGTGGCGTGGTTGCTGATGTGACCCCGCATGTGGGGGTAGCCGCTGTCGAAGTTGGAGATGGCGCGCATCCCCACGGTGTGGTGGTTGCGGCCGGTCAGCAGGGCCGCCCGGGTGGGCGAACAGAGGGGGGTGACGTGGAAGTTCGAGAACCTGATGCCGTCGCCGGCCAGGGCGTCGATGTTCGGCGTCGCCAGGTCCGAGCCGTAGCAGCCGAAGTGGGAGAACCCGAGGTCGTCGAGGAGGATGACGACCACGTTCGGCGCGTCGGGGCCCGGATGGCGGGGCTCGGGCCACCAGGGCTCCGACTCGGCCTGGGTCCGGCCGATGACGCCCTCGAAGGGCTCGAACTGCTGCATGGGGACGTCCTCGGGTCGGGGGGTGCGCCCCGCCCGGGGGACGGCGGCTGCACCGGGAATCTACTGTCAACCCGACTGACGATAGAGAGCGGGGGAGACCCTGTCCACCGGTGGCCGATCGGGGGGCGGCCGGCCACCGGTGCGGGTCAGAGGTTGCCGGTGCCTCGCCGTTCCGCCGTCTCGGCGACGACGGCGAGGGCCACCAGGACCCCTGCCAGCAGCAACGAGGTCACGCCGAGTGCCCGGGTGAGAACCACGTCGCTGACGATCAACTCGGGGATTCCGAGGAAGAGAAGGACCACGGAGGCGAGCCGCGCCGTCAGGCAGAGCGACCGGGGAGCGGCGCCCTCCAGACGGCGGGTGAGCCCCGTGGTGAGGGGCACCACGGCCGCGAGGAAGATGACCTCGGTGGGGCGGGGTGAACCGGTGGGGATCAGGTTCAACCAGTGGTAGCCCTCGAAGATGGCCAGTGCGGCGACGAGCACCAGGACCGGTTGGACGAACGCCGGCGGCCGGTCGGACCGGGTGACGTCGGCCGGGTGGTCGACGGACCTGTCGTCGACCACGGTGCGGCTCCGCTGAAACGTGGGGTGGGAGTCGCCGTACCGGGTCCCCCGGGGGGAGCCCACGATCAGATCCACCGCCTCGCCGAGTTGTCGTACCATCACCACGTCCGCCTTCTGTGGGGTGAGTCCGTTCCTGCGATCGGGGTGCGGACATCCGGTTCGTCACCGGATGTCCGCCGCCCCTCGTCCCCGGAATCCGCCAAGATCCAGGAGGTGAATCCGCCACCCATGTGCACCTAGTCTGCACCTCCGGGTAGCAAATCGCAACTCCAGATTGCAACACCTGTTGCCAGATGCGGTTCCGGTGCCTCCCGTCTGGGACGATGGTGAGGTGGAGGACGACCCGGGTACCCGCCGGCAACGCCGCAGCAAGGACGAGCTGCGCGAGCTGGTGATGACGGCCGGCCTCCGGATCCTCGATGAGGAGGGTCTCGGCATTGCGATCGCCGACCTCACCTTCAAGCGGGTCTTCGAGCGGGTGGAGGCGGACACGGGCGTGCGCCTGACGAATGCGTCGATCATCCGTCGGGTGTGGGAGAACCAGTCGGACTTCCAGAGCGACCTGCTCTCGGCGATCGCGTCGGCGAGCAACTCGACGGGGGAGATGGACAGCACCGTCTTCGCGCTCGCACCGTTGCTCGGCGGTCTCGACCTGTCGACCCCCGAGGCCCGACTGGCGGCGATGCGCGAGATCTGCCGCGTAGCGGGACGGACCGCCTTCGACGCGCTGACCGAGTCGAGGGGGTGGGCGCTGTGGGTCGGAGTGTGGGTCCTGGCCGCCACCGGTGCGCCCGGCACCGTCGACCCGCGCATCCGCGACGCCCTGGTGCGCGGTTACCTCGCCGGTACCGAGGAGTGGGTCGCCATGCACCAGGGACTCCTCGACATCATGGGCCTCCGGCCCCGGGCGCCACTGACCCTGCGCGACTTCACCGTGTCGACCGGTGCCCTGATCGAAGGCTGCGTCCTGCGCCAGGTGGGGGCGGAGGACCTACCGGTCATCGTCCGCCCCACCGGGCCCGGTGGGGCGCCCCAGGAGTGGACCCTGTTCGCCATCGGACTGGAGGCCCTCGCCCGCCAGTTCTTCGAGCCCGATCCGGACTGGGTGCCGCCAGCGACCTGACCCGCGGCCGGCCTCGTGCGGTGGGACGAACGGCCCTGGGCGACCCGTCACGGGCGCGGGACAATGGTGGCCGGCCGAGAAGGAGGAACCGTGCCCGGATCCGGAACCGCAGGGGAGCGCTTCGACATCGTCTTCGTCGGGGACGTCGCCGTCGACCAGTACCTCACACTGGAGGACGGCTCGGTCACGGTGGAGGCGGGAGCCGACGGCCGGCGCCTGGTCCTGCCGTTCGGCGCCAAGCTGTCCTGTGAGGTGTCCGCCACCGTTCCGGCGGGAGGCAACTCCTCGAACGCCGCGGTGGCCTGCGCCCGGCTCGGGCTCCGCACGGCCCTGGTCGCCTATGTCGGGGACGACCTGCTCGGTCAGGGAGCGGTGACCGCCCTGCGGGACGAGGGCGTCGACACGTCCCTGGTGCGGCTCGACCCCGACGTGCCCACGAACCGGAACTTCGTGCTGCGGGTCGGGCACGAGCGCACGATCCTGGTCCACCACGAACAGCACGACTGCCACTGGCCCCACCTCCGTCCCTCGGAGGTCCCGTCATGGCTCTACCTCTCGTCGGTCGGACAGGACGCCCATGGCTACGAGGCGCAGATCGTGGACTGGCTGGAGTCCGAGCCCCTGGTGTCACTGGCCTTCGAGCCGGGCACCCTGCAGATCGCCCGGGGGGCCGGTGCCCTCGCCCGGCTGTTCCGTCGGGCCGAGCTGGTGGTGTGCAACCGCGAGGAGGCCGCGGCCCTGACGGGGGCCCGATCGGGGGACGACGCGACCGTGCTGCTCGACCGGATGCTCGACCTCGGACCGTCCCAGGTGGTGGTCACGGACGGCTCGGCCGGCGCCTTCGGGACCGACGGCGTGTCGATGTTCGCCGTCCCGGTATTCCCCGACGACGGACCGGTCGTCGACCGCACGGGTGCCGGCGATGCCTTCGCCGGCACCCTGGTGGCGGCGTTGGCCGCCGGGCTCCCGTTGGAGCAGGCCATGGCCCGCGCGCCGGTGAACTCGATGCGGGTCGTCCAACACGTCGGCTCGCAGGCCGGACTGCTCGACGACGCCACCCTCGAACTGCTGCTGGCGGCCGCCACCGTGGACAGTGCTGTCCGGGAGCTCGCTCCCGCCCACTGACGGTGGGCGGGAGGTGGGGCAACGGGCGCCCATCCCGTCCCCACTACGGTGCTGAGCCGTGCCACGACCGCCCCTGCTCCTGCTCCCTCCTTCTGAGGGAAAGGCCGGTGGCGGTCGCCCGCCCGGTCGGCCCGACAGCTTCGCCGACGAGCTGGCCGGACCGCGGTCGGCGGTGCTGGCCGAGCTCGGCCGGGTCGTCGCCAGGAGCAACGCCGGTACGCGTGAGGCGGTACTGGGCGTCCGGGGGGAACTGCTGGAGCGCGCCCTGGCCGCCACCGCCCGCCTGGTGGAGGGATCGGCACCCGTGCTCCCGGCGTGGCGCCGCTACTCGGGCGTCGTGTGGGGAGGATTGGAGCCGGCCACCCTCCGACCGGGCGACCGGCGGCGCGTCCTCGTCCCGTCGGGTCTGTACGGGCTGACGTCGGCGGCCGACCCGGTCGCCGACTACCGCCTCAAGTTCCTCGTCCCGCTCGGCCGCCTGGGACGCCTCTCGACGTTCTGGCGTCCCGCCCTGACCGCGGCGGTGACCACCCGGGCGCGCGGTCGTGTCGTCGTCGACCTCCTGCCGGCGGAGCACGCCCACGCCCTGGACCTCGATGCCCTGGCCGCGACGAACCGGGTGGTGCGGGTCCGGTTCGTCGACGCGGACGGCGGTCGGGCCGTGGGACACGAGGCCAAGGAGGCCAAGGGCCGGTTGGCGCGGGCCATCCTGGAAGAGGGGCTCGAGGCGGCCGACGGATTCGCCCACGGGGGTTGGCGGGCCCATCGGGACCGTGACCGGCTGCTGGTCGTCGCCCCGGGGCGGTGAGCCCCGCCCCGGGGATGCCCGTCTTGTTTACGGAATTCATATGTTCCACTCACGAACCGCTTACGGACGACCGGTCCAATGGTCGGGTGACGTCGTCACGAAGGTCGTGTCGGCCCGGAGGTAGGACGAGATGAACGAGCACAGCAACGACGAGCAGGACAGAGAGCAGGGAGCCGCCGAGGACGCCTGGTCGGGCGACGCCACTGCCGCGCCGACCGCCCCCGAGGCGCCGACCGCGCCCGTGCCTCCGGTCGGGTCACCCTCGACCGACCCCACCGTGACCCAGCAGCACCCGCTGACCCAGCCGGTGCCGCACGTCCAACCCCCGACCGAGGCGCCCTATCCGGGCCAGCCGGTCGTGGTGGCGGGGGACGACCTCTTCCCGGCGGGGGCCCATCCGGCCCCGGCCGCTCCCTGGGCCCCGACGCCGGCGCCCGGCACCTGGGGTGCCGTGCCCGCACCGGGATGGGGCCCGACCGGCCAGATGCCTACCCCGGCACCCGGTGGATGGGGTGCCGGGGTGGGCGGTGGCCAGCCGCCCACCACGTGGCCACCGTCGCCGTACGGCTACTACCCCGCGCCCGCCGCCCCTCCCGCCAAGGCGCGCGGTCACAAGGGACAGGTGGCGGTGATCGCCAGCCTGGTCGCCGTCGTGGCGCTCCTCCTCGGGGCCACCGTGGGACACGCCACGTGGCCGACCGACACCACCGCCACCTCGGCCCAGAGTCCGACCTCCGGATCGGGCGGATCGGGCACGAGCGGCGGCAGCAGCTTCCCGTTCGGCTCGGGCAGTGGCGGCTCGGGCAACTCCGGCAGCTCCGGCAGCTCGACCACCGGCTCGGGTGCTCCTGCGAACGTGACCGCCGTGGCCGCCAAGGTCTCGTCGGACCTGGTCGACATCAACACCAACCTCAGCTACGAGAGTGAGCAGGCGGCGGGCACCGGCATCGTCCTCACGTCGAACGGCGAGATCCTCACCAACAACCACGTGATCGACGGGGCCACCAGCATCAGCGTGACCGACATCGGCAACGGCCAGACCTACAAGGCCAACGTGGTCGGTTACGACCGGACCGGTGACGTCGCCGTGGTGCAACTGGTCGGGGCCTCGGGCCTCAAGACCGCGACGGTCGCCTCCTCGCAGCCCAGCGTGGGCGAAGGCGTGGTCGGTGTGGGGAACGCCGGCGGAACGGGTGGTACCCCGAGTTCGGCCGGGGGCTCGGTCACGGCGCTCGGGCAGTCGATCACCGCCAGCGACAGTGGCGGCGGCAACTCGGAGAACCTGACCGGTCTGCTCGAGACGAACTGCGACATCCAGCCCGGTGACTCGGGCGGCGCCCTGGTCGAGTCCGACGGCGACGTGGTCGGCATGGACACGGCGGCCTCCACCGATTCCACGGAGCTCAGCGGTGGTGCCCAGGCGTATGCCATCCCGATCAACACCGCACTGTCGATCGCCAAGAGCATCGAGGAGGGTCGGGCCAGTTCGACCATCCACATCGGCGCCACCGCCTTCCTCGGGGTCCAGGTCCAGGACTCGTCCACGAGCAGTGGCTCGGGCTCGTTCCTGCCGGGCTCGAGCGGCTCGGGCACCGTGGGTGCGGCGGTCGACGGCACCCTGACCGGGTCCCCCGGCGCCTCGGCCGGTCTGGCGCAGGGCGACGTGATCACCGCCGTCAACAACACGGCGGTCAACAACGCCTCCGACCTGTCCGCCGCACTCGAGCCCTTCCATCCGGGCAACGTCATCCACCTCACGTGGACCGACCAGTCCGGATCTTCACACACGTCCTCGATCACCTTGGCGGTCGGACCCCCCGCCTGACCGTCCCCCAGGGCGGCCGGTCCCTCAGCCGACCGCCCCACCCCGGCACGACGCCCGGTGAGCCACCTGCCCTTGCCCACCGGGCGTCGTGCTGTCCGGCGACGGATCCGGGCGCGACCGTCGGATCAGGCGAGGATCCGCGGCCACCCCGTCCCGGCCGGCGACACGAACATCGTGGTCAGGGTCATCGACCGGTGGAGCCAGACGCCGTCGACGCGTTCGTAGACGTCGTCCTCGTAACCACTCATCCACAAGGACGTCCCGTCCGGGCGGGTGCACGGGCTGAGCAGCTCCCACCGGCCGGTGGCCCGCTCCCCCTCGACGCGGATCTGTGGCCTCACGAACAGGTGCCGGGAGAACACGAGCGTGGGTGCCGCCAGTCGGGCCGCGATCTCCGACCGACCCCGGGCCATGCCCAGGCCCGGACCGCCGTCCCAGATCCCGTCCTCGGTGAAGAGGGCGGCGGCCCGTCCGACGAGGTCGGCGAGGAGCTCGGGCCCGACCACCGCCCCCTGCGAGAACCGCGCGTCGACCAGGTCGCCGTACCGGCTCTTGAGGTCGTGGAGCGCGAGCACCGACTCGGCGGCGTCCAGCCGTTGCTCCAGGCGCTCGACCCGGGCGGCGAGTCCGCCCGACCGGTCGTCGGTCACGGTCTGACCGCCACGGCGCGGGTGAGATAGGACCAGGCCCGGGGGCCCGCCCCGTAGCCCTGGTCGACCTCCTCGAGCCGGAAGCCGGCCGCATCGGTGAGGGCCAGGGGATCGCGGGTGAGATGACAGCCGTCGGCCACCCGTCGCTGGAGGGGCTCGACCCGACGCTGGAAGGCCTCCACCCGGGCGTCGGGGGCCAGGCCGTGCTCGAGGAGGTGGAACCGTCCACCGGGTCGGAGCACCCGGTGGACCTCCGACAGCGCGACGCCGACGTCGGGGATGGTGCAGAGGGCGAACGTGCACAGGGCGGCGTCGCAGCTGGCGTCGTCGAGCGGCAGGGCCTGACCGTCCAGGCCGACCTGGCGCACCGGCACCGGCGAGGTTCCGAGCCGCCGGCCCGCCATCCGGAAGGCGGTGGCGGACGGCTCCACGGCCAGCACCTCGTCCACCTCCGGAGGGTAGTGGGGAACGTTGAACCCGGAGCCGAAGCCGATCTCCACGACCCGCCCCCCGAGGCCCTCGGCGGTGCGTGCCCGGAGACCGGCGAGCGCCTTCGCCCCGCAGGTCAGCGCCACCAGCCGGGGCACGACCTGCTTGCGGTAGAAGGGCACGGGCCCAGGGTAGCGACCGGTCCCGGGGCGGACGGGAACGCACGGCGGCCGATGTTGTCATAGACTCTGCCAGAACAGGTCCGTCCCGGAACGCCACCATCCAGGTCGTCCGGCACGACCGATGAGGAGTCGTCGACATGCGGGTAGTGATCCTGGGCAGCGGCAGTCCGCTCCCGTCGCCCGACCGGGCCGGCCCCTCCACCCTGGTGCGCACGTCGGTGGGTGACCTCCTCTTCGACGCCGGTCGTGGTGTGCTCCTGCGATCGGCCGGCGCCTTCTCGGGGCCGGGCGTGTTCGTCGCGGTCTTCCTGACCCACCTCCACAGTGATCACGTCACCGACTTGAACGACGTCATCACCACCCGGTGGGCCACGTCCTTCACCCCGAACCCGCTCGTCGTCCACGGACCGGTCGGTACCGCGTCACTCGTGGCCGCCACCGAGGCCATGCTCGAGACCGACATCGGTTACCGCCTGGCCCACCACGAGGACCTGACCTGGCGCCCGGGCACGGTGGCGACCGACGCGACCGGAGGCGTGGTCTTCGAGCAGGGTGACGTCCGGGTCACGGCCGAGCCCACCGACCACGCCCCGGTGCATCCGACCCTCGGGTACCGCGTGGAGGACGGCGACCGGTCGGTGGTGATCGCGGGGGACACCGTGCCCTGTGAGGGGCTCGACCGGCTCTGTGCCGGCGCCGACGCGCTGGTCCACACGGTCGTGCGTCGCGACCAGATCGAGGCGCTCGGGGTTCCCCGGCTGCTCGACGTCCTCGACTACCACTCGTCGGTGCAGGATGCCGCCCGCACGGCGGCGCGCGCCGGAGTGGGCACGCTGGTCCTCACCCACATGGTGCCGGCCGTGCAGCCCGGGGCCGAGCAGGAGTGGATCGACCTGGTCAGGACCGGGTTCGACGGCACCATCGTCCTGTCCGAGGACCTGACGACCTTCGAGGTCGGCCCGGTCGTTCAGTAGGCTGCGCCCGGTGACACGCAGATGAGCCAGGACGGTCGCGGCCACGAGGCGACGGAGGAGTCCGAGGAGTCGGAGCCCGACGTCCGGTTCACCTACGCCAACGAGCGGACCTTCCTCGCCTGGAACCGGACGGCCCTGGCCCTGATCGCGACCGGGGTGGCCGCCACCCAGCTGCTCCCCGAGTTCCACATCGACGGCGGACGCCGGATCCTCGGGGTGCCGCTGATCGCCCTCGGTGCCCTGGTGGCGTTCACGAGCTTCCGTCAGTGGCGGCTCAACGAACAGGCCATGCGGCACCAGCGCCCGCTGCCCCGCTCCCACATGTCGCTGATCCTCTCCGTGGGGATCGCCGTCATCGCCGTGATCGCGGTCGTGCTCGTCTTCATAGGTCCGAAGTAGGCGGCGTGGCGGACGAGCACCCTCCCGACGAGCCCGAGATCGGCGCCCTCGCGGGGGACGAGGGGCTCGCCCCCGAACGCACCGAACTGGCCTGGGGTCGGACCGGTCTCGCCCTGCTCGCCGCCATGGCCGTGCTGGCCCGCAAGGTGTGGTCGCTCAGCGGGCCGGTCGAGGTCACGGCCATCGTCCTGGTGGGACTCGGTGGCATCGTCTGGTTGGTGGGCATGCGCCTGTCGCGCGACCAGCACCTGGCCATGGAGCCCCACGGACTGGACGGGCGCAGGGCCTTCGGCCTGGTGACCGCGGGGACGGTCCTCTTCGCCGTCGGCGGTCTGGCCTTCGCCGTCGCCGTGGATCACTGAAGGCCCGCGACCTCGGGCCGTTCTCCTCTGGAATCGGGTGGCGGGCCCGTCCACGATGGGACCAGGAGGTGGGCACCATGAGAACGGTGGTGATCTTCGAATCGGTCTACGGCAGCACGAGGCAGGTGGCGGAGGAGTTGGCGGCGGTGGCTCGTCGGCACGGTCACGTCGATGTGGTCCGGGCCGAGGACGCGGATGTCGGCGCGCTGGACGGTGCGGACCTGGTGCTGGTCGGGGGGCCCACCCACCTGCACGGTCTGTCCACCCCGGCGTCGCGCCAGAGCGGCCTCGTCGGGCCGGTCATCGACGCCGGAGCAGGTGCACAACCGGGGCCCGACGTCCCCGGGCCGGGGTTGCGAGACTGGTTCCGGGCCGTGGGGCGGGTCGAGGGGATCGCGGCCGCGGCGTTCGACACCCGGCTCGCGGGGCCCGAACTGGCGACCGGCCGGGCTTCGAGGGGAATCGCCCGGCGGCTCCACCACTTCGGGTTCACGGAGGTGGCCGCGCCCCGCAGCTTCCTCGTCACACGCGACAACGAACTCGTGGCGGGCGAGGCGGCGCGTGCCCGTCAGTGGGGTGAGTCGGTGTTCGAGTCGCTCCTGGCCGACGTGGTGGGCTGAGGCCACGGCGCCCGGTCGGAGCGTCGGGCGCGCTACCGTCGGGCGGGGGCCGGGTCCGCACGGCCACCGGACAGGGGAGGACGATGATCGAGGACGTGGTCGAGCGGTGGCACCGCCACCTGCGGGGTGATCTCCCGGGTGGTCTGGACGGGCTCCTCGATGACGATGTCATCTTCTACTCGCCGATCGTCTTCACGCCGCAGGTGGGCAGGACCGTCACCACGCTCTACCTCCAGGCGGCGTCCGTGGCCCTCCCCGGCGAGGGCTCCGCCGACGGTGGGTCGGATGCGCCCGGCGCGGGCGGCGGTTTCCGTTACACGAAGCAGGTGCTGTCCGGCGACACGGCGATCCTGGAGTTCGAGACCTCCGTCGACGGGCGGTACGTCAACGGGGTGGACATCATCCGGTGCAACGACGCCGGTCGGATCGTGGAGTTCCGGGTCATGGTCCGGCCGCTGCAGGCCGTCGAAGCCGTGCACCGCCAGATGGCCCGGACGCTCGCGTCCATGTCCGACGAGGGCTGAGCGACGCCGGGCGAGGGACGTGGGGCGAGGGACCATCCCGGTGGCCCGGTCCTAGACTCGCGGTGTGATGTTCTACGGCAACGGGGGCCACTCCTGGATCGCCATCGTGGCCGTGCTGGCCGTCCTGGCCATGCGGATGCTCTCGAGCCAACGCCGTCGCCACGGTGGCCCCGGGCGTTCGCCCGGCCCCGGGCGCGGGTTCACCTCGTCGGGTCCGGCCCCGGTGGCCGGCGCCCCGGTCACGCAGCCGACACCGGGGTTCACCGGGACAGCCGCGGGTTGGTTCGTCGACCCGTTCGTGCGTCACGAGCAGCGCTACTGGTCGGGCACCGCCTGGACCGAGCACGTGTTGGACGGGGGCACCCCGTCGCTCGACCCGCCGCCCCCGCCCCGCACCGACGGCTGACGTCCCGACGGCGGTCCGTCAGGACACCAGGACGTACACGCTGTCGACGATCAGCCAGAGGCCGACGACGCCCGAGATGCCGACGATGACCTGGTCGGTATGGCCGCTGATCCATGTCCGCACCGCCTCCAGCCGCCGCCGCGTCTCCTCGGGTCGTACCCAGGCGTAGACCTCGGCGGCCAGGTAGGTGGCCGTCGACAGCACGCAGAACAGGACGAGGGCGAGCGAGCTCTCGAAGGAGTTCAGCTCGGCGTCGACGATGACCGCGACGCCGGCCGCCACCAGTCCCCACGGCTGGACCAACGGGCCGAGGGCGAAGGCGAACCACTTCGACATCCGGTCGACGCCGGTCTGCCATTTCGGTGGATCCTTCGGCGACCTGGGCCGGCCGATGCGGCGCCAGCGCCGAACCGCGATGCCGAGCAGTACGGCGCCGATCAGGATCTTGACGGCCAGGGCGGTGGTGGACGGCGCCGTGCTCGGCCTCGGTGCGTGGTTCCGGGTCGCCGCCAGGGTGATGGCCACCATGACGGCCAGCGAGAGGATCCATCCGCTGATGAAGAACGCCGCCTTCGTCACCCCACCCTCCGACGCCAGCACCACGGCGAAGGCGGTGAACGGAATGGGCTCGAGGGTGATCGCCAGGGCCAGGACCACGAGGTTGAGGACGAGCATCAGCCGTCCTTCCCCTCCCACCGGAATGTCCCCATCGCTCCCGCCTGTCGGACCGACCTACCCGCAGGTTAGACGGGGCGTCCCCCGGGATGCCGACTGCGGGGGGAACCGTCGGCCCGATCGGCGGCCCGCGGGGTTACTGTGTCGCCATGGCGGACCAGGTGAGCGTGACCACGGAGATCCGGGCGTCGCCGGAGTCGTTGTACGCGATGGTGGCCGATCTGCCGCGGATGGGCGAGTGGTCCCCGGAGAACGTCGGGGCGTCCTGGCTCGGCGGTGCCACCGGCGCGGCTCCCGGAGCCAGGTTCAAGGGGGTG
>Ga0181528_10001404_pt1 | contig 15048 bp, 10 predicted proteins | sample PEATcosm2014_Bin_47_FD_119742 | JGI IMG/M metagenome (GOLD analysis project Ga0181528, IMG submission 119742) | Peatland microbial communities from MTU Mesocosm Facility, Houghton, MI, USA - PEATcosm2014_Bin10_10_metaG | ecosystem: Environmental > Terrestrial > Soil > Wetlands > Peat | place...
ATGGTCACGCGCGGCGGAAAGTTGGTCGGCGGCGGACGGGTCATGCTCGTAGTCGCTGCCAGCGCCTGCCGCACCGTGTCATCCCAGATCTTGTTGCCGGAACTTTTCTTCCATTGCGGATCGCTGATTTTTCCGGTGTGGTCCACCGAAACTTCAACTTCAACAACATAGTCGTCATCGCTCATGTCCGTCGGCCGGTTCCATTTTGAACGCAACGCATATTCCAGCAGCCCTTTGTAAAGCTGCACCGGATCTGAACTGCTTTGCACCAGCTTGCCGCCGTCGAAATCGAATGACGGCAGTTCCGCCGCCGGCGGCGCGACCACCGGCGGGGCAATGGTCGGCGGCAGGGCAGCCACTTCCTTGGGCGCTTCGACAATTTTCGGCGTTTCCACAATCTTGGGCGGTTCAACCTTCGGCGGTTCCTTGGGTTTCTCCGGCGGCTTCTCCTTCTCCATCGTCACAGTTATCTTCTTGAGCTGTTTGCCCAGCAAACCGGTCCGTGCGGCGAAGTAAAGCACGACGACCACAATCAAGGCATGGAACGCGAGGGAGATCAGCAGATTGACCTTCGACGAATTGCGCTTCCTTCGGATTTGGGTTTGCGGCAGCATGGGTCAGGGTTTGCGTTCGGGTTCGGTCATCAAATCCACCTTTGGGATGTTGACGGACTGGCAGGCGTCCAGCACGGCGCGGATCTGCTTATATTTGGTGTTTGCGTCGCCGCGCACCAGCACGTTCAGGTCGGGATCGCTCTCGCGCAACGCCAGCAGGGTGGTTTGCAATTCTTCGATGCTGACCTTCGCCTTGTTGAGCCACAAGTTGCCGTTGGCCTCGACGATGATGTAGTTGGCCTTGTGCGGCGGATCCTTCTCGTGCATGGTCGCCTTGGGCAGCTTCAACTCCACGTCCTTTACCGGCGGAATGGTCGTGATGATGAAGATGACCAGCAGCACGAACGCCAGATCCAACAGCGGAGTGATGTTCAGCTCCGTCAGAGCATCATGTGCCGGTTTGGAACACTTCTTCATCCTACGCTTTCAAACTTTCCACAATGCGCCCGGCCAGAGCCTCATTCGCCGACTTGATTTCCTCGGCCAGTGGCCGGTTGTCAACATAGACATGCTCAATCTGTGTGGCGTAGCGCGTGGCGAAGCCGTCCAGTTCCTGCGTGATGGCCCGAATGGTCGTGACCATGAAGTTGTAGGCGAACATCGCCGGAATCGCGACGAGCAGGCCGGTAACGGTAGCCACCAACGCGGCCGCCACGCCGGGCGCCATCGTCGTCAAACTTGCGGAATTGTTTTCCGCGATGCTCGCGAACGTGGACATGACGCCCCAGACGGTGCCGAGCAATCCAATGAACGGCCCGCCGGCCACCGCCGTGGACAATACGATCATGCCCTTTTCCAAACTCATCGCCTCGGCACCGGCGGCTTCTTCCAATGTCACCCGCACGGCGTCAAATGAGGCGATGCTGATTTTCGTGACCCGGTCGCGGGCAAGAATATCGGTATGCTCGTTGGCCGCGCCCGGCGGCAGATTCGACGCGACCGGTCTGGGCCGGCCGGAAACTTCCACCGGTCGGTTCTTCAAATGATACGCCAGCTCGTCCGCGCCCCGGATATATAGTTGATAGGCCGGCGCGCCGTCAAACTCCTGGTTGCTGCGCTGGATGTCTAGCGGGTCGCGCGTCGAGGCGTAGGTTTCCAGAAACTTTTTGGTCGCCGCCCGCGCAATCATCAACTGCCGGAATTTGGTCAGAATGATTGTCCAGCTGAACAGCGACAGCAGCAGCAGCACGATCACCGTGATCTTGCCTTCGGCCGTTGCGTTTTTGATGGCGAAGACCGCCGCGTTCGCGGCCAGCACCGGTTCGATAGTCATGGTCATGGTTTTTCCTTAATTGGTTTACTTTGGTAACAACAAGTTCTCGAGTTGAATTTTATTGATCTGAATCTCACGGCAAGCTAAGGTTATAGAAGCGGGCGGGATAATTTGTCCATTGCGGATCCGTGAAATCGGAAAGGCCGCCCGCAATAGTGTTTGTAACCATGTGGGACCATATGGAATTATCGAGGTTAGTGCAGGCTTGCACCACAAAAACAAAGCCGTTGGGGCCAGTAACTACAAACCCAAATTGATTCTCGTGAATGCCAACAGCGCTCACGTTCACCAGCGGTTTGGTGGATTGGCCGCCAAACATCACGCTCCAGCCCGCAGTCCACGGCAGATAGGAGACTGTCAAATTATTGACTCCAGAAAATATTGACGCACCAGGGATTGGTGCGTTTCCTTGAAAATAGATTGTAATGAGACCATTGCAGGAGGAAAATGCATAGTTTCCGACATTGGTTACACTGCTGCCTATGGTGGCGTTGGTGAGGTTGCCGCAGAAGGAGAAAGCCGAACCGCCGATGCTGATAACGCTGTTGGGAATTACAATGCTTGTCAGGCTCGCACACGAATCGAACACTCCGGCCCCGAGGCTGGTGACGTGATTACCAATCACAATATTAGCAAGACTGACACAGTCATAGAACGCATAACTTCCGAGGCTGATAATATTGTCAGGAATACAGACACCCGTAAGGCTGGTGCAGGAAGAAAACGCATAGTTTCCTATATTGGTGACGCTGTCTGGGAATATGATATTCGCCAGATTAGTGCAATCATAGAACGCATCGTTTCCAATGTCCGTTACGCTGTTGCCGAACATTACCTCAGTCAGGTTGATGCAGGAATAGAACGCGCTATTTCCAATCTTAACAACTCCGTTCCCGAGTGTCGCATTGGTGAGACTGGTGCAACTCTGAAACGTCGAATCTCCGAGACTAGTGACACTGTTAGGGATGTTGACGCTTGCTAGGCTGGTGCAGAACATGAACGCACCGCTGCCAACGCTTTCAACATTCGTTCCGACCTCAACGACGGTCAGGCCGGTGCAGGATGCAAACGCCTGAGTCCCGATGTTGGTGACGTTGTCGGGAATCACCAGGTTTGTGAAATCGGAGCAGGTGGAGAAAGCAAAGTCACCGATGACGGCAAGATTTCTTGGAAAAGTAAGATCAGTAAGGCTGCCGCAGCCCGCGAAGGCAGAGCTGCCGATGCTAATCACACTATTGGGAATCGTAACATTAGTGAGACTGGAGCAATTCTGAAACACTCCGCTTCCAATGTTTGTAATTCCATTGGTGAGAGCGATAGTGAAAGCAGCCAGATTGCTGCAAGAAGCGAATGCAAAGCTCCCAATATTGGTTACGCTGCCTGGAATCGTGACGCTCGTCAGGCTGCCATTGGTATAGAAGGCTTTGGCCGCGATGCTTGTAACTGGCAGGCCGGCGATCATGTCCGGAATGGTTGCGCTGCCAGATCCAGTGTAACCCGTAATGATTATCGAGTCATGATTGGTCGAGTAATTAAACTGCGCATTGGCCGCGTTCGGCAATGTCAGAACCACGACACCTAGCAGGCAGGCTAAAATCCGATTTAGTTTGGTATTCACATCATCACTGGAATAATTCTATGTGCACGATAAATCTGGTCGTAAGTCGGTGTCTCTACCCTCAAAGCTTAGTTAATGGCATATGTTGAGGCATAACATTTAGCTTGAATCAGCTGATTGATTATTTCAATGCCCAAGGTCGTTTGGTTTTTCAAAATCTCAATGTCATGTCCAGTTGAAAGATGCTATACGAATTGACTGGGTTGACTTGCGGAATATCCTGGCTGCTACCGCCGGTTCCCAGCGTATTGTCAATACGGCTGGCATAAGCATAGCGAACCGAGCCGATGACGTTGGCGGAAAAACCATAGGCGAAGGCTGCGCAAATACCCTGCATGTTTTCAAGCCCATTGAAAATATCCGTATCCAAAAGATTGGGATCCAGCGAGTATTGTTCAATGTGCTGCCAGTAGGTTCGAAACTCCCAGGCTTTTTTTGCCGAGCTGGTGCCATAAATCAGGCCCTGCATCGGGCCATAGACCACATTGCTGCTGCCCAGTCCAAAGCCAATCTGATAGGCTTTGACCTGCGAGGTTTGGGGGGCAAATCCGCTGATGGTTGCTCCAGGAGGCAGTTGATTCGCCAGATAGGTCGCATAACCTGTGGAGGCTGCGTCAGCCCGCTGGTTACCTTCAAAATTATAGGCAAAATCGCCAAATAATCTCGCCTTCAAATTGCTGAAATTGTAGTCGAGTTCGGCGGGGATCTCCAACACGAGCAGTTTGTTGATGCCGACTTGGTTATTGGCATAGCCTTGGCTTTGATACCCTGGCGTGTTGTTATTCAATCCGTAACCGCTCCAACCATTAACAGGGTAGGCGGAGCCTGGACCGGTGTAGGCACCTTCACCCACATAGCCGTCAGAATAATAGGGTGCAGACGAACTGCCCGACGTGGCGGTGCTCGGCTGGATCCCGAAATACTGATAGATCGTGGCGGCGGCCTTGGCAGAAAGCTGTTCTGTAAAGTGGTATGCCAGACCACCTTCCCAGGCAAGCTGGTAAATATCAGGATTGGATTGGTTAAATGAGCCCAAACCACCTAGGCCCGAAGAGGAATTATTGGGATTAAAATCCTCATAAACAAACTGGGCAAACGTGGCGAAGAAATCCGCCTGCCCCACGGAATATTTTAACTGTTCGGCGGCACCCTCCGGGTCGATGCTTCCGCTCCAAACCATCGGTGTGGTGTAAAGAGGGTTGGGCATCTTGCCCAGCGTGATATCCAGCCAGTTCCCCTGTTTCCAACCAAGGTAAGCCTGACCGACATCAATGCCCGCCGCAGATTTGCCGTATGGCCCCGAGGATCCGCCCATCGTGACCCAAGAAGAACGCGGATTGGAACTGGTTTCAAGCCGCATTCCGTAGTAAAAGTCTTCCAAGAAGGTGCCCCGCAAGCCCAATCTCAATGAATAGCGCTCACGTTGCATGTCCACCCGGCCACCAGTCGGATCGTTCACATACCGGTCTTCATAACGCACACGGATGTCCCCAAATAGTTCCATCTGTTTGACTCCGTCGCTGATCTTCCATTGGGACAACGGTGACTGCGAAGTGGCATTAGTCTGGTAGGCATCCGCCTCGGCTTTGACCTGATCCACTTCGTCTTGGGAGACAAACCCTTTTTTAACAAACAAGTCCATCAATACGTCAACCGTGGCGGGATTCGGAGCGGCGGCAGCTGGTGAGGGGGAGTTGGTTGTGCTACCATCAGCACACCATCCTTGAGTCGTCACAAGCCCTGCCAATCCCATCAGCAGTCCCCCCAAAAACAGTTCCTTCATTTGAACCATCCGTCTCGCATGATTTGTCATTCGCACAAACTTGATGCTGTAGAAGTAAAGCGACGTATTCGCGTCAGGCTTGTTACAAAACGGTGACAATCAGTTTCGTATCTGTCGCTGCGACGATCATTTGAGTTGGATATGACAATACACACTGCCCGAATTGCAAAGGTGTGTGTGTCGAGAATTTGGGAGGCCTAATGCCAAATTGGTCTAAGGCCTGACCGACCACCGCCAAGTGTAAGTTACCTTCCTGCAACGATGGCATGATATGGCGGGCCAATTTGTTTTAAGGAATCATAACAGGCTCACAGAAAATAAATTACAAAGAATCAGGCAAAGTCTTAAAACCACTACTGCATGTCCTCAACCATGAAGTATTTTATTGACCGCCTGCTATAGTCATTCTCGTCAACCTAATGTTTGGGAGACGATAAAAGAACCTCGAATCAATCAATTACAACAAAATACGCACCATGAAAAAATTATACAAAGCAGGCCTGTTGGCTGCGCTTGGTTTTGGAAGCATCACGGCAGCTCAAGCACAATCTTCGGATGTTTTGCTCGGTTTCAATGATCTTGCTGGTCCGACGTCAGCTCAAAACGATTATGTCATTGACCTCGGCCCGGTTTCAACCGCGCTCGTTAACGGAAATTCCTGGAGCATCAATTCATCCATTTTTACAACCGCGTTTATTAACACTAAGGCGGATTTGTCCGGAAACACATTAGACTCAAACTGGCAGAACAATGTGGCCGTCGGTGTGGTTGAAGCATACTCCGGAGGTTACCCTAAGACATTATATTACACGGCCGTCACTCCAAAAATTGGGTTTTCAAATTCACAGATGCAAAATTCCTTGGTGTCTGTTCAAAATCCTACGATCGGCGAATACGCTTCCTCCAGCGGCTCGGCAGTTTTCAACGCCTGGTCTCAATATATTGCTCAAGATCCCAACACCGTGGGATACGTCTCAACTGGTTTTAGTCTGGCGCAGCAAATGACCAATCCATTGCAATACCTCAGTTCCGGCGTTGTCACGGAAACGCTGTATGAATCCAGCAAAGCCAGTTTGTCGGCATCCTACACTGCATTTGCTGCGGTCGGCACGTTCACCATCAATGCGAACAACGACACCATCACATATGCTGTCACTCCCGCTCCGGAACCGACCACCTATGGTTTGGCCGCGACCGCCGGCTTGCTGATGCTCACGTTCCGCCGCAAGTTCACCCGCAATAATGCCTGAATCAATTTGCCCCGGTTCATTATTCGGGAACAGGGGGAAAGCCAAAAACAACAAACTAAAACAACAAATAATATGAAATTAAATAAATTCACCTTCGCGCTGGCCGCCTTGGGCGTCATCTCCATGGCCGGTGTGACTCTTGCTAATACGACGGTTTACCTGACCGGTTCGACTGCGGCCCGTAGCATCATTGATGCGGCCGCTCAAGCGAGTGGCCAGATCTTCACCGGTGCGGGCACCGTGGTAAAGGGTTCGGCATCGAGCGGCTTGGTCGTTTACGAAGGCAGTATTTCCGGAGTTACCGGCTTGGTTGATTTGAATTGCAGTTGGACGGGATCCGAAGCCGGCATCGCTGCCGTGGCTGGTCAAAACCTCACGCAAAATGTGAATGGTGGCAACTATGCGCTACCGGGTGTTCCACCTTCGTTCCTGGATCCAACCACGACCCCGGCCTACAGTGCAACAAACACTCTGGCCGTCATCACCGGAATCCCGACCGCAACGCCTGACCTCTCCATGGCGGATACCTCTCAGGCGGTTTCATTGACCAAGGTGTCAACCTACCAGTGCACCGATTATGGCATTGTCGGCGTGGTTCCGTTCCTGGTTGAAAAGGGCTACAGCTCTACTCCTGATTCTTCCTGGACTGACTTGGTCAACGTCACCATTCCGCAACTTGCCGCTGTGGTGTCCGGACCGCAGCCAGCCAGCTACTTTACCGGCAGTGCCGGCGACACCGATCAAGTTGCGATCTGTGGTCGTAATGAGGGTTCGGGCACGCGCGTCAACACCTTGCTGAATTACGGGGTTTCACTCACCGCCACACTCGACCAGTTTGCGTTTGACGCTACCTATCCAGCTGCGACTCCGGGTGTCCTTACCAAGGGCAGCAATTATGGCATCGGAACGGCCCTTGTTGAAACGCTTAACGATGGCTTCGACAGTGGCAGCGGTGTGCAGAAGTGCATGAATGTTGATCAACACGGCTCAGGCTATGTATTGATCGGATATGTTGGTGTGAGTGATGGCCAGAACGCCGTTAATCCGGCGAAAGCCGCTGTTGCCTCCCAACTGGCAACCCCGCTGCCGTTTGCCGGGGTGTATGAATCCGACAGTGGAGTCGAAAATGGAAGTTACACGTATTGGGGTTCAGAACATTTGCTGGGCCATAAGACTGGTTCCATCACCCCCGCAGCCGCCGCAGTAGCCGCGGCCATCAAAAGCGGAATCATGGCCCAGATGACATTTGCCAACGATGGTCTGGCAACTGGTTCGTTCGCCACTCTCCCGGGAACAGCCGCAACGCACACAGTGCCGGGAACTGGAGCCCTTGGACAAAGCGTCCTGATCCCGACGACCTTGATGAATGTTACACGCGGCAGTCTGGATTACGGTTATCCGACGCCGGGAAGCTTTTGATAGTTTTAAGTTGGTTTGAACAGACCGGCGCGGACTTGATTGTTCGCGCCGGTTTTATGGGTTTAATGGCGAAATCATGCAACCATTTTATAACTTGCCAGCCGGTGGCGGTCAGAAAAGTATTACTCTGAACTTATTAAGCCGGTCGTAATGTGCGGGCTGGTAATGAAAACGATTTTGAGAATTTCCCTCCTGTTGAACCTGGCCTTGTTCGCCGGCCTTATATTCCTTTGGTCGGATGAGCGCAAAACAACATCCGAATCATTCGCAACAATCCAAGACACCGTGCGGCCGACGGCAGCTACAGTCCCGACAACCATGACCGAGACCGCGCCACCGCAAAACTCGGCTCAACCACCCCAAAAGCCATTTCGCTGGGAACAACTCTATGCCGAGGATTACTGCGCCTATGTCAAAAACCTCCGGGAGATTGGCTGTCCCGAACCAGCGTTACGGGCCATCGTCACGGCGGATGTGGACGCCAGTTATCGGCAGCGCAGCGGGGAGCTGGAAAAAAAACTGGATGATTTGAACAATGGATCCTGGGCGGTGCAGCTCAGTTCCTACCAGGACCAGCAGGAGTTGAAGCTTGAATTACAGAACCTGCCGGCGGAGGAATCGGCGGAGATAAATAATTTTCTGGGTTTGAAGCCTGCCGCAGTGGAAACTTCTCAACCGGTGGTTTCAACCGATCAGCCGTTGAGTGCCGGGCCTTCACGCGGCGGAAATCTGCCGTCCGGCAATCAGATCGGAACCCACGGGACTGCAAAAAATGAGCAGGCAAATTCGGATGGCGGGCAAGGTTCAACCGCGGCCAAGGTGAATGCGGCGGGACAGACGACCGCATATTTCCAGCCCCTGGTAGCCGGTCAACTCCCGCCACCACCCAAATCCGCCTCTTTGCCCCTGGTTTTTCAACCGGTGGATTCGGCGGCGCTGAACTTGAATGCGGCCCAGCAGCAGGCCGTCAATGATTTGCGACAGCAGTTTATCAACACGATTACCAGTGCAAGTCAGAATCCAAGTGATCCGGCCTATCAACAAGTCTGGCAGCAGGCTCAATCCCAGAGCGACTCCATGTTGGAAATTTATATGGGATACAACGCTTATATCAAATATTGGTATGGGCAATATCAAAAGTCGCTGGCAAATTAGTCGGTGCCCCCACAATGGAGCCGCCGCTGTGGAGAAGAGGCCAACGCGTTCCTGGAAAACGGCGGGGATTGCGCTTCGTGGATTAAATGGAAATATACGGTTCCGGTTAACCTTGGTGAAGTTTGCCCAGCCAGCGACCAAAGCGGTGGAAGGTCGTCGCACTCCAAAACATTGGCGCGCGATTGGTGAATAGTGCAAATGCGAAGCACTCTTGGAGTGCTACAGTTACTCTGGAGCTTTGTCCACACGATCCACATGTGCTAATGTCAATTTGATCGGCTATGGACGCCGAGTTCGCGGGTAGTTTCAGGGTTGGGGTTGACCTTTGGCCGGCCGAGTTTCGAAATCCAAAACCATCTGCTCCGCGTCGGCCAGTTGTTTGGGCGAAAGCAATTGCCGGGTCTGGAAATTGGCCACGCCAATGGCACCAAAATTGTTTCCCTGATTGGCGCTCAGCTTGAACCACTTATAGGCCTGTTCCAAGTCGAAGGGGACGCCCCGGCCGTCAAAGTAAAGTTGCCCAAGGTTTTTCTGTGCCTGGGCTTCTCCCTGCTCGGCAGCGGCGCGATACCAACTGGCCGCCTCCCGAAAATCATACTTCACGCCCAGTCCGTTTTCGTAGGCCACTCCCAGGTTGTTCTCGGCCTCTGTGGAACCCTGCTTTGCGGCCGCGTGCAGCCACTTGAGCGCCTCCACATAGTTCAAATAATTGGTGCCATAAGGTGCTGCCGGAATGAGATACAATTTTCCGAGAGCCTCTTCGGCATCCACTTGATTCTGGGCGGCGGCCTTCTGCCACCATTGAACGGCTTGAGCCATGTCATTGGTCACTCCGCGGCCGGTGGCATAAAATCCGCCCACGGCAGATTCTGCCAGCGCACTTCCTTGGTCCGCCGCCTTGCGATACCAAAAAGCCGCAGTTGCCAAGTCACGAGGAACGCCACGGCCTTGGCCATAGAATGAGCCAAGCATTATCTGTGCGTCGGCAGAGCCTTGATCTGCCGCCTGCCGCATATATTCTGCGGCTTTCATAAAGTTTTTTTGAATCCCTATTCCTTTTGCGTAACACCGGGCCAGTTCATACTGGGCTTTGGCATCACCCTTGTCCGCCGCCGTCTGCGTGTTTTGAAAATTAATGTTTGTGTCTTGGGCCTGAACGCACAGCGTCAGTCCCAAACCCGCCAGCACCGATGAGATATGGTGTCTGGTTTTCGGGAACGCTGGATTTGATTTCATTTGTCAAAATTATTCAGCGCCGGACTGGCGGGCAAGTGACAATTTGGTGTCGCATATACACTTTAAAACAGCTCTTCGTTACAATCGAGTGACGAAGCCCCCAACAAAACATGGGGTCATACATTATAATACAAACAGTTTGTTTATAGCACATTGCAACACTATAGCAATGTCCGAATTGCGGATGTCCATGTCCTGATCGCGGTAGTCTGGCGGAGATGTTTTCATTAGCCTGTTCAAACTATTATATGAATCACTTCTTCCTGAAACGGATCGGTTTGAAATTGGTGTTGTTACCCATGCTGGCTCTGATGGTGGTGCCGGAACTGGCCGACGCCCAATTTGGTTACAACCAATATGGCGACGTTATGGCGGGCTTTCGCAAGACGGGGGTCAATGCCGGCAATTATGAGCTGGTGGTAGATCTGGGAAGTGTCACGAATTTCCTGAAACTTTCCATCGGCACCACCATCAACATCACCAATTACTCTCCCAGCCAGTTGACAAATGCATTTATTGATACGGGCAACTTTGCAAATCTCCAGTGGTCTGTATTTTCAGCCTTTCCGGGAAGCCTAAATTCTTGGGTGACGCCACTGGGGTCATTTCCACCGGCCACTCTTTGGGTTACATTGCCAGGAACCAATGTCGCTACCCAGACCCAACCTCCGGCCCGTCAATCAACCAGCAGCCAGCAAAATCAAAGGTCTCCGATATTGGGTGTTGGTGCTGGGGCAATTCAGATTGCTGGTAATTCAGGCATTACCCAAACGCCGTTTCTGGTTCAGGAACCAACAGGCCCAACCTATGCGCTGGACATTCTCACCGCTCTTATTGGTGACAAATCCGATTCAACTCTGGGTGATTTTGGATCGGGCGGTTTTCCTTTGGCCTACTCGGTGGAAAATGAAACTCCGGTTCCATTTTCTTCGGCGCAACGGGATGACTTTTACCAGCTATGTCCGACCGGCAAGACAGATCCAATTAATAGTTCAACGACCAGCACTTATTATCTGGGATACTTTATTCTAAATCCCAATGGGTCCATGACCTTCACCCGGCAGGCCCAATCTATTTTGCCGCCGGTGGCCGGGTTTTCCGGCTCCCCAACGACGGGTTTTGCACCGCTGCCCGTTGTCTTTACAGATGCTTCCTCGGGCAGCATTACCAACTGGCTTTGGAGCTTCGGTGACGGGCAGTCGGTCACCAACATCAGCAACGCCAGTGTGAACCACACCTATGCCGCCGGAGGCAGCTATACCGTAACCCTGACGGTGAGCGGGGCGGGCGGTGCCAATGCCGACACGCAAATCAGTTACGTCGTGGTGTCCTCCACGCCGACGATCAGCACCGCAACCAGATCCGGGGGGAGCCTGGTGATGGGGGGCACCGGTAATCCGGCCGGAGCGCAATACCGGATTTTGACCTCAACCAACCTGACATCCCCGCTGGCAAGCTGGACGCCGGTGACGACCAACGCATTTTTGTCCGATGGCAGTTACTCTTATACTAATTCCGCAAAGCAAAATGCCGCTTTCTTCCGGCTCGTTTCACCTTGATTTAGAGTGGGGATTTGAAAGGCTGGCGGCTCATGGCCGCCAGCCTTTTTGTTGTGGCCTCGGCTTTGACAGATGGAACCGGCCGGTTAAGCCGGAACCATGTCGTGGAACAGGCGTCGCGCCTGTTTCTGACTATAACAATCATCCGCTCGATCGGTCTTGATGGAACGCGGTGCAATAACCAGTTGATGACCCTGTCCCGACCAGATGGAGACAGGCGCGATGCCTGTCTTACGCGGGATTGCCCGCCATCCGTTGGAATTCAACTGCTTCGTTCCGGTTTCAGACAGGCCGGCGGGGAATAATGCGGGCGACCATTAAGAGTGATGTTCGGAGCGTTGCCGGTCGCCGGTTGCCGGGAGACATTCCGGTCAATTGGGGTTTGGGCGGGCACGCGTGCTGCTGCGGCTTCCGATCTTCGCCGCGCGATGACCCTGCCTTTCACGTGGACATGATGGAGCCAGGAGCCGTCCGGTTGCTCGCGCCCGAGCTGCCGCCGATTGCCCGCGCCAGCATGAGATAATTCGTGCCCGGAACCAGATTGGCAATCACAATCCGCCCGACTGCATGCAAGATGCCAGCGATTTACCACGCGCCGCTTCCTTAACCCTTTTGTTGAACCAATTAACCAAGGAAATCACCGACTGAGTTAAAGAAACGACCGACGTAACTAAGGATGTCACCGACTTAGTTAAGGAATTCACGGACTTAACTAAAGAAGTCACCGACTTGGTTAAGGAAACGGCGAACTTAGTTAATGAAATGACCAACTTGACCAAGGAAGTGAGCGACTTAGTTAAGGAAATCACAGACTTAACTAATTCCCTCAAGGAAAAGGTTGCTGTTTTGTATAAAAGGAGAAATCTGTCCGCTGCCACCATTCAGTTTTTGCCGGCAATCCGGTCGCGGACATGGTTGATAAAGAATTCGTCGGTTTCGAGCGAGCGCCGTTCGCGCTTCATTTCAATTCAGCCCACAATCTAGGGCGTTTGCGCCCGTCTAAAACCACGGGGGCGTTCGGCAGCGATCCGCATGCGCCACTCCGATCAGTGAACGCGAATTGTAACCGTGATGTTTCCGTCCCGTCTTTGATGTGATGCGGGCAATATGATTGAATTGAAATCAGGATTCGGGCGGTGCTTCCGTCTCGGCTACCCTAAAAAATGGGCCGACCCTCTTACACTGCCCGAATCCGCATCAATAGATTCCCCAAAATTCCCAAGCGTAAGCGTTTAATTTCAGTCAGCCGAAAATCAAACCCGGAGGTTTATTCCAAACCGAAATGACGGCCTTATTTTCCCGGCGTGGCGGCGGAAAGCAGGACAGTGACCCGGCTGGTCTTTTGCAGAAGCGGTTTCTTTCTCTTTTTTTGATCATCATCGCCATTGTCAGTGCTGGCAACCTGCTGGTCGGCGGACTGGCTGGCCTGTTGCGAGGCGGACTGGCTGGTGCTGGTGGCGTTGGCCGAACTGCCCAAAGTGGATGTGGCCGCTCCGCCGTTGACCGAAACATTCTGGCCAAGGACGGATGCCGAGACCGAACTGCCGGAAACGCTGGCCCCGCCGACGCCGATGATGGTGCCCGCAATGCTGCCGCCAGCGGACACATCGGCATTACCGGCGGAAAGCAGTGTGCCGGTGAAGTTCTGCGCCGCATTGACCGAGCTGTTTTGGCGGGAAATCACCACGCCGGAGATGTTGCCGTTGGCCGACAAGTTGACCGTGCCGCCAATCACGCCGGACTGTCCCAGATCAATGTTGCCGGCGTGTTCAGGGAGGTTGTCTGGATTGTTTGGGTTGCCTGGCGGAAAGGTGCCGGCATTTAGGTTGATCGTCGGACCAGCAGCAATGTTGCCATTCAGTGCCACCTGTAGAATGCCGCCCAACGTGGCGATGATGTCGCCTTGGGGAGCGTTCACCGTGATGTTCCCGGGCTTTCTTGCTGCGCCAGGAACTAATAAGGGATTGACCAGCGTATAGGCTATAATGCCGCTGCCATAAACTTCCTCGGTATAGTATCCCGCTTGGTCGGTAATTGGATTGACATAGGAGACATAAACACCGTTATAAGTGTTGCCTCCGCTCCCGATATTGACCGTTCCCTGCCGAGAATCCACGGAAATGTTGCCCCCATTGAAGCCCGCAATCCGTGAACCATTGATGTCAATGTCTCCCAGAGCGGTGACATTGACATTGCCATTGCCTGACGTATAGATTCCAAAGCCCACTGTTCGCAATGTTTCCAACAAATCTTGCGAACCGAGATCCATTGAGCCGCCGGTGCTGGTGACGTTGACATCCCCGCCACCAATCGCCCCGATGGCCGATGTCAGCATATACAAACTGGGTATGGTTGTCGTTACGCCATTTACAGTCACCGCTTGGTCTTCCGCCACCGTGACATTTACGGTTGCTCCGGACGGTGTCAAGGAAGCCAGATTGTTATAGCGGTCATAACCATCCGGGTCCGATACCCCACAGGAGAAAATGCCATAGGTATTGCCCAACGAAATTGAATTGGCAGTAACATCGAACAGGCCGGGACCACCAATGCGATACCCAAGCTGGCCATCGTTTGGTGAAGGTGCACCCTGACTGTCGGTATAGAGGGTTAGCACGTCGGGAGCCGGTGCCCAATAGACCGTGTCCGTCACAAAATGCAGTTTTCCATCAGAGCCGGTGTATGTCGCCGGCACACCATTGACAAGTCGCAAGATGGTGAACGGCTGCCCCATATCCGTAAAAACCGGTTGCGACATTTCACCGATGAAACCAAGGCGTCCGGTAGTTGTATTGTAAATGAAGCCAGGATTGTTTCCAATAAGTCCGCTGGGAGTTTGTCGGACTCCAAATAAACCGGTGCTTTGCAGGGCATAGGCGGCCCATTGAGAGACTGGCGTGCCCGGTGGCACTGTCAGGCTTCCAATTTCTGTCGGATCCACCGCCAAGGTGAATATATTGTCCCATGCACTGCCCATGCCCGGCAGCAGATCCGAAACCGGAATGTGGGGAATGGCGACATCATAGACAAACGAATACGGGCTCTGATTGTAAATCTGGCCGGCCACCGTGATGGAGGAAACATCGTAGCCATGCAGGTTTGCTCCCGAAAAGCCACAATCAATCATGTCGCCTCCCACCG
>Ga0181528_10001405_pt1 | contig 15044 bp, 7 predicted proteins | sample PEATcosm2014_Bin_47_FD_119742 | JGI IMG/M metagenome (GOLD analysis project Ga0181528, IMG submission 119742) | Peatland microbial communities from MTU Mesocosm Facility, Houghton, MI, USA - PEATcosm2014_Bin10_10_metaG | ecosystem: Environmental > Terrestrial > Soil > Wetlands > Peat | place...
CGAGTTCGGTCACATTCTGGGCGCTCACCTGCACGGCCTCGACGACGGGCGGCTGCGCGGCGTGGTAATAGCCCTTCTCATTGCCGGCCTTCGACTCGCCCAAGTTCAGCACGGGTCCGCCCAGAAGCCGATCCTGGCCGTGGACGCGCCACGAACGCACGGCGCCGGTGTGCTTGTCGACGATCAGCTCCTGCACGTCGCTGGACAGCGTCAGCGTGTCCGGGCCGTCGGCGACCTTCAGCGCGCCGCCCGCCGCTAGAGCCGCCGGCGCGGCGGGCGCGGGGATGCCGTCCACCGCCAGATTGGCGCTCGTCACCACGCTGCCATCGGCATGGGCGAACTCCAGCCGCAGACTCGTCATGCCGGCCGGGGCGGGGAAGGTGGCTTGCAGGTTCCGGCTCGGCGGGCAGTCGAGGTGCAGCACGCCGTTGCCGACGGCGCGCGTGGCGGCAAAGGCCGTCCAGCGGCACGCCAGCTCGTTGAGGTCGGTGAAGGCGTAGTGATTGACCAGCGGCACGGTGCACTTGCCGTCGGCCGGCGTGACGGTGCGGGCGCCGATGGCCACCGGGCTGTAGGCCATCTTCACGATCCACCACTCCGGCTTGGGCACGCGATAGGCGCTCACGATGCCCTTGTTGTTCTCCTGGCGCAGGTGGTCGGGGCCGTACCACAGGTCACGCTTCTTGTCCGGGAACTTGTCCGCGATGCCCTGGTTCTGCCATTCCCAGATGAACGAGCCCAGAATGGTGGGGTCGCGCCACAGCTTGTCCCAGGTCTTGATGAGGGTCTCGGACCACAGATCGGAGGCGCCGGGATCGTAATCCTGGGTCTCCTTCTGGTAGAAGATGTGGGGGTGCTCGGAGAAGTTGGCGCCCCAGCGCGTGCCGCGGGCGACGCGATCCACGAAGCCGGGATCGGGGTAGTGATCATCCTCCCAGGCCTGACCCTTGATGCTGTTGGGGCCGACGCAGGAGACGAAGGCGGGACGCGTCGGATCGGTCTGCCGCACGAGGTCCATGACCTGCTGCGAGTCCGGCCCCGAGGGGTTCTCGTTGCCGATGCTCCAGGCCAGGACGCAGGGGCGGTTCTTGTCACGCGCCAGCGTCTCGGCGGCGCGTTGCAACAGGAAGGGCGCGTATTTGGGGTCCTTCACCTGGTTGCCAATCCAGCAGTAGGGCACTTCGTCCAGGATGTAGAGCCCCTTTTCCTCGCACATCTCGAGGAAACGCGCGGCGTGGTTGTAATGGCTGGTGCGCACGGCGTTGACGTTGGCGGCCTTCATCATGGCCACGTCCGTGCTCCACTCCTTGTCCGTCAGCGCGAAGCCCTTGTCGGCCCAGAAGTCGTGGCGGCAGGTGCCGGTGCACTTGATGGGCCGGCCGTTCCACAGCACGACGTTGTCCTTGATGTCGATCTGCCGGAAGCCGAAGCGCTGCTCGACCCGCTCCACGCTCTGGCCGCTGCTGCTCAGATCCAGCACCAGATAGTAGAGATTGGGCTTCTCCGCCGACCACAGGCGCGGCGCCGTGACCGGGGCGCTGAGGTTCAGCGTTGCCGCGCCGTCGGCATCGAGGCTGCCCTGGACGTTGAGATCGATGGCCACGGCACCGGCGTCGGCGCCGAACAGCTTGCCGCTCACGGTCACCGCCGCGCCCGGCGCGCCCTGCACGCGCACGGCGGTTTGCAGCGTGGCGTCCCGGTAATCGGCGCTGAGCGGCGTGCGCACCGTGACGTCGGCGACGTGGGTGGGTGGCACGGCCACCAGGAAGTTCTCGCGGTAAATGCCGCCCATGCACTGGAAATCCCCGGTTTCGCAGTCGGACGAAGGCACGCTCTTGCTGACGCGCACCGCGAACAGGTTGCGCGCGCCGGGCTTCACCAGGCCGGTCAGGTCGATGTCCCAGGCCGTGTAGCCGCTCTCGTGGTAGCCGGCGCGCTGGCCGTTGATGAACACCTCCGCGCCGTCCAAGGCGCCGTCGAAATGCCAGTAGATGCGCCGCTCGCCCCACGCCGCCGGCACCTCGACCCAGCGCCGGTATTGGCCGACGGTGTGGTCCACGGAGTTGTAGGTGGGCGGCGAATAGCCGGCGATCTCCCAGTTGGAGGGCACCTCCAAGTTGTCCCAGGTGGCGTCGTCGAAGGCCGGCGCGACGAAGGCGTCACGGTCGGCGGCGGCCTCTTCCGGCGGCGTCTTGGGCTGCCAGACGGTCGTCTGGCCGTCTTCGGTGACACTGATGCGGCATTCGCGGATGGAGGCCCAGCCGCCCTCGCTGCCCAGCACCGTGACCCGCACGTAGCGCACCGCGGCGGGCGTCACGGTCAGCGCGCCGTCAGTGACGCCGGGCGCGGCGGAGGCGTCGGCCAGCAGGCGCCATTGCTTGCCGTCGAGGCTGCCCTCGACGCGGCACTGGTAGTGCTCGTTGGCGCGCTCCCAGGCCAGGGCGAGGCCGGTGACGTTGCGCGGCCGCGTCAGATCGGCGCGCAGCCACTGCGGGAAGGTGTCGTTCTCGGCGCACCAGCGCGTGTTGGGGTTGCCGTCGAAGGCGTTCAGCGGCGGGTTGGCGGGCTCGTTGCTGGAGGCCGTGATGCCGCCCACGCCGGATTGCTCGGGGTGGAACTCCCCGCCCGCGGCGACGTGGCCGTGGGTCAGCGCGAAGCGCCACGTGCCGGTCATGGCCAGCGTCCAGGGGTTGCGGGCGCGCAGCGCATCGGGCGGGACGGGCGTCGCGTCCGCCATCGGCAGCGGCAGGCCGGCGGGCGAGACGCGCCCCACATCCTGGGCCAGGGATGCGGCGGGCAGCGTCGCCAGCCATGCTGCCAGGGCCATCGCGTAAGGCTTGGTGCTCATGGACTACCTCTCTGCTTACAGGATACGTACCGACGAGGCGCGCGGCAGGGCGAAGGGCGTGACGCGGCCGGCGAGGATCACCTTGACCGTCGTGGCGCCGCCGGTGGCACGACCGACTCGGGCACCGGCCGTGGACTCGGGCGCCTAAGAGTCGGTTCGGCCTTCCCAGCGCCCGCCAAGCCGGCCGCGCCGGGGCCAATGTACACTGAGCGTACGCAAACTCGCGCCGCCGCGTACGCTGGGTGTACAAAGAGGAATCGGCTCCCCGAGCGGCATAGCGCCGATCCGCGCGTACGCTGGGTGTACCTCGATGCGGCCGCTGACGTACGCTCAGTGTACATGAGTCTCCGATTCGGCGTACGCTCAGTGTACATTCGGAGTGCGGCGATCCGCTTGTGGAGCGGGCCGGCGCCTTTCCCAAGCCTTGAGTCTTGTCTTGGGATACGCTACAGAAGCTCTAGGGAGCCGCGGGGTTGAAAAACCAGGAGCCAGCCACAACGGCCTTGTCGGCCTTCAGAGGTCGCGATCACGCCTCGTTGGCGTTGCTTCCCATCACCCTGGCGCTGCGCGATCCGCAGGACGCCGATGGGCCGACCACTTTCGAGTACATCATCGAGGCCGACGGCCGCAAGCGGCGCGTGAACGTCATGCTGACGCCGGAGAAGGGCCAGCAGTTGCCCATCCACGCCGACCAGATGGTGCTGCTGGCGCTGCTGCAGGTGGCCTTGCGCAGCGATCCGCCCAGCGAGCGGCTCGAGTTCCAGCGCCAGGAGGTGTTCGACCTGTTGCGCTGGCCTCGCGCCGGTCGCTACTACGAACGGTTCACGGGTGCCCTGCGCCGACTCTACGGCGTGAGCATCCGACTCCAGTCGGCCCTGCTGGCGCGCAACGGCAGCGAGTACCGGCGCAGCGAGACCGGCCTGCGCGTCATCACGGAATACCACGTGGAGCAGAACCGCCACGACGGATCGTGGGTAGAGTGGGGGCATCTGGTGCGCGAGGCCTTCCGACTCGGGGATTTCAAGCGCCTCGACTGGGATCTGCTGCTGGCGCTCGGCAACCCCTTGACGGCGCAGCTCTACCGCCTGCTGGACCGCGTGGCGCTGGATGGCCATCAGCAGTGGGAGACGCAGTGGCAGGCGCTGGCGGCGGCGCTGGGCATGAACGCCGACGGCTACAAGCGCGCCGCGCGCTTCCGCGAAACCCTGGCGCCGCACTTCGACGAGCTGTACAAACACGGCGTCATCGACAGCGTGGATTACGATCGCGGCGGCACCTTCACCATCCACATCCGCAACTACCTGCGGACTCGCATCCGCAAGGTGCTGGAGGAGTTCGGCGTGTTCGCCGAGGCGGCGCGCCAGCTCATGGCCGGCCACGATGAAGCCGCCATCATGGCGCAATGCGACTGCCTGCAGCACGGCCGGCGCGGCACACCGGCCTCCAAGGGCGGCTACCTGACGGAGGCCATCCGCAAGGGCTTCGAGCTGCGATACGCCGACGACGAGCCGGTGGCCTTCGCCGTGCTGTGGCGCGACATGCTGTCGGCCCCCGAACGAGCCGCCTATCACCGCGCCTGCTTGGCGCTGTGCGGCGCCGGCGACAGCCTGTTCGAGACCAGCCCGGATCCCACGGCATGGCCCATCGAGTTCCGCGCCGTGGTGCGCTTCATGATTTGCCACAACCTGGACCCGGAGCAGGTCGCCATGACGCCGCTGGGACGCGCCCCGACGCGCATGTTGGGCGCCGTGCCCGAGGCGTGAAGGGGAAGGCGGAGAGGCGTCCCATGGACCGTCGCGTGGTGCTCACGGAGGCGCCCTATCGCGTCGCGCAGTCGCAGGCGGCCGGCCACACGGTGGTCACGCCCAACCCGCGCGCGGCGCGGGCGCTGGGCGAAGCCCACGCCGTCAGTCTGATCGATATCGGCCTGCGCCTGCTGCGTCAGGCGCATCCACCGCGCGTGCCGGCCCCGAGCGCCATGGCGCAGCGCTTGCTCAAGCGCGCCGTGGGCGATGAGATCGGCTCCTATCAGCCCGAGCGCCTGGCGGAAGTGCTGCGGCCGTCGCTGGCGCGACTGCTGCGCGCCGCTGCCGATTGGGGGCGGCTGTCGAGCGAGGGCACGCCAAGGGTGCGGCAACTGGCGCGCGTGGCGTTGCGCTATCGCGAGTCGCTGGAGGCCCGTGGCTGGGTGGATCCCGCCGAGCAGCTTCACGCCGCGGCGAAGGCGGTCACGGAGCGCGAGCCGCTGCTGGTCTACGGCTATGCCCGCCTCGACGCCGACGAGCGCGCCTTCCTGGACGCCTGCGCCGGCGACGGCAGCGTGCTGGTGCTGCCGGGCGGCGAGAGCGCCTTGTTCGACGGCAATCGTGAGACGCTCCGAGATCTGGTCCGCAACGGCTGGACGGCGCAGCAGCCGGAGTGCGGCGGCGCGCCGACACTGGGCGAGCGCCTCGCGGCGCGCTGGCTGGGAGCCGATCAGGATCTGCCCGACGATGCCGTGCGCGTGCAGGCCTATGCCGACCCGGAGGCGGAAGTGCGCGGCGTGCTGGGGCAGGTCAAGCAGCTCCTGGCCGCCGGCGAGCCGGCCGACGAGTTGGTGGTGGTGGCCCGCGACGAGGAGCTTTACGTGCCGCTGGTGATGGCGGTGGCGGCCGAGTTCGAGACGCCGGTGCATCCTCGCAATCAAATCGGGCTGACCGCCACGCGGCTGGGCGGTTGGCTGACGCGCCTGCTCGACATGGTGGTGGAGGACGCCCCCTACGAAACCACCTTGTGCGCCCTGGCCGACCCGCTGTCCGGCTCCTTGACGTGCGACCAGCGCCGCGCCGCTCAGTCGCGCCGCGCCCAGGGCCTGGCGACGTGGATCGAGACGCTGCCGGAGCAAGCCCTGCTGCCACCGTTGATGACAGCACGAGGCGCCGCCTGGCCGTTGGCGGAGTGGGTGGCGTGGCTGCGCGGCGTATTCGCCGTCGCGGATCTCCCCGACCGCCTGATGGCTTGGCCGGCGGAGCTGACGGCGTGGAAGAAGCTGGACGACGGGCTGCGCCTGTTGGCCGAGGCGGGCGAGCCGCAAGCCGTGCCCGCGGAGATTTTCGCCCGCGAGGTGGCCGACCTGCTGGCGGCCTCGACGGTGGCGACGGATGCGGCGCGGGGTGGGGTGGACCTGCACACGCCGTTGGCCCTCTACGGCAGCGCGCGCGCTCACGTCTTCGTGCTCGGAGCGGCCGCCGGGCTCCTGCCGGCCGCGCTTCACGACGATCCCTACCTGGACGCCGCCGAACGCCACCAACTGACGGCGCAGGGCGTGCGCCAGGAGAGCGCCGCCGAGGAGGCCCTGCGCGAGCGGCTGAGCTTCTGGTCGCTGCTGCAATGCGTGCGCCGCTCCCTTGTGCTGTCGCGGCCGCGCGTGCTGGACCGCGGCGAGGCGCCGCCGAGTCCGTTCCTGGGCGAGCTGGGCGTGGCCGAGAGCGAACCGCCGCTGATCCTGGCCAGCGCCACGGCGCTGCGACCCTACGCCTTGGGCAATCCCGGCGATCCCGTGGCGCGGGCTGCTGGTCGCGGCCTGATGATCGAGAATCGCCGCGAGTCGGCGGCGCCGCCCGACGAGTTCGACGGTGTGCTGGGGCTGCCGTTGCCGGCCGACTCGTTCTCGGTGAGCCGGCTGATCGTCTTCGGGCAATGTCCCTTCCGCTGGTTCGGCGAGAGCGTCCTGGGCCTCGCGGCGCCCGAGGAAGTGCCGGCCGAGCCGGAGCCGAGTCGCATGGGGAGTCTCCTGCATCGCGTTCTGGAGCTGGTGGTGCGGGGCGCGCTGCGTCTCGGCGCGCCGACCGACCGCGAGGTCATGGTGCGGCTGCTGGAGCCCGCCCTGGCCGTGACGGTGGGCGAGCCCGGCCACGATTCCGCTGACCGCCGGCTCATGGCGGACCTGGCTTCCGAACGCCGGGATCGTGACGCCGAGTCGTTGCGCGCCTGCCGGCGCTGGTCGCACTGGCCGCTGCTGCGGGGCGAGCTGCTGGCCACCTGGGCGGCGGCCGTTCGCTGCGACGATTTCCTGGGCCGGGACGCGGAGCCGGAGGACTTCGAGATCCCCCTGACGGGCGTCTGCGCGGGGATCAGCGTGCGCGGCCGAGCGGATCGCGTCGATCGGCTGGAAGATGGCCGGCGGCGCCTCATCGACTACAAGAGCGGGTCGGGTCGCCAGCGACCGCCGGGGGTGCGGGGCGCCGACGGGCGCCTGAGCGTCGATGTGCAGTTGCCGCTCTACGAGCGGCTGTACGCGGATCAGACGGGGTACGCGGTGGAGGCGCGCTACTTCAAGGTGCGGGGCCGCGCCCTGGCCGCCAACCCGCGGGATGCGGACGCCAACCGCGAGGCCATGGAGGCCTTCGTGGCGAGCGTGCCGGCGCGGCTGGCGGCCGGCGAAGCGCCCGTCACGCCGGACCGCGATCTGGCGGCCTGCGAGTATTGCGATCTGGCCATGGTGTGCCGACGGGGACCGCGGCTGGCGCGCAAGGAATGCCCATGATGGCGCTCAATGACCGGCAGCGGGAAGCGGCCCAGGTATCCCGCAGTTGTGCCGTGGTGGCCTCGGCCGGGACCGGCAAGACGCGCACCCTCACGCAGCGTTACGTGGCTCACGTCGAGGCCGGGACGTCGCCACTCGAGATGCTGGCCCTGACCTACACGGAGAAGGCGGCGGCCGAGTTACGGGAGCGCGTGCGAGAGGCGCTGCGCGGCGGCGATGCGGCTGGCGGCGGAGCTGGATCTGTCGATGATCGGCACCCTCCACGGCCTGTGCGCGCGCATCTGCCGCGAGCATCCCGAAGCCGCCGGCGTAGCGCCCGGCTTCACCGTGCTGGATGACGAGGGCGGCTCCCTGTTCGAGTCCCAGCACCTCGACGACATCCTCACCAGCCTCGATCCCGATGGGTTCGGCGCCGGCGGCGTGCCCTTCAGCCAGGCCCGCGAAGCGGTGCGCAAGCTGCTGGCCGAGCCGCACCTGGCGGAAGCGGCGCTGGCGGTGTTGGATCGGCCGTGGGAAGAGGTGGAAGCGCAGTGGCGCGCGGCCATCGCGGCGCGGCGCAACGAGTTCCGGGCCTCGCCGGCGTGGCGCGGGCCGGCGGAGGCGGTTCGCAACGGGCACTGGCCGCCGGGCGGGGTGCTGCGGGACAAGCTGACCGTCCTTCAAACCGCCCTGGCCGAGCTGGAGCAGGGCGGCGACTTCGAGGCCGGTCTGCGACGACTCGCCGGCGGCAAACTGGGCACGGCCGGGGGAGCGGCGGCGGCGGACTTGCGGCGGCAGTGGAACGCCCTGCCCATCGCCGCCGAAGCGGCCCTCAAGCGTGGCATCGGGTGCGACTTGACGGAGGCCGACCGCGCCGTCCACACGCGGGCGCGCATCATCAAACGCATCTATGACGCCACGGCCGCCGAGCTGTGGGCGCGCATGGCGCGCGCCGGCGTGCTCGACTTCGCGGCCCTCGAGACCGGCGCCCTGCGCGCCCTGCGCCACGACGAGGTGCGGGATTGGTATCGCCGGCGCTGGCACGTGCTGCTGCTCGACGAGGCGCAGGACGTCAACGCCACGCAGTCGGAGCTGATCGAGACCCTGGTGGGCCTCTTCGACCGGCCCTCGGTGTGCATCGTGGGCGACGCCAAGCAGTCCATCTACGGCTTCCGAGGCGCGGCCGTCGAGGAGTTCGGCCGTCTGAACCGGGTGGTGGTGGAGGATGCCCTGCAAGGCAGGACCATCACCTTGGCCCAGACCTATCGCCAGCACGCGCCGCTGGCGGAGCAGCTCAACGCCCTGTTCGCGGTCATCCTGGGCGCGCAGAGCTCGCCCGTCTTCAGCACCGGCCAGGCCCCGCACGATGCCGAGCGGCATGTCGAGCTGGCGGTGGTCGACGCCCCGCCGGGAATCGGCGTGGGGCCGCGCCGGCGCGTCGAGGCGGCTTGGGTGGCGGAGCGCATCGCCCAATGGGTGGACGGCGGGCTGGCCGTGAGCGACGGAGACGCGACTCGCCCCGCGCGCTACGGCGACATCGCCATCCTGGCCAAGGCCTGGGTCACGCTGGATGCCTACGCCGAGGCGCTGGCGGCCAAGGGCATTCCGGCCGTGCACGCCGGCGGCGGCGATCTGCTGGCCACCCGTGAGGCCCTCGATGCGCTGGCCATGCTGCGCTGGCTGGCCGGCGCCGACGATCATCTCGCCCTGGCGGCCGTGCTGCGCGGCCCGTGGTTCGCGGTCAGCGACTTGACGCTCTGCGACCTGGCGCGCCGCGCCGGGGAGCGACCCTGGTGGCCGTCGCTGCGCGACGAGCCCATCGAGGACCTGGCCCGAGCGCGCCAGGTGCTGGGCGAGCTGGAGCAAGCCGCCACGCGCGAGCTGCCCAGCGCCCTGCTGCAGCGGGCCGACGCCCTCACCGGCTACAGCGCCGTGCTGGCCAACCTGCCGCAGGGCGCGCGGCGTGTGGCCGATTGGCGCGGATTCCTCGATCTGGTGCGGCGGCTGGAGGCCGACGGCCCCTATGCCTTCCACGTGGCGCGCCGCATCAAGGGTCTGCTCGACCTGGAGGTGGAGATTCCGCGGCCGGTGCTTCAGGCCGGCAATGCCGTCTCGCTGCTGACCATCCACAGTGCCAAGGGCCTGGAATACCCCATCGTGTTCGTGCCCGACATGGCGCGCCAGCCGCCCAATGCCAGCGGCAGCGTGCGCATCGACCGCTCTCGCGGCGTGGCGCTCGGCTTGCCGGGAGTCGAGGGCCAGGACAAGCCCTACCTGACGCGCGTGTTGGAGGAAGCCCAGCGGGTGCGCGACGACGGCGAGGCGCGCCGCCTGCTGTACGTGGCCTGCACCCGCGCCGCCGACCGCCTCGTCCTGTCGGCGGCCGAGGACGCCGCCGCCGCCACCGACGGCGAATCCAAACGCTGGTCCTTGCTGCATCTGCTGCGCGCCGGCTGGGACGCCCTCGGCTGGCCGGTGGAGACCATCCCCTTCGACGAGCGCGCCGCCACGCCGCCCCTGGTGCCGGCGCCCACGCCGCCCGGCCCGCCGCCCGAGGCCGAGATCTGCCTGGCCGCCGTCGGTCTGGGCCTCCACGAGCTGCCCGCCGGCTCGCTGGACGATTACGCGCGCTGCCCCCTGGCCTTCCGCTTCGAGCACGTCGAGGGGCGTGAAGCGAAGTGGACCGGCCTCGGCAGCGGGGCGCGCGAGGTCGGCGACCTGGTGCACCGCGCCCTGGCCGAAGGCCAGCGCGGCATCGCCGCGTTGCGCGGCATCGGCGAGCTGGGCGACATCGAGCCCGCCATGTCTCCCGAGCTCGTCGCGCAGGCGGCCGAGCGGGTGGAAGCGTGGTACACCGATGCGGCGTTCGCTCCCGTGCGAGGCGCCGATGACCGGCTCGAGGTCGCGCTGCTGTGGCCGGTCGGCCCGCTGCTGCTCGTCGGCCGCGCGGATCGCGTGGGCGTCGGCTACGTGGTGGACTACAAGACCGGCGCCGAGGTCAGCGCCGAGGCGCATCGCTTCCAGGTGTGGGCCTATGCCCGCGCCTTGGACAAGCCGGAGGCCTTCGTGGCCGACCTGCGGCATGGCGAGCTGCATCGCTTCGACGCGGCGCGGCTCGCAGCGCTCGACGAAGAAGCAGCGACGCTGGCGCGCGCCATCGTCGCCGGGAGTTTCGAGCCGCGGCCCGCCGAGCGCCATTGCGCGGTCTGCGGCTACCGGAGCTTGTGCCCGGCCGGCGGTGCAACGCCGCGGCGCGAGGCGCTACAATAGGGCAAGCGCGAGGAGGCCGGCCATGACAGTCATTCAGGCCTGGGTCGAGGTGAAGGCGGATCACAGCGTGACCATCCGCGTGCCCGACGACGTGTCGCCGGGCGAGTGGGACGCGGTGCTGGTGCTGGCGCATCTCGACGTCGAAGATGAGCGTCGCCCCTCGTCGCGCCGCGAGCTGCGGGCCGTGCCGCCGCCGCGGCCTGATGCGCCGCACGGCGACGCGGTGCGGTGAATGGCGAGGAGTTGCGCCATGAAGACCCTTCATGCCAAGGTCAAGGTGACCGCCGACCGCACCGTGACGGTGCGGGTGCCCGACGACGTGGCGCCGGGCGATTGGGAGGTCGATGTCGTGTTCAGGCCGCGCGACGAGGATCTGGAGGGCCGCCGCGCGGCGTGGCGCGAACTGCGGTCGTTGCCGCCCTTGGTCTCGGAAGGCTGGCCGCCGGAGCAGCGCATCCGCCGCGAGGAGCTGTATGACGATGAGCCGCCGGCATGATGATGGTCGACAGCAACGTCATCATCTACGCGGAGCTCGGGGCGTCCCAATGGCGTCCGATGGCGCTGCGCGCCTTGGCGGACGTCATGGCGCGACCGGAGCCGCCCTGGCTGAGCCGGCAGGTTCTCCGCGAGTGCCTGGCGGCGTTGACGCGGCCGCAGCAAGGCGTCAATCCGCCACCGCTGAACGACGTGTTGCAGCGCTTGCGTCTTTACGAGCAGACCTTCCAAGTCGCCGAAGACAGCGCCGAAGTCACCCGCCGTCTTTATGATCTCGTGGCTCGCATTCCCGTCGGCGGCAAACAGATCCACGACGCCAATCTCGTCGCCACCATGCTGGCGCACGGCATCGGGAGCCTGCTCACGCACAACGCCGAGGACTTCGAGCGCTTCGAGTCCCTCATCGAGGTAGTGCCGCTCAGCGCCTGGGCGGAGCCGGCAGCGGGAGAGGCGTGAGTGACATGAGCGACAAGCCGACCTGGGATCTGCGCACCACGGAATGGGGCCGCATCTGCTGGACGTGCCGCGTCTGCGGCCGCCAGTACGAGCAGCCGCGCCCGCCGGCGCGCTGCGCCTGTGGGGGGCGAGCACCCGCCTCCTCGCCCGCATCTGCGCCCGCGCCCGCCAAAAGGCCCGGCTTGCGGCTCGTCGACGACGACCCGACCGACTCTGCCTAGTGGCGCCCGGAACGGCAGGTGGCCGCGCCCTCCTGCCGAACGAGTCGCGGCGAGCTCGAGCGGAGACTTCCCATGCGCCTCGGCAGCTCCTCGCTGTGGCCGCTGTTGTGCCTCGCCGCCTCGCCGGCCGTGGCTTCCACCGTGCTGTTCGATTTCGAGTCGCCGGGCGATACCGAGGCCTGGCATGACGAGCTGGGGACTGCCAACAAGGTGTTCCCGGTGAGCCGCGCCGAGCGTTTCGCCACCTCCGGCCACGGGTCGCTGTGCTTTCGCACGCCCAAGTACCACACCGGCGCCAGTGAGTGGCCGGCCGTCGAGCTGGCGCCGCCGGTGACGGACTGGTCGGCCTTCGACCGCCTCACCTGCGACGTCACCAATGCCACGGCCTTCGACCAGAAGCTCTTCCTTTTCCTTTCCGACGCCACCCATGCCACGCGCGACGGCGTCCTCTACCGCATGGATCTGCCGCCCTACAGCTACTTCCCCGGCGTCGTGGCGCTCGATGAGCTGCGCGCCCACGGGCTGGACTTGGCCAAGATGCGGGTCATGCACTGGTTCACGGAGCGCCCGCCCGGCGACATGGAGGTCTACCTCGACCAGGTGCTGCTGCTCAAGGCCGGCGAGACGAGGCCCGCGCTGCCGGACAGCTACCGGCTCGAGTTCGCCAAGATGCAGAGCGCGCACCTGGCTTTGTTGCGGCAGAAGTTGGCCGACACGCGCGCCCGCCTGGAGGCCATCGCCGCCGGGCAGCCGGCGGTGCTGGCGTGGGCGCACGCCGCGCTGGCGGAACGCGCCGCCGCCGTCGACGCCCTGGCCCAAGCCCTCGCCGGCGGCGGGCACGACGTGCTGGCGGCCAACGAGGCGCACGCCCAGCTCGATGTCGGCCTGGCGCGGATCGAGGCGCTGGCCCAACGGCGCGTGGCCTTCGAGCCCCGGCGCGCCCGCCTCCAAGCCGCCGGCGCAGCGCGCGGCGACGTGCTGCTGGCTTATGCCACGTCCATGGAGAAAGTGCTGCCGCGCGCCGTGCCGCCGGATGTGCCCACTCCCGAGCGACTCGACGTGGCCTTGGCGCGCGACGAGCGCTCCAGCTTCCAGCTCGTCGTCACGCCGGTGGAGCGGCCCGCCAAGGCCGTGCAGGTGCGCGTCAGCGATCTCACCGGGCCCGGCGGCGCGGTGCTGTCGGCGGGGCAGATCGACGCCGCGCCGGTGGGCTACGTCCAAACCAAGAGCGCGCCGCCCTATGGCTCGTCGCACGTCGGCTGGTGGCCGGATCCCATCCTCTACCACCTCACCAGCGCCGACATCGCGGCGGGCGACGCGCAGTCCTTCTGGGTGCGCGTGCGTGCCCCGCGCGATCAAGCCGCGGGCCGGTATCAGGGCAAGGTCGAGGTGCTGGAGGACGGGCAGCCGTTGTACAGCCTGCCGTTGAGCGTGCGGGTCTACCCCTTCGCGATACCGGAGCGTTCGCCGCTCAATCTGGCGGTGACGTGGTGGCCGATGTATTACGAGCCCGATGGCCACGTCGGCCCCGACGGTCACGTCGGCTGGCGCGAGGGTGTCTATCGCGACGACTCGTGGCGTGCCCACAAGCTGGAATGGGCCGATTTCCTGGCCGACTACTACCTCACCTACGACAGCCTCTATACCTTCGCCGACCGCAGCATCGACTTCGAGGTGCTGACGCACCTGCGCGACGAGGGCCGGCTCGGCATGTTCAACCTCGGCTACTACGACGCCATGGGCGACAAGCCGGAGCAGCAGGCGAGTTGGAAGGCCGAGGTTCAAAAGCGCATCGGCCCGGCCTATGCCAAGGCCAAGGAGCTGGGTCTGCTGGACCACGCCTACCTTTACGGCTGCGATGAAAACCCGGCCGACAAATTCCCCGCCGTGGAGCGCGCCGCGGCTTTCTTGCGGCAGGAGTATCCCGGCGCGCTGATCCTTACCACCACCTACGATCACAGCTTCGGCACCCACTCGCCGTTGCAATCCATGGACGGATTTTGCCCGTTGACGCCGTCCTACAACCTGGATCTGGCGGAAAAAGTGCGGGCGCGCGGCAAGCAAGTGTGGTGGTACATCTGTTGCGGGCCGGGGCATCCCTACGCCAACATGTTCGTCGAGTTTCCGGCCATCGAGGGCCGCGTCCTGATGGGCGCCCTGACGGCCAAGTTCCGGCCCGACGGCTTCCTCTACTATCAGACCGCCATCTGGAACTCGGCGCCCATCAGCGGCGGCCCGTTCACCAACTGGGATCCGCGCAGTTGGACCACCTACCACGGCGACGGCTCGTGGACGTGTATGCGCGAGGGCGGCCATCCGGTGGCCACCATCCGCCTCGAGAACTTCCGCGACGGTTTGCAGGATTACGCCTACTGCCAACTGCTGCAGCAAGCCGTCCAGCGCGTCGAGGCAGGGCCGAACGCGTCGCCAGACGCGCCCGCCAAAGCCGCGTGGCTGGCGGAGGCCAAGCGGCTGCTGGCCGTGCCGGACGCCGTGGCGCACTCCATGACCGAGTTCACCCATGACCCCCATGAGGTCTTGCGCTGGAGAGCTGACTTGGCTGATGCCATCCTGGGCGCCGACGGCGCCGCCTCGTCCCCCACGCCCTACGCCCCACGCCCCACGCCGCCGTTCAACGATTTCAACATGCGCGGCAACCTCATGCGCAGCTACGCGCGGTTCGCTCACGGCGGGCCGGTGCGCGTGGCGTTCATGGGCGGCTCGGTGACCTGCATGCAGTGGCGCGAGCCCGTCATGACCTACTTGCGCCAACGCTTCCCGCAAGCCGAGTTCGACTTCGTCATGGCGGGCGTGGGCGGCACGGACGCCAACCTGGGCGCCTTCCGTCTGCCGCGCGACGTGTTCGGACGCGGCAAGGTGGACCTCTTCTTCCTGGAGTTCGCCGTGAACGGCGGCGGCGTGCGGCCCTTGGAAGGCATCGTGCGCCAGGCCCGACGCCTCAATCCCGACATCGACATCCTCCTCACCTACTTCGCCAACACCGGCTACGTCGAGGACTTCAACCACGGCCGCGTCCCCGCCCTGGTGCGGGAGCACGAACAGGTGGCCGAGCATTACGGCCTGCCGTCGCTGTCCTTCTATCGTGAGGTGGCGGCTCGCATCAAGGCTGGAACGCTGACGTGGCCGCAGTTCAGCGGCGACGTGGTGCATCCCACGCCCCACGGCTGCGAGCTGTACGCCCAGTGGTTCCTGTCGTTCCTGGACCAAGCTTGGGCCAACAGCACCTTGA
>Ga0181528_10001406_pt1 | contig 15041 bp, 7 predicted proteins | sample PEATcosm2014_Bin_47_FD_119742 | JGI IMG/M metagenome (GOLD analysis project Ga0181528, IMG submission 119742) | Peatland microbial communities from MTU Mesocosm Facility, Houghton, MI, USA - PEATcosm2014_Bin10_10_metaG | ecosystem: Environmental > Terrestrial > Soil > Wetlands > Peat | place...
CTCGACCAGCATGTGATCGACGCCGCCATTGGTGCCGCTGCCGATGGACATGCCGTGACCCGCGTAGAAATGGCTGTGCAGGACGGAGATGTTCGAGGCCGGCCCCGCCTTGTTTGACTTGACGGCGACATCGTCGTCCCCGGTGTGGATTGAGCTATACGCAATGGTGATATTGCGCGAAGAGCCGGGATCGATGCCGTCTGTATTGCGGGCGGTCTTCGGGGTCATGATCTTCACGCCCCATGCGGTGAATCCATCCGTTTCATTGACCCCGACATGAAAGCCCGGCGAGTTGCGCAGCGTGATCTTGTAAAGAATAAAACGATTCGCATGACGCAGGACCATGAGCCAGGGAACACTCTGCTGCTTGTCGGTAATCTTTGCTTGATGGGCAAGATCCCACCAGCTTACGTCCTGCCCGAGCAGCTTTGCGCCGCCGCGGCCATCAATGGAGCCATCGCCCATAATGCCGCTGTCTTCGCTGCCGTCGCCGGTGATGAGCGGTTTGCAGCCGTGGCCTTTCTCGGCGACGATGCCGCAGCTTCCCGGCGTCAGATCGAAGAGTCGCGGATCGCGTGAAGCGACCAAGGAGGTATTCGCATCGACTACCAGAGTCACGCCGGAACGCAGGGTAAGCGGGCCAGTCAGGAATACAGTTTGTTTCCCCTTGGCGCGCAACACGACTGCCTTTCCGGCTGCGCAGGTGTCCATCGCCTGCTGAATGCGCGCGGTATCCAGTTTTTGCTCGTCTTTGGGCGCGATCACACCCTGGTTGGCCACAATAGCGGAATCAAGCGTTACGCAGGCGGGCGGGATCTTCGGTTCGGTTACAGTGCGGGTATCTTGTGCGTGAAGAGTTGAAGCGGCGAACAGAAGAAGGCCAAGAGAAGGCGAGAACGGGAGTAAACGCATCGTGGATCCAATCATCGGAAGATGGCGCCTGTCGTGACGGGCAGTGCGTCGTAGAGGACTGACCTCATTTAGTATCTACTTTACAAGAGAGCGGCTGTGTGTAGTCAAGAAGGCCAGGGGATATGCGGAGATCTAATTGAGCGTATATGCGGATTTACCTGATTTTGTTGAAGCATATGCGTCTTTTTAAGAGTTGCCTGCGAGTCTTGTTCTCCCGGCTATCGGAGGAAAGTGAGTTTTGTGGTCTGACCACTAAGGCGGCAGAATCGTTTAAACTACTTGTGCGTGAATTTACTTTGAAGAGGGAATGAACCATGAAGCAAGCTTCGCTCGCCGTTATTTGTGGAATTGTGGCTGCCGGTTGTATCGGCTACGCGCAACACCCGAAAGTGGAGGACTCGCATCCAGCAGGACAGGTGCGGATTGCGCTGATTGGCGACTCTACCCAGACCGAGATTGCCGGATATGGGCGTGGTTTCTGCGCCAATCTCACTGATCGCGTGACCTGCATCAACGATGCGAAAGGCGGCGCGAGCACCAAGACCTACCGCCAGGACGGACTATGGGATAAGGCGCTGGCAGACAAGCCGGACTATATGCTGATTCAGTTCGGCCACAACGACGAAGAATCGACAGAGCATCTGCCGCGCGAGACCAATCTTCAAACCGAGTACCCCGTCAATTTGAAGAGATTTGTAGAAGAAGCGCGCGCGCACGGAATAACGCCCGTGTTGGTAACGCCGTTGAGCCGCCGCTATTATGGCGCGGATGGAAAGATTCACTCCGATCTGATTCCCCATGCAGAGGCGATGAAGAAGGTGGCGGCGGAAGAGCACACGCCGCTGATCGACTTGCATGCATTGAGCATCGCTTATCTCAACACGCTGACTGAAGCGCAGGGCCAAGCGCTAGGCCTTACCAAGAAGGACGCGCAGGGCAATCTGGTTCCCGACAAAACCCACCTGAATTACGAAGGCTCCTATGTCTTCGGGCGCATCGTTGCCGTGGAAATGACCAAAGCGGTTCCCGCGCTGGCGGCCTATCTCAAGCCGGCGCCGGCAACGTTGCCCGCAGCCGGGCTGCGCAGCATGGAAATTCTGCATGGAGCTGCGGTGCGCATCGTGCTCACAGGCGACTCGACAGTAGCTCTCGGCGGAGGATGGGGGGCGGCCTTCTGCGCTTTGCTTACGCCCAATGTGGAATGCATCAATGTAGCCAGGAACGGACGCAGCTCCAAGAGCTACTACGACGAGGGACTCTGGCAAGACGCGTTGAGCAAGCATCCCGATTACATTCTGATCCAGTTCGGGCATAACGACATGCCCGGTAAAGGACCGCTGCGCGAGACTGACCCGGAGACGACTTATGCTGCGAATATGCGCCGCTACATTGTGCAGGCGCGCGCGGCGGGAGCCAGGCCGGTGATTGTCACATCCCTCTCCCGGAGAAGTTATAAGGACGGCGCACTGGTGCAGGACCTGAAGGCCTATGCCGACGCCGCAAAGCGTGTTGCCCGCGAAGAGGGTGCTCCGCTGATCGACCTGAACGCGGAGAGCGTAAAACTGCTGGAAACGATGACTCAGGAGCAGGCCGACCAGTTTAATGCGATCGCTCATCCTGATGCGGTGGGAAATGTCGGTCCTGACCGTACGCACTTGAATGCCACCGGAGCGGCGGTCTTTGGACGCATGGTGGCCGACGATCTGGCGAAGGATTGTGTTGAGCTTGGGCCGGATGTAAAAGGCGCGCCGCAGAGTAAATAGGCTACAAAAATCCGGCTGCCGCGGGAGTGCAGCGGTAGCCGGATTTGTAGAGCAATAAGCTGTCAAAGAGTTAACGCGGAATCTGCGCGAGAATCCAGCGGACAAGTTCGTTGCCGGCTGCAAAGTTGTCGTACTCAGCAGGGAGCTTGCGGCCGTCGGTGTATTCGTTGTAGAGCCAGGGATCGACTGTCGCATAGACGCTTCCCTTACCGTATTTGGCAACAGCCATCAATGTATCGCCGCGATCCTGAAGCAGTGCAGCGGCAGGGGACTTGGCTGAAATGGTGCAGATCTCTTTCATGAAGAGATTGTGCGGATGCGGGAAGATAGGATCGCCGCCGGTGACTGCAATCTTTCCCATCGCGAAGTTATTTCCGTCAACCTGATTGCGCATCAGATTGTTATAGTGAATTCCGAATCGCTCCGCCAGAAGGTTGAGATGTTCAAGGTCGGCATTCGCCGGATCGTTTTCCATGATCATCAGTACTCCGCCTGCTTTGACCCATGCGGCGATCTGCGCTGCGTCTTCTGATGTCATGTAGTGCGGATCGGGATTTTTGGCCGGAATATCGGGAGAGACGATGATATAGACCTGTGCATCCCGAAGCGCTGCAAGGGTCGGAGCAGAATAAAGCGTCTCTGTCTTTGCGCCGAAGTTGCGGAAGATATGGCCGAAGAGGGAGTAGCCGCTGTTGCTCTGATCATTCCATTTGTAGTGGAAAGAGACCTGCTGGCCGAAAGCGTCGGGCCGCTTCTGGCTATTGAACCATGCGTCCAGCAGGACGGTTTCTCCGCGCCCCGCGCTGATGTTCTGCGCGTTCTCCATCTCCACGCTTGCCAGCAGAAATGCTCCTACGCCTTTGGGATCGTTTGTTGCCGTCTTTTCGCCAATGTAATACGCGTAACTCCCATCGCGATATGGGATCCCACCGAGGCCCACACCCTTGACTGTTCCTGTGAGTGAGACTGAGCCGTCGGGGGCGGTCGCAATGAAGTGGCTCAGAATTCCCTTGTAGCCTTGCTCCGCGATGGCCAGATCATGTGCAGGAAGATAGCCTTCCCTTACACCGCGGGCGATTGCATAGACAAACATGCAGGCGGCGGAGGCCTCTAAATAATTTCCCTTTTCGTCGGGTTTATCGAGAACCTGATACCACAGCCCGGTCGAACGGTCCTGATAGCGGGCGATAGCATCTGCGTCCTGATTGAGTTGGGCGATCAACTCAATCCTGCCTGCATCGTCCTTGGGATAGTAGGCAAGCGTATCGACCAGCGCCATCATCTGCCAGCCCATGCCGCGCGCCCAGAACTGCGACGAAAGGCCTGTCTTCTTGTTGGCCCAGTCCTCCTGCTTCGACTCATCCCAGCCATGGTAGAGCAGGCCGGTCTTGGTATCGCGCGCATGTTCATTTAGAAGCACAAACTGGTGAGTGATATCGCTGAATGCCTCCGGACGGTGAAAGGTAGAGGCGTATTCCGCGTAAAAAGGCTCCGCCATGTACAGCCCATCCAGCCACATCTGATTGGGGTATTTCTGCTTGTGCCAGAATCCGCCGGACGGAGTGCGCGGCTGATGCTGCAACTGCTGATAGAGCAGCGTCGCAGCTTTGGCGTAACGCGCGTCCTGGGTTACGCCATAAAGCAACAGCAACTGGCGTCCGAGAAGAATGTTATCGAGCTGGTACTCTTCTAGCTTCCAGGTCTGGATGGACCCGTCCGGGCCGACGAATTGATCTACAGATGCCCTGATGTAGTTGAAGTAGCGCGGATCGGCGGTATTCAGCCATACGGCATCCATGCCTTCCAGCAGCGTACCGAGTTCGTAATTCCAAGCCCAATGAGCATCAGCGGGAACGAAACGTCCGTTGGGCCACCGCTCGATTGCGGCGTTGGCCGCGCGCACCGGCCTGGATTGGTCTTCCGCGGACGCTGAAGACCAATCACTGCCCAGCAGGCCAGTAAGTAAGATCAACCAAACAAGCTTGCAGTAATTCCTCATTTGGCCTCCGGGTGTTCTTTGCTCCACTTATCAAAGCGGTCAAGGGCGCCTTGCGACTCTGGGCTATACCAACCATAGCCTCGCTGTCTCTCCTGGGATAACTCACTTACATTGTCATGAATGGACTTGTCCCGGTCTCCAAAGACAGGAATGTCCGTGCCGGTCTGATAGTAGCGCGCCCAGATAGGCCCCGCTCCCGGACTGGGGATAAGCTGGCGTCCTGCAGGTCCTCGCTCATAGCGTTGGCCGTAGATGGCTGTCTTCTTGAACCAGGCGGCAGCGGCGCGAATGGATGCCTGCTCCGCCGCTGTGGGATGCGGAAGATCGTTCATCAACAGCAGCAACAAAGCGGCGCTCTCACTTGCGCACTGCGCAGGGGGTTCAAAGTTACGGCCTGAGACCGGCTTCAGCGTCAATGGATCATCTTGCTGCGGCCATACCGTGAGCTTTCCATTGGCAACAATCTGTGTCGCGAGGATGCATTGGATGCCGCGGGCGAAACTGGCTGCTGCACGCTCGCGATCGCTCTGCGGAACAAAGGAAAACTCCTCCTGGCCATCGGCGATCTGCCGCATTAATTCCATCACCTGGCCCACTGCCTCGTCGTTGTAGGTGATTGCGTCGTGATAGCCGCCTTCCAGAGGCCATACCTGCGGCCATCCGCCATTGGGAAATTGCGCAGCAAGCAGATAATCGATTCCGCGTTGAAAGGCCGCGCGATAGGTTGCACTGTCCTTGACGCCCACGGCGGCGATTACTTTGGCCAGAAAGTTCATCTGGGTTGTTGTGGCGTCATTGTCGATGGTGCCGATGTAATTCCATTCCGGCTCCAGCGGAGTATCGAAATCGCCCGGAGCTAAAAAATGGGAGAGATTGTTGGGGCCAAATCGTTCACCTGGACGCCGCGGTTCCTTGCTCATGTCCATGTTCTTGCCCCAACCGCCGGCGGGCGTCTGGAAGGAGACAATCACATCCGCGATATGCCGGGCTTCGGTGCTTGAGTACCAGGACGCGGCGCGATCCAGCGGGATGCTGCGGGCCGAGTAACCGTGTGGCGGATCGATTGGCTTCTCGATGCCAGCACTCTTCAACTCCGCCTGGAAAGCGTCCTTGTCCGCCTGGCGTTGCCGCTGGGAGCGTTCCAGATATTCAAGCCAGGCGCTGCGCTCTTTCAGCGGCACGAGAGCAATGCGATCCCGCGTCAGCGACTCTGCCGGAGGGTTGGTGCCAATGGTAGACGCAGCAGCCGCTACAGCCCCGGCCATCAAAACCGCTGCAATTGCCTGTAACCGCGAAGCGCGGCTCATTCTTTCCTTCATTTTGAAGATTCCTTTCAGAAATCATGACTGTTCAGTGTGCCTGAGCGGGATTGCTGCCGAGAATCCAGCCGTTGAGCCGCAGCCAGTTTTCAAGCAGGCCCGGCCACGCAGAAAGCGCAGGATAGCTTTGGGCCAAAGCTGTGCCATGCGGCCCCTGTTGAAAGATATGGATCTCCGCGGGAACCCCGGCGCGCACCAGGGCTGTATAGAAGACGACGCTGCTGAGCGGCGGAACAGACTGATCGGTTGTGGTGGCATAGAGAAAATAGGGCGGCGTGCGAGCTGTAACATGCTTGTCGGGCGACATGTCGTCAAGTAACTCCGGCGTGGGGTGCTCGCCGAGCAGTGTACCCATCGCTCCGGGTTTCGCGACACCCTCCTGAAGCGTCAGGCCGCCGTAAGAGCTGATGACAAAATCGGGACGGTCGCTGACCCGGTCAATGGGATCGGCGGCCTGGGCGCTGCCATCGTCAAAGTGGGTGCCGACAATGCCCACCAGATGCCCGCCGGCAGAAAAGCCCCACATGCCGATCTTATCGGGAGCTATGCCGTACGGCTGTGCATGGCTGCGCACCCAGCGCACCGCGCGGTAGCCGTCCAGAATGGGCGCCGGAAAGTGATAGCGGGGGGCCAGCCGATAGGTAAGGACGAAGGCCGTAACCCCGCGCAGATTCAGCCACTCTGCAATGCGGGTCCCCTCCTTGTCATAGGCAAGATGGGTGTATCCTCCGCCGGGACAGACGATGACTGCGGAGTGCGGGCCTGAACCCGGGGCAGAGAAGATTTCAAGATGCGGTTTATCTTGCTCCTCAGCGCCAACAGCGCCCGGCGCTCCCGAGGGCCAGAGGTATTCGATTTCTCCGTGGGGCAAGGCGAGATCGGGCATCGTTGATCCTGTGGCAGTCGAATTAGCGGAGGAGCTTTGAGCGGCAAGATGCGGGTGCAGAGATAGAACGGAGGCAGCCAAGAAAAGCAATGCCACGCTGATCGATTTTGAGAAGCAGGAAGAGGGGTAAGATTGCGAACCACGCGATGTGAGTAGCTTTGAGTCAAACATCCGGGAATCCTTCAGTAGAATTTTGCTCAAAAAAGAGAGGGGCCGGTTTCCCAGCCCCTCCGGTTGAACTAAGACATGTGAACGTGTCTTAGAAATTGATGTGGCCGGCAAACTGCCACTGGCGGGGGTTGTTGGCCTGACCGGAAATCACACCCAAAGTACTGGTTGCAGAAGTGGTATTGGCAACATTGGTACTAAACGCCTGACCGATGCTGGCGCCGGCGTTGGTTGAAGTGCTGCCAAACCAAACGTGGTTAAAGGCATTGAAGACATTGGCCTCGAAGACGAACTTCACATTCTCCTTGTTCCAGAGATCGAAGGTCCGGCGCACACTGCCATCCACGTTATAGTTACCTGGGCCGCGCAGTCCGTATGGGGCTGTGCGAGCCGCATTGCCAATCACGTACTCGTTTGCCAACGGGCAGGGTGCTTGACACTTCTGTCCGGTAATTGTGAAGGCAGCCGGGTTGATGTACTGGGTATAGTTGAGGTTGTCCCTAGTGGCGCCGTGTCCCCATCCACCGTTTTGACGAGCAGGGCCGGTGAAACCGGGCGTCAATGCAGGCATGCACTGTTCGCCCACCGAGTTGCCAGTGCAAGTGGATTGAGTGATTGCCAGCGGGTTGCCACCGATGTAGGTGTAGATGCCGGAGAGGCGCCATCCACTTGCCACACTGCGGACAACCGCATTGCCATTGCCGATGTGACCCTTGCCGAAGGGCAGGTCATAGGTTGCTGTGCCAGTGACAGCATGGCGCTGATCAAAGACGCTGGGCGAGTAATCGGCCTTGCCCTGCGCGTAGGCTTTTCCATCGGCGCTGACATCGGCGGGGATGGCATAGCCGGAGCGGAAGGTGCCGGCGTTGTCGAGGCTCTTGCTGAAGGTGTAATTCAGCATCAGCGTCAGGCCGTGGGCCAAACGCTGGTTGATGGAAAGCTGCAGCGAGTTGTAGTTGGAGTTGCTGACCGCGTCGACTTCGTCGGTTACGCCCTTGTATTGAGGGAAGGGGAGCAACATCTGGCTAAATGTCTGGCTGGGCGTGAAGGAGGCATAGGGCAAGGTCAATCCGGTCGCGGCCAGGTTGGCAGTGGTTGGTGTATCGCTGGTCAGGGCGGCTCCCAGAGTCAGCCACTTCGGATCCAATAGGTTGCCGTTGATGCCGCGTTCCGTGCCGGTGGCGAGGATGTGGTGTCCCTCGTTGCCGACATAGCTCAGCGTGGCGGTCATATCCTTGGTAAGGCTGCGTTGGAGGCCAATACTCCATCCGGTGAACTCGGGAGCGCGCCCGCCGAACTTGGGATCGAGATAGGCGAGCGTAGAGGAGATGTAGTCGGGACTCGTGAGCAGGCTGGCATTGGTTGAGTAAAAGGTTGCGTAACCGGCATCGGTGGTCGGCGGTGCGGTGACCGAATATCCTGGTCCTCCGAAACTGGTGTTGGTTGGGTCGTTGGAATAAGTCCCGAGGATTTTGTTGCCTGCATGCGCGCTCAAGGCGGGGTTGCCATTCAAATAGAAGGCAGGGAGAACCACACCGGGAGTGGTAGGACTTGGCGCGGCCGAATAGCCGAGTTCCAAAGCGCTTCCAGGCTGGGTGGAGTTCGCGGTGCCGCCTGTTCCGCCGCCCAAGGCGTAATACATGCCTGCGGAAGCGCGGATGACTGTCTTGCTGTTCAGCGAGTAGGCGATGCCCAAACGCGGACCCCAGTTGTTCTTGTAGCTCGATACAGGAGTCGAGCAATTGCAGCTATTCGTTCCGTGGCCGGCAAATTCAAGCGCGCCCGGCGAATTGGTGTACGGGTTGGTGGCTGTCGGGTTCAGGAAGGAGAAGCGGTCCTGCATCTCGTGGAAGGGTGGGAAGTAATCCCAACGGAGGCCGGCGTTGATGGTCAGCTTGCTGTTGAGCTTGAAGTCGTCATTGGCATAGAACGCAAAAGGATGGAAGCGCGTTCCGGTCTCAGTGGCAATCTGGGCGTACTCGGTGTAGGTTGAGGCGTCAATAGCGCCGATCATAAAGCTGGCATAGTCATAGCCTGTGTTGGCAGCCGCCGTGACCGTGTTGTTGCCCACGAAGCCTTCCGTTTCCTTGGGGGAAACCGTGATGCTCAGGGGGCTGGTGCCGGTTCTATCTGCCTCGAAGTTGTACTGAAGCCACTGATATTGGCCGCCAAAAGTGAGGGAGTGCTTGCCGTGAATCCACTGCAGGTTGTCCAGGAGAACGTAGTTGTTGGTGACGTTGCCCGCCGAGGCCGAAGGCCCCCACTGAGTGACATCTGGATTGCTGGTAGTGGTGAATGTGACATCGGGGAAGGCTTGCTGAGTCTGTCCTGTGGGCAAACCGTTGATGCCGAGGGTCGAAGCAGCCCAGGCGTTGTTGAGAAAGCTGGGGTTGATGGCCGGCGAGTAGTACTGCATGGCCCCATACTTGAACTGGTTTACGAGTGTGCCGCTGATCAGGTACGTGTGCTCGAACATCGCGTCCTTGGTGATCGGGCGATAGATCTTGCCGGTCTCATAAGGAAGCGGCGCCGCATTGGTGGGGGAGCTGCTGCCATAGGTCCCGATCAGTCCCTGCCGGCCTGCGCCGGTGATCACGCTGATTCTTTGCTTGGCCGTCAGGTCCGCATCGATGCGCTCGGTCTGGGACCAGTTGTTCAAGCCCCAGGCATTGGATGCGAGCAGGTTGCCGGTGAGGCCGGCATTTGTGGGCGTCGGGAGATACTGCGCCATCGCCTGCGCGATGGGAGAAATCTCCGATGCAGGAATTGTATTGTTTGTGTACGCCGTGCGAGAGCAGTCTTTGCTTGTAGTGCAGGTTTGGGTGATTGGATCGTAAATCGTGTTGGCTATCTGGCTAAAATTGCCGGCGCGCATCTGGGTAGTGGGGATGGTGTAAAAAGCGGGGTTGCTTTGCGTCGAAAAGCGGTATCCCATGTAGTTGCCGAAGAAGAAGATCTTGTTCTTCCAGATGGGTCCACCCAGGGAGACGCCGTACTCGTTCATGTGTTCCTTTGGAGGTGAATTCAGCCATACCGGACCGCCTCCAGCCGCCTCGCTGGCGACAGTTGCTGGCACATTCTGGCCCGGCAGGAAGCCGATCGCATCGAATGCGGTGTTACGGTCGATGAGATAGACATTGCCGTGGAACTGGTTGCCGCCCGATTTGATCGAGAAGTTTTCAATGCCCAGGCCGCGATACTCGGCGGAGTAGGCCGAGGTCTTGAGCTGGAACTGATCGACGGTCTCGACGGAGAAGGCAGACCAGATATAGCGCGGGTCGCCGGCAGTCGAAACGGAGGTCATGGGAATGCCGTCCAGGTACATTTCGGAGGAATTCTGGTTGCCGTTGATGACCATCGGCTCGTCGGTTTCGTTGTTCTTGGTTTCGTTGGCGGTGACGCCCGGCATCAGCGCGGCAAAGTCGGTGGCGCGGCGCTGGTCGGGGCTGGATGCTGCGCCCATTTCAAGCGGCAGCGATTGATAGACTTCATTTTCCATCGCGGCGCCCAGCGTGGCGCTTTCGGTGTCCAACGGCGGCGGCGTGTCGGTGACCATGATCGTTGTGTCCGCTCCTCCAACTCTGACCGAAAGGTCAAGAGTCAGCACCTGCAAGCCATCCAGTTGGATGTTCTGGCGCACCAGCTTCTCAAAGCTGGGAGCGGTGACGGTGATGGTGTAGGATGCCGGATCAAGCGGGGCAAGAGTGTAGAGGCCGCTCTTGGATGTGGTGCGGGCCATTTCGTTGCCCGTAGCCGTATTCCGCGCTACCACCTTGGCGCCAATGACTACGGCTCCCGTTGAATCGGTGACAGTTCCGGTGATCGTACCCGTTCCGCCGATCTGCCCAATCGCGCAAAGCGGCGCCAAGATGGCGACGATCAAAACCGGCAGCCATCTCCATGTGCGGCAGCGCAAAAGTTCAAACATCGAACCGTTCGCTGTCGCCTTCGAATCCAACATGCCTGTTAGGGCTATGCTTCTCATTACAAGCCTCCATAAAATTGTTTCGTTGCGCCCTGGTCCGCTGGTTGGCGGTACAGGACAAATTCCCCAATTGTGGTCAGACCACTCATGAAACGCCCCTAGTTTCCGGCACCAGAGACACATCTGTCAAGCAGTAAAAATTCCATTCGGATGTCATTGCGTAAGACGTTTTGAATGAGCGATTTGCACGTCTCTTTGTGGATGTGCTTTGTCGCATATGGTCTGACCTTGCGGCGCTATTGCCACATGAAAGTACGAAAGCGGTAGGGATACGGACGCTGCCGGACAATGCCTTCATGCCTATATTATGCACGGAATCGCCTCGCAAGGCATCTGGGAGGCAAACGTTTTCTACTCCTACGTGCCTGTTATGGTTCAAGGCAGGCGGTGCGACCACTTTCCGGTAAAAACGGTGGTAATCAGAAGCGATGGGTAAATGTTTCCATTTTTGCAGCTTCAGGCATCATGCCTTCAAGATGGCGCCGCTGTCGGCTCGGTGACAAGGCTTTTGGGCTGAGGAATTGCTTTGGCCGCTCTTCCTGTTGCGGGACGCTCCATTCCCTGTGCGGTCTGGGCCATGTGCAGGTGCTGCTCCATGAGCTTTCTTGCCTCGATGGGATCGCGCGCGCGGATGGCCCGGTAGATTTTGCGATGCATCTCCGCGGACTCGCGCAGATCAGTCGAGCGTTCGACAGTCTTACGGCGCTTGTCGTACAACGCCGAGGTGATCGTCTCCATCAGCGCGGCTAGAATCGGATTGCCGGAAGCCTGCGAAACGATGCGATGAAAGAGCACGTCGTGGATCAGAAAGTCGCCGGGGCTATTTACATTCGCAAAAATCTCAGCAACTTCTTCGGCAAGCGCTGTGTGATGCTCCTCTTTACCGCGCTCAGCGGCCAGCGCTGCGAGATTGCTTTCCAGAATCATGCGGGCTTCAAACATATGCCATGACTGGAAACCATGCAGCGCGCCCATCAGGCTGAGAGATCCCTTGCTAAACTCGGCCGGCCCGTCGGCGACGAAGGTGCCAACCCCGTGCCGGACCTTCATTACGCCCATCGCCGCCAGATAGCCGATGCCTGTCCGGAGGCTGGCCCGGCTGACATTCAGCGAACGGGCGAACTCACGCTCCGCGGGAATTTTATCGCCCGGCTGCAATGTTCCATTCTCAATGAGCGAACGGAGATGATTTACTACATGCATGGTCCGATGCGAATCGGGAATTTCCTGTCTTTTCCGCGGCATAGAGGCTAAACACCTTCTTGTATTGTTTGAAAAGCTGGGCACAACGAGATTAACACCGTCGGCTATTTTTCGCCGCAGAAAAAATGCCTGCCTCCTGACGATTCGCGGGCAGGTGTGTATACTATGGTCTGACCGCAAGTGGTCAGACCTCATCACCTCGGTGCGAATTATAAGGTTGTCATCATGTTGCTGAACGAAGACCGACTGTTTCCCGCGGAGACCGCAACCCGGCGCGTTGCGCGTTCCCTTTACGATAGTGTGCGGACGCTTCCGATTGTCAGCCCGCACGGCCACACCCAGGCCGGCTGGTTTGCAAAGAATCTGCCGTTCCCTGATCCGGCAAAGCTTCTGGTGCAACCCGATCACTATGTTTTTCGGATGTTGTACAGCCAGGGAGTCTCGCTCGAAGATCTGGAGATTGGCGTCGCGGAAATGAAGAACCCGCGCAAGGTCTGGCGCATTTTTGCCAGCCACTACCATCTTTTTCGCGGCACCCCGACGCGGATGTGGCTGGACTTCGCATTTGAGCAACTCTTCGGATTGAGCGAGCGGCTCTCGGCCTCTACTGCCGACAGATATTTTGACGCCATCTCGGAGAGGCTCAGCACTCCGGAGTTCCTGCCCCGCGCGCTCTATGAGCGGTTCAACATCGAGGTGTTGGCAACAACAGATTCTCCGCTCGACTCGCTCGACGACCATGCCGCGATTCGCGCCTCAGGCTGGCAGTCGCGCATCCTGCCCACCTTCCGGCCCGATCCGGTGGTTGATGCGGAGTTTGCCGGCTTCCTGGCGAACATCGCTCAACTCGGCGAGCAGACCGGCGAAGACACATCAACCTGGGCCGGCTATCTGAATGCGTTGCGTAAGACCCGGCTGCGCTTCAAAGCATTGGGCGCAACCGCTACCGATCACGGCCACCCGACGGCGCGCACGGAAAATCTGCCAACTGCGGAAGCCGCGCAGCTCTTCGCTCGCATTCTCAAGAATCCTGAGGATGCTGAAAGTGCGGAGCGCTTCCGCGCGCAGATGCTGACCGAGATGGCGCGCATGAGCCTGGAAGACGGGCTGGTGATGCAGATTCATCCAGGCAGCACGCGCAATCACAACCGCAAGGTCTACGAGCGCTACGGCCGCGATGTGGGCGCGGATATTCCCCGTTCGACGAATTATGTCGATGCACTGCGCCCGCTGCTGGATGCCTTCGGCAATGAACCGGCCCTAACCGTTATTCTTTTTACGCTGGATGAATCGACGTACAGCCGTGAGCTTGCGCCGCTGGCCGGCCACTATCCTTGCCTGCGCCTGGGGCCGTCGTGGTGGTTCCACGACAGCCCCGAGGGCATGACGCGCTTCCGTGAGCACGTGACCGAGACCGCGGGCTTTTACAATACTGTAGGCTTCAACGACGACACCCGCGCCTTTCTTTCGATCCCGGCGCGGCACGACGTTGCCCGCCGCATGGACTGCGCATTTTTGGCAAGGCTGGTTGCCGAGCACCGGCTCGGTGAAGACGAAGCCATGGAAGTAGCGCATGAGCTGGCCTACGGATTGGTGAAGAAGGCGTATCGGCTCTAAGGAGAGCAAGATGATTGACAATACAGCTGCCGGTACCCTGCCTGAAGAGGTGCTCGCGCCTGGAGCACGGTCAGGGTATGTGCGCTGGACTATCTGTGCCATGCTCTTCGCGGCCACAACCATCAATTACATGGACCGGCAGGTTCTGGGGCTGCTGAAGCCCACCCTCATGCAGAGCGTTGCCAATCATGGCATTGGCCTGACCGAACAAAGCTTCGGCATGATTGTGGGCTTCTTCACCCTTTTCTATGCGATCGGCCAACTGGTTGCCGGACGCTTTGTCGACAAGGTCGGCACGCGCATTGGCTATATGGTCATCATGGCCATCTGGAGCCTTTCCGCGATGGGCCATGCGCTGGTCAACTCGGTATTGCAACTCGGCATCGCTCGCGCCTGCCTCGGCTTGGGTGAGTCGGGCAACTTCCCTGCAGCGAACAAGACCGTGGCTGAGTGGTTCCCGCAGAAAGAGCGTTCGCTGGCTTTCGGCATCTTCAACTGCGGCGCAAATGTCGGAGTCATTCTGGCGACGCTCATGGTGCCGGTTGTGACCATACATTTGGGTTGGCACTATGCCTTTCTGATCACAGGCGTCTTCAGCGCATCCTGGATTTTGCTGTGGTACAACAAGTACCGCAAGCCGGCCAACCATCCAACGCTGACCGGCGCCGAACTGCGCTACATCTATCAAGAGGCGGCCGAGCAGATGGGCCCATCGACCCCTTGGGCCAGGCTGCTGGGCTATCGCCAGACCTGGGCCTACGCTATTCCCAAACTGCTCACCGATCCCATCTGGTGGTTTTATCTCTACTGGCTGCCGGGGTACTTCAGCGACAGGTTCCATCTCAGCCTGACCGGTCTCGGAATGCCGATTCTTATCGTCTACAACGCCTCGGCTGTTGGCAGTATCTATGGAGGCTATCTTCCTGCCTCCTTCATCCGCATGGGGCTTTCGGCTGCCCGCGCGCGGCTCACTGCCATGCTGGTCTGCGCCTGCCTTGTCGCTCCTGTTTTTCTGATCAACTACCTGCAGGCGGATAATTTCGGAAAATGGGCCGCCGTGGGATTGCTCAGTCTGGCAGCGGCCGCGCACCAGGGCTTTTCCGCCAATCTTTTCACTACCGCCTCGGATATGTTCCCGCGCACTGCGGTCGGCTCGGTCACCGGCGTCGGTACGATGGCCGGCGCGGTC